>Ga0272442_10001235_pt1 | contig 39311 bp, 31 predicted proteins | sample SSMForm2O_FD_200262 | JGI IMG/M metagenome (GOLD analysis project Ga0272442, IMG submission 200262) | Marine sediment archaeal communities from Little Sippewissett salt marsh, Falmouth, MA, United States - SSM-Form-2O | ecosystem: Environmental > Aquatic > Marine > Wetlands > Sediment ... | reverse complement strand
ATGTCACGGGCGATATCACTGTTTCCGCGAGTTTTGAGATCAACACCTACACCCTGACATACACGGCTGGAGCTGGTGGCTCGATTTCCGGCGACACGCCCCAGACGGTCGACCACGGGTCTGACGGTACGGAAGTCGAGGCGGTTCCGGTCGCAGGTTATCACTTTGTAAAGTGGAGCGACGATTCAACGGTAAATCCCAGAACCGACGCCAATGTCACGGGTGATATCAGCGTTTCCGCGAGTTTTGCGATCAATCACTACACTGTGCAGTTTCAGACTGATGGAACCGGCGGGGCATCCCTTGACGGGGCAACCTCGCAGACCATTGCCCACGGCGATGATTGCACAACGGTTACGGCCGTCCCCCCTGCAATTCATCACTTCGAAAAGTGGACAAAAGGGGGCGCGGATTACTCGACCGATAATCCCCTTTGGGTAACGGACGTTACGGAGGCAATGGTTTTAACGGCTCATTTCGCAATCAACACCTACACCCTGACATACACGGCTGGAGCTGGTGGTTCGATTTCCGGCGACACTCCCCAGACGGTCGACCATGGCTCGGGCGGCACCGAAGTCGAGGCTGTTCCGGTCGCAGGTTATCACTTTGTAAAGTGGAGCGACGATTCAACGGTAAATCCCAGAACCGACACAAATGTCACGGGCGATATCAGCGTTTCAGCGAGTTTTGAGATCAACACCTACACCCTGACATACACGGCTGGAGCTGGTGGCTCGATTTCCGGCGACACGCCCCAGACGGTCGACCACGGATCTGACGGTACGGAAGTCGAGGCGGTTCCGGTCGCAGGTTATCACTTTGTAAAGTGGAGCGACGATTCAACGGTAAATCCCAGAACCGACGCCAATGTCACGGGTGATATCACTGTTACCGCGAGTTTTGAGATCAACACCTACACCCTGACATACACGGCGGGAGCTGGTGGTTCGATTTCCGGCGACACTCCCCAGACGGTCGACCATGGCTCGGGCGGCACCGAAGTCGAGGCTGTTCCGGTCGCAGGATATCACTTTGTAAAGTGGAGCGACGATTCGACGGTAAATCCCAGAACCGACACAAATGTCACGGGCGATATCAGCGTTTCCGCGAGTTTTGCGATCAACACCTACACCCTGACCTACTATGGTGGAAGCAGTGCGATAATCATGGGCGCTTCACCGCAAACCGTCAATCATGGCTCGAATGGAACTCCGGTTGAAGCGGTTCCGGATACGGGATATCACTTCGTCCAGTGGAGTGATGGATCGACGGACAATCCCCGAACCGATCTGAATGTCTCTTATAACATTACCGTGACGGCTTACTGCGAAATCAACCAGTACACGGTCACATTCACAACCGACGGCACACCGGGCGCGAGCTTGAACGGAGCGACTGAACAGACCGTGTATCACGGTGTTGACGCCACCGGTGTAAAGGCCGTGCCCCCAGCCGATTTTCGTTTCGTCAAATGGATGAAGGATGGGTCGGATTACTCGACGGACAATCCCCTGCACATCCTGAACGTAACGGGAGACATGAATCTCGTCGCGATCTTTGCCAGGCGTCCCGAGACCAGCGCCAGGAACTGGGAACAGTATGAATGATTCACTGACTCTTAATCCTGATTATCCGCTCACTTATATATAGAAAGAGAAAATCGAGTAAATGAGCGCGTCTGACCCCCGAATTTTCCTTCGACAGGGTCTGACCCTATCGAAATACCACACTTTCGAGGAGATCTGCTCCTCATCGTATAGGTCACATTCAAAATTCACACTTATGATTCGAGAAGATAGACAAGGAAATGGAAATTTTATTTGGCGGGAAAAAGAATATCATAAAAAATAAAGAATGACCACATCCCCGCTCTTACCCCTTATCATGGTTCGTATCCCAGGAAAAAGGGGAGGGAGCCTTTCTGACGGCTCCATGTAAAGCCGATCCAACACAAGCGTTCAGGTGGATCGAATGTGGAACCATTCGAGAGCGACATCCAGGGATCGCCGGTTGGAGTTATTTGGATCAGATCGGTTTTCCCGTCAGCATTAAGATCGCCGGTAAGAGGATACCATCCGTTCAATTCATTATAATAAAAACAGATCGTCCCCCAGTTCTTGGGATTGCCGAAGGTGTTGCCTGAGGACAGTGAAACCCATACATCCGAATATGGAGTAATCTGAATAAGATCGGCTTTTCCATCGGAGTTAACATCGCCGGAAAGGGGGATATAACCTTGTTGGGGACTGTATTGAAATCCCAGCCACCCCCATCTTTGAGGCAGCCCGAAAAAACCGCCTTCAGAAAGAGAAACCCATACATCGCCGAATCCAGTGACCTGGGCAATGTCGTCCTTTGAATCACCATTAAAATCTGCGATGATCGGAAGTTTGCCGGTATCGCGATTATAATAGAACCCCAAGGCGCCCCAATTTGTAGGATTCTCCAGGGAAAGGCCACTCGAAACAGCAACCCAGGCCTCTCCATGTTCTGTAATCTGAACCAGGTCATCCAGTCCATCCCCGTTAAAATCACCACACCCGGTGAAATAGCCGTTGCCGTTGAGTTCCCTGTAATAAAAACCAGGCCAGCCCCAGCGCGAGGGCGGCATGAATTTCTGTCCTGTATTCAGTGCCACCCAGACATCGGAATAGGGAGTAAATTGTACCAGATCCTGTATTCCGTTACCGTCCAGATCGCCGTGAATGGGGTAAAAGGTTCCCGGCCATGGATTATAATCTCCAGCAGGATCATACTTGAATCCAAGCCATCCCCATCTTGCGGGTGACCAACAGGGGGGGAAGCCTTTTGTTTTCGCCGCCCATACATCACCGTATTGAGTGAGAAGGGACAAATATAATTCAGGAGTATAAGACATATGATAAACATCAACGCCGCGATTTTCTAAAATCGGTATATACTGGTTTATTGAAATATAATTCAATGGATTGGTACTTATATCCAAATAATCGCCGCTTTTTATACCATTATTTTTCACAAGCGGCTCGATATCTAAAATCTGATTGCCACCAAGATATATCGTTCTCAACAGCGTGAAGTTGGCAAGCGGGGTGATGTCCGTGATCTGGTTACCGTTAAGAGCTAAGTATGTCAATAGTGTGAAGTTGGCAATTGGCGTGATGTCCGTGATCTGGTTTAACTCAAGATCCAGGTCTGACACCTTCGTAAGATTGGCAATCGGTGTGATGTCCATGATCTGGTTACAACCAAGATCAAGGTCTGTCAATTGAGTGAGATTGGAAAGCGGCGTGATATCCATGATCCAGTTAATCCGGAGATTCAAAAATGTCAGATTCGTCATATTGTTAATCGGCTTTATGTCGGTGATCTTGTTATCAGCTACAATCAGGAGTGTCAGTTGGGTCAGGTTGGCAAGTGGCGAGATGTCGTTTATATTATTCCACTCAAGATACAGTTCTTTCAATTGAGTGAGATTGGCAAGCGGTGTGATGTCTGTAATTTGATTAACGCTGAGATCCAGAACCGCGAGATTGGTGCAGTACTCCAAACCTCCCAAATCCTTGATACTCATACAAGAAGCATCCAGTGATGTTAATCCTTTCAGATCGCTTTCGTAAATATCGCCGCTTTGTTTACCGATGGCATCGCGGATGGCCTTTTCCAGATTCCCGTCCGGAAAGTTTACGATCTGATCCGCCTTTACATTGTCTTCTTTAATTTGTTGCGAACTCACAGATAAAACATTCCCCAGACAAGCGAATGACAATATAACCCATAGTAAGACTTTCTGATTCATGGTGACCTCCCTTTGCAACAAACTGTAAGGCAGCATCCCAAAACCGGTGGAAAAAGAGGAAATGCCCCATCCTGTTTTCGAACTTTAAAGCGACCTCCATGAGATGTCAAGATAATAGAGTCTGATTCCTTATCCGTTAGTACATCATGAAGCCGTCGCTCCATTCGCACGTTGTGACGAGGATGAGGAACAGTTTGTTTACAATGCTTCCCCCGGCGGCGTCGGAAACGCTGAAGGTGAAGGCATCCGGATCTTCGGTGAGGCCGTCGTGCTGGTAGGAGACCTTCCCCGTATCGAGGTCCGCCTGGGTGAAGGTGTTGTCCCCGGGAGTCATTACAGTTCCATCCTTCAGGAGATCGCCCTTGTCGGGAAAAACGTTAACAGTATAGGTGATATCCCCCGGGGCGTGATCGGTATCCGAAACATGCAACCTGGAATTCGAGATGACTGTTTTCCTGCCCTTGAGTGCAGTGAGGCCCTTGTTGGTATCCAACACAGGCGATTCGTTATCCGCGACAATCGAAAGTGTCATGGTGGCCGTGTTGTCGGAATATACCGAGCCGTCGAACATTTGCCATTCGAAGAACGTGGTATAAAAGGCCGGTTTGTTTGCCGGAATGTAATAGACGCGCATTTCCGGATCCGTCACCTCGGCGGGAACGGAGTCGATTTTCGCACCGAGCACCCCCACGCCGTCGTATTGATAAAGCTCGCCGCTTCCCTCCGGGAGCAACCGGGTGATAAAGGCCTTGATATAATAATCCTCGGCATCGGAGCCGTGAAGAGCCACGGTGGTTTCCGTGTCCTCGTCCGTGGCGAGGATCATATCGTCGCAGGTTATGCTGTCAGCGGAAGCATTCAGCCATTTGGGGAAGTTCTCCGTAACACCATGATTGGCGTTTGGGGAGGAGTCGTAGATATCTAGATACGTTCCCTCGTCCAGGCGCCAGTATCCCACGAGACCCTGATCCACGCCGGAAAGGGGGCGGGACATGGCAGCCTGGATCTCTTCCCTGGAGCGGACCCTGTTCCAGACGCGGACTTCATCGAGGGATCCGATGTAAGCCTGGAACGGATCGTATCCCGAGGCAACAGCGTCCTGATCCTCTGCAAAGACAACGGCGCCGCCGCCTTTCAACTCCGCAAGAGGCGAAAGGGCGCCGGAAAACTTCTCGATGCCGTTATCGTAAAGTTTCAGCTGTCCATCAGAGGATCGCCAGGTAACAGCCACATGATGCCACAGATTATCTAGAAAAGATACTCCGGTATCTATGGATTTATTCCCCACATAAATACTCATATGATTTATATGGTATATCAAGACTTCATTTTCCGCGCCTTCTGCATTATAGGAAAAAATTCCCATATCATGGACCTTGAAATTGGTTTTCATCCAGAAGGAAATGGTGAACTCATCTTTGGGGAATCCGACGAAGTCGGTGATAACGACCCGGTCGTCCTCCTCGGCGAAATCCAGGGCTCTGTCCCCGGGGCATACCCCGGCCAGGGGGGAAGTATTGTACCCTGTTCCTGTTATGGGAATGATAATTGTGGGATCGTTCAAATCGTTACTCCTGATCGTGAGATCCGCGGTTTTGATTCCCGGAGAGGAGGCATCGAAGTACACGATCAAATCGCGGCTCTCCCCGGCCGGGAGGGGGGATGTCTCGGGTGGGTACGGGAATGAAAAATCAGTGGAACCGGAAAGGGTAATTTCCGTGAAGGATATGGAATCCGTGCCGATATTGGCCAGGGAAAGATATTCAGCCGCTTCATATTCATTATTGACGCGCTCTTTTCCAAAATCCAGGGAGGCGGGAAAAACCGAGAGGCGGGGGCCGGACTGGAGTTCATAGGCCCCGATATCAAAGGTGAGGCCGTCGCCGACGCCGGGGATGTCCACGGGGCGCGGATGGCCGTCTTTATCCTTATCCAGCCCCTCGATGGCGGTTCCCGCGTCGATGGCCGCGGAGCCGCTCATGATATGAAAATCGAAATCCACCTGGGTGGGGAACTTCGGATCTCCGTTCACACAGCCCTGGTATGCGTCCATCTGGCTGTCCATGAATATGGCGCCGTCGTGGAACCGGAAGGCCCCGTCGGAATTACTGTAAAAGAGGCTGTTGCTGATCGTGATATTCGTTGTGTCCTCGGTTTGATAGATGGCGTATTTCTCGATCTCATCAAAGATCGTATTGCGGATGGTTATATCGCAATCGGCCTGGCCAAACACCCCGCCGCCCCTGGATGTGGCGCTGTTTTGACTGATGGTGCAATTGATGAGGGTACACCCGGATTTTTTTCCCGGAATACCGGAATAAGGCTCGGAGCAGAAAACCGCGCCGCCTTCCTTTGAGTAATTTTCGCTGAGAATGCAATTCGTAAGGGAAATGCTTCCGATATCCGCGCATAAACCCGCACCGAAATCCGCTTCATTGCCTTTGATTTCACTATCCCGGATGGTCAGAACGGATTTGTGGCAAAATACGCCGCCCCCCTTTTCATTGGCCCAATTACCTTTTATGATACATCCTGTGAGAATCGGAGAGGAATCTTCGAAGCAATATACCCCGCCTCCGGAGGAACTTTCATTCCGATGGATTTGACAATTCGCTATCTTCGGCGAAGAAGAGTAAAGGTAAATGCCCCCCCCGCTATTTGCATAATTGCTCTCAATGATGCAGTTGGCAATGGTATTTGTATGATCGACCATTTGACATTGAATTCCCCCTCCACTTACAAGGACATCACCACCGGTTATAGTAAAACCGTCTAATAAGGTATCCGTGATGCTGATCATGGTAACGACATGATCGGAAATTGGAAGATCCCCGGCGTCGATTTTGGAGGGATGAGCCGCTATATTGCGGTCACCGGGGGACGATTCGCTGCCATCGAACCCGCCGTAAATACTGATATCGGATTGCATGGTGATCGCTTCCTGATAATTGCCCTGTTTCACCCAGATTTCGGGCACTTCCAAGCTGGATGCCATATCGATTGCCGCCTGGATGGTTTGAAGAGGGCTTTCCCAGGAGGCGCCAGTGCCCATGGCAGGTGCGGCGGCATCCACATAGATGCGTTCCGGCTGCTCATAGGCGCCGATATCCCCGCCGGCTCCCAGGGGGCGTTTCACTCCGCGTTGATCTTCGTGAAGGGGAGGCGAACCCATACCGCTCTGTCCGGAGGGGATGGCGTCTTTGGCAGGACTGCCCGCCAACAGGGCATGGGTTGGAGTCAAACCTCCATTATCCTGCAAGATACCTAATAAAGCATTCTGACCCGGAATATTGCCCGTATCGGTGTTTTGATTTCCCTCGATATCCAATGTGGCGCTATCGAGCGTTGTAATCAAATTATATCCCCTTGACTGAACCCTTTGAAAAATCTCGTAACCGCCAACCACTACCATATTGTCGGATAAAATGGTGTTTTGAATATGGGGGCCCTGATTGTCCGTAGTGGTATCCGAGGCGAGTCCGCCGCCCTGATAAGCACTGTTTTGAGACACGGTACACGATACGAGGAAGATGCCCGGCTCTCCCCCCACATCGCCGGAGCCGTAAAGGCCGCCGCCATAGCTGAACCCATTTGGCAATACATCCCGGCCGATATTCCCCGATATGGTGCAATTGGTAAGGCGGAGTTCACCGGTGCCGTCTTTGGCCTGGCACACTCCGCCGCCATAGGATTTTCCATTTACGGCAGTCATTGCTGTAGCGTTTCCCCCCTGCACTTTATTCCCATGGATGGTGGATTTTGAAGCAAAGAGTTTTGCTCCCGGTGCATTATAGATGCCGCCGCCATAAGATTCTCCCGCTATTGCCGAGATTGTACTGAAGCAATCTCCGCCCTTGGCTGTGTTATCACATATATCGCACTCATCGAGGTGGAGAATTCCGTTATTATAGATTCCCCCTCCGAAGGCGTTTTCTCCCCTGATATGCTGTGTATTACGACCAACGGCCTGGTTGCTTTTAACCCTGACGCGCTGCATCACGAGGATTCCATTATTTAAAATGCCGCCGCCTATGTTCGGTTTTTCAATGATTCTACCGTGAATAACCGCCAGATTCCGAAGGGTCACCGTAGCGCCCTGATCGATCGTGAATACACGGTCAATGACCTGGCCGGGCAGGGCGTGAGCCTGGATTGTCGTGGCTGTCATGCCCCGGCCCAAAATTGTGATGGTTTTGTTGACAACAATGCCTTTTTCCTCATGAACGGAATCCACAATGTTGATGACATCGCCGGTATTGTCCCCGGCGGCTGCGAGGGCCTGGGCAATGGTTGTATAGGTCTCACCGGCCCCGACATTGAAAATTTCCGCTTCGGCGATTGATGGGAGAAACAAGGAACCCGAAAGAATAAAAATCAGGAAAACCACGTGGATCGGGGGCACGGTTTTCATAACAGACTCCTCTCTTCCTCATATATTTTGACCTGCGCCCATTCCCCTTTATATAAAAGATTCAAGTAAAGAAAAAAAGCAATGTCTTATGCATATTTTCCAATTTATCAAAATGAGAGGATTTTATGAAAAATGTAAAGGAAAAAATGAAGAACGGTGATTTGCCCGTTTCAACAGAAAGTGTGGTATTTCGACAGGGTCTGACCCGAATGGCCAGAGACAAGAGATTGATTTAAGAACAAGGAGCAACGATTTGTGATGTGCGAATGAATAATTTTAAATACTTCGAAGAGCGTACATCGTTGATCATTGTTCGTAAATCAACGGTATCTTACTTCAGATGGCTGATCCCCCGATTCGGGTCTGCCCCCCCTCTAACGGAAGCTCCACATCATACCTTTATGCTGTGGGAGGGGGCATTCATAATGGACTTCCACGCTCCTCAATCCCGGGGTGCTGGAGGTGTTCCCCTTGAGGAACACCTCGATCCTGATCCAGGATTGCCGCAACCCCGGCGGAAGGGCGAGGTTCAGATCCGCATGGTATTCGCTCCATGAGGCCTCATCGAGGAGATCCCGGGCGCCGGCGGTCTTGTAGCGGAACTTCAGGCCGGTAGCTGCGGGGGTGTTTCCTTCCAGGGTAATGGATTGCCACGTCCCGCTGGTTTCCTTCCGGTGGTCAAAGGTCAGTGTTCCGGTGGTGACATAGGAATCCGCAATATACTGAAGCATGGCACAGGTGGGTGATGTGTCGAAATCCACCAGGCGGGATTGGGCTCTTGCAAACTCTGATTGTACCGCCCAGCGGTGCGAGCCATCATCCACATCGGCGATAATGTCATTGCCGTAGATGTCGGAAACCCCCACGGCCACGTGATCGAACTCTTTCCTGGAATAATTGAACTGCCAGGTCCCTGATGTGATTTTTGTCGAATCCAGTCGCACGCAATCGCCCGCGTATCGCCGCGCCGCAATCCAGGGCTGCTCCTGGTAGATGTCGTCTGCCGTTTGTATGGTGACATCGACGATGTTTCCTTTAATAACGGGCTGAACCTCGAGAGGCGGCGCCACAGATTCCGTATGGTTCAGCCAGCTTTGCATGGCTTCTTTGGCCGAGCAGTAATGAAACTGGACGGAAGGATAGTTCGCATGAGCTTCATGAAGAACCCGGTCAACATCGGTGATTTGCTGCGGATAGTCCGCTTCGTTCTGATGAGACCAGATGCAGACCACCTGGTCAACGCCTTGATCAGCCGCTTTGAAAATGCCATTCGCAATACCTGGAGAGACGCTTTTCGTATAGTGGTGTCGAACCTCCCAACCCTTCATCGTTCCCGGTACGCGATAGTCGTCGAAGCTGGGATGGTAAGGAACCCAGCCGGATTGTTTTCCCTCCATCCGGAAGGGAACCCAACGCTCCAGGTACTGCTGGTAGGTGTCGTCCATGTAATTCCAGCCGGAGCGGAACGATGTGATGAAAAGGTGCTCGTCGAGCATCATCTGGGACATTAACCATTCGTATTCCCAGATGGTTTCGGCAAAGGTCGGCGCCATCTCCCATTTTGTCCCGTTCCAAACGTAGTGGTGGAAATGATACTCGAGGGCATCGCCCCATTCCTCGATGTCATCGCCCCAGTTTTTGCGGATATGGTACGTGGCTGACATGGGGGTCGAGTTCACGCCCGTTCGAAACCAGGCGCCGCCGTGCATGAACCAGGTGATCTTGAAAGGTCTTCCCAGGCTGTCCACATGCGAATGACGGAAACTATGGTCATACACCTGGCTGAGGACCCCGGTTCTGCTCTCGAATACATTCCAGTTCAGCACCCCGTAATACCCCCCGGTTACGCCCCAGACCGAAGTATCGGAACTGATGATAATATACACGTTTCGCGCTTCCCGCCCCACAATGTACCGTTGCACGGGGCTTTCCGTGAGCTGGCCGAGATTGTCCCGGGCACTGTAGTGTAAAATAACGGTTGTGCCATCCGGGTGCGGGGGAATCGCGGCGCCATAGAGATCGTCTCCCGCTTCTCCATCCCCATGAGCACCATCGTCAAAGGCCTGAACCTCCAGGGGCGTTCCGCTGTTGATCGTGTAGCTCAAGCTTGCCGTGGTTACAGCCACATTATCCGTAATTCTTGCTGTCACCAGGACGGATTCTGATGAGTCTGGTATGATCGGGTTTCGGGTGACCCGGGAGATGACGGGAGGGGGATCGGAAGGTATGTGCCAGATCATGGCGTCCGCGATATAGGCTCCCTCGCCGCCGCTGTTATCCAGGTGGACCGATCCGCTGGTCCCGGCGTCAAACGGATATTCGCCGAGCAATACTTCTGCAATGCCTCCCCCGGTCTGATCCAGGGAAACAATCGCCTGTCCCTCCGAGTGAACGATCGTTACAGGTGCGTTGTTCGGGCGGTTATCACCCTTTGCAAAAGCGGCGTAAACGCGATAAACCCCGCCGCGGGGCAGGTTCGGGGTCCATGTCGCGGTGCTGGTGGGAACGCCGGGCGAGCCGAACGCATAGCGATAGGTGCCTCCTTCATATCCCACCGAGCTACTCGTTATCCATCTTCCCGTCTCGATGTATCCGGGCGCTCCGTCGTCGTTATCGACAACGACATCCGGGAGATACGGCGGCAATGGCTCAACGGCATAATATTGAGTGACGCCCTCCGACAGCTGCCCGAGATTGTCAGTCGCCATGAAGTGGTATGCCACTATCGAGCCGTAAGGCTGCCGGGGAATGGTTGCCCCATAAACAGAGTCGCCCGCCACGGCGTCGCCGTGGGATCCATCGTCAAAGGCCCGGACAATCCCGGAGATTCCCGATGGACTGACCCTGAAACACAGGGCGGCGGAGCTGACTCGATCGTTGTCCGTAATCATCGCTGTAACGACAACGGGAACTGGTTGAGATACGACATCCGGGTCCCGTCCAGCCATGGAGATCTCAGCTGGGGGATCGAACGGAATCCGCCAGATCATGGCATCGGCGATCAGGACTGCGGTCGTTCCGTTGTTGTCCATACGTACCGATCCGGAGCTGCCTTCATCGAACAGGAACTCACCGAGGAGCTTCTCGACAATCCGGTCCGGTCCATTCTGGTTCAGGTAAACGATTGTCGTGCCCGTGCTGTGGGTGATTTTCAGGGGTGCATTGGTGGCCCGGTTCGCGCCTTGCCTGTAAGCCGCATACACCTGGTAACGGCGGTGAGAGGGGAGATTTGGAGTCCATGTGGCGGAAGAAGTCGGAGCTCCCTGTACACCTCCGGTATAGCGATAGGCCCCCCCGCTGTATCCGGTCGAGCCGCTCGTAATCCAGTGACCCGTTTCCACGTATTCCGGAGCGCCGAAATCATTGTCCACCACCACATCAGCGGAGAGGGCCTGGTATCCGGAAAGGAGCAACAGTAGAAACAGGAGCGATAAACGCACTTTATAAGGACCGAACATCACAACCACCCTTTGCCCTGTTTCAAGGAATACATGTGGGAACATTCCCGTCGGAATCCAGCTGAGGGATTTTCAGCCATATTTCTCATGTTTATTCTTAACAGGTTTCCATTTATTTGAGAGATGAGAATACCATTGGAATTGCTTGTCAAGGAAACAGACAATCAAGCGGATATTTCAGAGCCTTCTTGATGAACTTTTTCGCAATTTGGGATCATCATTTCCCCAGAATTGCAGCCCGCTTCAGACTATTGGATAGACACCGCCCCAAACAGTATGGAGTCAAAGGAAAGTGTGGTATTTCGACAGGGTCTGACCCCCTTACTTTTGCGCCCCGATGTTTCCTCTTGAAAAGAAACGATTGTGTCCTTAATGGTTCTACACATTATTCAACGAGGATGCTGATTTGGAGAAGAAGGGGAATCGGCGGCTTTTTTCCACTGTTTTATTCCTGGCCATCCTGGTGCTGGCCGTGTATATCCGTCAGCCCGGATTCCTTTTTAAAACAAAGTACAGGGATATCTACTTCATCTGGGTCGAGGGGGAACGCATCGCCTCGGGGGTTAATCCGTATGAACGGGTGCGTGAGAGCGATATGGTCCATAACGAGAAATACCCGACGTATCTCCCCCCGATCTACCTTTTCACGGGGCTCCTGGTGTGGCTGGGTATGGACAGTTTTCCGCTTTTTCTTTTCTCCTGGCGGATTTTGATCCTCGGGTTCGATCTGGCCGTTGGCATCTTTCTTTTCTATTACTGCCGCCGGAGGGAAAGGGAGGCAGCAGGGCTTTTCGCGGCGTTTTTCTGGTTTTTCTCGCGATGGAACCTGTATGTCTGGGAGATCGGAAACACGGAGAGCATCATCCTGTTTCTCATGATCCTGTCGATTTTTCTGTGGGAAAAGAAACCCCTTGCGGCAGGTCTCCTTTTCGGGGGCGCCCTGGGGTTGAAGCATTTCGGAATCGTGTTCCTCCCGGTCCTCCTCGCTCACAGCAAAGACACCCGGGACGGCCTGAAGCGCCTTTGTTACGTGATGATCATTCCCGTGGCGAGTTCTCTCCCCTTTTTCCTGGGAAGCCCGGAGGGATTCACGAAAGCCATGCTGTTCAGCGTGGTAAGGGGGGCCAGTTCACACATGATGGAGGATGCGAAATCGATCCGGATCCTGCTGGGCGAGTCGGGGTGGGGACCGCGGATTTTTCTTTTCCTGGCATTTGTCCTGTACTGGATCGCGGCCATTCGGGAAAAATGGAACCTGTGGCTGAGTGCCGCATTGGCATTTGCCCTTTTCCTCAGTTTCAACCTGATCCTGTTCACCCAGTATTTCGTGTGGGTGCTTCCTTTCGGGTGTCTTTTTCTGGCGGATGCGAATCCGATCGAGCATTCCCGGAAGGCAGGGGAAACATGAACAACCTCTCCCTACACTAGCCTGTCGATCACATAACCACGTGTAACGAATTACCCCCAAAGTGCACAATTTTTGTGCATTTTCATTAATTCTCACCTCGAGATCCGTCTGTAAGAATCCCGGGATCAAACATTTCAAGTACAATAATTCCAGTACTTTTCTCTATTATTTCGGCTGTTTTCCTGGATCGGGCTTACAATTTGCTCGATCAATGAAAAAGGAGAATAAGGCTGATTTTGAACCGGTATAAACCATTTCCGATCGAAAAACGAGATAAACAGGGAGGATAGAGAAGGTGAAAAAACGGGGTTTTACCTATATCGAGGTGGTGTTTGCGGCCGCGGTTCTGGCCGTGGTGTTTATCGCCACGTTGTATCTGCTTCAATATCACCGTCTTCAAATGCGAACCGCCATGGAGCGCTCGATTATGCTGGATTTTGCCCAGCAATACCTCGAGACCGCTCGTAACAAACCTTTTTTCGAGATCCTGCCCGGTACGGCCCTCAATACCCTGTATGACGGTGCTCATGGTTCCCCGGATATACGTTTTCCCGTGGATAACAGCTGGCAAAGCCTGTGGACCACGGACTTTCGGAATTTTCATCCGGACCTCGAGTGGTTCGAGGGGAGAAACCCGGAGTATCGCTGCATCATTACGGACGAGATGGTGGGAATGAATACCAGGTCGAAGCATATCAACCTGGAGGTGAGGTGGAAGCCCCCGTTCGAACGGGGTGCGGAGTATATATCGATCCAGCTGGACACCCTGGTGTACCAGGATTTCAATTAATCGCCGGAGGCCAAAAGATGACAGGGATAAGAAAAAAGCGGGCGGTCACCTTCATGGAGCTGACCATAGGACTGGCCCTGATGGCCATTGTGAGCGGCGGCATCATGGGACTTCTTTTTCTTTTCGGACGGGAACATCGGGTCAGCTTTGTGGAGCAACGCGTGTTCGAACACGCGGACCGTCTCCAGGATCGGATCACGGTTCTGTTACACACGGCCTCCCGATCCACGGGGGTCTTTTATGCGGATCCGGTGGGGTCTTTCTACCACCGCATCGTCTTCCGCAAATCGGTAGGGGCCCCGAACGAGGAGCTCTCTTTCGATCCTTCCGAACACACCCTCACTTACGATCCGGATATCTCCGTGGATGGAGACGAAGAGCTGCTGGGGCTCCCGAGCGAATCCTATTCCCAGCTCAGGGATATCAGGTTCCGTTCGGCCATGAAGACGGGTGGAATCCCGGACAGCGGAATCATCATCATCCTTTTGGAAGTCACGGACCGCGGGTATGCCCGCAGGCATTATCGCGACAGTACAAAGACGTTCAATCATGTGATCAGTTCCCGCACTTTCGCGGTGAATCTGAGGCGATTATAGAGATCGAAAACCATGGAAAGAGGTGCTGGAATATGAAAAAGATTAAGGAAAAGGAAGCTCAGGGTAAAGGTTCCATTCTGGTTACAGTCGTGATCCTGACCGCTGTTATTTCCTTTGCCTGCATCGGTGTGGCCCGCCTGGGACAGTATCATCATCGCAAACAGTACGGTCGGACCAACTGGGTGGAGGCCTATTACACGGCCGAGAACGCCATGCTCGAGGGGATCCAGATGATATCGGACGAACTGCACGATCCCTCCAATACCATCGGTACCTATATTCTAAGCGATTCGGAACAAACTTTACAGATGCCCTATTCCCCGGGTTCCGAGGTGAATTACTGCACCATGACCATCGAGCCGGATCCCATGGGGATGCAGGACAATTTCCAGGTGACGGCCTCGGCCGTGATCGGGGGGAAGTGGGACAACCAGCAGGAGAAGTGGGCCGGGAGCAAAATCAGGACCATCCGCTCCCTGGTGAGGTGGCGCCCCCCCTCCCTGGTTTTCGATTATGAATACTTCCTGAACAACTGGGGCTGGTGGTGGGGCAGCTCCATCAGGGGTTACGGAGATCAGAGATCCAACTGGGATTTCGACTTCCGTTACAACCCTTATGTGTTCGGCCATATCTTCGCCAACGGGGAGGTGGAGTCCAACCAGAGCCCGGTAGATCCCTTCGCCGGATCACCCCCCTTTCGCGGTACGGCAGGGGGCGATCCCCTGACCTATTGCCACGTGGGAAGCCCTCGGATTAACATGCCCAACCTCAAGGATCTCACCTATTACGAAACCAATGCCACCGGAAGCATCGAGAAGGGGGGAGAATTGCTGGTTGACGGGATTCACGGCGATAACGAAACCAAGCCGGGGATTTACCTCAAGGGAACGGACGCCGATCCCCTGGAAATCAACGGCACCGTGGTGATTCGCGGGGACTGCATCCTGAGGGGCACCATCACCGGGCAGGGCACGGTTTACGTGGGGGGGAACCTGTACATTGCAGGTAACGTGGAATACGACAACGGCCCTTCGTTCAACCCTCCACCGGAAAGCATGTCGGGCGACGATCGGGACACCTGGGTGGATAACAGCATGGATAAGGACCTCATCTCGTTCGCCGTTCGGGAGGCCATCCTGGGGGGTAAGGTCAACTCCAGCGACTGGAAGAGTTGTTCCTATGAAACATACCCCTACGGCCTGAAACACGTCGGGGACGAATCCCAGTTGGGCCCGGACGGAATCGCCAACACGCCGGACGACGGCGTTAAATACATGGATACCAACGGGGACGGGGTTCCCGATTCCGCCTGGTACGATGCGGATGAGGACGGCGTTGTGGACGACAATTACGATTATAACACGGACCTCAAGATGACCGACGCCCGCAGGAGCCAGATTCAGGGATACCCCAAGGACGACGATAATAATCTCCTGGATTACAACCAGGTGGCTTCCGATCAGTTGACCCTTTTCGAGGGGATCTACTATACGAATCACGCCTGGGCATCCCGATCGAGATTGGGGCCGGATTACCTGCAGGGAACCATCATCTGCCGCGATGAGGCATGGATTTTTTCGAACAGCCTGTACATCCGTTACGACTCCAGGATTCACAGCCGCTACCAGAGGAAATACTTCGGAGGCGACCCGAACCGGATCATCGACCTGGGGCTCCCGATCTCCGAGGATGTCCGTATCCTGGACCGATATGAAATGAAACCCCAGCTCTGACAGGGAGGAAGTCATTAATGATAAAATCTATGAAACGATCGGTTTTTTTTATCGGAGTTCTGCTCGTTTTCCTTCCCGCATCCCTGGTCTTTTCCTTCACCATTAGCATCCCTGATGACGTTGAAAAAATGCCTCTGGAACTTCGGGAAAAATGGCTGGAGAACGAGATGAGGGAAGGGCACGACCTGCAAAAAAAGGTGGCCAGAGAAAGGTATGACCGTCGGTTGGAGGAGAAAAAAGCGGTTGCGCGCGATATGGTGGCGGAAGCGGAGAAAAGACGCGCCCGCATCAGGGAGGCTCGGGAGGCCATCGAGAAACGTGAACAGGACAGCTCGATCCGGATTAAGGGAGCCTATATCGGACTCTCGATCGTGCTCGTTCCCCTGATCATAATCGCTGTTATTTACACCCGATCCACTCGGGTGAAGGTGCCTGAAACCACGGGAAGGCAATCCGATGTCCTGAAGACTTCCCTGGACCTTATGAATAAGTTGAAGAAAAGAGAGTAAACCACGGGGGGCTCTCCCGAAATCTTCTGTTCAGATATACTCTCTGAAAAGTTCAGGACTGGGAGCCGGGATGACGACTTTATTCACCAGTATGCCCTCCTCGGAGGCCTTTGAGGCGGCGGCCTCGACCGCGGCCTGAACCGCGGCCACATCCCCAGTGCAGGAGAAAAATCCCTTTCCCCCGATTGCCATGGCGAGGTGAATCCGAAAGAGGGTGATATCCGCCGCATCCACCGCAGTATCGGCGCATTCGATGATGCTGGCGGCGGAAAAGGTCTCCACCACCCCCAGGGCGCGGATCTGATCCGGCTCGAGTTCCACGGTCCCGGAGATCGCGGGAAATACCTCCGGGTTGATCTGCGGGATCACGCGATCCTCGATGAGGGAGCCCCTGGCCCTTGCCGCACCCGCCTCCACGCTGCTGGTCACAGCGGCCACGTCACCACCGATGACAACCAGGTATTTGCCCGAACAGATGGTGCGGGCCACCAGGAGTTCCACGGTGGCGGTTTTCAGCATGGTATCCTCGACCTCGTGACCGGCGGCAATGCTGGAGACCTCAACCAGGCCGATTGCGTTTAAATCCATTCCCCATGTTCCTTTCTCACGCTTTTTCAATCACGACAGCGCTGTCAGCGCTGTCAGCGCTGTTTATCCGGGTTATTGTTCCATCGATACTCGAGTGAAGGACGGCGCCCAGTTTATCCTCCGGGGGCAAGGCCACCGGGTCTCCCTTTTTCACCCGGTCGCCGATTTTTACCACGGGCACGGCGGGGACCCCGATGTTCTGTTTCAAGGGCAGGACCACACGGCCGGTTTCCGCCACTCCATCCTTGAGAGGGCCCTTATTTGTAAAGTCAGTGAGTTCGAGGCGTTTCATGAGCCGTTTCACCGGGGTTCGGCGATCATCGGCCAGGGGGTGGGCCCTGACCTCCCGGGGCGTCCATGTCAGTCCCTCATTCCTGATAACGGCCTTGGAATCGATGCACGCGGCCCTGGGATCGAGGTCTTCGGGGCAGGACCAGAGGGTGCACAGGTTGCACTCGCAGCAGAAAAGGGTTCCCACCACGGTGGCGGGACGGGGCGAGGAAAAACCAAGAGATCTCATGGCGATATGGGGCTGGATGGGATGCCCGATCAGGTAACGGGGGCACAGTTCGGTACAGAAGGAGCACTGATCGCACGCGGATCGCCCGATGCGGCGAACGTGGGTATCCTGCCGGGTGTAACGCCGGATGAGGGAATGATCCCGTGGAAAAAGGATGAGACCACCGGTGGTTTTGGTTACAGGGGATGAGAAATCGTCGCAAAACGTTCCCATCATGACCCCCCCCACCAGGGCAACGGGATCCGGAACCGTGGTCCCGCCGGCCAGTTCGATGCACTCCCTGAAGGAGATCCCGAGGGGAACACAGAGGGTCACGGGATCCTTCACGGCCCCTGCCACGGTGAGGTACTTCGAGGTAACGGGAAGGGCCCGTCCCACGTTCACGAGGGTTTCCACGTTATTGACCACACACCCGACGTCGATGGGGAGTCCACCGGGGGGTATGATCTTTTGGGTAACAAGGTAAACCAGGATGAATTCATCCCCCGCGGGATAGAAATCCCCGAGGGGATGGATGGTCACGTTTCGAGGAAGCTCGGGTTTGAGGATCGCGATCACATCGGTGTATTTTTCCTTGATGCCGATAACGCCCTTTTTCGCTCCGGTCATTTTCATCACTGCGGAAAGGCCCTTGAAGAGTTCCTTCGGAAAGGCCTTGAGGAGTTCCTTATCCTTGTGAAGGAGGGGTTCGCATTCGGCGGCATTTACAATCACGGTTTCCGCTCTGGCGCGGCACTTGACTTCCGTGGGAAATCCCGCTCCCCCGGCGCCCACAATGCCGCAATCTCTCAACAGTTCAGGGGTATATTTGTCTGCCATGTCATTCCTTTGAGACCAGGATATGGACTTCCCGGGCCACGATGAGTTCTTCATTGGTGGGGATGACCCACACGCCGGCTGGGGAACCGGGTGTGGAGATTTCCGCCTCCACCCCCCTCGAGCGGCTGTTTTTTTCCTCGTCGATCCGGATCCCGAGGAACTGGAGTCCCTGGCAAACGTCCCAGCGATCCTCGGGTCCGTTTTCGCCGCTGCCCCCGGTGAACACCAGGGCATCGAGTCCATTGAGGGAGGCGGCCATGGCGGCGATCTGTTTGCGAACCTGGTGAAAATAGGCTTCGAGTGCGAGGCGGGCGCGTTCATTTCCCAGGTTGGCCCACTCCCGGAGATCGCGCATATCCCCGGAAAGGCCGGAAATTCCCAGGAGCCCCCCTTCCCTGCAAAGCACCCGGCTCACCTCCTCAGGGGAAAGTCCCATCTCCTTCTGGGCGAACAGGACAATGAAGGGATCGATGGTTTCACAACGGGAGGAATGCAGGACCCCGCTTTGTGGAGAAAATTCCATGGTGGTATCCACGGATTGTCCCTCCCGGATGGCACAAAGGGAAGTGGATCCCCCCATATGGCAGGAGATGAGGCGGGCAAACCGGCATTGCTTGCCGTCCCGGCACATGATCTCGGGGGCCCGGAGGCTGATATAGCGATGGGAGGCCCCGTGAAAGCCGTAGCGGCGTATGCCATACTTCTCCCGCCATTCATAAGGCACGCCGCAGGTATATTTTTCAGGGGATACGGTTCGGTGGAAAGTCGGTTCGAACAGGCCGGCCAGAGGAATGCCGGGCGCCACCTCCCGGAAACACTCGATGACATCCAGGTAGGCCCTGTTGTGAACCGGGGCGGCGATTTCAAATCGGCGCATCTCTTCGAGGACTTCATCGGTAAGGAATACCGCTCCCGGACCGAAGCTCAGGGGACCCGCGTGAACGGTCTTGAACCCCACGGCGGACAGGTCGGAGAGATCGCTCACCGCGGATTCCTGCCCGACGAGCATATCGAGGATGAATTTAACGCCCTCTCGGTAACCGGGTATCTTTTCCTCTCCCCTGTGTTCCTTTTCGAGGATCCGAAAGAGGTAGGGACTTTTTTCCTCCCCGATCCGTTCCAGTTTTCCCCGAGCCAGGATCTCCTCCCGGGGAAGGAGGTATAATTTAAACTTCAGGGAGGTGCTCCCCGGGTTGACGATCAGGATGGTTTTTTCACCAGCCATAACGGGCTCCTTTAGCAGATCCGGCATTCCTGGTCCGTGAGCAAAATCTTGACCCGGTCACCGTCCCGGATGCCGGAGGCATTGGCGTCGTCGGTATCGAGGTGCATCTGGGCCACGAAGGATTCCTTCACCCGGATCTGGACGTCGTAATAGACCAGGGGGCGGTCTCCATCCACCTTGACCAGGACCCGGTCGTTATCCTTGAGACCCATGGCCCCGGCATCGGAGGTGGAGATGTGAATATGGCGGTTGGCCCGGATCACGCCCGATTCAAGGTGGACAAAACCGGCCGGCCCGACAATGAGGATGCCGGGCGTCCCTTCGATATTGCCGGAAGGGCGAACCGGGGGACGGATCCCGAGCTGAACGGCGTCGGTGAGTGCGACCTCGACCTGGGTTCGCTCCCGAACCGGCCCGAGGATACGCACTTTTTCGATGGAACGCATGCGGGGTCCCACCAGGGTCACGGTCTCCCGGGCGGCATATTCGCCCTTTTGCAGGAGGTCCCTGTAGGGGGTGAGTTGAGCCCCCTTGCCGAAGAGGCGCTCGAGGTGTTCCGGTGACACATGGAGGTGGCGGGCCGAGATCCCGACCGGGATATATCCCTTTGCCACATCCGGATCGGGTGAAGGGGTTTCCCTTTCCCGTAAATCCGACATCACCTTCTCGATTACCCTGCGGATCATTTCAGGATCAGAATTCAACGAGCTTCACACCTTTCTCTCTGGTTGCGAACGCGCGAACCGAAGTTATTTTTCCCGGAATCTTTTTTCCTGTCGACCCTGACAGGATCCCGGAACAGGTAGGGCAGCCGTTTCAGGTTTTCACGGAAGTCATCCTTTTTCTTCCCCGCAACCTCTATGGCGACATCCTGGAAAAGCGGGTTCCGGCCCAATCCCAGTTTCTCCTCCACAAGGGGGATGAAATCGGGGTTGATTTCGTAACCTCTCGAATGACGATCGAGTTCACCCGCGGCAAGTGTGGTGGTGCCGCTCCCCAGGAAGGGGTCCAGAACGGTTTCACCGGTGAAGCTGAACATCCGGATGAGCCGCCCGGGCAATTCCTTCGGAAACATGGCCAGGTGCCCTTTTTGCTTTTCCCCCGGGAAGTTCCAGTGGCCATAGAAATACTCGTTCCACTCCTCCGTAGTCAGGCGGGACTCTTCCTTCGATTCCCGGGATGGTGCGGGGGACTTTCCCGGTTTTTTGAAAAGCAGGATAAACTCGTAATCGATCTTTACGATCCCGTTTCTCGGATAGGGAAAGGATCCCATGATCACGGCCCCGCCCGTGGTGTTGCACGTGGTGACTTTCTGCCAGATGATCGCTCCCATGTAATCGAAACCAACGGTTTCACAGAACCTGACGATTTCGGTACGGATGGGAATGACCTTGTATCTCCCGTAATGGACCGACCGGGCGAACTGATCCCCGATATTAATGCACATCCGGCAACCCGGGTGAAGAACCCGGTGACATTCCATCCACACCAGGTTCAGATGATTGATGTACTCCTCGTAGCTGTCGTCGAAACCGATCTGGCCGGGACAACCGTAATCCTTGAGCTGCCAGTAGGGGGGGGACGTAACCACGAGATGCACGGATTCATCCGACAGCCCGCCCATGTCCCTCGAGTCGCCGATCAGGATGTGGTGCGTTGTTTTCATGGCGTTCATACGATATGAAAGTATCTTTTCAGGGTGCAGCGCCTTTTCCTGGTGAAGGTTCGAGCCGTTGTAATCCCCTCTCCCGTGGGTGTGGCGATGGTGAAGGTCAGGGTCCCCTCCCCACCGAGCCCGAGGCCGGCCATGGAGGGGCCGTTTTTCACAAAGATGGTGGTATTGACCCGACGGGCCATTTCGTGCATGCTTTCGATGTTGCGGGAATGCATGAGGGCGGTATGGAACCGTGCCCCCTCGGACTGGATGGCCAGCTCGATCGCCCTTTTGGCATCCGGGACCCGGACAATGGGGAGGAAGGGCATCATCTGCTCTTCCCGGACAAACACGTGATCCGCATCCGTTTCGCCGTAGAGGAGGAGGACGTCGTCGGAGATGGAAAGGTTGATGCGTTCGGCGAGCAGGCGGGCGTTTCTCCCCACGAGCTCCCGGTTGACCACGGGTTCGGCGCCCTTTCCGGGGAGGAAGGCCTCTTTTGCCAGGGCCTCGATCTGCTCCTTTTCGATCAGGACCGTGCCCTGGAGGGACATTTCCCTCATGAACCGATCAAAGATCGAATCAACGACAAAGACTTGCTTTTCGCCGGTACACAGGATGTTGTTTTCAAAGGAGGCGCCCGCAATCACGTCCTTCACAGCCTGACTCACGTCCGCGGTTTCATCCACCACCACGGGCGGATTGCCCGGTCCGGCGGCAATGACCTTTTTGGGAACCTTCATGGCGGCGTTGACCACTCCGGGGCCGCCCGTGACCACCAGGAGGCGGGAACCAGGGTGGTAGAACATCTCCTGGGCCTTTTCGATCGAGGGTTCTCCCACCGTGGAGAGGAGATTTTCCGGCCCCCCCGCATCCACAATAGCGTTATTGAGCAATCCGATGGCAAAAAGGAAAACCTCTTTCGCAGCCGGGTGCGGGGCGAGGATCACCGCGTTCCCGGCAGCCACCATCGAGATGGCGTTATTGATCAGGGTGGGAACCGGATGGGTGGAGGGGGTGACCGCGGTGATCACGCCATAGGGGGCCATTTCCTCGGTGGTGAGTCCGTTATCGCCGCTGTATGCCCGGGTTTCGAGGTCTTCGAGTCCGGGTGTGCGATCGGATGCGGAGAACATCTTATCGAGCTTGTGTTCCAGCCTCCCCATGCCGGTTTCCCGGATGGTGCGTTCTGCAAATTCGCGGGCGTATTTGTTGCCGCACTCCCGGATGGCTGCGATGATTTTGCCGCGCTTTTCCAGGGTGGAGGCATTCAGAACTCGAAAGGCCTCGCGGGCGGCTTCCATGGCCTGATCCACGGTATCAAAGATGCCGCGGCCCCGTGGGGTGTAGCTTGACCGCGGGGTTATGGTTTCAGGGGCAGGGGCCGTTTCCACCGCTCCCCCGGGGGCAGGCTCGAGGTCCCCGTTTTTCATCTTTTTCAGAACCTGTTCCACGATCCCGCGGATCTGTGACTCGTTCATGAGAACCTCCTTGTTCCCTCGGGAATTCCCCTGAAAGGAAGATTGCCGCATTCCATGAAATTCTCTCCGATAAACAGGATTATTCTCTAAAATATTGTCCTTGTGGATGCAAGGATATCTTTATCTTGACATCATGAACACTTTATACTTATATTATGCACTAATCCTTTTCAGGGAGGATTCTGATGCCAAAAAAAAGAATCAATCTCACTTTGGACGATGATCTGGTCAGCTATGCCAGGTTTTATGCCCGGGAGCAGCGTTCCACGGTTTCGGAATTGATCAACCAGTTCCTCCTGAATTTAAAGCGAACCAGAGAAGGAGATCCGACCTCGTTCATACTGTCCGATCCCGAATTCGAAAAAATCCTCATGGATGCCATAAAACGAATACGGGCGGGAAAGATGAAGTGGCACACCTATGAAGAGGTCTTCAAATGAACGTCCTGTTCAGCGATTCCTTCGTGAAGTCTCTCCGGAAGCACAGTTCAATCAAAAGAATCGTAAAGAAAAAGGTCGATGCGATTATCGCCGATCCCATCCTCATGGGTGAACCCTTGAAGGGAAACCTGAGGGGGTATTACAGCTGCCCGGTGAAGAGAAATTTCCTCATTATTTACCTCTATTGCAGGACCTGCCGTTTGAGGGGCGATGACGGGGTGATTTTATGCTCCGATTGCGGCGAGTGCCCCGGCGACACCATCAAATTCATCGCGTTGGGACCTCATAACCATTCTTGCGGCAGGAAATAACCATACCACGGTTGATGGATCAGATCTTCCATCGGAGACGACCTCTGCCGGCAAGTTCTGCCCCCTTAAAGAAACCCAGCTGATGCATCTCAATTTTGTTTAAGTAATACTTGACCAAACGGGATTGTAAAGGGATGATACGGCGTTATTTCAGATGGGAAATTGATCGATCGAATCCTGGAATTCATTTTCTGCAAGGACTTTCCTTATGCCTAGGGATGTGGTCATCGAGGTGAGCGGGGAACCGAGGAAAGACTAACAAGCCAAGAAATCGACCACAAGAAACCTCTGGATTCCGGCAATAAACAACCACAAAGCCTTCGGTAGATGGGCGTTTGCAGAAATCGGCGATCCCTGGGACGCGGAAAACAACATCCGGAGGTTCGTACTGAAATGATCCGTTCATTAATCGCCAAATCCGAAGGCAAGACCCTGGGATTCAAGGAACTCGGAAACGAGCTAGGAAGAAACCCAATTCCGAGTGGCTTCCGAGCTGTTTTCCGAGCCACCCACGATTTGAAAAATGCAAAAGGAAAAGGTGCATGATGGACGAAAGTTTTTTTGATGAGAGTCATGAACAATCAATTGTCAAATCCACTATTGTTTCAAAGTATTTCATGGCATGGGCCATGGTAATAATCCAAACCCAAAAAACTTATAACAAAGAAAATAAAATTGCATACATTGACCTTTTTGCGGGTCCGGGAAGATATAAAGACGGCACCCTTTCCACTCCAATGCTTATACTTGAAAAGGCAATTCAAAATCCAGATATCTGCGATCGACTGATAACCATTTTTAATGATAAGGATGAAGAAAACACTCATTCTCTCCAACAGGCAATCAATGAGTTGAATGGTGTAGATAAACTAAAATATGCTCCCAAGGTTTACTCAAATGAAGTCGGAGAGAATATTGTTCTTATGTTTGAGAATATGAAATTGGTGCCGACTTTATTTTTCGTAGATCCCTGGGGCTACAAGGGTCTTTCTCTCCGCCTTGTGAATTCGGTTATAAAAGATTGGGGATGTGATTGTATCTTCTTCTTCAATTATAATCGAATCAATATGGGATTACATAATCCAATGATAAAAGAACATATGGATTGCCTTTTTGAAATATCGCGTGCTGATGAACTTAGAAAAAAACTTCAAATTCTAAATCCACAAGATCGTGAATTGATGATCATTGAGGAACTCTGCAAGGCAATCAGGGAATTGGGACCTCAATATGTTTTGCCATTTCGTTTCAAAAGCGCACGAGGAACAAGAACCAGTCATCATTTGATCTTTGTAAGCAAAAATTTCACAGGATATGAGAAAATGAAAGAAATAATGGCAAAGGAGTCATCATCAAAGGAACAAGGCGTGCCATCTTTTGAATATAATCCTGCGGATATTGGAAACCTGCAACTAAACCTTTTATCGAAACTGGCAAGTCCTTTAAGCGATCTGGGAGATATGCTATTGGATTTTTTTGCTGGAAGAACTCTTACGATGTATCATATATATGAAGAACATAACGTTGATCGGCCATTTATAAAAAGCAATTATAAAGAAACTCTATTGAAGTTGGAGGAGTCGGGAAAAATAAAAACTGAAAAACATCGAAAAAATACATTTGGAGATAAAGTAAAAGTAACATTTCCTACACGATCACAGAAAGGTTGAAAATTGGCTGTAAAATCATCAATTGAATGGACAGAATCGACCTGGAACCCGGTGACCGGATGCACGAAAATCAGTCCCGGTTGTGCTCATTGTTATGCCGAACGCATTTCCCTGCGTTTGAAGGCAATGGGGCAGCCCAATTATGTAAACGGATTCAAGGTTTCAATTCATGAAAATGCTCTCGAGATCCCTCTTCTCTGGAAAAAGAGACAAATCGTTTTCGTTAATTCCATGTCAGACCTGTTTCACGAAGAAGTGCCATTGAGTTTTATAAAACGCGTTTTTTCCGTAATGGAAAAGGCGTCATGGCATAAATTCCAGGTTTTGACAAAACGCTCTGAACGTTTGGTTGAACTTGCTCCAAAACTCCCCTGGCACGAAAATATATGGATGGGGGTTTCGATTGAGAATAATGATTATATTCACCGCATCGATCATCTCAGAACCGTTCCCTCTTCGATCAGGTTTCTCTCACTCGAACCCCTTCTAGGACCATTGCCGAACCTTAATTTATCCGGAATAGACTGGATTATAGTGGGAGGGGAATCCGGCCCGAATTCCCGTCCCATGAAAACTGAATGGATTAACGATATTCTCAATCAGTGCAGAAAGAACAATGTTCCCTTCTTCTTCAAACAGTGGGGTGGCATAAATAAGAAAAAGTCCGGTCGTTTGCTGAATGGTAAAATATACGATGAAATGCCTCCCGTTATTGATCGACAGCTTCATATCATTCCTTCCACGTGAGGTAATGACGGTGATGGAAGTCTAATAATCTGTTCCCATTCAATTCCCTACCCCTTCACCGCTCCCAGGCTGATGCCGCTGATGAAGTAGCGTTGCATGAAGAGGAAGATGATGATCACGGGGGTGATGGCGATGACGCTTCCCGCGGCCAGGTACTGGGTCTTGTCCACGAACGCGCCGGAGAGCTTGGCAATGGCCACGGGGAGGGTATAGAGGTTCTCGTCGTCGATGATGATGAGGGGCCAGAGGAAATTGCTCCAGTTTCCCACGAATATGAAAATGGCCAGGGTGGCCAGGGCGGGCTTGGTCAGGGGAAACATGATCCTCCACCAGATGGAGAACTCGCCGGCCCCGTCGATCCAGGCCGCCTCCTCGAGGTCCTTCGGGATGGTCTGATAATACTGCTTGATGAGGTAGATGCCGAAGGCGCCCACGCTCGTGGGAAGGATGATGCCCAGGAGGTTGTTGTCCAGCCCGATATGGCGGCACGTGAGAAGGAGCGGGATCATGAAGAGCTGGAAGGGGATCATCATGGTGGAGAGGATGAGGAAGAAGATCAGCTGCCTTCCGGGAAACTGGATGCGAGCGAGGGGATAGGCGGCCATGGAACAGATGAAGATATTCATGAGCACGGTTATGGCGGCCACGATCACGCTGTTCGCAAAGGGGCGGTAGAGCCGGAAGGTTTTCCAGGTTTCCGTGAAATTTTCAAGGGTGGGATTTTCCGGGATCAGTCGAAGGGAATAGATATTGCCGCTCCCCCGGAGGGCGATGGAGAGGAGCCAGAAAAAGGGCCCCACAAACAACACCACAAGAAAGCAGAGAATGATGTATTTCCCCGTTAAATGAAGGATGTACCGGGTTTTACTGGTTTTGAAAGCCATAAATGCCTCTTAGCTTCCTGCCTCTTTACTGTGAAATCCACCCATCATCTTCACGTTGAAGAAGGTAAACACGAAAACGATGAAAAAGAGGACCACTCCCATGGCGCAGGCATATCCCATTTCCTGCTCGCCTCCGTGCTGGGTCCAGATCCCGACGTCGTAGATGTGAAACACCATGGTGGAGGTACCGAGGCGTCCCTGGGTCATCATGTAGATCTCCTCGAACACCTGGAGGGCGCTGATGGAGGAGATGATGCCGACGAGGGTGATATAGGGCCAGAGCATGGGGATCTTGACGTGCCAGAGGGTCTGGTGGGGGCGGCAACCGTCGATCATGGCGGCCTCGATGAGTTGCGGCGGGATGGAACGAAGGCCCGCGATGAAGATCACCATGTAATATCCCAGTCCCTTCCAGATGGTAACGGTCATGATGGTGAAAAGGGCCAGCTGGGAGCTGGTGAGCCAGGGAATGCCTCTGGAAATCACGCCCGTTCGAATCAGGATCGAGTTGAGGATGCCGTGATCGGTATTGAAGATCTGTTTCCAGACCAGGGCCACCACCACCATCATGGTGACCACTGGGAGATAGTAGCAGGCGCGGAAAAAGTTTATGAACGGGATTTTGGGTTCCACCAGGAGCGAGAGGAAAAGGGACAGGATGATAATGACGGGAACGACCACGAGGTAGAGGATGGAGTTCTTGAGTGAGAACCAGAAATCGGAGTCGTGCAGGAGCCGGGCGAAATTTCCCAGCCCGATAAAGCGGTTTTCCGGGGAGAGCGGGGAATACTGCCAGAAAGAGAGCAGAAAGGCCCGGATCATCGGGTAGAAGAGAAACATCCCCAGGATGATCAGGGTGGGCAAGAGGAAGAGATAGGCGAAAACGGCGCGTTTGAGTTTAATCCTGGAGTATTTCATTCCACTTTTCCTCCGCGGATTTCAACCCTTCCTCCGGGGTCATATCCCCGAGACACACCTTCTCCATGACGTCATCGAGGGCGCGATAGAGTTTGCCGGAGTTTTTGAGCGGGGTGCGTGATACGTTTCCCCCGGCGATCTGCTCCGCGGCGATCTTCCGGGCAAGGCCCTCCGGTGTTTCCTCCACCTGGGTGAAATAGGGGTCTTTCGAGGCACTGATCACGGAGGGAATAATGGTTGTGAGCCTGCAAAACTCGAGTTGATTTTGGGCGTTGGTGACAAAGGCGGCGAATTCCGAGGCCAGCCCGGGATATTTCGATTTGGAGGAAACCACGATGTTGTGGACGTCGATGGAATAAACCTCGTGTCCTTCCCAGTGGAGGCACGGCCGGACGACCGTGTTTTGATAAACGTCCGGGGAGTCGGATTTGACATGTTTCAGGAACTGGGGGCCGCTGTGGAAAATGGCGAGCCGCCCGCTTTTATAGAGCTCGATGGGCCGCCGGTGCATGGCGGTGAGGGCCTCGCTGGGGGCCAGGCCCTCCTTGTAGAAATCGGACCAGAACCGGAGGACCTCAATGCCCCTGGGTGTGTTGAACAGGGCGCGGGTTTCCTCCTCGTCGAGTGTGGGGACCCCGGAGCCTTCGAGATATCCCCGAAGGGAGCCTGTCTCGGTATAGATGGGGAAAAAGGCGAACTTATCGGTTTTCTCCTTGATCACGAGGGCGATCTCCCTCATCTCCTGGTACGTCTTCGGGATATCCTCCTCTGTAAGGCCCGCTTCGTGGAAGATTTCCATGTTGCACATGGTGACCGCTGTGGCGAGGTACCAGGGAAGGGCATAGGTTGTTCCCCTGATCTGACAGGCGTCTTTGAGGATATTCGGGAAGTAAGAACCCATCGTTTCAGGGGGAAGCGTTTCATCCAGGTTCAGGAGGATGTTTCGACTGACGAACCTGGGGAGCATTTGGGGGGTGAGGTTGATGACGTCCGGGGGGTGGGATCCCATGAAGGAGGTAAGGAGTTTGGTGTCGTAATCCTGAGCCGGATAATCCAACCACTTGATTTTGACCCCTGGGTGCGATTTTTCGAACTCGTCGAAAAGGTCATGAAAATAATCGTCGAAGCTGGGTCTGAGCTGCATGGTGAAGAAGGCGATTTCCCTGGCGTCCGGTTCTGAAGATCCCTTTTCAGGGTCCTGGCTGCCGCAACCCGGAAAGAAGACCAGGGAGAGGAGAGGCAGGAGGAAGACAAGGCGTTTCATTTAATTTCATCCTTTCACAGCTTGTTCTATTGCTTGAATTGCATGCTTTTGAGGGCCCTGCTGGCCCGTTCGGCCTCCCTGGAGTCGGGGGCGAGCCGGATGATGCGGCGGTACATATCCGCGGCCCTGGTGGAATCGTTCATGGCGATATAGATCCTGGCCAGGGCGTTCAGGGCGCGTGTATTTTCAGGTTCCATCTCGAGAATTTTCAGAAAGGAATCGCGTCCTTTTTCAAAATAGGGGCGCGAGCTTCGGCGACGGTTCTGATTCTTCCGTCCCTGCATGTAATTGGCCCATCCCAGGCCGTAATGATGATCCGTGGAGGAGGGGTCGTACCGGACGGCCTTTTCGTAGTTTTTGACCGCCTCGAGGTATTCGTCTTTTTTGTACTGCTGTTCACCCATTTCGAAGTAGAGCTGCCCGAGTTTGTCCTCGAACTGTTTGAGGTTGGACGGTTCCTTTTCGATGGCGTCCTTGAGGGCCTGTATGGCCTCGGAGAAGCGTCTTTGATCCTGGAGGAGGACGGCCTTTCGATAGAGTTCGGCGGCCTCGCGATCCGAGGGGCTGAGGGTTCTCTGTTCCCTGTTTTTGCCGAGATTGCCCACGAATTCCTGGATGGCGGTGGAAAAGAAGAAAAAGAACGCCAGGGAGCTCATACAAAGGGCCATGAAGATCAGGAGCCATACCCAGAATCGGATACCGTTTTTTCGTGGTTTTTTACGTGATCGTGGGGTTTTCGGGGTTTTTTTGGGCGGTTTTTCCTCAGGGCTTGAGGGAAGGGGCTGTCGATCAAGTGCCTCGGCGAGGGACTCCTTGATATCCTGCCGGAAGGGGGCCAGTTTGATGGCGCGTCGAAAGAACAGGATGGCGTCCTCGAAACGGTCTTCCTTGAGTGCGTCCCGTCCCTTCTGAACGAGTTTATTTACGGCATTGTCATCGATTTTTCTCTTGGGCATTTCTCGAAACGTTTCAAATAAATTTCTTTTTCCCGATTCAACCAATGTATCGAAAATCAGGTTATCCTTCTAAACCCGACCATTGTTTGCAAGGCTTTTTATTCCCATACAGGAGCCCCGGCCACATCCAAAGCCTCCCATCGGTTCCAACCCGAACTCATTGCCGCGTTTTACGATAACAAGAGGATCGTCAAACAGGAAAACAACGAATTTTTATTGTCTTCCCCTCCACCATCCCCTATTGTCGGAATCAAATTCTCGGAACCGATTGAATATCATGGCCGGATTTTCTCCCCTGATTGGCATCTTCGATTCCGGAGTGGGCGGGCTGACCGTTCTGGCAGAACTGGCCCGGATCCTGCCCTCCGGACGATTCCTGTACTTTGCGGATTCGGGCCACGCCCCCTACGGGGAAAAGTCCGGTAAAGAGATCCTCGAACGATCACGGGCGGTCACGGAATGGCTGATCGACCGGGGGGCCCGGCTCCTCCTGGTGGCCTGCAACACCGCCACGAGCAGCGCCATAGGAGTTCTCCGAAAAGGCTGCGATCTCCCCGTTGTGGGTATGGAACCGGCCCTGAAACCGGCCGTGGAAACGGCGCCCCCGGGAACGATCGCCGTTCTGGGAACCCCTTTTACCATCCGGGAGCGAAAGTATCTAGGGCTCCTGGAGCGTTACCAGAGGGAGCGTAAAATCCTTTCCGTACCCTGCCCCGGCCTGGTGGAGCTGGTGGAGCGGGATCGCCCGGGGGGGCCGGAAATACAGAAGCGACTCCACAGGATCATAGGGGATCTCCCTGTAAGCGAAATCTCCGGCGTGGTACTCGGTTGCACCCATTTTGTGTATCTCCGTCCCGCACTTCGTTCCCTTCTGGGCGATGGGGTGCGGTTTTACGATGGAAACGCGGGCACGGCCAGGCAGGTGATGCGAATGCTTCAAAAAAAAGGACTTCTGAATGAGAGGGCACAAGGGGGGGATCCCTGCGATCTCCAAATCACAATTGACACCAGTGGCGAAAAAGGGCACGTAATTCCTCTGTGCCATCGATTGCTGAGATCCCTGATGAAAAACCGTGGTTTTTCATAACACCCGTATCATAAAAGCCTTCGATCCCCGGGAGCGGAATGTTGGAACCTGTAACTCTGGACATCCGGATGATGAATCATTCCGGCATCGGGAGCTATCTCCGGGGTCTCCTGGAGGGTATGGCCCTGGTGGCCGATGCCCCCTCTTTCCTGTTTTACGGCCCCCCGAGGTTCCGGGCGATGATCCCCGAACGCCTTTGCGAGCTTTATGTATTGAGGGATTACCCTGTTTATACCCTCACAGAGCAGCTCCGGTTCCCCGAATCCCTGAGGTTTCAGAGCCTTTTTCATGCCCCTCATTACAACATTCCCCTGCGTTTTCGGGGGCGCCTTATAGTCACCATCCACGACCTGAACCACCTGGTGTTCGAGGATTCGCTCCCCACTTTCCTGCATCGCCAATATGCCCGGTTCATGCACCGGGAGGTGGCGGCGAGGGCATCTCATATCATCACGGTTTCGGAAAAAACCAGGAAAGAGGTTCTCGATATCCTCGAGGTTTCCCCGGAGCGGGTGACAACGATCCTTCCAGGGATCGGGCGGGATTTCGGACCGTGCGAGGATGCCGGGGCGGTCCGGGCCTTTCAGGAGAAAAGGGGGCTGCCGGGAAGCTACCTTCTTTGTGTGGGGATTCATAAACCCCATAAGAATTATCCCTTTCTGATCCAAAGCCTGGCGGCTCTGTGGAAGGGGAAGAAACTGGATCTGCCCCTTGTGATCGCGGGTCCGGAGGGAAAAAGGCGGGAGGATCTCGAGCGCATCGGTGTGGAAGCAAAAACGGGAGATCACGTATTTTTCCCCGGACGGATCTCCCGGGAAGAGATGCCCCTGGTTTATGCCGGAGCCGCTCTCCTCGTTTTTCCCTCCCTTTACGAAGGATTCGGCCTCCCCCCCCTCGAGGCGATGAAGTGCGGGATACCCGTCCTTTCCTCGAATCGGGATCCCATGCCCGAGGTGATCGGGGATGCGGGTGTTTTTTTCGATCCACTCTCGATGGGCGATTTCCAGGAAAATCTCCTGCAAATCCTTTCCGACCTCGAGCTGCAGAAGGATCTTGTAGAAAAGGGGAGGCAGAGGGCGGAAAGGTTCGACTGGGTCGATACGGCACGAGAGACGATCCGGATCTACAGACAGGTCCTCGGGGACGGAGATAACCAGGAATGAAGGCGGCTCTTGTACACGATTGGTTGAACGGGATGCGGGGTGGGGAAAAGGTTCTCGAGCTCGTGTGCGATATTTTCCCGGGCGCCCCGATCCATACCCTGTTCTACGAACCCGAGTCCGTTTCGGAGAAAATCCGGAAAAGGACCGTGATCCCCTCCCCTCTCCAGAAATTCCCGTTTACAAGGGATTCCTACAGGATGTATCTTCCCCTGTATCCATGGGCGATCCGCCGGTTCGATTTCCCGGGGATAGATGTTGTATTCAGCATCAGCCATTGTGCGGCCAAGGGGGTGAGGGCGCCGAAGGGGGCGATACACATCTGTTACTGCCTGACTCCCATGCGATACATCTGGGACAAGTTCCACGATTATTTCGGAGGGAAGGGTCTTTTATCCCCCACGGGGAACATCATGAAGGCCCTCCGGAAACCTCTCCAGAGCTGGGATCGGGCCACGGCCGAAAGGGTGGACTTTTTCATTACGACTTCCCGGTATGTGGCAGAGAGGATCAGGAAATACTACGGAAAGGAGAGCGAGATCATTCCCCCGCCGGTCAATGTCGATTTTTTTCAACCGGGATCACCGAACAGTGGTGGGAATTATGGAGATATCAAGCCGGGGGGGTTTTACCTTTTGACATCCGCCCTGGTTCCCTATAAACGGGTGGATCTTGCCGTGGAGGCGTTCCGGGACCGTCCCGAACGCCTGATCGTTGTGGGTCGGGGACCGGAGGAGAAAATCTTGAGGGGCTCGCGTCCGGATAACGTCGATTTCACGGGGTGGGTGAGCGACGAGGATCTGTTATGGCTGTATCAGAACTGCCGGGCCTTTATCTTTCCGGCGGAGGAGGATTTTGGAATCGCCCCCGTGGAAGCCATGGCCTGCGGGAGGCCCGTGATCGCATATGGAAAGGGAGGCATCCTGGATACTGTGGTGGAGAACAAAACAGGCCTTTTCTTCCAGGATCAGACACCCGCATCACTCAAAAGCGCCCTGGATCGATTCTCGCCCGATGATTTCGATCCGGAGGTATTAAGGAATCATGCACGCCGATTTTCCGGTCAGGCCTTTTTGAATAAAATCCGGTTGTTCCTCCGGGAAAGGGTTGGAGTTGAATGCTGAAAAGACGTACCGGTGTATGGTTCACGGCGCTCCTTGTGGGGATTGACGCCCTGGGAAGCGCCCTGGGGCTCCTTTTCATCTACTGGCTCAGATTCAGCGTCGAGATTATTCGCGTCACCAAGGGATACGATCCCCGACAGTACCTTCAGATCTTTCCGGTCGCGGTTTGTGTCTGGATCGTTTCCCTGAATTTCGTACACCTTTACACCCCGAAAAAGAGGGTTTTCAGTTTCGAGGCGAGCTGGCGGATCGTGAAGGGATGCTTTCTTGCCACGTTCATCATGGTGGGAATCAACTTCCTCATCCGGGAGGCGGAGTATTCCCGCCCGGTCGTGGTGATGACCCCCTTTGCCACATCGGCCTTTCTGTTTCTGTTTCGTTACGTGCTTTCCCAGCTGCTGGTCAAGCTGGGGCTCCAGAAGGGTGTGGGGATATCGCCGGTTTTCATAGTGGGGACCGGATCCACGGCCCGCGCCCTTTCCCGGAGAATCGAGTCCCATCCGGAGTTCGGTTACCGGTTGGAGGGCTTCCTGACCGAGAACCCGGAGGAAGTGGGGCGCAACCTCGAGGAGAAGCCGGTTCTGGGGTTGGTAAAAGATTTGAAAACCCTCGCGGGGGAAAAGAACGTCAGGGAAGTGATGCTGGCGCGTCCCGATCTCAAGACGGATCACCTGTTCGATTTCATGCTCGGTTGTGAAAAGGAATTGATCGCCGTCCATATCGTCCCGGACTTCCTGGAGCTGATCACCAGCGAAATCAGCGTGAACGAGGTGGGAGGCATTCCCCTTTTCGGACTCAAAGAACCCCCCTTGACCGGGTTCAATCTCCTGGTGAAACGGATTTTCGATCTGGCCGTTTCGATGATCGGATTGATTGCAGGGATCATTCCCATGGGCCTGATCAGCCTCCTGATCAGGCTCGATTCAAAGGGTCCCATCATTTACAGACAGAAGAGGGTGGGGGTGGACGGTCACATTTTCACCCTTTACAAGTTCCGCTCGATGGTGGTGGATGCGGAAAAGGACGGACCGGTGTGGACCAAATCGAACCGAGATTCGCGTTGCACCCGGGTGGGGCAGTTTTTGCGTTCCTACAACCTGGACGAGCTCCCCCAGCTGGTCAATGTCCTGAGAGGAGATATGAGCCTTGTGGGTCCCCGCCCGGAGAGGCCGTTTTTCGTGGAGAAGTTCAAAAACGGCGTACCGCGATACATGGCCCGCCACCGGGTCAAATCGGGCATCACGGGATGGGCCCAGGTGAACGGCCTGAGGGGGGACAGTTCCATCGAGGAAAGGGTGCGATACGATCTTTACTACATTGAAAACTGGTCGATTCTCCTCGATGTGAAAATCCTGATCATGACGTTTTTCGCCTTTCACTGAAAATAGAAAGGGCATTTTCCATTTTAAAGGGGATACGGTATGGATAAAGTTACGGATTATCTGATCGACCTGTGGAGGAATCCAAACGCCCGGAGGATCTATGCATGGGTGCTGGGATTGCTGATCACCTTCGTGCTGGCCTTTATTTCGAAGTTGATCGCAAAGTCGCTTTTGCTCGCCGGTGTGAGGCGACTTGTAAAAAAGAGTAAAACCACGTGGGATGACGCCCTTTTTCAGCGTGGTTTTTTCAAGAGACTGTGTCACCTGGCGCCGGCCCTGGTTATATACAATATGGCCCCCATCGTGTTCGAGAGCGACCCGCTCGGGCGGGAGGTCATGCAGGGTCTGGCCAGAATCTACCTGGTGATGGTGGCGCTTTTCTCGATCGACGCCTTTTTAAACGCGGTCCTGGAGATCTATCACGATTTTGAAATATCGCGAAAAATCCCCATACGGGGATTCGTACAGGTTCTCAAGATCGTGATGTACTTCGGGGGCGCGATCTTCATCCTCTCCATTATCCTCGGAAAATCGCCCCTGGTTCTGTTCGGAGGCCTGGGGGCCATGACCGCGGTTCTGATGCTGATTTTCAAGGACGCCATCCTGGGGCTTGTGGCAGGGGTTCAAATCACCACCAATCAGCTGGTGAGGATCGGGGACTGGATCGAAATGCCCCAGTACGGTGCGGACGGGGACGTGATCGATATCGCCCTTACAACGGTCCGCATTCAGAATTTCGACAAAACCATCGTGACCATACCCTCATACGCCCTGATATCGCATTCCTTTAAAAACTGGCGGGGGATGAAGGAATCGGGGGGAAGGCGCATCAAGAGGAACGTCAATATCGACATGACGAGTATCAAAATCTGCATGCCCGAGATGATCGAACGGTATAAAAAATTCCAGTACCTGACCGAATATATCGAACGGAAACAGAGGGAGCTGGCGGAGTATAACAGGGAACAGGAGATCGACGACTCGGAGCTGATCAATGGACGCCGGCTCACCAATATCGGGACGTTCAGGGCCTATCTCATCGCCTACCTCAAACACCACCCCATGATCAGCCGCGATATGACGTTCCTGGTCCGGCATCTGAGTCCCACCCCGACCGGATTGCCCATCCAGATCTACGTATTCTGCAGGGACCAGGTGTGGGCGAATTACGAGGCGGTCCAGGCGGATATTTTCGATCACATCCTGGCCGTGATCCCGGAGTTCGACCTCAAGGTGTTCCAGTATCCCACTGGGGGAGATTTGAGACCCTTACGTTGATACATGTATGCGTTTTGCGATCTGAGCGAACGAAAAATAAAAAATACTTCGAAAATCGTACATCGTTGATCCTTGTTCGTAAATCAAAAGAATCTTTCATAAGATCAGCTCTTCCCGCCAGCCACTCTCCGGCCCTCTCTCTGGTTGCGGCCGCAGGCAGCCTTATGACATTGACGGAAACGGAACATTGAAAATGGGAGGCGATCCCGGGAAATCTGGAGATTAATGCTTCAGGCGCTCGACAACCCGGCCGCCCTCCAGGTGCTGCTCGATGATCTCGTCGATGTCGTCCTTGCCGTAGTACTTGTACCAGACGCCGTCGGGATAAATCACGATATTCGGGGCATCTCCGCAACGCCCGAGGCAACCTGTTTTATTGATGCGGATTCCCCCCTTTCCGGTCAGGCCCTTTTCCCTGATGCGACGTTTCATGTAATCGCTCCAGAAAGAGGCCCCGTAGTTGTTGCAGCATGTTTTTCCGGCATCCCTCTGGTTTCCACAGAAAAAGACGTGATAACGATAATAGGATTCAGCCATTAAGTCATCTCCTTTCGGAACGATTGATCAATCATTCTCCTTCGAAGTACTGGATTCTTCCTCCCTGTTATTCCCTCCGGAGGGAGGCGCCGGTGAAAGGCGAGGCACGATCAGCAAGGGTTGAAAATCCTTTTCTTCCCCCTTTGGATTCGATCCACCATTGGTGATTTCTCCGATGTACAAGACCACTGGTTCCACTTTAACGATGCGAACGAGACGGCATTCCAGGGGGGTCTGCATCTTTTCGAGGAAAGGGGCATTCACAGTTTTGCCTTTCAAGCTTTGAAAACCCGCGGGTGTGAGAAACTCCTTTTCACTCACGAGATCGGGATTTGCTTTTCGGGCGTCGGACCAGAGTTTGGGAGAAGGCATTCCCGCGGTAAAGGCCTTTTTCTCCCTGATGTTTCGGGAGCTTGGGGATTCGGGGGGCATGGCAACCGATATTCGAGCGGGAGAGATGGAGATCATACCGGCAAGGCCGGTGGCCCGGAATCGCGGCTCTCCATCATTATCATAAGTCCCGATAATCCAGAGGGGGACACTGGGGAGATGGGATTTGGCGGGTTTGGTTTCTTCTTTCAACCGGGCCTTTTGCAGTGCGGCCTCCGTTGCCTTCAGGATGGCTTGAGAAGTCAAGGTGGCCCCGGAAACGGCATCCACGCCTTTCGTGCCCTGGGTTTCCCGGATGCGTTTCGGAATCTGCCTTGGGGCCCACCCGGGGCGACTCTCATTGTGCTCGATCACCTGGACCCTGCTGATGCGTCCCCCGCTGATGGTTATTTCAACCGTGATGATATCGTCATAACCCATGACCGATTCCCGGTAGGTTCCATCCCGGTACGCGGGAGGGTGTGTGGGGGCGCTTTTCTGATTCGAGGAGGCGTCCAGTATTGTCAGTATAAAGACGGCCAGAAAGAGAAGCAGGGAAGTGAATTGTTTCACTCTTTCCTCCCGGAACTCTGGGTGTATCCAAATATAAAGGTGCGAAAAAAACTGATTTTCCCTGTCATTTCGCCACGGACATAGATACGCAGATCAAAGATACCCTGAATATTCAATCAATATCTGTCATTAATGTTTAATCCATCAAAAGAACAGACTTATATCATCTTTTAAATAAATTAAAAAATGGCAAAAAGTGTTTGACATGCATCTACCCATATTGATAGAGGAAGGTTTCATTTAAGAGGCACAGGGAGTTAGAAAAGTGAATACCTTCAAGAAACTAATCCTATTAATGGTATTTATTATCGCGTCGTTATCCGTGGGTCTATCAGCCCAGATTGCGAATCAAACACCGGCTCCGTTTCAATCCCCGATCCTTTCGCCGGGGCAGATCAATCAATCCTATGTTGGGAAAGTGATTATTCTCCAGGGCATGATCAGCAATTTCCGGCCTTCCACGGATAACAACACACCCAACACCATTTTCCTCCAGGATGCCACGGGTTCCGTTATGCAGGCCATTTACTGGAATGCCCCCTCAAAGCTGCTGAAATCGGGAAAGGTTCCCCAATCCGGCCAAGTCCTGCGGTTGAGTGGGGAATTGACCCAGAACGGCGGGTTCCTTCAGCTGAAGATCATAAACGCCATGGAGATTTCGGATGAAACCCTGGACAATCCGAATAAACCCAGGGAAGTGGCGATCAGCGGCCTGGATATGAGCATGAAGGGAAAAAGGGTGGTGGTGATCGGGAATGTGGCCAATATCCGCCCTTCCTGGAAAGATAGAGCCCCCGATATCGTGACCCTCACCGACGGCATCAAATCCGTCCGGGTGGTTTACTGGGAGGATTTGAAGAACCGGATCCCGAAGGAGAATCTTCCTGAGAAGGGGAAGAACCTGAGGATCGAAGGGTGGCTGGACGAGTATCGCGGGGAGTTGCAGCTCACTCTGGACAACCCCTATAATATCACGCTTCTGGATGCGAATGGATCTGTTTCTCCGGGTTCGTCCGTACCTTCGGCCACCGCTCAGTTTCGCCCGGTGTCTGCTCCACCGTCTGTGAACACGAGAAATCCCGGTGTGCCCGCCGGTCCCGGCGAGATGCCGGCCGTCGGGAATAATTCGTCCCCCGGGGTTGCCCCCGGATTTTATCCGATCGAAAAGGCCGGCGCACTGATCAAGGGTCCCCCCCCGAGACCCCATGTCATCCTTTTTCTGGGAGATATTGAACCGAACGGCCCGGATGGAAGAATCCTTCCGGCGAACGAGCAGCTCTTATCCATTACCAGCGAGGCGGTTTTTGTCTGGGTGAACATCAAAAAATCGAATTCCATTGCCAATCAGCTGAATGTTCAAAATGTCCCCACCTGGATTTTCTATTCCTCCGACGGTGTGGAACGGGCGAGGGTCTCCCGTGCCTTGAGTTCCGATGAGATCAAACAGTATCTCCAGAACATCCGGTAAAGAGGCGTTGGCTGGGAAAATCCATACGTTTCAGATTATGCCGTCAATACCGCCTTCGGCGGGACTTCGTAACCCCTCCGGCCTTACTCAGCTGATAACATGAAACAGGAACTCATTTCTCTCTCAAACATTAACAAAACTGGTGGGTGATATCCCGCCTCGGGCGGGAC
>Ga0272442_10001234_pt1 | contig 39316 bp, 30 predicted proteins | sample SSMForm2O_FD_200262 | JGI IMG/M metagenome (GOLD analysis project Ga0272442, IMG submission 200262) | Marine sediment archaeal communities from Little Sippewissett salt marsh, Falmouth, MA, United States - SSM-Form-2O | ecosystem: Environmental > Aquatic > Marine > Wetlands > Sediment ... | reverse complement strand
CTGGTGGCGGAATGTGCATCACATCCGTACGGAACACGCTTTTTAGGTTTGAAACTCTTTCCTGAAGAAAAAGATCAACAGTGTTGCGCTGGTTCTCAGCAATAGATTTGAGCTGGTTGTCTATTCCTTGCCTCAGGGTTGCGGTGTAGTGGTAATGAAAATACAGCGCGAGAAGGAGCAGAGGAAGGGCATATGCTATGAGAAGCTGCCAGCGAAGCCTGGCCTTCAACTGGCCGAAATAGGCGGAGTCTGGCTGCAAGGTCTGACCAGGGTTCACGGATGCATACGATTTCGACTTCTGATTCTGCCTCATGACGCCCTCCGGGAATTTACGGCAGCGCTGTGAGCCGCTCCCCGGCCTGTCCCGAGGCCAATAAAACATATTTATGACGGGCCATGTATAGAGCAGACCACGATAAAAGCGTCGCGGTTTTTACTACACGAATATCAGTCCTGCAGATACAGCGTTTAGGCTAGGATTCCTCCAGCTCCCTGAGCTGCTTTAACAGCTCGAGCGGGCTGAGGCCCACGGCTCTGGCCATGAGGTTGTCAACGCGTTCTTCCTTGAGCGCGTTGAGAGACTTGATTCTTTTTGCATAGGCGCTTGTCACGGACCTGAGCACCTCGTCGATGTTGCATGGTTTGAGCAGGTATTCATGTGCTCCTGAACGCGTGAGGCTTGCTGCGGATTTTACCGAACCATGTCCCGTTAGTATGACGACCTCCATGGCCGGATCGTGTTCCTTGAGCTTCAGGAGAAGCTCCTCTCCGTCCATGCCGGGCATTTTGAGATCAATAAGCGCCACGTCGAATTTCTTGCCGGATTCAATCGCCTCCAGCGCCACGGCCCCTCCGGTGAACGATGCTACGTCAATATCTCTCAGGGAAAGGCTCTCTGAAATGTTTTCAAGAAACTTTTTTTCGTCATCTACGAACAGAAGTCTTATTTTAGTTGCCATGTCATCCTCTTTTTTTCCTGATTGGTCATTGTCTCCTATTGAACGGCCGGGAAGCCGATCCACGGCCAGTAAACCGCGAACAGCCAGCCCCAGAGTACAAGAAGCGAAAGGGCCCATACCGCTGTTCCATGTTTTGCGAAGTCCGACAGCGTTACGAGCCGTTTCCCGGTGTCCGGGTTAATGGCAACTGCGTAAACAATCGCGTTGTTGGGCGTACCGATGATAAGGGCGTGGGCGAAAGACGACGCGAAAGCAGTGGCAAAACCAATCATCCACGGATGGGTTTCCGCAATAAGGGCCATGGGAACCGTTATCGGCCCTATTGCGGAAACCGTTGCGCCGTCGCTCATCAGGTTTGTAATCACGCCCGAAAACAGGCTCGTCGCGACTGCAAGGCCGGTTCCCGTCTTCATCTCTTCTGGCAGAATCGAGATAAACCCGTCTGCAATGTAAAGCGCGGTTCCCGTAACGGCCAGCCCCTTTCCCAGTGCGGTTGCCGCAGCATAAAGGGCCACTACGTCCCAGCTTATATGCGTGATGTCCTTCCACCTGACTATCCTGAATACGGACATCAGCAGCAGTCCGAAGAGGACGGGCCCTCCCATGCCGAATCGGTCTGAGAGAAAGACCCAGCCCGCAATTACTAGAAGCAGTATGATGGCCATCAGGTATTCGTTCCTGAGCATGGGCCAAAGGCGGTTTGATTCTTTCTTTACGACACTTGCGATGTTGATGTCTGTGACTTTGATCTTTTTCCTGAAAACAATATAAAAGTACAGTGCTATTACTATCGCCATGACCGGAACGAAAGGTAGCCCGTATTTGATCCATTCCAGATAGGAAGGCGCTGCGCCGTAGTCCTTCAGAATGCCGAGCATGATCGCATTCCGGCCTCCTGCACTCGTAGAACCGGGTCCTCCAATGTTGCCCGTAAGCGTCACGATAAGCAGAAGGACCAGAGCAAGGTTTTTATCCTCCTTCAGGCCGGCCGTCTTGATTGCGGCCATGTAAACGACAAGCATTATGGGAGATATGAAGGCAACAAGGGCGTGTTCGGAGATGAATGAAGCCGTAACCGCAAAAAGGGGACAGAATATAAAAAGAAAGCGTCTCAGGCTTGACGACAGGCCGAGCAGAAGAACGCCTATGCGCCTGTCTAGACCGGTTTTTGCTATTCCCACGCTCATGGCAAGAACTCCGAATATGAAAAGGACGGAATCCTTGAGATAGGACTGGGCGACCATTTCGGGAGGCATGATCCTGAACCAGTACATGACTACGCCTATGAGTATGGCAGTAAATCCTATGGGTATTGCGCCTGTGCCCCAGAAAAAGGCGGCCAGAAACAGGAGCCCTGCCATAACCTTCACCTTGAAAGCGGCATCCTCAACCGGGTAACCGCTGCTTTTTCCTTTTATCAGCTTTGTGTATCTGGCATAGTAATCGGCTATTGTGTCTCCCCTGTTCATGTCCCGGTAGTTCGCGTAGCCGGATATTTTTTCTCCGAAGCCGGAGGTTTTCCTGTGCCCTATGAGAGTAAGCAGCGATTGTGGAGCCGGTAACGCCGTGATCAGGAGAAAGACCATGAATCCCGTAATTATGAACAGTGGGCGGTAGTTGGTCACACCCCACATGACCTGCCACATGCTCGGCTTGGGCTCGACGATCTCGTCCTCACGGATCAGAACGTTGATTCTGTCCTGCCTGGCCTTGTCGATGACCTGAAGAAGGTCTTCGAAGTCCATGGTTTTTTCGCAGTAGGCGTAAGCGTCCAGCCTGCCGGTCTCGGTAGCGCTGTCAAAGCTCGCGTGCCCCGTAAGTATGATGACGAGGCTCGATCCGCTTAGTTTCTTTATTTCCTTGAGTGTTTCTTCGCCGCTCATGCCGGGCATTTTCAGATCAAGAAGCACGACATCATAATCGTAACGGCGCACCTGCCTTATCGCATCTTCCCCCCTGTTGACGGCATGAACGGAAAGTCCTCTGAGCTTCAGCCTTGAGGACATATTTTCGATGAATTTCTTTTCGTCATCCACGATAAGCAGGTTTATTTTTCTGCGTGCCATTTAGTTTTTCTCACCACCTTTGCGGAAGTTACCCGGCAGGACGATCTCGAAAGTCGTTCCTGAACCCTGTCTGCTGTTAACGCTTATCCTGCCGCCGAGCGAAGTGACTATCCCGTGGGCGATTGAAAGGCCCAGTCCCGTGCCTTCTCCTACTTCCTTGGTAGTAAAAAACGGCAGAAAGAGCTTCTGCAGGTTTTCCTCCGGGATCCCGCATCCCGTGTCACTAACGATCAGACTTGCAGTCTGGCCGCCGCTTCTCGTAGTTACATTGATATTACCGTCTCTTCCAATCGCGTCCGCCGCGTTTCTGAGAAGATTGAGAAGCACCTGTTTTATCTGGGCCGGGTCAGTCATGATCAGGGGAAGAGTTTTTTCGAGGTTCGTCTGTATTATTATGTTTTCAAGGTTGAGTTCCTGTCTTATGAGATCAACCGTTTCCGTCACGATATCGTTCAGGCTGCATTCGGATATCGTCGAGGACGTCCTTCTGGCGAAACCGAGCAGCTTATGAATGATATCCCTGCAGCGGTTTGTTTCCTCCTTTATGGATTTCAGCCTTGTTAAAAATTCTTCACGGTTGAAATCACCGCCGAGCTGCGGGTTCAGGAAATCCTCCATAAGCCCGGTTTCAGACAGGATGATGGCAAGAGGATTGTTTATCTCGTGCGCGACGCCGGCCGCCATCTCTCCCATCGTACTCAGCTTGCCCGCCTGGACCAGCTGGCCGATGAGATCCGCCCTGCTTTTCTCGCTCCTGGCGTATTTTCTTATCAGAGTCTGGGTGGCGTAAACCGAAACTGCTAGAATGATTACTATGCCGGCTATAATAATAAAGATGATCACGCGTTCGGTTTTTTCTATAGGCTCGTAAGCGATTTCTGAGGGCTGGCGGATTACGAGAATCCAGTTAACCGACTTCAGCCTGTGAACTGCCGTGAGATAAGCCCTGCCTGCGACCTCGATCTCGCGCACCTGTTTATGGTTTTTGAGAAGATCGATCTCTGGGCATGGATCCAGAGGGGAACCAATTTCTTCCGGAACGCTTTGAAAGATGCCCTGTAAGTTTACAATAAACGCGTGGGCCCCCTTTACCTGACTGACATTATCGACGAGATCAAGAAAAGCTGCGGGGTTTATCGTTATCCTGAGAAACCATGGTCTGTTTCCGCGGATTGTGCGGACCACGACCGCGAAATGGGCCTGCTCCCTGTAGCCCAGAAACATGTCGCTTGCAAAGACCGGAGATTCTGAGCTGGAGATAGTTCTGAACCAGTGCTCGTTCCTGTAGTTCTTGCCTTCGAGAAACTCGAACGGTCCAGAGTAGCGGATGTGATTGCCATCAGCGTCAAAGACACCCACATCCAGAATAGTGTCGTCGATGGTCCTCAGCACAAGATGAAGCTTTTTGATTTCCTCCCCGGATGGTGGAAGGTTGATCAGCCCCCCCTGGACAATGCTCTTCAGGGCCATCATCCTGTTCTTTATGAACCTGTCTATGGAAGCGGCATGGTTTGATGCGATTGTCTCAAGCTGAAGCTCACTTCTTTCTTCGAGCGTGCTGGTGTACTGAAACCTGAAGTACAGTGCCAGTGCTACAAGCGGGAACACGGAAACGGCGAGAAGGAGCATGAGCATTGAGTTGCGCATTCCCTTCAGCGACATATCGGAAGGTTCAAAAGCTCTGGCTATCCTGCTGTCACCGTCTATTCCGTTTCTGACGGCAGGCATCAGTCTTTCCCGTATGCATGCGAATACGGTCCCCGCATATCATATTATTCCCCTGTCGCCGAGATACCCGATAATCTTCGATATGCATTCGTCGATTGTCATTTCGCCGGTATCGAGCCGCAGCTCAGGGTTTTCGGGTGCCTCGTAAGGAGCGTCAATTCCCGTGAATTCCTTAATCTCACCAGAGCGGGCTTTTTTATAGATACCTTTCGGATCGCGTTCTTCACAGGTATCGAGGGATGTATCGCAGAATACCTCAATGAATTTATCAGGCTGCAGATCCCGGGCCAGCTGCCTGTCGCTTCTGTACGGACTGATAAAAGCGGTCAGGTTTATTACGGCCGCCGACGTGAACAGCTTTGCTACCTCGCCAATCCTGCGTATGTTCTCCGTTCTATCTTGGGGTGAAAAACCGAGATCTTTGTTCAGTCCATGACGGATGTTGTCGCCGTCGAGGACGATGGTGCTTATGCCCTGCTTGTGCAGTTCGGCCGCCACACCGTTGGCCAGGGTGGATTTCCCCGAAGCGCTGAGTCCGGTGAACCATATTGTGGTGCCCCGATGATTGTGAAGCTGTTCGAGATCCGCTGTAGATATTGTTCGTTCATGCCAGGTGATATTCTGTGACTTGGGAATGGACATGAAGCCGTCTCCTTTCATTCCATAATTTTGCTTAAATCGGTGCCGAGGAATCTCTTGTTCGTGAGCGGTAGCAGACGTAGTCCCCAACTCTGGATTTCTCTACTATGCCATCAATTCCAAGGCTGTGGATCATCCTGATGTACGGTTCGCTTATGCACTCAGCAAGCGCCAGTATCTGACATGACGCACACGCCTTTCTGATCGATTCCGTTACCCGCCTGTCCTTGAGTATGCTTATGCATGCGAAAACGAAATCCGGTTTGTGTATTCTTACCAGCTCCGCAAGCTCACAATCGCCGTCCACGGTAATCACGCATGATACCGAATCGTACCTGTTGAGTATCTCGGCAAGTTTTTCTTTGAGCCTTGTGCTGGATTCTGCAAGTACTATGGAGTACCGGGCATATGCGTTTTCATTAACATCGAGGGCCTGTTCCATGCTCTTCATAATCACCCCCTTCTGCGATAAAGACTGTCGCATGTTATTCTGTAGTTATTCTAGTGAGTACGGTCTAAGAAACTATCGGTCAGATTATGAAAGTGGGCTGGTGGTTTTTGCTACACCGATCAGTCGGTATTATTCTGGTTTTCCAGTGCAACCGGATCCAGAATCTCCTTGATGAGATCCTCAGGCTTAAGGACACCTGCGACATCGTTCCCGTTCATTACGAGGAGGTGATCAAGGTTATTCGAAACAAGAAGATGCACGGCCTCAATGAGTGCTGAGTCAACTTGAACGCGTGGCTTTACGGTCAGGGCGCTTCTCAGGGGAACCCTCCCCGCAATCCTGCTCTGGGCCAGGAACATTCCGGTAAAAAAGGATGCGTAATCGGATGTTCTAAGAAATTCGGGTTCAAGGAGACATAAAATGTCGCGCGCACAGACAATGTCCACAAAATTATCCCGGTCGAAAACAAGCAACGCCCTGTTTTCTCTTGCATCTTCCGTATCCCCGGCACGACGCAGGAATAATTCTTTAAGTTTATCAACCGCCTCCAGTATGCTCGAATCGACGCTGATCTTTTCGTAGCATCCCACCGGAACCATCACTTCCTCTATTTTCTTTTCCCTCAGAGGCTTGACGTCGCCGATCGAAACAAGGGAAAGGATTCTTTCGCCCAGCTCCCTTATATCTACGGGTTTGTGTACGAAATCGACAATGTCCAGCTGGATTCCGGCCACAGCGTCTTCGTAGGTGCCGTGGCCCGTAAGAATAACAACGGGAAGACGGGGATTTATTTTTCTGATCAGTCCCAGCGTCGTTATTCCGTCTATTCCGGGCATCTTTAGATCAAGTACCACAACATCAAAAGGTATTCTTTCTATCATGTCCACGGCCTTGCTCCCGTCCTGCGCCTGAATCACTCTGAACCCCCGGCGCTCGAGAGCCTTTGAAGCAGATGCCCTGAAATCATCTTCGTCATCCACAAGCAGTATTTCTATCTGTTTCTTTTTATTTTTCATTTTTAGACCTTAAAAAGTTCTGTGTAAAAGAAATCAAGCGCATAAGTCCTGCCGGATGGATACTCGACTGCAACATCGAGCATGCTGGATGGAAATGACAGTAGGACAATGAGCTTGAAAAGGCCCGCTGCAATCGAAAAAGATTTGTAATTTATGTATCTGTCGTAAGCAACTGAACTGTCGCCACCCTTCGCTCCTTTCTTCATTATCCTTTTCTCCCTGTCCGACCTGAAGTGAGATGGAAATCAGTCGGCATTCTGTTTGAGGATCTCCCTGATCTGCCTGTCCTTTACATGACGGAATGTTTTCTGTCGTTTAATGAAGGCGCTTCTTATCCTGCCGGTGAGCTTTTCGGTATCGTAAGGTTTCATTATATAATCAAAGGCGCCCGTCTTCATGCCTTCGACGGCGTTGCCTACGGTGGGGTGTCCGGTGAGTATTATTACTTCGGTCAGCGGATATTTCTGTTTTATTCGAGGCAGGAGATTCATTCCGTCAACGCCGGGCATTTTTATGTCAAGAAGCACCACATCAAAGGCGTGCATCTCCATTACATCTAGGGCCTGGGCACCACCCGAACAGGTGGTAACACGCATACCGCGTCTTCCGAGCGCAGTGCTCAGGCTTTCGAGAAGCTCTATTTCGTCGTCTATGATAAGAAGGCGAATTTCGTCCTCGCCACCGGTAAGAGATGAGACATCGGCTTTGAATTTCTGCTCGACAGCTTTGTGAGCCGTTTCTGCGAGCACGTCCATGTCGATGGGTTTGGGCAGGTAATCAAAAACACCATCTCTTGAAGTTTCGAATGCCTGCTGGACCGTACCGTGTCCGGTGAGTATTATCACCGGCATATCGGGCCAGCGGCGTTTGAATTCGAGGAAAATCCTGTCACCCGAAATTCCCGGCATACGTACGTCCAGAATGACCACGTCAAATGCCTCGTGCTTCAGTGTCTGCAATGCAATTGATCCGTCTCTGGCCGTGCTCACATTGAAACCCCGGCGTTCAAGCGCCTTTGACGTGGAATTCAGAAAATCCACCTCGTCATCAACGAGAAGAAGCCTGTACTTTTCATTTTGCTTTTTCATAGTTCTCACCCCTTGATTACTTTTTGATTGATGTCTCCCCTGAATAAGGGGAGATGAATTAAAATATCGGTTCCTTTACCCGGCTCGCTCAGCGCTTCAATTTCTCCTCCCCAGTTGTTGACGATTCCGTAGCAGACCGCCAGGCCGAGGCCCGTTCCTTCACCGGGAGGCTTTGTCGTAAAAAATGGATGAAATATGTTTTCGAGATCCCCGGGATCGATTCCGCATCCGTTGTCCCTGACACTGATCAGGACTTCGTCCTTTCCGTCACGGGCGAAAATGCCTATGCAACCTCCGCCATTCAGGGCGTAAAATGCGTTGTTTATCAGGTTGACCATAACCTGCTCGAGTTCGATGGGGTCGACAAGAACCGGGGGAATATGCTCATCCGCATAGAGGTCGAGTTCGACATTTCTTATTCCGGCCTGCTTCTTCATCATCCCGGTGATTTCCCTGAGTCCCGGAATGATGTCCGTAGGCATGCACCCGGCTTCGTTTTTGCGGCTGAACTGAAGCATTTTGGACGTTATTCCCGCGCATCTCTCAACCTGTCTTCTGGAGCGGTTAATGGAAACACGCATTTCATCCATGTTCGGGGAATCAGGAGGAAGTTCTTCCATCATGTCGGAAATGTTCGTATTCTCAGCACTGATTATGGCCAGGGGATTGTTAATTTCATGCGCAAGGCCGCTGGCCATCTCTCCAAGGGATGCGAGTTTTGCAGAACGAAGGAGGTCTCTGGAAAGGGCGTCCCTCTGGGCGTTCGCCTTGTCAATTTGTCTTACAAGATGCCGTGTCGCCATAAAAGTCGTTGCAATTACGAGCATGACGGCAATCATGAGCATTATTACGCCGGTGATGAAGGCTTTCCGAACCGGTGACTGAATTTCGGCCTCTTCCTGCTGTACAACTAGCATCCAACGTCCGCTGTTGATCCATGTGCTTGCTCTGAGATAATTCTTTCCTCTTATGGAAATGCGTTCCTGGTTGATTCCGCTGCTTTTGGAAGGAATTTCCAGTAAGGAATTATCAAGCACACTGCCGAGACTGGAGGGAGTCTGAAGAAAACCATCGGAATTGACGATAAAGGCTTCGTCCGTTTCTCCAAGATTAACACTGCGGACAATATCATCGAATTCACGACTGTTGATAGTAGCACGCAGGATCCACGATTCGGATCCCTGTGTCTTTTTTACGGCTATTATGCAGTGGGGCAACTGTCTGTAGCCCATGAAAACGTCGCTTACATAAGAATTGTAACGAATTACACTTCTGAACCAGGAGGCTTCGGAATAATCTCTGTCCATGAGATCATAAGGCCCCGCGTAAACAATGTGCCTTCCGTCTTCTCCGATGACGCCCAGGTCAACGAATCCGTCCTCATATACTTCATTGAGCCTGTTGAAAAGCTTCATGACTGCACCCGGGCGTCTCAGTTCTTCGAGACTCTGATTCCTTGATGCAGAATCAAGCGCCCTGAGCCTGTCGTTGATATAGCTGTTGATGCTTTCTGCGTGACTTCTTACCACGCATCTGTGAAGTTCCAGCGTTTTATTTTCAAGAAGCCGTATGATAACGAACCATCCCCCTGCTCCGGAAATAACCAGCGGTGCGAGAGAAACGATAAGCAGCACGACTACTATTCTCCAGCGAAGTCCTTCGTTTTCTTTTCTGTTCATTCCCGGACCTGATTCATTTCCTGTAATCGATTTCCCAGGAAGAATTTCAGCATGCCGATAACGTAAAATGTATAGCTGTGATTGCGAAAAGAGGATCGCAGTGTTTGTGAAGATGCAGTAGTAAATCTTGCTACAAAGGCGGTTATGTTTTCGTCTCTAGAAGACATTAAAGGATCAGGAGAAAACGGCCCGATCCGCGAGTCGTATTCATTTTCTTTATGTCTGTAGCAAGTATTACTACCCGTTATTGGCAAACAGTACGATCCGCTTTTAGCAAATGTGACGATACAACAAATCGGCACGGCAAATATGCTGTCATCTGAAGAGGGGGGCGTCCGGCAGGAGGAATCGAATGAATAACATGCCCCGGGAACAGGAATTTGAAGAGAAAACATGGAATGAGATTGACGCCGTAATATCAAAATATCATGGTCAGCCGGGGGCACTGATACCGGCGCTGGAAGAGGTTCAGGAAATAACTGGATATCTTCCTGAGTCTGTTCAGAGACGTGTCGCATCAGGGCTGGAGCTTCCCTTGAGCCGGGTTTACGGTGTGGTCACCTTTTATTCATTATTTACAATGAAGCCGCGGGGGAGACATCAGATACGCGTGTGCATGGGGACCGCGTGCCATGTAAGAGGTGCAGCCCGTAACCTGGAGGATATCGAAAAGTCGCTAAATATTTGTGCCGGTGAATGCACTGAGGACAGGAATTTCAGCATTGAGGTTGTCCGCTGCCTTGGCGCCTGCGGGCTGGCCCCCGTCCTCGTTGTCGATGAAGATATTCACAGGCAGGTCAAACAGAACAGCATCACGAAGATAATAAAGCAGTACGGAAACGGAAATTCCTTGAGAAAAGGATGATGCAATGACCACAGAAAAAATTACAAGAAATGATCTGAGAACTATTAAGGGAAACGTGGAATCGGCACGCCGTCTGAGCCCGGGCGGAAATGTCGCCCGCGTCACCGTACACATGGGCACCTGCGGACTGGCATCCGGCGCAGGCGATGTAATGGATGCCCTTCTCGGAGAAATCAATAATACGAGCGTACCGGACATAATGGTAAGAAGTTCCGGATGCATCGGTCTGTGCAGCAGGGAGCCTCTGGTAACGGTAGAAACCGTAAACAGCGAGCCCGTAATTTATGCTCATGTCGACCAGGCCGGGATGCAGAAGATTTTCAGGCAGCACATCATCAACGGGAAACCGGTTGTGGAGCTGGCACTGGCACGTGGTCTTGCAGTCAATGAAACACCGCCTTTGAAAGATAATAAAAAGAACGGCCGGATACCGCATATCTCGCAGATTCCATTCTTCGGCATGCAGAAATCAATTGCATTGAGAAACCGGGGTCTTATCGATCCGGACAACATCGAGGAGTACATATGGCGCGACGGGTATTCAGCTCTTGCCAGAGCTCTCACCGAACTTGAGTCATCCGAACTAATCTCAGAAGTCAAGATATCCGGTCTCAGAGGAAGGGGCGGGGGAGGTTTTCCCACAGGCATGAAGTGGGAATTCTGTGCCGCGGCCAGGGGGGATCAGAAATATGTGCTGTGCAATGCGGACGAGGGCGATCCCGGAGCCTTCATGGATCGGAGCATAATGGAAGGTGATCCTCACGCTATAATCGAGGGGATGACTATTGCAGCAAAGGCCATCGGCGCCCACAGCGGGTTTATATACTGTAGAGCAGAATACCCTCTTGCGGTTAAGAGGTTCAATCTGGCAATAGAACAGGCGAGGGACAGGGGGCTCCTGGGAAAGGATATCCTGGAATCGGGGTTTGATTTCGACATCAGCATCTACAGGGGAGCAGGCGCATTTGTCTGTGGAGAAGAAACAGCCCTGATGGCGTCTATCGAGGGTCTGCGCGGCACTCCTAGGCCGCGGCCGCCTTTCCCTGCAGTTTCCGGCCTGTGGAAGAAGCCAACGGTTCTGAATAACGTCGAGACCTATTCAAATATTCCATGGATAATCAAAAACGGCGGCGCAGCATATGCCGGGACCGGAACCGAGTCCTCCAAGGGAACCAAGGTGTTTGCGCTTACGGGGAAGGTCAGGAACGTTGGACTTGTCGAGGTTCCAATGGGAACCAGCATAGGCAGGATCATTTTTGATATCGGCGAAGGAATTCCGGACGACAGAAAATTCAAGGCCGCGCAGCTCGGTGGACCTTCCGGTGGATGCCTTCCCGTGGAGCACCTGAATACGCCCACTGACTACGAGGAAATAACGAAAGCCGGCGCCATAATGGGATCAGGAGGAATGATCGTGATGGATCAGGATACCTGCATGGTGGACATGGCGCGTTATTTCATGGATTTCTGCCAGGACGAGTCATGCGGAAAGTGTACGCCATGCAGGGTCGGCACAAAGCGCATGCTCGAAATCCTCGAAAGGATCTGCTCAGGAGAAGGAAGGGAAGGCGACATAGAACTTCTCGAGGATCTTGCAGGGACAATAAAGGATTGCGCTCTATGCGGTCTGGGGCAGACTGCACCCAATCCGGTTCTGAGTACCATACGGTATTTTCGTCACGAATACGAAGAACACATAAGGGACAGGCACTGCCGCGCGGCCGTTTGTTCAAAACTTTTTTCAAGCCCCTGTCAGCACATGTGCCCCGTAGGAACGAACGTACCCGGTTATATAGCCCTCCTCAGAGCAGGAAAGATCGACGATGCATACAGGGTTCTGTCGGCGACTAATCCATTTCCATCCGTATGCGCACGGGTCTGTTCACACCCATGCGAGAGCAGATGCAGAAGAGGGCAGCTCGATGAACCGGTTGCAATACGCAATCTCAAAAGATTTATAACCGACAACGCTAAACCGGACAGGATCAATAAACTTCCCGTGACAATGCCTGAAAAAATCGCGGTCATAGGTGCGGGGCCTTCCGGACTTACGGCGGCCTTTGAGCTTAAGAAACGCGGGTACGCTGTGACCGTATACGAGGAGGCGCCCAGGGCCGGCGGCATGCTTCTGCTGGGGATTCCCGAGTACAGGCTGCCTGCTCAGATACTGGAAAATGAAATTCAGAGAATTCTGGATACGGGTATAACCCTTCATACAGAAACCAGAGTTGGCCGTGACATCCAATTTGAGGAACTGGAAAAGAAATTCGACATCATCTATATCGCAGCGGGCGCGCACAGAAGTCTTACACTTGGAATTCAGGGTGAAAACTCGGAAGGAGTCCTGGGTGCGGTTGAATTTCTCAGATCTTTCAACATGGGAGAAGAAGTCAGAATCGGACAGAAGGCCGTAATCATCGGCGGCGGCAACGCGGCCCTTGACGCTTCCAGAACGGCTCTGAGGCTCGGCTGTAAGGAGGTCACAATAGCATACCGGAGGGAAATGAAGGACATGCCCGCGCTGGAAGAGGAGATACACGCGGCGATCGAAGAAGGAATCAGGGTAAAGACTCTTGTGGGTCCGAAAAGGATTACAGCAGACAAAGGGCACGTTACCGGCGTGGAACTTGTCCGTATGGGTACGGGTGATTTTGATATGAGCGGCAGGAGGAAGCCTGTCCCCATTGAGGGATCAAACTTCGTAATTGAAGCCGATACCGTAATATCGGCCATAGGGCAGATTCCGGTTCTCGATTTCCTTTCATCGACACCGGACGTCGAAATAAGCGGAAGCATCATTAACGTGGATCGTGAATTACGAACCCGTCATCCAAAGGTATGGGCCGGTGGTGACAGCGTAACAGGCCCGAAAATGGCCATTGACGCGATAAGGGCCGGAAGGGTGGCGGCTGAATCCATTGATCGTTTTATACGGGAAGGCAAAGGTGAAAAGCCCCTGAATCCGGACGAAGACGGCTTGATAGAAATTCCGCAGGCTCTGGAAGAAGAAGCATACGAGATGAAGAGGACGGCAATGCCCCATGCTGATTCTTCTGTATGTACAGGGGATTTCAGGGAGGTTGAGACCGGATATTCACAGACAATGGCAATGGCCGAAGCTCATCGCTGCCTGAGATGCGACACGGAGGATACGGGAAGTCACAGGTAACGTGACGGCGTTAACAAGGAGATTACGATAATGGTAACTCTTGAAATTGACAATCAACAGGTAGAGGTCCCTGAGGGAACAACGATACTGGAGGCTGCAAAGAAGCTTGACATACATATTCCGACTCTGTGCGCCTGCACTGAAATGAATCACACGCCCGGCGCCTGCCGCGTGTGTTTGGTAGAGGTTGACAGGGCAAAATCTCTGGTTGCCTCCTGCGTCTACCCCGTTGCCCAGGGCATGAAGGTAAGGACGAATACCGAACGTGTGCGCAGGGCCAGGCGCACGGTTATTGAATTCCTTCTTTCGGATCATCCCGCGGACTGCAACATATGTCAGAAAAGCGGGCAGTGCGAGCTACAGGCGATCGCGGAACAGGTCGGCGTGCGCCAGATCCGCTTTCCGGTGACCGACTTCAGCGTTCACAGAATCGATGATTCATCGCACGCGCTGGTACGCGATTCCTCAAAATGCATCAACTGCCTGAGATGCGTAACCGTGTGCGCCGAGGTGCAGGGAGTATCACTGCTTACGCCCGAAGGCAGGGGGTTCGGATCAAAAGTGGTGCCGGCGATGAGTGCGAACCTGGCGGACTCTGCATGCACATACTGCGGACAGTGCGCCGTGGTCTGTCCAACGGGAGCAATCGTGGAAAAGGATGAGACCCAGAAAGTCTGGGACGCGCTCGAAGACCCCCATAGGCACGTTGTCGTTCAGGAAGCTCCCGCAATCAGGGCCCAGCTCGGTGAAGAATTCGGCATGGAACCCGGAAGTCTGGTTACCGGAAAAATGATTGCGGCCCTGAGGAAGCTAGGTTTTGACAGGGTTTTCGACACCAACTTCACAGCGGATCTGACAATTATGGAAGAGGGACACGAGCTCCTCAAACGTCTCAAGACGGGTGGTGTGCTTCCCATGACCACTTCCTGCAGCCCAGGATGGATCAAGTTTATTGAGCATAATTACCCAGAGCTTCTGCCAAATGTAAGCACATGTAAAAGTCCCCAGCAGATGTTCGGTGCCCTGGCCAAGACATACTACGCCGAATTCGCCGGTATTGATCCCGCGGAGATTTTCGTAGTTTCCATAATGCCGTGCACAGCCAAAAAGTACGAGGCCGCAAGACCCGAGATGTGCGATTCCGGTTACAGGGACGTGGACGTTGTTCTGACGACGCGCGAGCTTGCAAGGATGATAAAACAGGCTGGAATCGATTTCACAAATCTCATGGATGAGCCATTCGATGCTCCCATGGGCCAGTACACGGGCGCGGGAACTATATTCGGCGCAACAGGAGGAGTAATGGAGGCGGCCCTGCGTACAGTTTACGCCGTTGTAACAGGCGCAAGCATGCCCGACCTTGACATCAAGCCCGTCAGGGGACTCGAAGGCGTCAAGGAAGCCGCACTTGAAGTGGGAGATTTCGGTGAAGTGAAGGTTGCGGTGGCCCATGGACTGGCCAATGCACGCAAAATAATGGACAGGGTCGTGGACGGAACCGCTGATTATCACTTCATTGAAATAATGGCCTGTCCCGGTGGCTGCGTCGGCGGAGGCGGCCAGCCGCTTCCGGCCAGCAACGAAAAACGAGAAAAAAGGGCTGCCGCGCTTTACATGGATGATTCCAGAGTTCAAAAGTTCAGGCAGTCCCACGAGAATCCGTCAATCAAGACACTGTATGAAAAGTTTCTGAAGGAGCCTCTGGGAAAAAAGTCCCATACGCTTCTGCATACTCACTATGTTGAGCGCAGTGTCTGAAGTAATTCAAGGAAAGGAACCTAAATGACAGACAGGTACAACATTCTTCTGGTGGACGATGACAGGGATATCAGGGAATCTCTTACGATCATTCTGGAAAAATCGGGGTATTCGGTACGCACGGCGGCCAGCGGTGAAGAGGCCCTTAAAGAGCTTGAGGTCGCCCGGCCGGACCTCATGATTCTAGATGTGATGATGAAAACACAAACCGAAGGTTTTGACCTGGCATATGCCCTCAGTGATCGTCCTGAATTCGAAAATATGCCCATTGTCCTGCTGACGAGTTTTATGGACAAGGTCCGGGACGAAGGTCCCGATCAGTTCCAGCACATTCTCGGAGAGAACTGGCCGGCCAAGTGGATTTTTGAAAAACCTGTGAAAACAGAAAAGCTGCTGGCCAAGATCAAGGGAATACTGGGCCGGTAAAAATGCCTGCCGGATGCACATGATGAGCCCCAGGACTTAGAGCATGACCACCGGAAGCCACGATGCGCATCGGATTCCGGCTGAAAGGGATCTGGTTTTCCGGAAGATTCTTCTGGGACGCAATCTCTGGTACATACGCCTGAGATGGCTTGTGCCTCCCGTTATCTGTGCGATCTGCCTCTTCAGTGGAACGTTTGACCTGATTATCGAACAGATACCGGTTCTTTTTACGGCTCTTTTAATCCTCATCTACAATACTGTTCTTTACATCCTTAGTCGTGACTATGTTTCAAGTGAAGTGAAGACGGCGAGATTCATTAACAGCTTTTCCTATTTCCAGGTTTCCCTGGATTATACGGCTCTGTTTGTTCTTATCCACTATACGGGAGGCGCCGCAAGCCCGCTGATACTTTTTTTGATTTTTCACGTGGTTTTTGCAGCCATACTTCTTCCCACCAGGTCAGCCTTTGTATTCGCTTTCATAGCCGTATTCGGCATTTTAATCCTGGTGATTTCCACAAAGTACGGAATTATCCAGAGTCATTCAATTATTTTCAGGGGCCGGAATCTTGCCGTCTACAGTGAGGAATCCGGCCTAATGGCAAGACTGATATTTTATTTCTCGACAATATTCATAACTGCATTTCTAGGTACCGCCATAATAAAAGTCCTCAGGGACAGGATGGCTAATCTCGATGAATCCGCAACAGGGCTGGTCGATCTCAACAGGAAGCTTGAAACCCTGTACAGCATGATACAGGCCATGGGAACAATGCAGCATGCTGACGAAGTAATCGACATCGCAAGAACCGAGCTTGCGTCGGTAATGAACGTGAAGGGAATTTCACTTAAACTCCTGGACAGCGATCGTTCTTTTTTAAGGTATGCCGCATCCTTCGGTCTTCCTCCCGAGATTCTGGAGAAGGAGGGAATCGAGGTAGATCAAAGTCCGCTGAACCGACGAATAATTGATGGAGAAAGCTTTGTCACCGGTAACCTGTCCGAGCAGGAAGACCTGCAGTACAGGGACATCCTGGTGGCTGCTGATATAAACTCAGTGCTTTTCGTGCCACTGCGATCGGACAGGGAAGTCATAGGAATACTGGGTGCATACTGCCCGGAAACGGATCGCTTCAATTCCGACGATGTAAGATTCTTCAGTCTTGCGGCGGATCTGGTCACAATAGCCATTATAAACGCCAGGGCCTACGAAGAAATTCAGAATAGCTCGATAGAACGCTCCAGATTCATGATGCAGGTGGCCCACAATCTCAGGGCGCCTCTGGCTGCATGCATCAGCATGCTTGACGTGGTGCGTAGCGAATACCTGGGCACTCTGTCTGATAGTGAGAAAGAGCATCTAAGAAGGGTGGACCGCCGTATGTGGACAATGGTTTCAACGATAAATGACCTGATGACGCTGGCCGGACAGAGAACCGGAGTCAAAATGACCGAATTCGTTCAGATCGATCTCAATTTTCTCGTATTGAGACTCAGGAGGACGTTCCAGGACGAGGCGGCCCGAAGAGGACTGAATCTGGTCTTTTCCATACCTGAAAATCTACCGGAACTCGAAGGCGACCTTCACATGATAGAGCAGATGCTCGAAAACCTGATTTCCAATGCTCTGAAGTACACACTTGAGGGAAGTGTAGAAATTACTTTTTCAGCCTTTAACGACAAGGACATCCGAATAGACGTCAAAGACACAGGGATAGGGATTCCGTATGATGCTGTAAACCTTGTATTTTCGGAGTTCTTCAGGGCCCCGAATGCTCTTGACCTCGAAGAGACAGGCACAGGACTGGGACTGACAATCGTCAGGGAAACAGTCGAAAAACATCGAGGCAGTATTTCAGTATCCAGCGACGAAGGCAGGGGAACCATCTTTTCGGTGGATCTGCCTATCGGTGGGAAAAAGGAGTAGACAATGAAAGCGTTATACAGTCCTAAATGTGAGCCTGTTTGCGGCTTCATAGATGAGAACAGTATTCATGCATTGCTCAAAAAAACCTCAATGCCCGACACTGGACGTGTACGCAAGGTAATCGAAAAGGCGCGATCCCTTGAAGGACTTGAGATATCCGAAGTAGCAGTTCTTCTGAACTGCAGCCATCCCCTTCTTCTTGAGGAAATTTTCCAGGCAGCGAATCATGTTAAGAATGAAATTTACGGCAAACGCTTGGTTCTGTTTGCGCCCTTGTATATTTCCAACCTGTGCAAGAACGAATGCCTTTACTGCGCATTCAGGGCGAGCAACAAGAGTGTAAAAAGGCGTGCTCTTTCACAGGAGGAAATCGCTGATGAAGTCAGGTATCTTGTGGGTATGGGTCACAAGCGCGTCCTTCTGGTAGCAGGCGAGGCGTATTCACAGAAGGGTCTGGATTACATCTTCAAAGCAATTGATACCGTCTATTCAACTCGCGTGGGAAACGGTGAAATAAGACGCATCAATGTAAACATAGCCCCGCTGACCGTCGGGGAATTCAGGGATCTGAAAGCGTGCGGGATTGGGACATACCAGCTTTTTCAGGAAACTTATCACAGGTCCACATATAAAAGTATGCACAAATCCGGGCCCAAGCGTAACTATGAATGGCGGTTGAGTGCCATTGAAAGAGCAATGGAAGCCGGCATCGACGATGTCGGCATCGGCGTGCTGTTCGGACTTTACGATTACGGTTTTGAAATACTCGCCCTTATGCAGCACATAAGGCATCTTGAATCAGTGTTCGGTGTAGGTCCGCATACGATAAGCGTACCGAGGCTTGAGCCGGCCGAAGGTTCGACCGTGGCCTCCAATCCACCGTGTCCGATATCAGATCTGGAATTCAAGAAAATAGTGGCTATCCTGCGACTTGCCGTACCATACACGGGCATAATCATGAGTACGCGTGAAACCGAACGCATGAGAACTGAAACGTTCGCACTCGGAGTAAGCCAGATAAGCGCTGCAAGCCGAACGAATCCGGGTGGATACAGCAGTGATGGTCCGTCGGGAGCGCAGTTCCAGCTCGGAGATCATCGAAGCCTCGAGGAAGTCATCACCGGCATTGTCCGCATGGGCTATGTTCCTTCATTCTGCACAGCGTGTTACAGGCTCGGCAGGACCGGAGGAGATTTCATGGATCTGGCAAAACCCGGCCTGATCCGGAATTTCTGTCTGCCCAATGCACTTCTGACATTCAGGGAATATCTGGAGGATTATGCCGGCGAAGAGCTGCATGCTGTGTCCGGGGAGTACCTGGCTGAACATATTGAGGAGATTCCTTCGGCCGGGCGAAGAAAAGAAACACACAAACGCCTCGACCGTATCGGAAGCGGGGAGCGTGATCTATATTTTTAGGAGGCCCGTGTATGCGCAGGACACCGAGGGGCATGAGACTTCATATCGGCCTTTATGGACGTCGCAATTCCGGTAAATCGAGCATTCTGAACGCTCTTACGGGTCAGAAGGTTTCCATTGTTTCCGAAATTCCGGGAACTACTACTGATCCCGTGTACAAGAGTATGGAACTCAAGCCTGTGGGTCCTGTTGTTTTTATTGATACAGCGGGCCTGGACGACCATGGTTCTCTCGGAGAAGAGCGCATCAGAAAAACAACCAGAGCAATTGAAAGAACCGATCTCGGAATTATCGTCTCATCCGGATCAAGATGGGGCGAATTCGAAACAAGGCTGCTTGAGGAATTCAATAAGCGCAAGGTGCCCGCAATAATAGTCCTGAATAAAATAGACATCGATACTCCTGACAAAAACCTGTCCCTGGATCTGGAAAAAAAGGGTCTGAGTGTAATACGTACTAATGCGGTGGAGCGCGCGGGGATTTCCAGTCTGAGAGAGGCCATAATCAGGGAAGCCCCGGATGATTTCATCAATTCAACTCCCATCCTGGCTGATCTCGTAAATGAAAATTCAATGGCCGTGCTCGTTACCCCAATCGACAGGGAAGCACCAACGGGACGTCTTATTCTTCCCCAGGTACAGACTATGCGCGACCTTCTCGATCATGGGCGCACATTCGCGGTGTGCCAGACAGGCCAGCTCAGAGAAGTACTTGCAAGCCTTAGGATTCCTCCCGGCATAGTGGTTACGGATTCCCAGGCTTTCAGGGAGGTTGCCGGTATCACCCCGCAGCATATTCCTCTTACGTCCTTTTCAATACTGTTCTCCCGATTCAAGGGAAATCTCAAGGAGCAGGTGAAGGGGACACTCGCTGTCGATTCCCTAAGAAAGGGCGACAGGGTGCTTATAGCGGAAGCGTGCTCTCATCATCCCGTCGAGGATGACATCGGGACCGTGAAAATACCCGCATGGATGGATGAATACAAAGGATTCAATCTCGATTTCGAGCATGTGCGCGGGCATTCTTTCACGCGGGATATTTCCGCATACAGCCTGGTGATTCACTGCGGGGCCTGCATGCTGAACCGCCGGGAAGTGCTCAGCAGGATACGGCAATGCCTTGACGCCGGTGTTCCGGTAACGAATTACGGGCTCACGATAGCGTATTCGCTCGGCATACTGGACCGTGCGCTGGAACCGTTCAGGGAAACACATGAATTGTTTAACAGCATCAGGATGAAAATGAATTCCGGATGTGGAAAGGAAAGAAAAAGTGCCTGATACAGAGCAGCTGAATTCACTGAGACTGCTGATACTTGACAGCAACAGCGTTCAGACACAGTGCATCAGAAAAACCCTGAAGAAACATCAATTAAGGCTGAGAGAATTCAATACAACGGTAGAGTTCGATACAGAAGAAACAGCGGACTGGGAAGATACCCGTAGACATATGGACGAAAGCCAGCCAGACTTGGTGATTGTAAGTCACGTTATTTCCGGCCTGTTAGAGATTGACATCCTCGGCTGCATAGCCACAGGAGAAAACCATATCTATAATTCTTTTCACACGTCCGCCATGGTGATGAAAGACGGAATCCCACCTTTTAACGAAAAGGAAGTACTTAGAATGATAGAAGAAAGCACCAGGGGTCTCTTCCAGCAGCGATTGCTTCGTAAGATGTCAGAAGAGAGAAAGCAGATCAGATTTCGCTTTCTTACTCTTTTCGCCCAGGAACTTAAGGCACCCGTTAATGCCATTCATTCGTACCTCTCACTGCTGTCAGATAACATACTTGACGACAACCCGGATTTGCAAAACAGGATCCTTTCAAGGTGCCTTACCCTGACGGAAGGAATGAATCAGCTCATAAAAGATCAGTACACTCTCACGCGGATTGAATCCGGCAATGCCGTAAGGATGATCGAAAACATAAACCTTAACAGTCTTTTCAATTCGCTGATTGACGCATTCAGACCGGATCTGGAAAACAGTGGAATCAAGATCAGTCTCGACGCGCCGGACGACGTAAGCATGATCGCGGATAAGGCTGAGATCGAAATGATTATCAACAATCTGCTTTCCAATGCGGTAAAATACAACAGAGACGGCGGAAGCATAGAGATCTCCGTCTCGGAAAACAGCGGAAAAGTAATCATGATCTTCGCAGACAGCGGCATTGGAATGACGAAAAGCGAGAAATCGCAAGTTTTTCAGGAATACGCAAGGGTAAGAAACAGGATGACCGAAAATATCGTGGGAACCGGTCTGGGACTGTCGATAGTCAAGAAACTAGTTCTTCTTTACGGAGGCGGAATAAAAGTGGACAGCAGTCCGAGCAAAGGCACCAGGTTCACGGTAACGCTTCCAAAGGCGCAAAGATGAGTCCTGAAGAAATACTTTACTGGTTGAAGGAAACAGACAGGGTCAAGCTGGAAGAACTGAGGAGCAGGGCTGATTCCATGCGAAGAAGCACCGTAGGTGAAGAAGTGCACCTTAGAGGGTTGATAGAGTTCAGCAACCTGTGCTCCATGCACTGTCTTTACTGTGGAATAAGAAAAAGCAACATGGAAATCAACAGGTACTGTATGTCGCAGGCTGAAATCATCGAGGCGGTTTCCATCGCAGATGATTTTGGCTACGGTACAATTGTGCTTCAGGGCGGCAATTATGACGGTCTGTGCGCAGAGAAAACGGGCGAACTGATAAAGACCGTAAAATCACGGTACAGTAAGGCAGTTGCCTTGAGCCTGGGAGAAAGAAAACTCGGAGAGTTCAGCTACTGGCGAAGGTGTGGAGCCGATCGCTACCTTTTGAAATTCGAGACTTCTGACCCGTCTCTTGATGCAGCCCTTCGCCCTGACAACGGAACAGGATACTCGATACGTATTGAAATGCTGAAAGTACTCAGGAGAATGGGCTATGAAACCGGAAGCGGCGTGATTACCGGGCTGCCTGAACAGACATACTCAAGCCTTGCAGAGGACCTTGCACTTTTTCGTGAGCTGGATCTGGACATGATAGCACTCGGGCCCTTTATCCCTCACCCCGGCACCCCTCTTGGCAGGATGTTTGCTGACGGGCCTGACAAGTCGTCCGAGCAGGTGCCGAACGACGAGATTACGGCTCTTAAATGCATCGCGATTTCGCGGATACTGTGTCCGGAGGCAAACATACCATCCACAAGCGCACTGGGGGCAGTTGATTATGAAGGTTATGCCAGAGGACTTGAGTGGGGGGCGAACGTCATCATGTGTAATGTAACTCCTTACAGATACAGGAATCTTTATGAAATTTATCCAAACCCAAATGCATGCTGGAATGTAAACCAGCAGCATGTATGGATCACAGATATAATAAAAGGACTTGGCAGAAAGCCGGGCTCAGGAACCGGACCCCGCATACGACGAATATCCATCATGCAAGGTCAATCAGATTCCTGCGAATTGCAAAACGGGTTATATCGGAATTGTTCCTCAGGTTGAGTTTTTCCAGTATCCTGCTCCTGTAAGTCTCGACCGTGCTCAGGCTGAGGTTAAGCTCTTCTGATACTTCTCTTGTTGTTGAACCTCTTGCGAGCCTTGTTAGAACCTGCATTTCGCGGTTAGAAAGAGCCGCTTCAGGAACATCCTTGCTCGGAAGCCCCATACGGCCGACCATTTTTTCCATTATTCCTGGAGATACATATGTACCTCTTGCCGCAACCTTGCGTATGGCTGTAAGCAGCTCATCTGTTGGTGCACCCTTCACGACAAAGCCTGAAGCCCCGGACCTTACAAGTCTTATGGCATATTCCTCATTGCCGTACATTGTGAGAATGAGCACTCTGGAAGGCAGCTTCATGGACATGATTTGTTCTGTTGTTTCAAGCCCGTCGATGTCCGGAAGGTTGTAGTCAAGAAGGATCACATCCGGTGTCAGTTTTCCTGCAAGCGAAACAGCTTCATGTCCGGTCCCGGCTTGACCGATCACTTCTATGTCGTGTTCGTCGTTAAGAAGACGACACAGTCCATCCCTGACAAGTTCGTGATCATCCACCAGCAGTATTCTGATCATTTTTTCCCTCACTCTTCAGGGGTACGGTTAATATTACTCTTGTTCCCTGTTTTCTTACAGTCCTGATCGCGAGATTTCCACTCACGAGATTAGCTCTTTCCTGCATTCCCTCTATACCGCATCCATGAGGATTTCCGGCACTGTCCATGTCAAAGCCCGTTCCGTCATCGTATACGGTCAGCTTGAGCTCTTTCTCAGATGCCACAATAGAGATGTCCACCGCCCCGGCTTTTGAGTGTCTTCTTACGTTCGTAAGCGATTCCTGGAGAATTCTATAAGTGCAGAGACTGATTTCAGGAGGAATATCAACAGCGCTCTCATCCAGTGCGATATCGAGATTTACTGCCATATCCGTTCTTTCCTGAAACTCTTCAACAAGCAGCCGTATGGCGGGTTCAAGTCCGAGATCGTCAAGAAGGGGCGGACGCAGACCTCTGCATATTCTTCTTAGTTCATCGGTCGATTTCTCCACAAGCTGTGTTGTATTTATAAACGCCTGCATCTCCTTGGATGATTCGCGTGACATGTGTTTTTCAATCCAGCCCATTTCGAGCCTGAGAGCCGTAAGTAGCTGTCCCAGTTCATCATGAAGCTCCCTGCTGAGTCTGGACCGCTCCTCTTCCTGTGCCATCAGCACTTTTCTTGAAAGCATGGCATGGCGTTCCATGGCTCTGCGCTTTTCCGTAACATCCGTAATTATTGCCAGGTGTCTTTCCATGCTGTCATGCTTCAACCTTGTTCCCCTCACTTCAACATCAATTACATTTCCGTCCTTATGAAGATTCCTGGAGTCAAGCCTTGCGCTCCCACCCAATTCCATCTGTTTCCTGAATTCCTGATACTGACGCCTGTTTTCCGGGGCAATCAGATTCTGAACGGGCCTGTTGACTATTTCATCGGTTCTGAACCCGTGCATCCGGCCGGCGGCCGGATTGGCTTCGACAACAGTTCCATCCGGTTCCAGAACTAAAAGAGCGTCTGTAGAGGAATCAAATACGTTGCGGTATCTTTGCTCCGACACCTTAAGAGCACGTGCCGCCTTTTTTCTCTCCTCTATTTCCAACAAAGCACGGTCTCTGGCTCTGCGGTACATCTCCATCCTGTTGGAAAGAAGATAGACCAGACAACTGAGGCCGATTGACAGAAGCAGCCCGAAAACGGGATAGGTGGCGGTTTCTATCCAGCCCGAAGCAGTGGTATTTCGTCTGTAAGGAGTCATTACAAGGCGCCAGTGCCGGTTCTGTACAGGAAAATCAATTATCGAAAAAATGGTTTCTTCCAATTTTGACAGATCCCCTTCATCCGAGGAGGAATGGAAAACAAGGCCGGTTTCATCATGGATCATGAAATGGAACTCGGATTGGATTCTGCTCTGGAAACAGTCGTTGATCAGTGTTGAAGCTTGGAAATCGACCATAAGGAAGCCAAGAAACTCGTCATCCCGGGTCAGGGGAAGGACTGCATAGAAGATTACTTCGTTTTTTTCGGTTTTAAGCGGGGGGGAAAGTACCAGATCCTTTTTTGTAAGCGCATTCTTTAGTATTTCCTGTCTATCAGGATAAATTACCTTGTCGCTGAAGCGTCCTTTGTTGTCGACCTTCCATCCAGGCCCCAGGTCCGCCGGCACAATAGCTACTGAGTGGTACCCTGGAAGTTCACTCAGGATAACGGATATGAACTCGTCAAAACGCTTTTTTGAAAAGTCACGGTTTTCATGTGTGGCCCATCTTCTGGCGAATATGGCTGCCACTCTCAGGTGGGACTGGATAAAAACCTGAAGACGTCTTGATGCCTGCATGGCCACATCATCTGTGTGACGCTGAAGCATGGTATTCCTGTGCTCTGTCTGCCTGTACCAGATGAACATAGTTATTGAGCACAGAAAAATAAAAATCACAAAGGGTACAAGCCATCCGCGTGGCAGCCCTTTGCTTATTGGTTTCTGAAATGCAAACAATTTCATAATGATATTATTGAGGAGTCCAGCGTAGCGGAATAAGGGATATGCTTTATTGTGTCAATCTAAAAGCTGAGGAGTTTTTCTACTTCCTTTTTGTCTACATCCATTATGTAGTTTATTCCGCTTATTTCAGCGGCTTCGCGCGTAAGAGCGGCAAGATCATCCCTTGTCATATGGTCAAGGGAGAACTTCCTCGATCCTGCCATCATCTGCCTGAGGCCCTGTGCCAGTCTCTCGTAGTAGGTATAAATACCAATGGCTCCCGTGGGAAGTTTCTCAAATTCCGCGTCGCCTATCTCATTACGAAGCTCGGCCGACGTGACGAATATCTCGTCCTTTGTAGTGCCGAAGCGCTCCACGTAAACAGGAAGCTGATGTTCGTTTATGGTTTTGCCGATTGTCTTGCCCACCATGGCCGCCGCGATCGGACCTCTGGCCATTCCGACCAGCTTTACGAAGGGGGCACCCATTGCGAGTCCCTTGAATATTTGATCCTCGAAAGTGAATCCACCGGCCACAGCCAGGGTCGGCAGGCGCTTGCCCTTGTCGCTGAGCTGCTTCGCATAGGTATACAGAAGTGAGTGAAGCTCTACAGGAGGCATGCCCCACTCGTTCATCATCCGCCACGGGCTCATGCCTGTTCCACCGCCGGCTCCATCAACCGTGAGCAGGTCGATTTTGTACTTGGAGGCAAATGCAATCGCTCGTGCGAGATCCGCGGGTCTGTATGCGCCCGTTTTGAGGAATACGTATTTTGCTCCTGCAGCACGAAGTTCTTCGACTCGTTTCGCAAAAGATTCCTCCGTGACCATGCCTACCCTGGAATGCCGCTCGAATTCCTTGAAGGCGCCTCTTTCGAAAGACTTTATCACGTGCTCCTGAGTAGGGTTCGGCAGCACCACGTAACCGCGTTCATACAGCAGCTGAGCCTTCTTTAAATCCCTTATCTTGACTTCACCACCGATGTTCTTTGCGCCTTGTCCCCACTTGAGTTCCACGCATTCTACGCCGAGTTTGTCTATGGCGTATTCCTGGGCTCCCAGTCGGGTGTCCTCAATGTTTGCCTGTACCACTATAGTTCCATAGCCATCCCTCATGTTATCCTTGTAAAGCTTCACACGACGCTTCAAGTCTACGGTGTCAACAACCCTTCCGTTTTTGATTACGGACTCGGGATCCATGCCGACAACGTTTTCGCCTATGGTAAGGCCGGTGCCTGCCAGGGCGGAGCCTATGGCCAGGCCTTCCCAGTTGTTCTTTGCGATGTTGGTTGATCCTATTCCCGGAATAATCCATGGCAGTCTGAACTTTATTCCCTTATCACTGCCGAATTTTACCTCAAGGTTTACGGCCGGGAAAATGGCCTTGTCGCTGTCCTCTTCGATTCCGTGCGCGCCGACCGCCGTGCCCATGATATTGAAATGCGAATAATCCACCGGGTATATTTTTTCCGCGGCTGTTGTTATGACGCCGAACGGCTGGGGATAGATGACCTCGTGGCCGCGGTAGGCTGATTTCCCTATTTCGCACATACCGATGCATCCGTCCACGCATGTCACACACATGCCTGATGACGGTGTAATCGAACCCTCGGTCCTGTTTTTTGTCAGGGTCGCTGCTGAAGAATTTACTCTTGATAAAGGCATCTCGTGGTCCTCCTTTGTACTTTTACTCTTTCGTAATTTCGCATGCCACACACGGATTCATGTAACACATCATATCGTCGAATTTTTCCTTCTCAACACATGGAGGACTGAGATTGGCACAGCCTCCGCAGATCGCCTTTTCAGGCTGGTTATAGGTACATCTCAGCTGGCAGGCAGGACACACATAAATACAACCGCCGCACTGTCTGCAGACATCAGAAGTTACATCGAACGGTGTTCCTATGCTTCGGTTTTCTCCTCTTCCACGAAAACCGATAGCCTTTGCCATCATCTGTTCTTGGCACATGCGTACACACAGGCCGCACAGGATGCAGTCTTCGTATTCCTGCCTGAACCTTTGCTGGCGAATATCATGTGCAGCAGCAAGGTCCTGTATTGTTTTCGACTGCGGACATGATGCCAGCAGAAGCTCAAGGATCATTTTTCTCGCCCTTAAAACGCGCGAAGATGCGGTTCTTACCTTCAATCCTTCCTCCGCAGGATATGTGCATGAGCTTACGAGCTTTGCCCTGTCACCCTCTCCGATTTCGACAACACACAGTCTGCAGGCGCCGTAGGGAGACAGTCCTTCCATGTGGCAAAGGGTAGGGATGGGAAAACCGAGAAACTTTGCGGCTTCAAGCAGCGTTGTACCCTCTTCAACCGAAACATCCAGTCCGTTTATGGTAAGATTGATCATGCCACTCTCCCTTTCTTTTCAAGGGACTCCTTCTGTTCAAGAGCTGCTTTTGTGAATTCCAGATCACATCGGAGGCATCTTCTGGCTTCGCACCTGGCTTCTTTTTCAGAGAGGCTCTTTTCCACTTCGGAGAAATTCTGCCTTCTGTCTTTTACGGGGATCCTTGCCGGATGTGCCCTTGCCTCCGTGGTGGATTCCTGATCTTCATCACCTGCAGGTTCCACATAAAACTCCGGCAGCTGTGCTGCGACCGGCTGTATCAGTTCCTGATTCGTTAGATATCGGTCAATCATCAACGCGGCTTTTTTGCCAGCCGCAATAGCTTCAACAACCGTATTCGGACCGGTGACCAGGTCGCCTCCGGCAAAAACTCCCCTCTGGTTTGTGCTTAGGGTACGGCTATCGACTTTTAATGATCCTGTCCTGTTGATACTGATACCCGTGTCCGAGAGTCCCTCGGTGTCCGGCCGCTCGCCAATGGCAACAAGGAGAGTATCAAGAGATATTTCCTTTTCGGTACCCGGCGAGGGAACAGGCCTTCTCCGGCCGCTGTTGTCAACTTCGCCCAGTTTATTTGTAATAAACGTTACTCCCTTTAATTGGCCATTTTCGGTTTTTATTTCTTCAGGAGATACCAGAGTCTCGAGATTTACGCCTTCTTCAAGCGCATCCTGTATTTCCTCTTCATAGGCAGGCATTTCACGGCGGGTGCGCCGGTAGAAGATAGTTACACTCTCAACACCTTTCTGCCTGAGGGCCACCCTGGCCGCATCCACAGCAGAGTTTCCGCCTCCTATCACGCCTACGTGTCCTTTTGCAGTTTCCATTTCCCTCAGATTGAAGTCCTTGAGAAACTTGAGCGCAGGAATAACTCCCTCGATGTTTTCTTCGTCAAGGCCGAGATTCATACTCCGGTGTGCGCCTGCTGCAAGAAATACAGCCTTAAAGCCCTCCTGTTTAAATAGGCCATCGACTGTAATGTCGCTGCCCAGAGAGGTGTTGCATTTCAGCTCCACACTTTCATCCAGCAGGGAATCTATTTCCCTGTCAAGCACATCGCGTGGAAGGCGGTAAGCGGGGATGGCAGACACCAGCATGCCGCCCGGACGGTCCTCCTTTTCAAAAACCGTCACCTTATAGCCTTTTAGTGACAGGCAGTGTGCCGCCGAAAGACCTGCCGGCCCTGATCCGACAACGGCCACCCGCATGTCTTTTGAGCCCGGAGGCGCTTCCCTTCGTGGTTTGTAAACTGAAGGATCAACCGAATCAGTGATAAAGCGCTTCAGTGACCTTATTGCAACAGGTTCCCCCCCGGTCGTGCCCGCCCTGCATCGTTCCTCGCAGGGATGATTACATACCCTTGCACAGACCGATGGAAGCGGGTTTGGTTCTCTGATGACGCGATATGCTTCTTCGTATTTTCCGCTCTCAATATTAGCCACATATCTCCATGCTTCGGTACCAAGGGGACATGCATCCTGGCACGGAGCGCCTACTAGCTGCTTGCAAACTCCTGCAGGGCAGCGTTTGTTGTTGATATGCTCTAGATATTCATCCCTGTAATACTTCAGAGTCGAAAGAACAGGATTCGGGGCTGTCTGCCCGAGGCCGCACATTGTTGTGTCCTTGACAACGAGGGCCAGTTCTTCCAGCAGATCCAGCTGTTCCAGTGTTCCATTGCCGTTTGATATATCTTCAAGAATCTCGTACATCCTCTGTGTGCCCTTGCGGCATGTGTAGCACTTTCCGCATGACTCATCCTTGAGGAAATTCATGAAGTACTTGGCCAGGTCGATCATGCACGTGTTTTCATCCATCACGATCATGCCGCCGGATCCCATGATCGCTCCTGCACCGGCAAGGCTTTCATAATCAATAGGAAGATCAAACATACTTGCAGGGATACAGCCTCCGGAAGGCCCGCCTGTCTGGACAGCCTTTATCTTCGCATTTCCCGGAGGGCCTCCGCCAATGTGGTATACAACCTCGCTGATTTTCATTCCCAGTGGGACTTCAACCAGACCCGTATTTCTGATTTTGCCAACAAGAGAAAATATCTTGGTGCCCGTATTTCCGGGCACACCTACCTTTGCATATTCCTTTGCCCCTTTGTTGATTATTACTGGAATATTAGCAAGTGTTTCCACATTGTTGATGCACGTAGGCTTCCCATCTATTCCTTTCTGTATCGGATACGGGGGTCTCTGCCTGGGTTCGCCGATGAAGCCTTCGATCGATTTGATTAGCGCGGTCTCTTCGCCGCATACAAAGGCTCCTGCACCCCTGACAATTTCGATGTTGAAATCAATACCGGTTCCCATGATGTCCGTGCCGAGGATTCCAATATCATTTGCCTGACGTATAGCAATTCGTGCGTGCTTTATGGCCAGAGGATATTCAGAACGCACATATATGATCCCATGTGCCGCTCCTATGGCAATCCCGGCGATAATCATGCCCTCGATTATGGCGTGGGGATTTCCTTCGAGAAGACTCCTGTCCATGTAAGCGCCGGGGTCTCCTTCATCAGCATTGCACACAATATATTTTCCAGTGGACGCGCTGCCTGATTTATTTGCAAACTTCCATTTTTTACCCGTTGGGAACCCTGCTCCTCCACGTCCCCTGAGGCCGGAATCCTGTACTTCTTTAATAATCCATTCAGGATCCGGTTTTGAAACCACTTTTTCAAAGGCCGCATATCCTCCGTTCTCGATGTAGTCATGCACTCTTATCGGATCGATAAGCTGATTTTTCCCCAGTATTGTTCTCGTCTGCTTTTCGAAAAAAGGAATTTCCTCCTGCAGGTGATATTTTTTTTCTCGACCCTTCTCCCTGTACAGGAGGTCGGATACTATTTTCCCTTCAATCGCGGCGTCGATTATTTCCGATACATCTTCCCTGTTTACTTTTGGATAAAGGTTCCTGCCCGGCTCTACCAGAATGAAAGGATCCATCTCGCAGAAACCCTGGCAGCCTGTAACTCGAAGAGATATTTTTTCCTGAAGATTTTTCTCAAGAATGTATCTCTTAATAATACGCATTATATCGTTCGATCCACTGGCCTGGCCACCGGTTCCCGCACAAATAACGAGGCATGGTCTGAGGGGCTCAGCTTTCTTTTGGTCAACAATGCGGCTTCGAAATTCTATGAACTCTTTAACTGAACTGATCCTTTTCATTCGATTGAGCCTCCTGTTCGTAGATTAGTCGAAATCAGTCAATGGAGAATCTGCGTCGAGATCCAGCCTGTGTCCCTTGCAGCCCTTTCGAGGGCAGATCTGAACCACTCCTCCGCTTCCGACGATCATGGGAACCATTCCAATGCCACACTCAGGACAGTTCGAAGCTCCTATCAGTTCTGCATGGCAGTAAGGACAGAAAAAATTAGTCACTGTATCATCAGGGATGTCATATTCCGATTCCACATTGTAGCTTCCGTAAAGGCTGGAAATCCTCATCCAGCCATGCATGCTGTTAAATGAAACCGTAACACGTATAGAGGGGTAGTCATCAATCAGATATTCTTTATCCATAAGGCTGTGGTTACACCTTGAGCATCTGACTTCGAGTGGAAAATACCTTTCGTCTGACTTGAATTCTACCGTGTCGAGGCCTTCTCGTGCCTTATCAAGAATGTCTTTTACATTTTTTTTCTGAACCTGTGAAAAATAACGTCCGTCAACAACCGCTATGGGTCCCAGAGCGCATGCACCGAGGCAGTTTACCGTCTCCAGCGTGAATTCCCTGTCCTTTGTTGTCTCCCCGGCTTCAATGTTCAGTTTTTGTTTGAACTCCTCCGCAACAATGGGGGCCCCACGAACGTGACATGCCGTTCCAAGGCACACAGAAACTAGATGCCGGCCCCTTGGTTTCAGGCTGAAAAGCTTAAAGAAAGTGGCAACACCGTAAATGTCCACAAGTGAACGGCCGGTTTCTTCGGAAACAATTCTGAGCGCTTCTTCAGGAAGATAGCTGTACTTTGCCTGGATTTCTTCAAGAATCGATATCAGTCCGCCGTGTTCCCTGCCGTTATTTTCAATAATGCTGGTAATTTCTTCAGGTTTCATGGAACTCCTTCTGTTCTCCAGTTTAATAACTATTTGTGCCGGATCAACTGACTAACAATATTCCTCGCAGTGCCAGACACCACCGGCAACCTTTGGAAACTTACATGTTTTACGTTTTTTGCAAGTCTTGCACAAGCCCTGCAGATCCTCGGATACTTCGTCCTTTCTTTCATTTGCGTCTGCACTTTCCGGTTTTGGAAAGGAGGAATCAGTCCGAGGATTCCGCCCTGTTCCCGGTTCCGTACAGAATTCCTCACAGGACATTATGGGCACCTTTGATTTTTTGCAATGGATACATTCTTCGGCATGGCAGCAGGTTGAGCACAATCCTTTGTACTTGGTCACAGGTGCCATATTTAACCCCTCCTTTTACGCCTAGTCCTTTCAGGACGCCTGAACTGATCACGCGGCTTACCTCCTGCGCCTTTTCACAGCGCTCATGCATCCGGAGTAACTGTCAAAGCAAGAGCCGTGCCAGCATTGCACCAGAGAAGCAATCTGACTACATACAATCTAAACATATGAATTAATTAGAATTATTAGAAAGGACGTATCGGTTGACTGTCACTAATCCAGTATGTGAGATGTCCAATGGTGGGGAATTAAGCACCACCGGGGAATATTTTCCCGCTCGTCAGCCTTGTCCGCCTAATTATTCAGATTATATCGCTTGATTTTTTCACGCAGTGTTTTTCTGTCAATGCCCAGGATTTTGGCGGCCTTGGTTTTATTTCCACCGGCGTCAGCCAGCACATTCTTTATATGTCCGGCCTCTACTTCGGCAAGTGATCTTTGAACCCCGGTTCCCCTGAGAGCCGAAAATCTCATGAGAGAAGGCAGATCCCGGACGTCCACGACATCATCGTCATTCATGACAACAATGCGCTGTATGACGTTTTCAAGTTCCCTTACATTTCCAGGCCAGTGATAGTTCCTGAGTACTTCCAGAGCGTTGTCTGAGAACGAGGGCTTTTTTTTGCCAAGCTCATTTGCATACTTTGATGTGAAATACCGAATAAGAAGACACACATCATTGCCTCTGTCACGAAGAGGGGGAAGGTCGATGTTAACTACGTTAATCCTGAAGTAGAAATCTTCCCTGAAAATTTCCTTCTTTATTAATGCGGCAAGATTCTTGTTCGTGGCTGCCACAACCCTTACGTCAACGTTTCTGCTTCTGTTGTCGCCCACCATGCAGACTTCCTTTTCCTGCAGAACCCTCAGAAGCTTGACCTGCATGGCTATGCTGGTTTCGCTGATTTCATCGAGAAAAATGGTGCCGCCGTCAGCTGTCTGGAAAAATCCTGCCCTGGTTTCCGTGGCACTGGTGAAGGCCCCTTTGACGTAGCCGAAGAGCTCGCTTTCCAGAAGGCCTTCCGGGATCCCTCCACAGTTTACGGGCACAAATGGAGCTGATGCCCGGTTACTGCTGTAGTGGATGGCTCTTGCCACCAGCTCTTTGCCGGTGCCGCTTTCTCCCGAAATCAGAACAGTTGCAGAGGTGGAAGCCGCCTTTTTAATCGCTCCGTACACGAGATTCATGGACTCTGATTTGCCCAGGAGACCGTATGAAGTTTTTTCTCCTTCGGATGTATCCAAATCGCCGGCGATTCTTGCATTGAGTTTGTCCAGAGATCTTCTGACTGCAGTAGAAAGCTCCTTGTCAGTAAAGGGCTTTGGAAGGTATTCCTGCGCACCCGCCTTTACTGCCTCAACCGCTCCCTCAATGGTTGCGTATCCCGTTATCATCATTACCTCGGTATCCCTCAGGTTTTCGCGCACATGCTTTACGAGATCGATGCCGCTTATCTTCGGCATTTTCAAATCCGTAATAACCAGGTCGACATGATTCGATTCAAGAAAATTAACGGCTTCGAACACGTTCTGTGCGGTGAACACGGTATAGCCCATGGACATCAGATTCCTCTGAATGACCTCCAGGGTTTCAACAGAATCATCAACCACGAGCAGTTTTTCTTTTTCTGCATTTTCCGTCATGTTCGGGTCAGGTCTCCTTTTCGGATGCGGAGTTCAGCGGAAGGCTGATCTCGAATCTGCTTCCTCTGTCCTTCCTGCTTTTAACATGAATGTTTCCGCCATGGGACGTAACGATTCCGTGCACAACGGCTAGGCCAAGTCCTGTTCCCTGATCCACATCCTTTGTAGTAAAGAAAGGCAGGAAAATCCTTTCAATAATATCTTCGCTCATACCTTCTCCAGAGTCTTCAACGCAAAGCACAACAGAATTTTTCCTGCATCTCGTTTCAATTTTCAGCCAGCCTCCCGATGGCATTGCCTGAATGGCATTTACGACAAGGTTGACGAGAACCTGGGATATCTGTCCCGCATCGACCACGATGTCGGGAAGGTCGTCCGCCAGGAAACGCTTGAGTTCGATTCCTTCCTTGATGCACCTGTGTTCCAAGAGAAAGAGGCTGTCAGAAACGAGATCATTAATGTTTACCTTTGTTTTTGCAAGGGGTGTCTGTCTTGCGAATAGAAGGAGCTTGAGGATTATTTCCCTGGCCGAAAGGGATGCCTTTACGATTTTATCCAGGTCCTGCTGAGCCAGAATGGGCAGCCCGGGGTTTTTCTTTGCAAGCTGTGCAAAACCCAGGATGTTTCCCAGGGGCTCGTTAAGCTCGTGTGCGACACCTGCGGAAAGCTGGCCTATGGTGGCAAGGCGATCCGCGTGCATGAGCTGTTTCTGGAGATCATCTTTCTCTTTTTCTGATTCAATTCTGGTTAAAATGACGGCTATCTGCTTTGCTATGGCATCGATCAGCGCCCATTCCTCTCTAAGGAAAGGACCATTATCAAGCTCTGGCTTTTGTTCAAAATAAACTACCTCTACTTCACCTCTCGTGACATCGTTTATTACGATATCCGCAGACTGAGACTGAATCCCGCTGGAGCAATTGTCAGTTCCATAAGAACGATCGTCGATTAATATCCTGGCCGCTGTTACGTCAGGATACTGCCATGCAGGCGGTATGAGTTCGACTATGCCCTGCAGGATATCGTCGAGCGAAGTATGATGCTGTTCTGTCAGCTTGGTAATGCTGTACAGGCATGAGAGCTCCTTGATTCTTTCCTGCAGAGCGGCCCTGGTTTTCTGATTTACGAGAGCGATACTGAGTGACCCGGCAAGGTGCTCGAATTCTTCTGTTACGGTTTCTGAAAAAAAGTTACTGCTTGCACTGCTGCATTTTAAAAGGCCGAGGTTCTTATTTCCTCTCCTGAGAACAAATACTCCCACGGATCCCGTCTCATTATTTTCGATTGGTGATTTCCTTCTGACGTAATCCTGCTTCTCTTTCAATAAGGGATTCTGACGACCAGTGCTGTCTGGGGGAACGGCTTCAAATCTGAAGGAACGGGAAGATCCAGCCGACATCTCGTAAACAACTGTCCTGTTTTCCTCCGCGAGATAAATGGAAATGGAATCACATCCGGAATGTCCGGACAGGATACTCAGGATTTCATATATAAAATCGTTAGTGGATACGTCCAGATCGGAACAGGCCAGGATCTTACGATCCAGAATTCTGAGATTCTGAACCCCTGATGCCTGTGAACCTTTTTCCATGCTGATTCTTCTTCCTCTTGGCGGTTCACATTATCAATATATTCAACAGGGCACGATGTCATGGAAAAAATTACCTGAAAACAGTTGCAAAGCAGCACAATTCGGAATGATAAATTATAATAGAGACGGTATATGACCGAATCTGAATCAGGTATAAGAAAATGCGCATCATGACTGTAATCAAGATCCGTTATGAGAGGAGGCACTGATATGCCGGGAAGAGATGGTAAAGGACCAGGTGGACGGATTCCATCCGGGACAGGATCAGGAGGACAGGGACAGGGCAGGGGAATGGGATTCGGAGGCCCTGATGTGTGCCGGTGCCCGGCTTGCGGCAAAGAAGTGCCTCATGTAAGGGGGCAGCCGTGTAATCAGCGCAAATGCCCTGAATGCGGTGCAGGAATGGTAAGAGGAGATTCTCCCGGGTAGTAGGAAGATGAAGACAAAGATATCTTTCCTGAGTGTGATGGTAAATTTACTTCTCGCACTTGGGAAAATCACAATCGGCATCATGGCGAAGTCTGCGGCGCTTGTTGCAGATGGTATTCACTCCGGTACAGATGTTTTATCATCTGTAGTAAGTTTTACCGGTATCAGAATAGCCGAAAAACCCGCTGACAGGGAGCACCCTTATGGCCATGGCAAGGCAGAGGTGGTCTCGGGCTTCGTTATAACGGTTATTATTTTTATTTCGGCCGTTTTCATTCTTTATCACGCAGTAACAAACCTCGTGTCAGGCGTAAGACCCGAGCTGAGTTATCCGGCCTTCGTAGTCCTGGCGATATCTGCTGTTGTAAATGCCCTGATGTCTCAATTGAAAATTCACTACGGCAAAAAGTACGATTCCATCAGCCTTATCACGGACGGGATACATTCCAGGGTTGATGTGCTTATGTCCTCTGCCATTTTCGTGGGACTTGTTTTCACGGATTATTTTGCCAGCATGGATTCAATACTGGCACTGGGGGTGGGTGCATATCTTTTCTACACATCGCTTAAACTGGCTCATCAGACAACGGACAGCCTTATTGGAAAATCCGCCGGAAGCGATATCGAAACGAAGATTGTAGACGTCGTTGAGAAAAGCGGAATCAGGTCCACGGGGCTCAGGACCCAGATGCTGGGCAGCAGGGTTTTTGCGGATATTTGCGTTCAAATGCCTTCGGATATCAATGTCGCGCTTGCTTCGGAAGAGATTAAGAAACTTGAGAGAAAGATAACAACAGAGGTCGAGAAAGTCGATTACGTTGCAATACGGATCGAGTCCCAGGATGTTTCTTCAAAGTATTTTCAGCCCTCACTCGGAAGAGGATTCGGCTGGCGTTCGAGGGGCAGAATGGAAGAAAAGCTTGACCAGGCCTCTGGAGCGGGTCCCGGAGGATCGTGCATCTGTCCTGAATGCGGGCGGGAGGTTGAGCACGAAAGGGGCCGTCCATGTGCAGAACAGAAATGCCCTGCATGCGGTTGCATGATGATGCGCAAGACTGAATGATTCAAATGGGCCGGCACGCGACCTTGAGCCATTGTGCCTCGGATTCGGGCAGTAGAGGGGCCAGGGTTTCATACACCCTTTTGTGATAAGCGTTGAACCATTCAGTGTCGGCCGGGCTCAATGCGGATTTTTCCACGAGTCTTGTGTCAATCGGACACAGGGTCAGAATTTCGAACCTGTAGAACTGCTGATCCGCGTCCTTTGTCTCTTCATCCTCGACTACTACGGCAAGGTTTTCCGTCCTTATTCCGTATTCACCCGCCTTGTAATAGCCCGGCTCTATGGACACCACCATTCCCGGAACAAGGGGCTGGCCCGGGCAGCGCGCATGGCTGATGGCCTGCGGGCCTTCGTGCACACTGAGGTAATGACCGACACCGTGTCCGACACCGTGCCCGAAGTTCACGCCTGCCTCCCACAAAGGGATCCTTGCAACGGTGTCCAGCTGCCTTCCGGCCGTGCCGCGCGGAAACCTGAGCCTGGACAGGCGGATATTACCGGCCAGTACCTCTGTAAATCGCATTTTCTGTTCATCCGTGGGATTACCCAGCGGCATCGTCCTCGTTATGTCTGTTGTTCCATCAAGATACTGTCCTCCGGAGTCGACCAGGAAAATGCCTTCGGGTTCGAGTTTCAGGTCCGTCTCTTTTGTGGGCGCGTAGTGAACGATTGCGCCGTTCTGCCTGAATCCCGTTATGGTTTCGAAGCTCGCGCCCATGAACAGATCATTTTCGGCCCTGAATGATAGAAGTTTTTCGGCAGCCGAAATCTCGCTTATATCCTTTTTGCCCACGCCTGTTTCAATCCAGTACAGAAACTTGACCATGGACACGCCGTCGCGGACGTGACAGCTACGGATTCCGGCGATTTCAACCTCGTTTTTTTCAGCCTTCATCTCCATTATGCGGCTGCGCCTTTTTGTGATGCGTGCGCCGTCGAGCACGTCCACTATCCATCTGCTTGCCGTGGCCGGATCGATCCACACGGAAGCATTCGATCCGGCAATCCGGTTAAGTTCCTTTTCAAAATCACCGTACGGTTTTACAGCAGTGTATTTTTTTAAATGCTCAGAGGCTCTATCCGTAAGTTTCTGCATGTCGAGGAATATCGAGGCCGAGTCCATGCCTGCCAATGCGTACGCGATTACCACGGGAATGTACTCAACGTCTCCACCGCGGATATTGAAAAGCCACGCAATCTCGTCAAGCATGCTGAGTACCGTGTAATCCACGTTGTTTTCTTTCATGGATTTTCTCAGTTCCTGCAGTTTTTCGTCCACGCTCTGTCCGGTGTAGGCGTTATCGTGGACGTTTACGGCTGCGTCCGGAGGTGCGGGGCGATCCTTCCATATCTCGTCGACCAGATTCGGCCTGACGGCTTTCAGCTTGATTTTCCTTTCCGAAAGGGCATCAGAGAAACGGCCCCAGGCGTCTTCGCTCATGAGCATGGGATCAACACCGGCCGCCTGGCCGGGTTTGAGATTCGTCTTGAGCCACTGCTCAATAGCCGGACAGTCGGGCTCCCCAAGCTTCATCAGCCTGAAAGGTGTGTTTTTAAGCTGCTTTTCAGCCTGCAGAAAATACCGCGAGTCGGTCCACATCCCGGCCTTGTCCTGCGTGATTACACCATCGCCTGCTGACCCGGTAAATCCCGTAACGAATTCCCTGCGTCTGAAATAAAAGGGCACATACTCGCTCATGTGCGGATCAGTTCCCGGGATTGTGTAAGCGTCGATTTCGAGTTGTTTCATTCTGCTGCGTATAAGTTCAACCAGCTTTTTCTGCATTGAAAGTCTCCTTGAAGGAAAACGGATTAAAGCGGGAAAGCGGAAAACGGGAGGGCCTCAGCCGTTCTTTTTCAGCTCGTCCACGATTTCTTCAAGCACCCGATCCGCGTCTTCGTTCTGCACCTGGCAGGTTCCAACGGCTTTATGGCCGCCTCCGCCGTACTTGAGCATCAGTGATCCTATGTCACTTTTGCATGTCCTGTTGAGAATGCTGTGTCCAACTGCGAATACGGTGTTCAGGTTTTTCTTGCCGTCCAGCACTCTTATCGAAACGTTCTGATCCGGATATTCAGTGTAAATCATGAACCTGTTGCCAGCGGGTATGTGCTGCATTCCGCGTATGTCCAGGATGATCACGTTGCCGTCTGATTTGGAGCGATCCTTGAGCATGTCGAGAAAGACTTCCTGGTCTTTCAGATACCTTTTTACGCGCTGTTTTACATCCTGTACTTCCAGGAGCTCTTCCAGCGTTTTCGTGCGGCACATGTCCGTAAGCTCTTCCATCAGTTCGTAATTGCTTATCCGGTAATCGTGGTACCTTCCAAGGCCCGTTCGCGGATCCATGATAAAGGACAGCAGGGTCCAGCCTTCGGGATTCCGGATTTCGTCTATTGTGAAACTGGCCGTATCCGACTTGTCCACTGCATCCAGGAATTCAGAAAATCTGCCGAGCTTTTCTTCCCCGCCGTAGTATTCGTAAATAACCCTGGCAGCGCTCGGCGCCGGACGGCTGTCGCCTTCGAATTTGCCCTGCATGGACAGTCGCTCTTCCTCGCTGGAATGATGGTCGAACCACAGGCCGCATCCCGGAACGTAGGGAACATTGGCCA
>Ga0272442_10001233_pt1 | contig 39336 bp, 31 predicted proteins | sample SSMForm2O_FD_200262 | JGI IMG/M metagenome (GOLD analysis project Ga0272442, IMG submission 200262) | Marine sediment archaeal communities from Little Sippewissett salt marsh, Falmouth, MA, United States - SSM-Form-2O | ecosystem: Environmental > Aquatic > Marine > Wetlands > Sediment ... | reverse complement strand
CCTGCAGCTAGCCCTCGCAGAGGGCTTGCCCGAAGGGCACCGTAGCCCCGACCCTGTAGGGCGGGGCGACAGCAGCCGGGACGCTCCATGCTCCGTGCCGGTCGGGACGCTCCATGCTCCGTGCCGGTCGGGACGCTCAATGCTCCGTGCCTCTCGCCCCGCCGGAATCCCGACCCTTTGGGGGGCTGGGCGACCGACATGGCCGAAGGTCTGCGGATAGCTCGTCCGGATCCACCCGAAGAATTGACGGGAGAGCCGGAATCCGCGAGACTTAGGCGAGTCATGATTTCTGGAGGTATCCGAGGGTGACCGTGAGACCCCGCTCGAGCCTGCCCCTGGCCACGCTGGGCCCGCTGCTGGCGCTCCTCGCCGCGTCCTGCGAGCGCGAGCCGCTCGACTGTACGCGCCTCGCGCCGGGAGACCTGGCGCTCTCCGAGATCCGCGGCGAGCAGTCCGCCGAGGACAGCGGCGGCCAGTGGATCGAGCTGTACAACACCACCGACGCCGCGATCGAGCTCTCCGGCGTGACGCTGCGGCTGCTCAAGCTCGACGGCAGCGGCGAGGCCGAGATCCGCATCCGCGATCTGGGGCTGAAGGTGGGGCCCGGTGAGTACGCGGTGCTGGGTCGCTTCGACGCGGCCTCTGCGCCAAGCCACATCGACTATGCCTTTGCCGACGACTTCGACTCGGACCTGTACCCGGACGCGGTCATCGAGGTGATCGCCTGCGCCGCCGTGGTGGACCGGGTTGTTTACCACAACCTGCCCCAGGCGGGCACCCTGGCCTTCGACGGCGGCCGCGCGCTCACCGCCGAGGCCAACGACGACGAGGCCGCCTGGTGCACCGACGACCGCCTGCAGGGTACGAGCTACTGGGGCACGCCGGGGGAGAGCAACGCGACATGCGACTGATGCGATGCAAGAACGCCTGGCCGATCGCGGTGATCGCGGTCGCGGCGGCGGGCCTCGGCGGCTGGGCCTGCGGCGGCGCAAAGAGCGGCAAAACACGCCGCTTCTCGCGCAGCGACGTCGAGAGCTACCTCGACCGGCTCGAGCAGCCCGGCCTGGTGATGGGCGAGTTCCCGCTGGCCAAGGACGCCGTACTCGACGGCGACACGATCCGCGTGGCCGGGCTGAAGAGCACGCTGCGCCTGCTCGCCATCGACACCGAGGAGACCTTCAAGCGCGAGCACGAGCGGCGCGAGTTCGAGAAGGGCTGGGACGGGTACCTCGACCGGCTGCGCAAGAAGAGCCACGGGCGGCCGCCCAAGGCGCCCACGCCGCTGGGCGAGGAGGCCAAGAAGTTCGCCAAGAAGTTCTTCAAGGGCGTGAAGAAGGTGCGGCTCGAACGCGATCACCCCAAGGAGATCCGCGGCGTGTACAGCCGGTACCTGGTCTACATCTTCGCCGAGAAGGACGGGGAGTGGGTCAACTACAACCTGGAGTCGGTGAAGGCCGGGATGAGCCCGTACTTCACCAAGTACTCCTTCTCCCGCCGGTTCCACTCCCAGTTCGTCGAGGCCCAGGAGCAGGCGCGCCGGCAGCAGATCGGCATCTGGGAGCCCGGGGCGATGCACTTCGACGACTACCCGCTCCGCCTGGAGTGGTGGCAGGCGCGCGGCGACTTCATCGAGGCCTTCGAGATCGAGGCCGAGGGCAAGCCGAACTTCATCACGCTGACCCACTGGGACGCCCTGCGGCGGATGCGCAAGCTCGTCGGCCAGGAGGTGGAGATCCTGGGCATGGTCGGCGACGTCAGGCGAGGCGAGCGCGGCCCGACGCGGGTGACGCTCTCGCGCCGGCGCAACGCGGACTTCCCGCTGATCTTCTTCGACGAGCAGGTGCTGAAGCAGTCCGGCATCGAGCGCTTCAAGCGCGAGTTCGTGCGGGTGCGCGGCAAGCTCACCGAGTACCGGTACAAGCGCAGCGGCAAGACCGAGCTGCAGATGGTGATCAACGCGCCGGAGCAGATCGTCGGCTCGCAGGTGCCGGATCTGATCCGCGGCCCCGGTGCGCCGGAGCCCGCGGAGAAGAAGCCCCCGATCAAGCCGGCGCCTGTTGAGGAGCCGGATGGAGCCGAACAGGACGAGGAGGTGAGCGGCCATGTCGTGCACTGATGGATTCCGGCAAGTGCTGACCGCGGCCCTGGCCCTGGTCCTCGCGCTGACGAGCTGCAGCGAGGACGCCGGCGACGGCGAGAGCTGCCGGGCCAACCTGCTGGCCGGCGATCTGGTGCTCACCGAGGTGATGGCCAACCCCGCGGGCACGGACGAGGGCAAGGAGTGGTTCGAGATCTACAACGCCACCGCCGCCCAGATCGACCTCGGCGGCGTGAGGCTGGTCAAGTCCAAGATCGACCTCTCCGGCGAAAAGTCGCACACGATGGCTCCGATCACGATCGGGGTCGGTCAGTACGCCGTGCTCGGCGGAGTGCTGGACGTAGCGCGACCGGACTGGGTCGACTACGCGTACGCGCCCGACCTCTCCGACCTGGGCAACACGTCGGGCCGGCTGGCCGTGTACTGCAACGCCGTGCTGGTGGACGAGATGACGTACGAGGGGACCGCGGACGGGATCTCGATCGGCTTCGACGGCTCGCAGACGCCGGACTCGGTGGCCAACGACAGCGCCGGCAACTGGTGCGAGGGCAGCGAGGAGTACGAGGAGGGCTCGTTCGGCTCGCCCGGCGAGGCGCACGACGACTGCTTCGGCGACCTCCCCGCGCACCAGTGCCTCGACGGCGGGGTGCCGCGCGACAAGGTCCTGCCCCTGGCCGGCGACCTGGTGCTGACCGAGATCCTCCCCGACCCGGTGGGCGCCGAGGCCGAGGTGGGGGGCAAGGAGTGGTTCGAGGTCTTCGCGACGCGCGATGTCGACCTCAACGGCGTGGCGATCGGCAAGTTCAACCGGGACGAGGCCCCGGATCCCGCCGACACCGAGATGACCGTGCCCCAGGGCGACTGCGTCCGCGTGACCGGCGGGAGCTACGCGATCTTCGCCGGCAGCGCCGACGCGCAGACCAACGGCGGACTGCCCGCGGTCGACGTGGTGATCGACTTCTCGCTGACCAATACCAAGAAGGGCATCTTCCTCGCCCTCGACGAAACCGTGCTCGACGCGATCACGTACAACACCACCCGCGAGGGCAAGGCGCACAGCCTCGATCCCTTCAAGCGCGACGCCAGCGACAACGACAACGAGGACTACTGGTGCGACGCGGTCGCGGCGTACGGCCCGGGTGAAGACCTGGGCTCGCCGGGCGCGGACAACCCCTCCTGCGGCATCGTCGACCCGGGCAAGTGCATCGACGGCGCGGCCCAGCGCGACAAGGTCGAGCCGCAGGAAGGCGATCTGGTGCTCACCGAGTTCATGGCCAATCCGGACGCCGTCGACGACGCCGCCGGCGAGTGGTTCGAGGTGTACGTCGGCCGCGATCTGGACCTCAACGGCCTGGAGCTCGGCCGGATGGTCGCCGACGGCGTGGCGCTGACGATCCCCGAGGGCGAGTGCCTGCGGGTCACCGCGGGCAGCCACGTGCTGTTCGCGAGGGAGAGCAACGCGGCGATCAACGGCGGATTGCCCGCCGTGGACGCGGTGTTCGACTTCTCGCTGAACAACACCAACAAGGGCCTGTTCGTGGGCTACGGCGGGGCCGTGCTCGACGCGATCACGTACAGCTCCACGTCGGCCGGCGCGTCGACCGCGCTCGATCCGGGCTGGATCGATCCCGCCGACAACGACGATCCGGCGCACTGGTGCGACGGAACCGCCGCGTACGGCGACGGCGACCTGGGCACGCCCGGCGCCGGCAACGCGGCCTGTCCCTAGGCCGGCGGCCGACGATGTCGCGTCCCAGCCTGCGAACCGGACTGGTGCTGCTCGTGGCGGCCGGCGGCTGGGGTTGCAGCGGCGACGACGACGAAGGCTGCGGCCCCGGCTCGGCCACGGTCGCGCGCGTGGTGGACGGCGACACGATCGAGCTGACCGGCGGGACCAAGGTGCGCTACCTGATGATCGACACGCCCGAGTCCACGGGCGGCGCAGACGACTGCTACGGCGAGGAGGCGAAGAGCTACAACGCCCAGCTCGTCGAGGGCCAGGCCGTGACCCTGCGCTACGACCAGGAGTGCGAGGACCACTTCAGGCGATTGCTGGCCTATGTCTCGGTGCAGGGCCGCGAGGTGAACACGCTGATGGTCGAGCGGGGCTTCGCCTGCGTGCTCCACATCCCGCCCAACGGCAACGACCGGCTCGACGAGTTCGAGGCGCTCGAGGCGGCGGCTCGGGCCGAGGGCCGCGGGATGTGGGGCGTGTGCGACGTGGTGGCGTGTGATGAGTAGGGGCGCGAGCCGGGCTCCGGTCGGCGGAGTGCCCACGCGAGCCATTGGCGAGCGTGCTGCCCGGACTTTCGTGCCCGGACATCGCACTCCGACGCGCCGGAGTCGGGGAGCGCCCGGCAGCACCTCGGCTCGCGTGGGCACTCCGCCGACCGGAGCCCGACTCGCGCCCTACCAGGAGTCAGAGTCATTTCACTGGCGGGCAACCCGAAGGCTTCTCGGGCTTGCCCGGGTACGGGTAGCGCCCGGCGTGTCCCTCCTCGACCAGCCTGAGATTGAGGTTGACGCCGTGGCAGACGACGATCGCCAGCCGGCGGCCGTACTTGCCGCGCTCCGAGCCGGCCACCTGCACCTCGCTGCCCTCGGGGCACAGCTCCCGGGCCCGACGGGTCGCGGCCTTGCCGCAGGCAAAGACCTGCTCCAGGGTCAGGTGCCACAGCTCGGCCTGGTACTCGCCCCGGCGGCGCGAGTTCTCGTCGAAGGCCGACTCGGCCGTGTCGATCCCGACCATCCGCACGATGGTCTGCTCGCCGTCGGCGCAGCGGACGTACGGCGTGTCCCCGTCCTCCCACAGCTCGAGCGTGCAGGTCTCGGGCGGGCTCGTGGCGGAGAGCTCCGCCAGCGTCGGGATCGACGCCGGGGCCTGCGCCGAGGAACAGGCCAAGACGGAGGCGACGATGGCGCCTAGCGCGAGGACGGTCGAGCCACGCATGGATCACCTCCGCAGGTTGCGAATCTATCGCGGCTGGCCCCGGCGGGCAAACCCGCGCCGCGTCATCGGGCTGCTGCTCGGGCTGGCCGCGCTGCTGGCGCTCGATGCCCGCGCCGCCGACTACGGCGTGTTCATCGACGTGGAGAACGAGGAGCAGCTGCTCGACCTGCTCACCGCCCGCGAGATCGACGAGACCACCTTCGACATCCTGCTCGAGCTGCTCCACGACGGCGTGGATCTGAACAACGCGGACCGCGAGGGGCTGTACACCCTGCCCAACCTGAACTACGCCGACGCCGACGCGATCATCGAGTACCGCGGGATGGTCGGCACGATCGATCACCCGGGCGATCTGGCCGCGGCCGAGGTGATCAGCAAGCGCAAGCTGCTGGCGATCGCACCGTTCATCGTGCTCTCGGATCGCAAGATCGACTGGACCGACACGCACGGACGCTTTCGCTACATGACGACCTACGTCGGCGGTGACGAGGACGTGCCGAGCATGTGGCTCGGCGCCCGCGTCTCGACGCTGAAGCACCTCGAGCTGGGGCTGGTCGGCGTGCTGACGCGCACCCGCGTCTCGGACGTGGTCTACGACCCGGGGCGCGACGCGCTGTCGGCCCGAACCCCCGAGCTGAAACCCCACCTGCCCAAGTTCTTCGTGCAGTGGGAGGACGATCTGCTGCACATCGCCGCCGGCACGTACCGCATCGGCTTCGGCCAGCGTCTGACCTTCGACAACACCGGGCGGGTGACGCCGAACGGAATCATCCTCGACGACGCGATCTACATCACCCAGGACCTCTCCCGCATCTGCCGCGAGTCCAAGGGCGAGCTCGACGAGAGCCCGTGCGGCGGCGCGAGGCAGTACGAGTACCGCTCGCCCGACTATCGCTGGTCCGACCGCCTGCGCGGCGCGGCGGTGGGTCTCAAGTCGCTGGACACCGGCGCCGGCTGGATCCAGGCCTACGGCTTCGCCAGCTACCAGACCCACGGGATCTACCAGTACGAGCTGTACGACCGCGGCCGGTGCGACGACCCGACCGACGACGAGGACGAGAACTGCAAGGCGCCGGACGTGTTCAGGCGCCAGGACAACAACCTGCGGCCCACCTCCGAGATCAGCTACAGCACGCTGCCCGAGATGTTCAACGAGCTGACCGCGGGCGGCAACTTCAGCTACTTCATCGACCGCCGGACCCACGTCGGTGTCACGGGCTACGGGGCGGACGTGACCTGGCTCGTCGAGGACATCGACCTCGACTTCCAGGAGTGGTCGCGGCGGCCGTACGGCGGGCGGTACGGCGCGGTGGGCCTCGACGGATCCTGGGGCTACGACCTCGTCGACCTGTTCGCCGAGGTGACGCGGAGCATCGACTCCCAGCCGGCGGGCGGTGGCTGGGCCGCCCTGCTCCGCGGCACCGTCACCTGGCAGGACCACGAGATCGAGGCCGCGGCGCGGTACTACCATCAGGACTTCGCCAATCCGTTTGCCCGGCCGATCTCGGCCGCGGACGAGTACGACGGACTGCGCGCGCGTGACGAGGTCGGCGGACGGCTGCGCTACGCCGGCGAGATCGGCGACCTCGGGCTGCGCGCCGGACTCGATCTCTGGTCCTCGCTGGTGAAGCAGCTCCGGCCGAGCGATCCGACCACGCGCGAGCGCCCGGCCAAGCTGCGGCTGACGCTCCGCGGGGACTACGACGTGGTCAGGTGGTTCAAGCCCGGGGTGTGGTTCGAGTACTCGGACAAGAACCTGGCCGACACCGGCCGCGGCAACTGCTACGAGACGAGCAGCGAGGAGATCGCCGACGAGCCGGTGCCCTGCGCCGGCGAGAAGCTGCAGGCCGGCGTGCAGCTCCGCTTCGAGCCGATGCGCGACCTGGCGATCACGGCCAAGTACCAGCATCGCTGGCTCGACGACGAGAAGTGGGACGACCGCTTCCGCCAGGACCTCTCGGCCTGGCTGCTGGTATCGTACGCGCCGATCGAGGACCTGCGCCTGCGCGCCCGCGCACGCTATCTCGACGAGGCGACGACCAGGTCGAGCTACCTCGAGCGCTCGGTGTGGTTCTTCGTCGAGGCGGCGTACTGGTACGAGCGACTGTTCCGGATCAAGCTGCGCTACGAGCTGTACAAGCTGCTGGACGAGCGCGACTCCACCGCCGAGCGGCGGCCCGAGCCGGCGCACTGGGTCAGGGCCGAGCTGGAGTTCAGGTTCTAGGACATCGCAGTACCCTTTGACACGTCTCCACTGGAGCGGTAGCCTTTTCTTCCCTAGGAGGCCACGTGCCGCGTCTGGGCGATGATCTGCCCTTCATTCTCCGCCGTGAGAACACGGCACGCTACTCCGACGGCGAGGTGCTGATCCTCGACCGTCGGGCGTACCCGGCCGAGACCCGCTTCGAGTGCTGCGGCAACCCGGCCGAGGTCGCGCGCGCGATCCGCGAGATGGTGACCCAGGGCGCGGGGCCGGCCTTTGCCGCCGGCCTGGCCGTGGCCCAGGCCGCCCGGGTGGCCCGCGACCGCCCGCGGGAGCGAGCGCTCGACCTGCTGGCCAAGGCCGCGGCCGCGGTGAGCGAGGCCCGTCCGACCAACCGCGCGCCCGCCGCGATCGCAACCCGCATCGCCCAGGTCGCCGAGGCGGCGCTCGAGGCCGGCGAGGATCCCGAGGTCGCCTGCCTCGACGCGGTCGACGCGGCGTACGACCGCTACTTCGAGCGCTGCCAGCGCATCGGCGAGCACGCCGCCGGCCTGCTCAGGCCCGCCGGAGACCTGCTGACCCACTGCTTTGCCGAGGCCCTGCTGGTCGAGACCCTGCGCCAGGCGCGCGAGGCCGAACACGACTTCGAGCTGTACGTGCCCGAGACCCGGCCCTATCTCCAGGGCGCCCGGCTGACCGCGGCCGCGGTGCGCGAGATCGGCGTGCCGGTCACGGTGCTGCCCGACGCCTCGGTCGGCGCTTTGCTGTCCACCGGCCGGATCCAGGCCCTGCTCACCGCGGCGGACAGCGTGACGCTGGACGGCCACGTGGCCAACAAGAGCGGAACCTATCTCTTCGCCCTGGCCGCGCGCGCCCACGAGGTGCCCTTCTACGTACTGTGCTTCGGACCGGACCGGGAGCGAGCCGATCGCGACTCGCTGATGATCGAGGAGCGCGACCCGTCCGAGGTGCTCAAGTTCCGCGGTGAGCCGACGGCCGCGCCCGGCGTGGGCGCGTGGTACCCGGCCTTCGACGTGACACCGCCCGAGCTGATCAGCGCGTACGTCACGCACCGCGGCGCCTTCGAGCACCCGGCGGCGCTCGCGGCCTGGGGCGACGAGCGGGAGGACAGCGGTTCCGAGGAAGAAGGAGAGAGCGAATGATGCGACGATGGTTGATGCTCGCAACGCTGACCGCCTGCGCGGCGCCCGCGAACGCCAAGACGCCCAGGCTCGACCTCGGGCTGCAGGAGGTCACGCGCCTCGCCGACGAGACGCTGCAGCCCCGACCGCAACTGGAGATCCAGCGCGCACGGCTGCAATGGCACCGCGGCAAGGATCAACGCATCGGGCTGCACGTCAGGACGACCGACGCCGAGCGCACGCGCCAGCGGGTGCTCGAGGCCGGGGGCGCCGTGGGCGCCCAGGTCGGCGACATCCTCTCGCTGCGCCTCCCACCGCAGCAGATCGCCGGGATCGACGGCTGGGACGAGGTGACCTGGGCCGAGGCGGCGACGCACAAGCACAGCCTGCTCGACCAAAGCCTGCCCGAGATCCGCGGCCCCGAGGCCCAGGCCGGCACGGGCCTGTCCCGGGGCTACGACGGCGAGGGCGTGATCCTCGGCATCATCGACACCGGCATCCAGTGGGACCATCCCGACTTCCTCGACGAGCGCGGCAACACCCGCGTGCTCGGGCTGTGGGACATCGACGCCGACTTCGATCATCCCCCGCCCGGCTTCACCTTCGGCGTGGAGTGTCTGCCCCACGGCGACGAGATGATCGATCGCGAGACCGACGAGACCTGCGTCAGCTTCGACTACATGGGGCACGGCAGCCACTGCAGCGGGATCATGGGCAGCAGCCGCGCGCCGTATATCGGCGTGGCGCCCAGGGGCCGGTTCGTGATGGTCCGCGTGATCGCCTTCAGCAATCTCACCGACTCGGCGGAGTACGTGTTCGGCAAGGCCGAGGAGCTGGGCCTGCCCGCGGTGCTCAACATGAGCCTCGGCGGCCACGACGGGCCGCACGACGGCACCTCGCTCGAGGCCCAGGCCCTCGACGCGCAGACCGGACCGGGCCGGATCATCCTCGCCTCGGCCGGCAACGAGGGCGGCGACTACCTGCACGTGGGCTACGAGGTGAGCGAGACCGAGCAGCGCACGCGGGTGGTGATCGACAAGGGCGGAGGTCTGTTCGGCGGCAGCGGCATCGCGGTGCTCAACATCTGGGCCCTCGAATCGACGGTGCAGTTCGCGGTGGAGCTGCAGGACAAGGACGGCGCTGTGCTCGGCGAGAGCGCCTGGATCAGCGGCGCGGACAGCACCAGCCAGGGCGGCTTCCAGGACGGGGGCACGAGCTACGGCACGTACCGCCTCGGCTCCAACGGCGGGCCGTCTCCGCAGAACGGCAAGTACCAGGTCCGCATCACGCTCGACCCGAGCGAGGACCCGGACACGTACGACACGGCCGAGTACGCCTGGTACCTCAAGGCCAAGGGCACGGGCTCCTTCAACGCCTGGGCCCTGACCGCGGCCGGGTACCGCCTGCAGACCCACTTCGACGCCAGCACCGGCGAGGGCATCCAGCCCGGCGACAACGTGAGCTCGGTGGGCATGCCGGCCACGGGCGCGCAGATCATCGCCGTGGCCGCGCACAACACCAAGAACAGCTGGACCGACAAGGACGGCGACGAGCACAGCAGCGAGTGGGAGATCGGCGATATCGCCGGTTTCTCGAGCCGCGGGCCCTCGGTGGACTCCGCGCTGAACAACATCAAGCCCGAGATCTCGGCGCCGGGGCAGATCATCGCCAGCGCGGCCTCGGACATCAGCGCCGGCTTGTTCGGCGACATGGTGGTCGAGGGCGGCAAGGCGCCGCACGTGCTGATGCAGGGCACCAGCATGAGCTGCCCGCACGTGTCCGGCGCCGTGGCCCTGCTGCTGCAGGCCGATCCCGAGCTGACGCCCGACGAGGTGGAGGACATCTTCCGGCGCTCGGCCCGGGCCGACGAGTACACCGGCACCGACCTGCCCCACCCCACCTGGGGCTACGGCAAGCTCGACGTGCAATCCGCGCTGGCCGTGCTCGAGGAGGACCTGTGCCTGGCCGACCACCCGGGTTACAGCTACGTCAACGGCGAGTGCCGGCCGCCGCCGAAGAATGACGACTGCGGCTGCGGCGCGGCCGCGGGCGGCGCCTTCCGGCCGGTGCTGCTCCTGCTCGGGCTGGTGCTCTTCGTGCTGGGGCTGCGGCGCTATCGACGGAGCCCGATCTAGCTAGACCGTGCCCCGCAGGTACGCCTTGCGCCGGCGCTCGGGGAACCTCTCGATCGCGTAGCGCAGCATGGTGCGCGGCATCTCCCGGTAGTGCTTCTCGAGGAAGCGCTCCTCGACCTTGCGATCGCGTTTCCCCACCTCGCGCAGCATCCAGCCCACGGCCTTGTGGATCAGATCGTGCTCGTCGTGGAGCAGCAGCTCGGCGATCTTCAGCGTCTCGTCGAACTCGCCGGCGCGGATGAAGTGGAAGGTGGCGATGATCGCCACGCGGCGGCGCCAGAGGTCGCGCGAGCGAGCCCAGGTGTGGAGCGGCCGGCGGCTGCGCCCGGCGAGGTGACCGCCCACGATCGTCGGCACCGAGGTGTCGACCAGATCCCAGTTGTCGACCTGCTTGATCTGCTCGACGAACAGCCTGTACACCGCCGCCCGCGCCCGCGCGTCGCCCTTCTGGAACTGCAGCATCATGATCAGCAGGGCCAGCATCCGCTCCTCGTGGATCTCGGAGCCAAGCAGCCGCTCCACGTCGCGCAGGGCCAGGTCACGGTACTCCCGGGCCAGCTTGCGCAGCACCGGCACCTTGACGCCGATGAACACGTCGCCCTCGCCGTACTCGCCGGGGCCGGTCTTGAAGAAGCTGCTGTAGATCGCGGCCTGCTTCTGGCTGGCCTCGTTCTTCAGCCCGGCACGCAGATCACGCAAACTGGACATCGCTCCTCCCTTCCCGCAGCTCCGGAGAATAGCGACTGGCAGCGCGCCTGTCACCCCGGTCGAATCCGGTCCGCCGGTTGACCCTGCCCTGCCCCGCGGCTACACTGCGCACCATGAAGCACGGTGACGCCCCGGCCGGCCGCAAAGACGCAGATGCCGCCGAGCCGCTGAAGACCGTGGGCCGCGAGCTGCAGCGAGTGGACGGCCGGGCCAAGGTCACGGGCGAGGCACGCTACGCCGGCGACCTGTACCCGGACCGCTGCCTCCATGCCGCGGTCAAGCACGCCGAGTACCCGCACGCGACCATCCTCTCGGTGCAGACGCGCAAGGCGCTCGAGCTCGACGGCGTGGCCGCGGTGCTCACCGGCGAGGACGTGCCGCGCGAACCCTGGGGCAACGTGATCCAGGACATGCCATTCATCGCCCACGACCGGGTGCGCTACCTGGGCGACGGCGTGGCCCTGGTGGCCGCGGAGACGCCCGAGATCGCGCGGCAGGCCGCGGAGCTGGTCGAGGTCGGGTACCAGGAGCTGCCGGGCCTGTTCGATCCGGAGCAATCGCTGCAGCCCGACGCGCCGCAGCTGGGCCAGAACGGCAACCTGATCGTGCACCACAAGGTGCGCGAGGGCGACGTGGAGTCCGGCCTGTCCCAGGCCGACGAGGTGCTCGACCTGACCTTGGCCACGCAGTTCGTGGAGCACGCGTACCTCGAGCCCGAGGCCGCGGTGGCAATCCCCGAGCCGGACGGCGGGATCACGGTGCACCTGGCCACGCAGCATCCGTACTCGGCGCGGCGCGTGGTGGCGACGGCGCTCGGCCTGCCCCTGCACGCCGTGCGCGTGGTGCAGCCGCCGCTGGGCGGCGGGTTCGGCGGCAAGGACGACAACGCCTCGCTGGTCGGCGCGCGCGCCGCCCTGCTCGCCCGCGCCTGCAACCGGCCGGTCAAGCTGGTGCTCAGCCGCGAGGAGAGCTTCCTCGAGTCGTACAAGCGCCACCCGTACCGCATGCGCTACCGCATCGGCGCGCGCAAGGACGGCACCCTGGTGGCCGTGCACAGCGACATCCTCGCCGACGGCGGCGCGTACGCCTCGATGTCGCCCTTCGTCACCTGGCGCTCGGTGGTGCAGGCGGCCGGGCCGTACCGCGTGCCCAACGTCAAGACCGACGTGCGCGCGGTGTACACCAACAACACGTACACCGGCGCCTTCCGCGGTTTCGGCTCGCCCCAGGTCTGCTTCGCGATCGAGAGCGCGATCGACATCCTCGCCGCGCGGCTCGAGATCGATCCGCTGGAGCTGCGGCTGAAGAACGCGTACCGCGAGGGTGACACCACGCCCACCGGCCAGAAGCTCTCCGGCCACACCGTGTCGCTGCAGCAGGTGCTGAAGCTGGCCGCCGAGCGCGCGGGCTGGCCCGGTCCGCACGCGGGCCAGGGCCGCGCCCTGGGCCTGGCCTGCTCGTATCGCGGGGTATCGCTCGGCGCCGAGGGCGCGGACCAGTGCACGGCCAGCATCTCGGTGCATCCCGACGGCAGCGTCGATCTCGCCGTGGGCGTGGCCGAGAACGGCCAGGGCCTGATGACCGCGATGGCGCTGGTGGCGGCCGAGACGCTGCGCTGCGACGTGGAGCGCATCCGCGTGGCGCCCTGCAACACGGCACTGTGCCCGGACGGCGGCCCCACGGTGGCCTCGCGCGGCACCGTGGCCGGCGGGGGGGCCGTGCTCAAGGCGGCCCAGAACGTGCGCCGGCTGATGGACGCGGCCGCCGGCGCCAGGGGCGGGAACATCGGCTGGGACGAGCTGGTCGCCTTCTGCACCAGGAGCAAGATCCCGCTGTCGGCCCACGGCCACTGGGGCGCGCCGCGCACCACCTGGAACGAGCACACCGGCAAGGGCGATGCGTACTTCAGCTGGGTGTACGGCTGCCAGGTGGCGGACGCCGAGGTGGATCGAAGCACGGGCGCGACCACGGTGCACAAGGTGGTGGCGGCCCACGACATGGGGCGAGTCGTGTTCCCCGAGGGCGTGCGCGGGCAGATCACCGGCGGCGTGGTGATGGGGCTGGGGTACGGGCTGACCGAGGAGTTCCTGCACGAGCAGGGCCGCGCCCTGGCCGGAAACTTCGACAAGTACCGCATCCCGCGGATCCAGCAGGCGCCCGAGATCGAGGCAATCGCGGTGGAGAACCCGGACCCGGCCGGGCCGTACGGAGCCAAGTCGCTGGGCGAGCCGACCTGCGAGATCACGGCGCCGGCCGTGGCCAACGCGGTGGCGCGGGCCTGCGGCGCGCGGGTGCTGGACCTGCCGCTGACCCCCGCCCGGGTCAAGGCCGCGCTCGAGGATGGCGAGGGATGAGCACCATCAGCTTCACCGTCAACGGCAAGCCGGTCGCGGTCGAGGCCGAGCCCGGAACCCGGCTGCTCACCGTGCTGCGCGATCAGCTCAGACTCACCGGCGCCAAGGACGGCTGCGGCAAGGGCCAGTGCGGCTCCTGCACCGTGGTGCTGGGCAAGAAGGCGGTGCGCGCGTGCGTCACGCCGATCGAGAAGGTGCAGGGCAAGCAGGTGCTCACGGTCGAGGGCCTGGCCGAAAACGGCAAGCTGCATCCGCTGCAGCAGGCCTTCCTCGACTGCGGGGCCGTGCAGTGCGGCTTCTGCACGCCGGGGATGCTGATGACCGCGTACGCCCTGCTGCTGCGCAAGAAGAAGCCCACGCGCGAGGACATCGTCAAGGCGCTCAAGGGCAACCTCTGCCGCTGCACCGGGTACCTGCCGATCATCGAGGCCGTGCAGCAGGCGGCCGGAGAGATGCGGAGATGAACGAGGCCCTCACCGAGCTGCTCGACGACCTGTCCCACGACCTGGGCAAGTACATGACCCTCGGCCTGCGCTTCCTCCCGGCCGACGGCACCGACCTGCGCAGCGACCTGCTCAAGGCCGTGGAGGACGGCCTGCTGCGCACGCACCGCAAGGACGGGGTGACCGTGCCGGCCCACGAGGTCTGGGCCCGCTGGCTGGTCAAGCTCGACGAGGTGGACCCGGGGTACAGGCTGCGCGAGCTCCAGAGCTACACCGCGCTGGTCTCGGCCATGGACACGGCGCTGTCCTGGGTCGAGCCGCAGCTCGACGAGGAGCGGATCCTGGCGAACGCCCACCAGGTGCGGATGGACCTGATGGCCGTGCCCGATGCGATCAAGGCGCTGATCCGCGAAGCCCGCAAGGCGCTGTAGGGCGGGAAGCAGCCCCGCCCCTGCATCGTCTCAGACGAAATCGGAGAGCTGCAGCACCTTCAGTCCAGGGATCGCCGGCAGCGCACGATCGTTGGTCAGGAACACCGGGCACTCGGCGACCAGGGCAGCGGCGACCTGGATCGCGTCGGGCGTCTTGACTCCGGCGGCCGCGCGGAGCTGAGCCGCGGCGCGCAGCACATCGCAATCGATGTCGAGCATCCGGACTCCGCGGCTGCGGGTGAGCAGGTTCTCGTAGCGCTCGGCCAGCCGGGCGTTTCCGGCGCGATAGGGCACCACCAGCACCTCGAGCAGGGTGAGCCCCGACGTCACCGCCTCGAGGTCTCCGGCATCGATCGCGGCGAACACCGGCTCCACGGCCGGGAGATATCGCTCGTGCTCCTCGATCAGGTAGATCAGGATCGCCGTATCCAGACCGATCGGGCCCTCGCCGATGGCCTCGATCAGTCCCACGCGGCCCGCTCCCGCTCCACGTGTCCGACCGCGTCAACACCGGACCAGGCCTCCTTGCCCAGGCCCTTGAGCCCGAGGATCGAGACCGGCCTCCTGCGCACGAGGTCCTCGGTCAGCAGGTGGATCACCTGCTGGGCGATCGAGCGGTGCTCGCGCCGGGCATGCGCCTTGAGCTTGCGGTATAGCGGATCCGGGAAATCCTTGATGTTCAGCGTGGCCATCGCCGTTTCCTCCATTTCTCCACCAATATGGAGGAACCGAGCTGCAAAGTCAAGTACCTAGAACATCAGGCTCGCCCGCAGCTCCCTGGTCGTCTTGACCATCCGCCCCACCAGCACCTCGGTGAGCCGCTTCAATACCTGGTACCCGAAATGCGGATCTTGCGCGGCCAGCGCCTCGAACCCCTCTCGCGAGAGCACGAAGCAGGTCGAGTCCTTCAGCGCCCGCGCCGTGGCGCTGCGCTCGATGCCGGTCAGCAGCGCGAACTCGCCGAACACGTGCCCCTCGACGACCGTGTGCACCGGCGCCTGCTCCGAGGCGCGGCTCATCTCGATCGTGATCTGCACCCGGCCGTCGAGCAGCACGAACATCTCGTGGCCCTCGCTCCCCTCCTCGAACACCAAATCGCCCTCGGCCAGCGAGCGCTGCTCGCCGCGCGCCGCAATGGCCTCGAGCTGCTCGTCGCTCAAGCCCTCGAACAGTGGCACCTGCTTCAGACCGGCGATATCCGCCATCGTTTCAACTCTCCCTCAGCAGCTCCTCGGCCACCTCGTCGAGCTTGCCGCCCACGCTTGCCAGACCGGCCAGGATCGAGAGGTGCTCGGTGCTCGAGGACACGGTCTCGCTGCCGCCGGCGTGCAGGCGCTCGAGGTGCGCGTCCCGCAGCCTGCGCTCGAGCTGCCTCTCCTTGAAGCCGAGCTGGAGCGCCTCCTCGGCCTTGTGGCGATCGCCCGACTCGAAGGCCGCCATCACCCGCTCGAACTTCTCGACCATCTTCTCGTGGAACAGCTTCAGCTCCCCGGCGCCCTGCTCCGAGAACTGCAGCTTCTTCTCGGCCATCTTCTCGCCGCCGTGGAGCACCTCCTTGGCCAGCATGTCGCCGGCGTTCTCGATGTCTCCGGTGATGTAGATCAACGTGCGCTCGCGAGCCGCGGCCTCGCGGGCCAGACCCTCCTGCGCCACGCGGGCGAGAAAGGGCCGGATCGCCCGCTCGAGGATGTCCAGCTTGTCGTCCTCGGCGACCAGCTCCTGTATCCCGGCCTTGTCGTCGGCCAGGATCGCGGGCATCGAGGCCTTCAGGTTGTCGCCGAATATCCGGGCCATCCGCTCGACCTCCTTCTGCGCCTGATCCAGGGCGATCACCGGCATCGTCAGCGAGGCCTCGTTGATGTGCTTCGGTCCGAACGCCGCCTCCGCGGCCGCCTCGGGCAGGATCTTTCGCGTCAGCCACTCGATCTGCGCCGTGAAGGGCAGGAACAGCACGGTGGCGATGATGCAGTACATCATGTACCCGTTGGCGATCTCCCGCGCCGCCGACTCCGACCCCATCCAGGCGGTGAAGCCCTGGGTCAGCTCGGTGAAGGGGCCGATCAGGGGATAGAGCACCAGGGCCGCGGCCACGCTGAAGATCAGGTGGGCCACGGCCACGCGCTTGCCGTCGCGGTTGGAGCCCAGGCTGGCCAGCAGGGCCGTGGCACAGGTGCCGATCGTCGAGCCGACCGACAGCGCGATCGCGCCGCCCAGCGGCAGCAGGCCCTGGCTCGCCAGCGCCATGCACAGCGCCACCGTGGCCGCCGAACTCTGGATGATCGCGGTGAAGGCCGTGCCGATCAGGATCGCCAGGCCCGGGCTGTCGCTGAAGTCGAGCAGCAGGCCGGCGAACTCGGGCATGCCGCGCAGCGGCTTCATCGAGCCGGACATCACGGACAGCCCGAAGAAGATCAGGCCGAAGCCGAGCAGGATCGCGCCCACGTGCTTCAGCTTCTCGCGCTTGCCCGCGGCCATGATCAGGATCGCGCCGCCGCCCACGATCGCCAGCGCGTACCGGGCGATGTTGAAGGCAATCAGCTGCACCGTGATCGTCACGCCGACCTTGGCGCCCATGACCACGGCGATGGCCTGGGTCAGCGTCATCATCGTGGCGCTGACGAAGCCGACCACCATCACCGAGGCCGCGCTGCTGCTCTGCAGCACGCCCGAGGCCGCGGTGCCGACCAGCAGCCCGGAGAAGCGGTTGCGGGTCAGCTTGCCGAGCAGCACCCGCATCTGCTCGCCCCAGGCCCGCTGCAGGTGGTCGCCGGCGAGGTCCATGCCGTAGAGGAACAGGCCCAGGCCGCCGAGCAGGCCGATCACGAGGAGCACGATCCAGCTCGATGTCATGGCCCTGATCTTGGTGATCACCGGCTCGGCCTCGCGCACCGAGCCGTGGAGGTACGTGGCGACGAGGTACGGGCCCTCCTTGTCGCCGAGCGTGATCTCGGTGCTGGCCAGGCCGCGGGCGTCGGTCACCGCGGTGGAAGCGGAGAGCGCCGTGCCAGCCGCACCCGAGGGCACGCCCGTGACGCGGAACTCCACGCTCTCGCCCGCAGCGGGCCGGCCGTGACGCAGCACCCGCACCGTGATCGCGCCGTCGCTGGTCTGGCCGGTGATGCCGACGATGGCCCCGAGGCCGGGGGCGTACGACTGCTGCTGCAGCACGTAGCGCGCCGCGGCATCGGCCGCAGTGGAAGACGAGGCATCGATCGGCGGCGGGGTCCCCGCGCCAACGGCCGGGCCCGGGTCGGCGGTAGGCGGCGCCTGCGAAGCGTCCAGGGCCGGGCCGGGCTCGGCGATCGGCGGCGGCGTCTCGGCCGCCGCGGGCGGGTCGCCGGGCTCCTCGGCCGCTGCGCGACCCTGGATCAGGGCCGCGGCCGCGACTCCGAGCGCCAGCAGCAATAGCGACCGCCGGGAACGCCCGATCGTGCTCAACCAGCGCATGCGCCGCAGGCCTCCTCTCTTGGACGAATCTCCTGACAGACCCGTGCCCCTGTATCGTCCAGCCGTTGGCCCCTTGTCAAACCGCGCTTGCCCTACCCTCCGCGCCTCTGCTATTGCAGGAATCACCTGGGACAGCGAGGACGCAGCATGGATCGCAACCCGCGCCTGCTGGTGATCGACGACGGCGAGCGGTACGCGCGCCTGGTGGCCACGCACCTGCCCGAGGTCGACCTGGTGGCCCCGGCGCCGGCCGAGCCGGGGGCGACGCCCGAGCTGTGCCTGCACGACGGCCCGACCGCGCTGGAGTTCCTCGAGGCGCACTCGGCCGAGATCGACCTGGTGCTGCTCGACGTCCACTTCGACCTGCCCGAGGAGCGGCTGCTGCCCGGTACGGGCAGCCTCAAGCGACGCCGCCGCACCCAGGGCCTGGCGATCCTCGACGCACTCCGGGAGCGCCACCCCGACCTGCCGGTGATCCTGCTGAGCTCCTTCGACGACGTGTCGCTGCTGGCCGACGCCGAGGAGATCGCGGCCCAGGGCATGACCTACTTCCTCGCCGACGACGTGGTCGACCTGGAGAGCCTGCGCATGCGCATCGCCGCGGTGCTGGCCGAGCGGCACGAGGCGTCCGAGAGCGGGGCGTTCGCCTGGGGCCGCGACGCAGTGATGCGCTCGCTGCGCGGCCGGCTGGCCGTGCTCGCCCGCGGCTCGCTGCCGGTGCTGCTGCAGGGGGAGACCGGCACGGGCAAGTCCCTGCTGGCGCGCGAGTTCCTGCACCCGGCCAGCGGACGGCGGGGCCCCTTCGTGGCGCTCGACGTCTCCACCGTGCCCGAGAGCCTGCTGCCGGCGCAGCTGTTCGGCGCGCTCAAGGGCGCGTACACCGGAGCCGTGGCCGACCGCAAGGGCCTGTTCGAGGAGGCCAGCGGGGGCACGCTGTTCCTCGACGAGGTCGGCAACGCCTCACCCGAGGTGCAGAAGCAGCTGCTGGTGGCGCTGGAGGAGGGACGGATCCGCCCGCTGGGCGGCACCCGCGAGCGGCAGGTCGATGTCAAGCTCGTGGCCGCGACCAACGAGCCGCTCGACCGGGCCGTGGCCGAGGGTAGGTTCCGCGCCGACCTGTACATGCGGCTCAACCCGGCCACCCGGGTGCGGCTGCCCGCGCTGCGCGAGCGCAGCGACCGCGACCGGGAGCACCTGTCGCGGAACTTCGCCCGCCGCGCCGCGCGCGAGCCGTACAACCGCGAGCTGCTGGAGCGCCTGCTCCAGCAGCTCGACCTGGCCGACGACACCGAGCTGAAGCTCTGCTTCGGCCGCGCGAATCGCTCGGCGGACGAGGTGCAGGTGGTGATCCCCAGGCCCGCGGTGCAGCTGCTCCACGCGCACGCCTGGCCGGGGAACGTGCGCGAGCTGTCGATGGTGGTGCAGAACCTGATCACCTTCACCCTGGTGCAGGCCGTGGAGGCGATCGAGGCCGGGCGACCGCCGAGCCGCGCCCGGCTGCAGGTCGACGCCACGCTGATCCGCGACCTGCTGCGTCCGGCGCCCGGGGATGGGACGGGCGCGTCAGCCGGCGAGGCGGACGCCGGCGCGATGACCGTGCTGATCGAGCCCGCGGCCACGCTGAACAAGGTCTCGGTGGGCGTGGAGCGCCAGATCTTCCGGCGGTTGTTCGAGGAGCTGGACGGAGACTTCGAGCGCATGGCCGAACGCCTGCTCGCCGATCCGGACAAGGCCCGGGCCGTGCGGCTGCGCTTCAACCAGCTCGGGCTCAAGGTGCGCGAGCTGTCCAAGAGCAGGCGCAGACCGTGACCGCTGCGCGCCGCGCAGTCGTCTTCTCCTGTGCCCTGCTGCTCCCCTGTGCTGCCGCGGCCCAGCCGTCCCCGGACGCCGCGGTCGAGCCGCCGCCCGACGCCGCGGCCGCAGAGGCGGTCGAGCTCGGTGAGCCGCACGCGCCGAGCCCTGCCGAGCGGCAGCTGCTCGCCGGCCTGCAGAGTTTCGAGCTCGGGCTGTACGAGCAGGCCGAGCAGAGCTTCGCCGCGGCCACCGAGCAGGATCCCACGCTGGCCAAGGCCTGGACCCATCTCGCGGCCACCCGGCAGCAGCTCGGGCAACCCGAGCAGGCCGAGAAGGCGTACCACCGCGCGCTCGAGGCGGACCCGGATCTGGCCATCGCCGCGCTAAGGCTCGCGGACCTGCTCGCCGGCGAGGTGGTCGAGGCCGCGCCCGCGCCCGACCTGGTCACGCCGCTGCCCGACCGCACGCCCGTGTCCGAGGCGCAGGCCGAGCGCCTCGAGCGCGCCCTCGATCTGCTGGCCCGGGTCCGCGGCCTCAAGACGGGCTGGTCCTCGGTGCTACTCAAGCGCGCGCGCATCCTGCGGCGGCTGGGCCGCGCCGACGAGGCCGAGGCCGCGTACACCGCGTACGCCGGCGCTCGCCAGCCAGCGCCCGCCGAGGCGTGGTTCGAGCTGGGCGAGCTGCTCGAGGAGGGGCGCGACCGGTCCGGCGCGCGAGGCGCGTACGAGCGCGCCGCCCTCGCCTCCACAGCCCGCGAGGACCGCGAGCGCGCCCGGGCGCGCATCCTCAGACTCAAGGTCGAGCAGGAGGCCGAGCGCCTGGGCTGGCCGAGCCGCCACCGCACGATACCGGCCCGCGCCCGCCGCCTGGCCGCCGCGGGGCGGGAGCTGCTGGCCGGCGGGTCGCGCGAGGAGGCCGAGGCCCGGCTGCGCGACGCTGTCACCGAGTTCCCGTACTTCGCCGAGGCTCGCGCCCTGCTCGCGGCCTGCCTGCTCGGCCGCGGGCAGGTCGGCGAGGCCGAGGTGGAGCTGCTGCGCGCCGCAGCCGCGGACGAGAGCTCGGCCGACGTGCAGGTACAGCTGGGTGATCTGTACCGCGAGCGCTTCGCCGGCGCGCGGGCCCAGGAGGCGGTCGAGGCGTACCGCCGCGCCCTGCAACTGCGGCCGGACCTCAACGAGGTCCGCTTCCGCCTGGCCGAGGCGCTGCGCCAGGCCGGCCGCTTCGAGGAGGCGATCCCGCTGCTGGAGCAGTACATCGCAGACGGAGGCGGCGAGCAGCGGGCCCGGGCCACCGCAGTGCTGGAGGATCTGACGCGGGAGATCGAGAGCGGCGGCAGGCCCCAGCCCGGGCCGATCCCGATACCGCACATCGGGCCGTCCGTCAGCGAGGGTCCCCCGGACGAGGTGCTGCGGGCGTACCGGCTGGCCCGGGCGTACCTGCTGCGCGGCCGCGCCGACGAGGCGCGAGCCGTGCTCGACCGGCTCGGCCAGACCGGCGGGGGCGTGGAGCTGCTCAACCTGCGCGGTGCAATCGAGCGCGCCGCGGGTCGGCGCGACGCGGCGCTCGGCGCCTTCCGCGCCTCGCTGGCCCTGCGGCCCAACCAGGGCGAGGTGCTGGAGCAGACCGCGGCGCTGGTGCTCGAGGCCGGCGACCGCGACGAGGCCGAGTACTTGCTCCAGCGGGCGCTGGAGCTCGGCCGCACCGAGCCGCTGTACTTGCTGGCCCGCATCACCGACGAGGCCGGTCGCTACTGGAACGCGTACCGGCTGTACGGCCGCTACCTGCGCAGCGCGCCCACCGGACTGCACCGTGAAGCGGCCGCGCGCCGCGTCCGCGAGCTGCGCACGACCGGCGGCATCGTGCTGGCAGCCGCGCTCGTGCCGATGCTGATCGCGGCAGTCACGCTGGCGCTGCGACGCCGGCAAAGACGCGCCGGCGTGGCGCTGCTCGACTTCGCGCGCGCCCACCCCGAGGACCTGTCCGAGGTGATGCGGCTGATCGCCGCGATCCGACACGAGGTACTCAAGCACAACGCCACGGCCCTGGACGGCCTGGTCGCGGCCCTGCGCCAGGGCGAGCCGGCATCCGAGCTGGCCGGGTACTGCGTGGACCGCTTCTTCGGCGCGGACGGCGCGAGCGGCGTGGCCGCGCGGCTGCGGCGCTATATCGAGGATCTCGAGGGCATTGCACGCGCTCGTGACGTCAGGCTCAACCTGCGCCACCGCGACCGGGCCTTCTCCGGCATCCTCGCCGCGATCGAGGATCTGCGCCGGCTCTCGCCGAGGCTGACGCGCCTCGCCGGGCACGGCGGCGGGCTACCCGGGCGCACGCTCGAGCGGCTGGCCGGCATTGCCGAGGGGCTCGCCGGCGGTGCGCTGTCCGGGATCGAGGCGATGCTGGAACGCCTCGGTGCGCTCCCGCTGACCGAACGCCGGCTGGCCGAGATCCACTCCCGCACCGTGGCCGAGCCCGCCTTTGCCGGCGTTGACTTTGCCGAGCCCGCGATCGCGGTCCCGGAGTCGCCGCCCGCGGTGATGATGGCGCCGCGGGACCTCGACGACCTGCTGACCAACCTGCTCCGCAACGCGGCGCGGGCCACGATCGCGGCCGAGATCCTGCCCGTGCCGCTCGGCATCGATGTACGCACCGAGGAGGATCTGATCACTGGCCTGCGGTTCGTGATCGTCACGGTGCTGGATCGCGCGCCCGGCACGATGTCGCCCGAGGATCTGCGGCGCCGCGACGTGAGCCGCGGCCTGGGCCTCGCCGCGGAGATCTGCGAGCGCGCCGAGGGTGCGCTGCTCCTGGACACGGCGCCCGAGGGCTGGACCAAGGCCATTGCAGCGCGCCTGCCCGCGGCCGAGGAGGACGCCGATGGCTGACAGCCCCCCGACCCTGCTGATCGTGGAGGACGGCGACGAGTACCGGGCAAACTTCTCGCGCTTGTTTGGCGAGAGCGCCACGCTCAAGCAGGTGCGTACCGGCGCGGCGGCGCGGGCCGTGCTCAAGCAGGACCCCGACGTGGACCTGCTGGTGCTCGACCTGCGCTTCGACCGCATCCCGCGGGAGGATCTGGTCGGCGACCACGAGGCCGCGACCCGCCAGATGGGCGGCGACGCCGAGCGGGCCTGGCGCTACCTCGAGGATCACCAGGGCCTGTTCATCCTGCGCGTGCTGCGCGACGCCGGGCTGCAGCGCTTCCCGGTGCTGCTGCTGCGCGACTTCACCCACAACCGCGCGCACCTCCGCCGGCTGCAGGAGCAGTACGGCGACCTGCACTACCTGCCCGAGACCGCGGGCGCGGACGAGATCCGCAAGCTGGTGTTCCGGCTGACCGGGCGGGCCACGACCGGCACTTGACAGGGTCGCGTCTCAAGCTCGATACTCGCTCCGGCATCCTGGGGAAACATGTCAGCATCCAGCCGCAAGACCAAGGCGCAGCTCCTCGAGGAGATCGTGGAACTGCGCGCGCGGCTCGAGCAGCTCGAGCCGCGACCCGCCGGAGTACGCGCGGAGCTCCTCGAGTCGCTGACCGCCAGCGAGGCGCGCTACCGCTCGCTGCTCGACCACATGCCGAGCGGCGTGGCCGTGTACAACGCCATGAACGACGGCGAGGATTTCGTGTTCCTCGACTTCAACGAGTCCGGCGCCCGGATCGAAGGGCTGCAGCCCGCGGACGTGATCGGCAAGCGAGTCACCAAGGTGTTCCCGGGCGTCGTCGAGCTCGGCCTGCTCGACGTGTTCCGGAGGGTCTGGAGGACCGGCGAGCCCGCGCACCATCCAATCTCGCTGTACAGAGACAACCGGCTCTACAGCTGGCGGGAAAACTACGTGTACAGGCTCCCCACCGGCGAGATCGTGGCGGTGTACGACGACGTCACCGACCGCAAGCAGGCCGAGCTGGATCGCGGGCGCCTGTTCGAGCTGTCGCTCGACATGCTCTGCGTGGCCGGGCTGGACGGGTACTTCAAGCAGTTCAACCCGGCCTGGACGCGCACCCTGGGCTGGACGGCCGAGGAGCTGAAGGCCAGGCCGTGGCTCGAGTTCGTGCACCCCGACGACCGCGAGGCGACCGAGGATGCCAGGATGGAGCTGGCCGACGACCGCTCCGTGCTCGCCTTCGAGAACCGGTGCCGCCACAAGGACGGCTCGTACCGCTGGCTCTCGTGGAGCTCGCAGCCGGTGTCCGAGGAGGGCCTGGTTTTCTCGGTGGTGCGCGACGTCACCGAGCAGCGCCGGGTCGATGACGAGCTGCGCCGCGCGCGACAGTCCTGGGAGGACATCTTCCAGGCGATCGGCAACCCCGCGGTGATCCTTGACGCAGACAGCAGGATCATCGCGGCCAACCGCGCCGTGGTCGAGGCCACGGGCCAGTCCGAGGCATTGCTGCGCGGAAAGCTCTGCTGGAAGGTGTTCCACGGCCCGGAAGCCGGATGTCCGCCCGATAGCTGTCCCTTCGCTGTCCTGCGCCGCACCGGCAAGCTCGAAGCCTCGGAGATGGAGCTGGAGGTGCTCGCCGGCCAGTACCTGGTCTCGTGCACGCCGGTGACCGACGACGAGGACCGGCTGGAGAAGGCGATCCTCATCGCCACGGACATCACCGAGCGCAAACGCGCCGAGGAGTGCGAGCAGCAGCATCGCCACTCCCAGAAGATGGAGGCCATCGGCACGCTGGCCGGCGGCGTGGCCCACGACTTCAACAACCTGCTCACCGGAATCCTCTACTTCTCCGAAGACCTCAAGCGCCTGTCACAGCCGGACGGCGAGGTGCACGAGGCCGCCACCCAGATCGAGCACGCAGCCGAGCGCGCCGCCGAGCTGACGCGGCAGCTGCTCGGCTTCGCGCGCAAGGGCAAGTTCGAGGAAAAGCCGGTGGACGCCACGCAGCTCTTCGGCGACGTGGTGGCCGTGCTCCGCCGCACCGTTGACAAGCGGATCACGATCTCGCAGAAGACCTGCGTGGAGCCGGCGGTGATCCTCGGCGATGCGAGCCAGCTGCAGCAGGTGGTGCTCAACCTCGGCGTCAACGCCAGCGACGCGATGCCCGAGGGCGGCGAGCTGACCTTCGAGACGCTGGTGGTCGACTTGAACGATACCGAGGCCGCCGAGCACGACGGGCTGCATGCCGGTCGCCACGTGGAGATCCGCGTCTCCGACACCGGCACCGGTATCCCGGAAGAGCTGCGCGACCGGATCTTCGAGCCCTTCTTCACAACCAAGGCCGCGGACAGGGGCACCGGCATGGGTCTGGCCACGGTGTACGGCATCGTGCAGAACCACGGCGGCTCGGTGCTGGTCGAGTCCGCCGTGGGCCGGGGCACGACCTTCCGTGTGCTCCTGCCCCTGCGCGAGCTGGAGACGATGCCCGCCCAAACCACGGCCGGTACGCCCGTCCGCGGGCAGGGTCGCATCCTGGTGGTCGACGACGAGGCGATCATCCGCAACCTTGCCGTGCGCATGCTGGGGCAGCTCGGATACGAGGTGGTGACGGCCAACGACGGCCAGGAGGCCGTGGAGTCATTCTCGGCACACGCGCAGGAGATCGACCTCGTGATCCTCGACCTGGTGATGCCGCGGATGAGCGGTCGCGACTGCCTCGCTCGCCTGCGCGCGATCGATCCCGATGTCCGGATCCTGCTCTCCAGCGGGTACAGCCCGGACGACACGATCACCGAGCTGATCCGCAAGGAAGACCTCGGCTTCATCCAGAAGCCGTACGTGGTCAACCAGCTCGCGCAGGCCGTGGCCGAGGCGCTCGACTCCTCTCGAACAGATCCGCCACGGTGACGAGGCGATAGCCCATCGCCTGCAGCGCCGGCACGATCAGATCCACGGCGGCCACGGTCTCGTCGCGGGGCCCGCCGCCGTCGTGGAGCACCACGATCGAGCCCGGCCGCACGTGCTCGACCACGTAGTCCCGCAGCACCGCGGGCTCCGGCCGCTCGTAGTCCGGCGGATCCGGGACCACGTCGAACAGCACGTGGAGCCGGTCCATCCGCGAGAGCACCCAGGGCAGCACCACCAGCTTCTTGCCGTACGGCGCGCGGAAGGGGATCTCGCCCTGCACGCCCAGCCCGCGCAGCAGCGTGTCGGTGCGCTCGATCTCCTCGCACACGAACTCGGCGGAGCACAGGACCATCCGCCGGTGAGAGTACGAGTGGTTGCCGAGCTGGTGTCCACGCGACAGGGCGAGGCGCACCAGCCCGGGGTGGCGCTCCGCATTCTCGCCGATCACGAAGAAGGTCGCCTTCACGCCGTGGCGCTGGAGCACGTCGAGGATCTGGCGCGTGTACGGCTCGCGCGGCCCATCGTCAAAGGTCAGCGCCACCAGCTTCTCGTCGGTCTCGACGCGGTCGATGATCTCGCCGAAGAGCTGGAACCCGCGGGCCCTGGACAGGCCGTGCAGGGCGACGACGAGCAGCAGCAGCGCGGCGAGGAGCGCACCGATACGCGGGAGCCGCTTCACCGGGGGACCACCATCTGGAACTCGACGCGGTCGGAGATCCGTCCGTCACACTCGAGCACGAACTGGTTGCGGTTGTCCGCGGTCGGCGGGAACTGGGTCAGGTGGAAGGTCTTCTGCAGCCGCCAGTTCAGCCGGGTGCGGCCCTGCTCCAGGCTCACCTGCCAGGCCTGATGCGCGACGCGAATCTCCTCGCCCCGGCCGTTGAGGAAGTAGAACTCGCACTGGTGCGCGCCGCCGTCGCTGGCCAGGGTCAGGCCGAAGCCGGCGGTCTCGCCAAAGGCCGGATCGCCGAGGTCGATCATCGTGATCACGGGCCCGCCCTGGGCCAGTTCCGAGTCCTCGTCCGGCGTGGCCGCGTTGATCCGGCCTTCCACGGCCTCGGCCGCGAGCGCGGCCGGGTCCCACCCGTCATCCGACCGCACAGCAGCGGCGGCCGCGGCAAGGTACGCGGTCTCGGCACCGCCCGGCGGGTCGCCGGCGTGCACCACGGAGACCATGGCCACGGCCGAGACTCCGGCGAGGAAGGTGCCCAGCGCGGCAAGGGTCAGGCTTCGGCTGTCTTCTCTGCTGAGCTGGTTCCTGCGATTCATGGCGGCTTCTCCTTTCGGTTTCTGCCCCGGAGAAGAGCAACTCGCGTGCCATCGACGAAACCAGGTTATCACGGGCACTTACAGATTCGGCCCGGCAGCCGCCCGCGATAAATATGTAAAACGTAGATTCAAGTACACGTCTGGCAGAACCCTCCGCCATGGCCCATGGCGGAAGGATGTGCTATTCAGGGCCTCTGCGGAGGTTGCTGATGATGACCGCGCCCACGGTGTTGCTGCTCCAGGCCCGGGTACCCGAAGATCCGATGCTCGACCAGGAGCGCCGGTGCTTCGCCAGCACCTCGGGCCTGTCCGAGGAGAAGCTGAAGACCCACGACCTGTGCCAGGGCCCGCCCTCGCTGGCCGAGGTCCGGCGCCACGACGCGGTGATGGTCGGCGGCGCAGGCGACTACTACGTGTCCAAGGGCAACCTGCCGCACTTCGAGGGCTTCCTCGACCTGCTGCGGGCGATCGTGGACACCCGGCATCCGATGTTCGCCTCCTGCTTCGGGTACGGGTGCCTGGTCCAGGCCCTCGGCGGCGAGGTGATCCACGATCCCGAGCACACCGAGGTCGGCACCTTCGAGCTCACGCTGACCGAGGCCGGCCGGGCGGACGAGCTGTTCAAGGCGCTGCCGGACCGCTTCTGGGCCCAGATGGGGCGCAAGGATCGCTCCGCCCGTCACCCGCATGACTGGCCCGCCCTGGCCCGCAGCGCGACCTGCCCCTTCCAGGGACTGCGCGTGCCGGACGCGCCGATCTGGGCCTCGCAGTTCCACCCCGAGCTGGACCTGGACACCAACCTCGAGCGGTATCGCCACTACCTCCCAAGCTACGCCCGCCACATGTCCGAGGCCGAGATCCAGAAGGTGATCGACGGCTTCTGCGCCAGCCCCCAGGCCTCGAGCCTGCTGCGGCGCTTCATCGAGCTGGTGTTCGGCTCGGACTAGGGGACCTGTCCTGGGTCTTTGGACTTTTACCCGCGGAACCGCTGCCAGACGATTCCGAGCTTGCGCATCCGGGCGCGCAGGGTGTGCGGGTTCACGTCCAGCAGGCGGGCGGCGCCGCCCGGACCCTCGATGCGGCCGCGGGTCGCTGCCAGCGCGGCCTCGATGTGCTTGACGATGACCTCGTCTAGGGCCGGGAACGAGCCCGGCGCCACGGCCTCGGAGGCGGCAGGCGTCGCCGGGGGCCCGGGCGATTGCACGTTCTGCGTGATCCCGAGGGACCGCGCGATCTCCAGCCGCTTGCCGTTTCCCAGGATGACCGCGCGATCGATCACCGCGGCCAGCTCGCGCACGTTTCCCGGCCAGGCGTACGGCATCAGCAGGTTGATGTCATCGAGCGTGGGCGCGATGTACGGCAGGCCGAAGCGCCGCGAGGAGCGCAGGGCCAGGTGGGCGGCCAGGGCCGGGATATCCTCGAGCCGCTCCCGCAGCGGCGGCAGCACGACCGGGAAGACCGCCATCCGGTACCACAGATCCTCGCGGAAGCTCCCCCGGGCCACCATCTGCTGGAGGTCGCGGTGCGTGGCCGCCACGATGCGCACGTCCACCTTGAGCTGGCGCTGCCCGCCGACGCGCTCGAAGGTCCCGTCCTGGAGGACCTGCAGCAGGCGCACCTGAGCTGCCGGAGGAAGCTCGCCGACCTCGTCGAGGAACAGCGTGCCGCCGTCGGCCCGCTCGAACCACCCCTTGCGCAGGTCCGTGGCGCCGGTGAAGCTGCCGCGCTCGTGGCCGAACAGCTCCGAGTCGATCAGCTCGGACGGGATGGCGCCGCAGTTGGCGCGGAGGAAGGGGCCGGTGGCCCGTGCGGAGCGGGTGTGAATCGCCCGCGCGACGACCTCCTTTCCGGAGCCGGTCTCTCCGAAGAGCAGCACCGGCAGGTCCGACCGGCAGACCTGTGCCACCCGCTCCATCACCGAGCTGAGCCCGGAGTCGGCGCCCACGATCTCGCCGGTGATCGCCGGCCGACCCAGCTTGGCCAGCAGTGCGCGCCGGTCCGCCTGGGCCGCCTCCCGGTCGGCCCAGAGCTCGTGGAGGCGGAGGTCGTTCTCCAGCGCCACGCCGAGTGGCTCCACCAGCGCCCGGACCAGATCCTGCTGTGCCGGTGTGAAGGATTCCGGCGGCCGGGCCGAGAGCACGAGGAAGCCCAGCACCTCCATGCTTCCGCCGAGCGGCACGGCCAGGACCTCTCCGGTGACGCCCGCGGGCACGAGCGGACCGAACTCCTCGCTCCCCTGCCCCGCGGGCAGCTCGAGCAGCCTGCCGCTGCGGCACCAGGCGACCAGCCGCTCGAGATCCTCCCGCGAGCAGTCCACCCGCGGTTGCACCGGAGGTTGTGCCAGGCCCGAGGCCGCGATTCCGGCGCACTCGATGCCTGCGCTCTGGATGTCGATCCGCCTCACCAGCAGCAGATCCGCGGGGAGCTGTCGGAAGACCAGCGGAGCAATGGCCAGGGTTGTCTCCTCGAACTGCAGGTTGCGGCTGCATTCGCGCCAGACATCCAGCACGAGATCAGTGTCTTGCTTCATCAAGGCCTCTCCCGTCAAAAGACACGGCCGTCCCGTTTGATAGCACGGTCAACCGTTGTATTTCAAGGGCCGCACGCCGCTCCACGGCCGGGCCGGCATGGATTATTCAGTATTTCAAGCTTGTTAGCCCTTGAACCCGGGGTGGCACGACGATTGCTGTTCACAGCACAGGTTCGCTCGGACAGAGGGAAGAATCGCGGAACATGAAACCGGTGCGACATCCCATCCCCGCCGCCCTGGTGCTGGTTGCAGCCCTGGAGGCCTCTGCCGATGCCGACCTGCGGGCCTCGTACAAGGACGACTTCATCCTCGAGACCGCGGACAGCGCCTTCCAGCTCAAGATCCGCGGCAACCTGCACCTGGACCTGCGACTGTTCCAGGGCGAGGCGCGCGGGGCCCCGCACAGCATCGACATCCGGCGGGCGCGCTTCGATCTACAAGGCCGGCTGCATCGCCTGTTCACCTTCCGGGTCCAGCCCGAGTTCGCGGGCAAGCCGTACATCCGCAATGCCTGGCTCGACATCGGACCGCTCTCCTGGCTGCACCTGCGGCTGGGCCAGATGAAGCTGCCCTTCAGCTCCTCCTGGCTGACCCGCGACAACAACGTCAACTTCGTCGAGCGGGGCACATCCACGCCGATCTTGCCCTTCTTCGACCGCGGAGCCATTCTCTGGGGCGAGCTGCTCGACGGCGCCGTGTTCTACAACCTGGGCCTGTTCACCGGCGTGGGTGTGGACGCCGACGTGAGTGCCGGCGATGTGGACGACTTCAAGGAGCTCGCCGGACGGCTGTTCGTGCAGCCCTTGCGCCATCTCGAGCTCGAGCCGCTGCAGGGCCTGTACCTCGTGGCCGAGGGCACCTGGGGCCCGATGTCCGTGCCCACCCGGCGCTACGAGACCGGCGGCCTGCGCTCGGCCAACCGCGACACCGCGATCTGGAGCTGGCGCACCGAGCAGACCGTGGGCACGGACGGCCGGGTGCGCGATCGCGTCTCGGCCGAGGTGGACAGCCGCTACCGGCTCGGCGGAGAGCTGCATTACCTGTACGGCCCGTTTGCCTGCTCGGCCGAGTACCTCGAGGCACACTACCCCGAGATCGTGCTGTACCACGACCTGTTCGTGGGCAGCTCGCGCAAGGTGCACCAGCCGCTGCTCGAGACCGGCGGCGTGGTCCGGGCGCTCTCGATCTGGGCCTCGGTCTATCTCACCGGCGAGCACAAGCGGCTGACCAACGGAGGCTGGCGGACGGCCGAGCCGGAGACCTGCGTGGGCGCGGGCGGCCCGGGCGCCTGGGAGCTGCTCGGCCGCTACTCGAAGACCTGGACCGCGCGGCCGCTGTTCCGCGGCGTCGAGGTGCCGGGTTACTCGGCAAGCTCGCCGATGCTGCCCGAGGGCCACGCCTCATCCCTTCCCGGAGCGGGCAACAGCGTCACCGCGGCGGTCCTCGACGGCGCCCACGAGGTTCACGAGTTCACCCTGGGGTTGAACTGGACGCTCAACCCGATGGTCAGGTTCCAGCTCGATGATGTGCTGCTCTGGGCGCCGGAGAACGACCGTGATGGGGACGGCGGGAACGACAACCTGCTGCTCTCGGGCGCCAGGTCCGGCCAGAGCGACCCGGACCTGAAGAACCGGAAGAGCCGCTGGGAGAACGCGGTGATGGCGAGGCTGATCTTCAAGCTGTGAAGAGCGCGAGCGTTGCAGGAGGAGGGCCAATGTCCACCGAGGTCGAGTCCCGGACGGGGGCCGAGCAGGGGGCGCAGCGCGTGACGAGGATCATGGGCTGGGAGATCACCCGCAGACTCGAGGAGGACAAGCCCACCGTGTTCGAGCGGCTCAGGCCCGACCAGCGTGTGCTCCGTGCGGTGGTGGTTGGCGTGCTGGTGTTCCTCGCTGTGTTCCTGGTCGGCTGCTGGCTGGCGGGCAACCCGCTGGAAACCACGCAGCGCGTGGCTTCCGAGCTCGTCCGGGCCAGGGGCTGGGCCGGAACCGACATGTGGGGCATCTTCTGGTGGGTGGTGGCTGCGGCCGTTGTGCTGGAGTTCCTCGATGCCTCGGCGGGCATGGGGTACGGAACCGCGATCACGCCGCTGCTGCTCGTGTTCGGCTTCGATCCGATCCAGATCGTACCCGCGGTGATGATCCAGCAGGCCACGGCCGGGCTCCTGGGCGCCTTCCTGCACAACGAGTTCGGCAACGTGGAGTGGAAGCTCAAGCCGATGTCCGAGACAGTCCGCTTGTGGTTGATCATCTCCGTGATCGGCTGCCTGGCCGCGGTCTTCTCCATCACCGCGGTGTACGGCGTGCTCAAGCTGGCCAAGGTGTGGATCAAGCTGTACGTGGCCTTCCTGCTCGTGGGCATGGGGCTGATCTCCCTGCTCAGCGCCCGCCGGGAGCCCGCGTACCGGCCGCGGCGAATGTTCTTCTTCGGCGCCCTGGCCGGCTTCAACAAGGGCATCGGCGGCGGCGGGTACGGGCCGGTCGTGACCGTGGGCGGGCTGCTGTCCGGCGTTCCGGTGAAGAGCATGATGGCCGTCACCGCGCTGTCCGAGGGATCGGTCTGCCTCTGCTCGATCGTCGTCTGGCTGGCCATGCTCAGCCAGGGCATGGTGATCGACTTTATCCTGCTCCCCTCGATGCTGCTGGGCAGCATCATCGCCGCGGTGGCCGCCCCGTACGCCACGCGGGTCCTACCGGCGAAGACCTGGAAGCTGCTGGTGCCGGCGTACTGCTGCATCCTCGCCGGTTACTGCTTCTACAAGATCGTGCCCCAGATCCTGGGCCGGCTCTGACGCTAGCGACCGTGGCTGGCCGGTCGTCAGCCTGAGGTGTCGTCGGGCTCGCCGACCATCCGGGCCAGCTCCTCGCCGAGGGTCTGCAGTACATACGGCTTGGCCAGGAAGGCGCGGGCGCCGGCGGAGAGCATCTCGTCCACGCCGGCCTCCTCGCTGTAACCCGAGGCGACCAGCACGGGAAATCCCCGGTCCGGTACTCTGGGATCTTGCCCGCAACCTCTCTGGCGGATACAGTATCTTCATACAGCCAGGGGAGGCACCGATGCTAACTCGTTACTTCCCGGCATTCTTGCTGATCCTCGGATCGCTCGCCGCCCTGCCCTGCCGCGCAGAGTTCGTGGGCCCGCAGACACCGCTCGACGCGCGGCGGCTGGTGCTGCTGCGCAACACCGACGCGCGTCACCGCCTCGGCGAGGAGGACCCGTCCGCGCCCACACCCAACCTCAAGCTGCGCTACGGGTACCACGAGCACTACTACCTGGAGAAGGTGCTGGCCGTGCTCGGCCGGGTCGAGGCCGGCGACGCGAACCAGAGCCGCGTGGCCGAGGCCAACAAGTTGCTGCGCTACGAGCTGTTCGGCGAGTGGCCCGCTGCGAGCACGGGCGACCTGATCGGCCAGTACGCCAAGGCCTGGGCCCACCGTGGCCGCACGCTGGGCACGCGGATCTACCACGCCTTCCGTCACCACCTCGACGCGGACATCCTCGCCGAGTTCGAGCGGAGGCTCGACCTGATGGTCACCGCTCCGTACAACCAGAGCAGCGAGAACATCAAGTTCAGCTCCAACTCAGCGATCTTCCTCGCCCACGAGGCGCGCAACCGCACCGGCGCGGCGACCTGGTCCGACATCCGTACCTGGATCGTGAACAACCTGAAAACGATCGGCCGGCGCGGGCCACACGAGTGGGGCTCGCAGTACCACGGCTGGACCACCAGCGCGGTCTTGAACCTGGCCGACTTTGCCGAGGACGACGAGGTGCGCGAGCTGGCCACCATGGCGATCGACATCTATCTCGCGCGACAGGCCGGCTTCGTGATGGAGGGTGCGTACATCTGCACGGGCGCGGTGCGGCGCTACTCCGGGTTCACCCACGGCGCGTACATGCCCCACACCACGATCAGCCAGTGCCTTTTTGCCGGCGGCGCGCCGGAAAGCGGCCACGAGGTATGGACCGAGTGGGCGACCAGCAACTACCGGCCACCCTCCGAGGTCCACGGGCTGTACGACCGGCGCGGCCCGCACGAGGGTAACATCACCACGTACGATCGCTGGCGCTACCACACCTGGCGCGCCGAGGACGTGCAGATCACCACCAGCCAGTCGCCAAACGCCAACCACTTCGTGATGTCCTCGGGCGGCACGCATGACATCGTGGGCTGCTTCATCCAGTCCAGCTACGGCCCGCAGAGCCACGTGGCGCCGTGCGGGTATCGCAAGGCCGACCCGATGGCCAAGAAGCGCAACCGGGTCGAGCGCTACTTCGGCTACAAGAACGTCAGCTTCGTGCACCACGGTGGCACCACGATCGCGGTGTGGGCCGGCGGCCAGACCACGGGCACGCAGATCCGGCTGTTCTACACCAAGGACTTCAACGTGGAGTTGCAGGGCGGCTGGGCCTTTGTGCGGCGCGGCAACACGTACGCGGCCTGGGCCCCGACCCGGGGCGATCCCGAGCACGACCCCGAGTCAGCCGACTTCAGCGATCCGGCCAAGATCGGCTCGTGGCTGCGCTCGTCGTACGTGCCCGACGACACCGGAGAGGTGGCCGTGGTCGAGGTGGGCGACCCGAGCACGCACACCAACTTCGCCCAGTTCAAGAGCCAGATCCTCGCACGGAATCCGCGGCCGCGCTGGGCCGGCAACGAGGTGAGCTACCAGGCGCCCGACGGCACGGTGATCCGCTTCACCGACGACAAGGTGTACATCGACGGCGCCGAGTATGATCCGACGAGCCACCCGCTGGCCGAGTCACTCGGCCTGTCCGGCCACATAGTGACATTCCAGGGCGACACGCTGGGGTTCGACTTCGACGCGGGCGTTCAGAGCGGAGAGAACCTGCGCACCGGCACCCACCTCCGCTTCGGCGACGGCCCATTCCCGGACGAGCCGGCCCCGGCCTGCAGCAACGGCATCGACGACGACAACGACGGAGCGGCCGACACCGCGGACCCGGACTGCGGCGGCGAGTGGGATGACAGCGAGGGCGTGCCCGCGGCCCAGTGCGCGGACGGACGCGACAACGACGGCGACGGGCTGACCGACCTCGGCGACCCGGGCTGCGACGACGCGCTGGATGCCGAAGAGGAGGATCCACCCGAGTTCGACGATGCGACCCTGGTCGAATGGACCTGGCCCGACACGGTGGCCTGCGGCGAGCAGTTCGACGCGGCCGTGTGCTTTGCCAACTCCGGACAAAGCACCTGGAATGGGGCCGGCGAGTACGGCGGGTACAAGCTCGGCGCGGTGGACGACGAGGATCCCTTTGTCGCAGGCACGCGGATCTCGCTACTCGAGGACGAGACTGTGGCGCCGGGCGGGGAGCGGCGCTGGGCGGCCACGCTCACCGCGCCGGCCGAGGCCGGCGTGTACCACACCGACTGGCAAATGGTGCGCGAGATGGTGCACTGGTTCGGCGAGATCGGTGAGGCCGACGTGACCGTGGTCTGCGGTGACGCGGACGCGGACTCGGACTCGGACGTTGACTCGGATTCCGACACGGATACGGACTCGGACTCGGACGTTGATTTGGACTCCGATACGGACGCGGACTCCGATACGGACGCGGACTCCGATACGGACGCGGACTCCGATACGGACGCGGACTCCGATACGGACGCGGACTCCGATACGGACGCGGACTCCGACGCGGACGCGGACGCGCCCGAGGACAGTGGCTGCGGCTGCGGTGCAGGTGGAGCGGGCATGACCACGAGCGGCATCCTGCTCGTGCTCGGCCTCGCAGCGCTGAGACAGTCTCGCAGACCCACCGGTACTGACAACCGAATGGGGAGCGCCAGCACCTCAACCGCAGCCGGCCGGGTGAATACCGCATCGGCAGGGCTTGCAGAAGATCTGGCTGCGGGCCCGAAACACTGAAGCAACAGGAAGAACAGAAACACTACGAACGAGGGCCGCCGGGCCCTCAGTCCGGGTCCGGATGCTCGACCAGCCCGAGGAAGGCCTGGACCAGCTTCTCGTCCCACTGCTGGCCCGCGCAGCGGATGAACTCGTCCTGCACGGCCTGCCAGGACAGGGCGCGGCGGTACGCGCGGTCGCTGGTCATCGCGTCGAAGGCGTCGGCCACGGCAATCACCTGGGCCTCGAGCGGGATGTCGTTCCCGGACAGGCCTGCGGGGTAGCCCTTGCCGTCCCAGCGTTCGTGGTGGTGCTTGACGATCGGCAGCACCGCGGCCATGCCCTCGAGGCCCTCGAGAATGCGGGCGCCGGTCATCGGGTGTTTCTTTATTTGCTCCCACTCATCGTCGGTGAGCTTCTCCTTCTTCTCCAGCACCTCGTCGCGGATGCCGATCTTGCCGATGTCGTGCAGCGGCCCGGCGAGGCGGATCGCCTCCCGCCCCTCCTCGTCAAGCCCGACCGCGTCTGCCAGCTCCAGCGCGTAGCGGGTGACCCGCTCGCTGTGGCCTGCGGTGTACGGATCCTTGGCTTCGAGCGCCTTGGCCAGCGCCGTTACCGCGCCGAGGAAGCTCTGCTCTAGCCGCACCGCCTGCTGGTGCACCAGGCGTCGCAGGCGGGCGTCCTCCTCGCGGCGCTCGCGGCGCAGTCGCTGCAGCTCGAGCGCCCGCTCCAGCGCGAACTGTACCTCGTCGATCTGCACCGGCTTGACCAGGTAGTCGTGCGCGCCCGAGCGCAGCGCCTTGACCGCGGTGTCCACGCCAGTCTGGGCGGTGATCATCAGCACGGCCAAGTCCTGGTCGATCAGCAACAGCCGGCGCAGCGTCTCCACGCCGTCGATGCCGGGCAGGCCGATGTCGAGCAGGGCGGCGTCGTACTTGCCCGGCATCATCGCATCCACGGCCTCCTTGCCGCTGGCCACGGCCTGGGGGCTGCATCCCAAACGCTGCAGCTGGCGCACCAGCACCTCGCGGATCATCGGCTCGTCGTCCACTACCAGCACCGCGGGTCTGTCGCGTGCCATCGTTGCACCTCCCGCTTCGTGAGTCGCTTCAGGCCCCGTTTAGCACCTTGCTCATCTTGTGCGTCAACGCCTCGGGCGTGAACGGCTTCTGGATGAAGCTGTTCCCCTGCTCGAGCCTACCTGCTATCGCTCACCGCTGCTAGAAGGAAACTCTGTGAATCCTGACCCGGTGAATCCCAATCCATCAGGTTGATTTCGATCTCTGGGCGCAAGCCTCCTGATCTTGAGGAGATACCCGGCCGTGATGCCAGCTTCCTCGCACCCCGCTATCCAGCGGGGCTACGGCACCTCTGGCAGGCCGAGCCAATCCTCTTGAATCATTAGGTTTCTGCTTTAAGTGGATTTCAACCTGATGGGTCGGGCTTCTTTTGTTCTACGCGCTACCCGTAGGGATACATGCCCTTCTGGATCTTCCCCAGATCGGCCAGCATGCGATCGTGCTTCTCCTCGTCGGTTTTGAGGTAGGACAGCAGGTACTGCTGCAGCACGTATCCGCGGCCGCCGCCCTTCTCCAGCGCGGCCAGCGCCTCGTTGGCCAGGTCGATCGTGGCCTTCTCCAGCGCGATATGCTCCTCGATGCCGCCCCACACCGCGGCCAGCTCCTCGGGCGAGAAGCTCACCGTGCCGGTGAGGGTCTCTATCAGCAGCTTCTGCACCCGCTTGTGCGTCGCCGAGTCGCGCTGGATGATGTCCATCACCAGGTCGATCACCGGGTTGTCGGTCTGCTCCTGGATCAGGGCCGTGCTGGCGATGCCCTTGCGCTCGATCTTCTGCCACTCCTCGAGACAAGCCACCAGCTTCTCGATGGTCTCCTTCTTTGACATCTACACACCTCCGCTCGGGAATACCGCCGATCGGAAGCAATATGAGTCCGCGGGGGCGGGATTCAAGGCCTGACACCTTTTCTTGTGAGGCAGGCGAGAGCGATCAACGCCGGGAGCAGGCTGGCGCTGGATTGTGCGCCGCAACCGCAACCCGTATCCGAGCCACCGTCTGCGTCAGTATCTGTATCCGTATCCGCATCCGAGTCCGCATCAACGTCCGAGTCCGCATCAACGTCCGTGTCCGCATCAACGTCCGAGTCCGCATCAACGTCCGAGTCCGCATCAACGTCCGAGTCCGCATCAACGTCCGAGTCCGCATCAACGTCCGAGTCCGCATCAACGTCCGAGTCCGCGTCAACGTCCGAGTCCGCATCAACGTCCGAGTCCGCATCAACGTCCGAGTCCGCGTCTGCATCCCCATCCGCATCCGCATCCGTGTCCGCATCTGCATCCACGTCAGCGTCTGCGTCCGAGTCGCTCGTTGCGCACCGGTCACCGTCGCAGCCGAACGCGCACCCCTCGGGCACGCCGGCCACGCAGACGCCCTCGCCGTCACAGGCCGCGGCCGGGGTGAAGATCCCGCCGCTGCACTGGTCCACCCCGCACTGGTGACCCGGGAGGTGGAACACACAGACCCCGTCGCTGCCGCAGAAGTTGACACAGGCCGGGTCGCCGCAGTCCGCGTCCTCGTCGCAGCACCGCGCCGTGCGCGAGACGCAGCACAGGCCGTCCTTGCAGATCCCGGACGCACACTCGGCGTCGTCGGAGCACGGCGTCTTGATCGCCGCCAGGATCTCCCGACTGCCCGCCGGGTTCGGATCGTTGAGCGGGTAGCCCTCCTGGGGCGGGTCGAACCCGAAGTCCTCGACGCCGTCGATGTGCAGGTCGAGGTGGTTACCCAGCGTCGCCCCGGGCGCCACGTCGGCGGCAACCCATAGCGTGCGTTCACCGGCCGACGAGTACACGACGTCGATGTCGGTGATCGTGGCCTGCCCGTCGACCAGGGTGCCGGGCACTCCCTCCTCCTCGTAATCTTGGAAATACTCGTCGCGCGACTGGAAGAGCCGGACCCGCGCCACGTCCACGTCGTCGTCGCCGCTGGAGTGCACGGTCAGCGATTGCAGCGTCAGCGCGTCGGTATGGCCGTGGATCGCGAAGTCGAGCCGCAGCAGGGCCGCGGCCTCCTCGCCGGGAAACACCGGCGCCTCGGAGGCCTGGCTGACGTCCATCCGGGCCACGAACCGGGGCTGGGGCGCGTGCGAGGTCATCTCGAGGACGTAGGCCACCGGCAGGTTGAACTCCGGGCCCATGGCGAAGCGAACGAAGTAGGTGCCGGGTGGGGGCTCGTGGCGGTTCTCGTACAGGGTCCACTCGTGCACCAGCGTGCAGCTCTCGTCGTACAGCTCGAGGATCCACGCGCCGGAGTTGACGAAGGGACCCCAGTTCTGGTCCAGCGGGTGCAGGAACCACGAGAGAGTTCCGTCCACGATCACGACCAGCTTGTAGTAGTCGTCGCGGTCCTGGGGCCCGAGCGTTCCGTTGTGTGCCGCGATGCCAGTGGCGCTGACGTCGAACTCGTTGCCGCTGGCCTCGGCTTCGGCGCAGCTGTTGTTCGGCTCTATCTCGGCCGCCAGCGCGGGCAGGCCTAAGAACAGTATCGCCATGATGGCCGGAACGCGATGCATGATGAACCTCCGCCGCCACCTGACCGATTTGCAAAGAAGTGTACCACCCGCCTCCCGAACCAGGCAACTCGCCACGCGCCACGCCAGGTGCGGGCCGCTCGTCCCACCACCAGATCGTCGGAAGAAGCCAGGAACCTGACCCTTCTTTCTGACCATTCTTTCCGCAAGCAGCGCCGGCACCCGGCGGGCCGCCCGCACCGCGCAAGACGGAATCGCCTGGAGCATCTGGAGCCTGGACGCCCGGCACGGCCGGCCGTTGCGGCATCTTGCCCGCAACCTCGCCGCCGGTTACAGTATCGTCACTCCGGCCAAGGGAGGTAGAAGATGCGAGCCTGTCTCTCCCCGGCGTCCTGGCTGCTCCTCGCCGCGCTGGCCGCCGTGGCCCCTGCCGCGCCGGCTTGGGCCGCGCCGCTGATCATCGACGACTTCGCGTACGCGGACACGGCCGCGGCCCGCGGTGCCTGGACGGCGCGGGCCGGCTCGCCCGAGGTGGAGATGGCCGACTCGGGCGACTGGGGCGCCGAGCGGGTGATGAAGCTGCCGCTGAACTTCAGCACCCAGCCGGACCGCTGCTACTGGGACCGC
>Ga0272442_10001232_pt1 | contig 39352 bp, 48 predicted proteins | sample SSMForm2O_FD_200262 | JGI IMG/M metagenome (GOLD analysis project Ga0272442, IMG submission 200262) | Marine sediment archaeal communities from Little Sippewissett salt marsh, Falmouth, MA, United States - SSM-Form-2O | ecosystem: Environmental > Aquatic > Marine > Wetlands > Sediment ... | reverse complement strand
TTTTTACAATTACAAAAGATGGAATTAAACAAGTTTTAGAACAAGAAATTGTACCAGACTATAAAAACAGAAAAGCGACTCCACAATAATATTCATAAATCTTAATAAATTAAAATGACAGATATTCTGAAAAGTATACTAGAAGACCTACCAAAAGGAGATATTTCTGAAGCTGTATTTGAAGGAGCAAATATAGTTCTTTACACAGACAATAATAATTTCTTTCTTAATGGAGAATCTAAGATAAAAGAAATAGTGAATAAAATTAAAAAAAGAGTAGAGCTAAGAGCAGATGAAAAAATACTATTAAAAAAAGAGCAAGCAGAAAAAGAAATAAGAAAAATAGTTCCTGCAGAAGCAGAAGTTACAAAAATAATTTTCGATATTCAAAGAAGCATTGTTGTTATTGAAGCTAAAAAACCAGGATTAGTAATTGGAAAAGCTGGAAGTATTTTACAAGAAATAAAACAGAAAACCTTGTGGATTCCTCAAATCCAAAGAAGTCCGGCAATAGAAAGCAAGATAACAGATAATATTAGAGAGGTTCTTTATCTTAATAATAATTATAGAAGAAAATTTTTAAATAAAATTGGAAAAAAGATTTACAAAGAATGGTCACCTGAAAAAATTGACGAATGGGTAAGAGTTACTTTTTTAGGAGGTGGAAGACAGGTAGGAAGATCTTGTTTATTATTGCAAACACCTGAATCTAAAATACTTTTAGATTGTGGAATAGATGTAGCAGGACAAGGAAAAGAAAAATATCCTTACCTAGATGTTAATGAATTTGATATTAAAGATATAGACGCAGTTATTATAACTCACGCCCACCTAGACCATACAGGACTAGTTCCTTATCTATATAAAATGGGATATAAAGGTCCTTGTTATATGACTCCTCCAACAAGAGATATTTCTTCTCTTCTTGCTTTAGATTTTATAGGAGTTGCTTATAAAAAAGCCTCAACTCCTTTATTTTCATCAACAGATATTAGAGAGATGGTTAAGCATTCAATTTGCCTTGATTATAATGAAGTTACAGATATTACTCCAGATGTAAGACTTACTTTTTATAATGCAGGCCATGCATTAGGAAGTGCAATGGTACATCTAAACATTGGAAACGGGCTTCACAATTTTTTATATTGTGGAGATTTTAAATATGGTAAATCAAGGTTATTAGATTCTGCATCAACACACTTTCCAAGATTAGAAACAGCTGTAATTGAATCAACTTATGGAAGCAAGGCAGATGTCTTGCCTAGAAGACAAGATTCAGAAGAACAACTTATAGAGATTATCAAAAGAACAATTGATAGAAAAGGAAAAGTGCTTATTCCTGAATTAGGATTAGGAAGAGCTCAAGAAACAATGCTGATTTTACAAGATGCTATGAAACAAGGAAAACTTCCAAAAATACCTATCTATATAGATGGAATGATTTGGGATATTAACGCGATTCATACAGCTTACCCAGATTTTCTTTCTGGAAATGTAAAAAGCCAAATTTTCCAAGATAAAAATCCTTTTTCAGATGAAATATTTAAGAGAGTTGGCTCTCCTCAAGAAAGAAAAAAAGTTGTAGAAGGAGGTCCATGCGTTGTTCTTGCAACTTCAGGTATGTTAGTTGGAGGAGCAAGTGTAGAGTATTTAAGAGAATTTGCTGATAATAAAAAAAACTCACTGATTTTTGTTTGTTATCAAGGACAAGGAGGATTAGGAAGACAAATACAAGAAGGAGTTACAAAATTTAAAATGAATAATAATGGAAAAGAAGAAGATGTTGAAGTAAATTTAGAGGTAAATACTATTAATGGATTCACAGGCCACTCAGGAAGAAACCAACTTCTTGCATTTATTAATCATTGTAATCCAAAACCAAAAAAAGTTTTAATAAATCACGGCGAACCTTCTAAATCCCTTGACCTAGCATCCACAATCTACAAGCTAAATAGAATAGAGACAATTGTTCCTAGAAACTTAGAGACAATTAGACTAAGGTAGATTTAAAAACATAAATAATTTTAATTTAAAAGAGGAAAAAAGATGAAACACACCTGGAAAATAACAATAGTTTTATTGATTATGTTCTTAATAACTCAGTTAATTGGACTTGTGGTAATTAATTTTTATTCTGGAAATACTCTCCCCTATGGAATGGAGCCACCAGAAGAAAAAGTCTCTCCAGCAATTGGGTTTTCATCAATTATTTTTGCATTTACAATAGCAGTTCTTTTAATATTTTTATTAATGAGATTTAAACTAAAGACAATTTTAAGAACCTGGTTTTTTGTAGTAGTTATTCTTGCAGTAGCCTTATCTCTTTATGTTATCTTGGCATATTTTAATGCCCCCAAAGCAGCTATCTTAGCTATTCTTTTAGCAATTCCTTTTGCTTTTTTCAAAGTTATAAAACAAAATATTATAATTCATAATCTTTCAGAACTTTTAATTTATCCAGGAATTGCAGCTGTTTTTGTCGCAATCTTAACTCAATGGGGCCTTATGCCTGGATTAATTGTTGTCTCTTTATTACTAATCACAATTTCTTTATATGATATTTATGCTGTATGGCATGCAGGATTTATGCAAAAAATGGCTAAATATCAGATTAATCATCTGAATTTTTTTGCTGGGTTTTTTGTACCATATGCTGGAAAAAAAGAAATAAAGAAAATCAAACTCTTAAAACAAAAATACAAAAACAAAAAAATTCCAAATAAAGAAATAAAGAAAAAGAAAATTAAAGTCTCTCTCGCAATTCTTGGAGGAGGAGATGTTGTCTTTCCACTTATAACTGCGGGAGTATTGTTAAGGTTAGTGGGATTAGTTCCTGCATTGTTTGTTGTAGTATTTTCAACAATATCTCTTTTATTATTATTTGTTCTTGCAAAAAAAGGAAAATTCTATCCTGCCATGCCTTTTATTTCAGCAGGATGTTTTGTAGGAATGTTTCTTGGGCTGATAGTTTAAGCTACCTGATACATTACTCTAAAAAGATCTAACTTCTTTTTTAATAAACTTATTTTTCTTCTATCTCCTTTTTCCTTAGCTTCTACTAATTGATGTCTTAAAGCTTCAACATCTTCTTCAGCACTTGTATCAGAAAAACCTAAAGAATTAACTAACAAAATTTTATGTCCTGCTATAAGAATATAAGCAATCTGTCTTGGAGTATAGTTTCTACTAACAAAATTTAAAGCATCTGTAAGAGAATATTTTCTTTCCATTTTACCATAAAACCCCAATTGTCTTGTATTTTATTTGATTAAATCTAATCTTACCATCACTAATTGAATTATTATCTCCTTTTGTCATAATATACCACCCCTCACTATCTTCACCAATTTCAATAACTCTATGGACAATTAATCCCTCTTTTGTTTTAAATGTAACTATATCTCCTAAATTTATATCTTTTTCTGAATAAACTGGAATTCTAATCCCATTTGAATTTTCATCTAAAACAGGAAGCATAGAGCCTGTATCAGCATATCTTGATATTGAACAATCTTTTATTTTTAATATAATCTCATCATCTGTTATAATAATATCTTCTTCTTTAATATCATCTCCTGGTTTTGAAATATTTTCTGAAAATAATCTAAAAGGTTTTTCAACCTGAGAACTTAAAATACTTAAAGCTAAAACTCCAAAAATAATCCCAAGCACAAAGGCTGTTACTATATATTTCATAAAAATCCTAACTTTCACCTATTTTTAAACCTTACTGATATGTAACTACCCATAAAAGACAACAAAATAGAAAGCTTTATAAAGCATTTTTCTCTAAAATGAGTAGTAAATTTAAAATGATTTTAAAACCAGAACTTATAAAGAAAATAAAAGACTATTTTGATCTTAATATTTATGAAACTAAAGTATGGCTTGCATTACTTGGAAAAGGAGTTGCAACAGCTGGAGAGGTAGCAGAAATTTCATCTGTTCCTAGGTCAAGAACATATGATGTTCTGGAGAGCCTTGAAAAAAGAGGATTTGCAATAGCAAAACTAGGAAAACCAGTAAAATATATTGCAGTTAAACCAACAGCAGTAATAGAAAAACTAAAATCTAATACTTTAAAACAAGCTCAAGAAAGAGTTAAAAGCTTAGTTAATTTAAAAGAAACTCAGGAATATAATGAATTACAAGAGCTTCATAAATCAGGAATCTCTCCTGTAAAACAAGAAGAGCTTTCAGGAGCAATTAAAGGAAAATCAAATATTTATAATCATTTACATGAGATTTTAGAAAATGCAGAAAAAGAAATCATAATTGTTTGCACTGCAGAAGAAATTGAATCTAAATCTAGAATATTCCTTCCTGTATTTTCAAGACTAAACAAAAATAAAATAAAAATAAAAGTTGCTTTAAATTCAGAAAAAAGCCAGATAAATAAAATAAACAAAAAATTCAAGATAAAAGCTAAAAAAACAGATTTAGAAGGAAGATTTTTTATTGTTGATGGAAAAGAAATTGTATTTCCTCTTTCTAATAACATAAATGAAGAAAATGACCTTGCAATCTGGATTAATTCAGAATTCTTTGCATCAAGCCTTGCATCAATGTTTGATTTTGTCTGGAGAAAATAAAATGTCACAACAAGCTCAAATTAAAAGAGATGCTTCTGGAAATATAACAGAACTAAAACTTCATAATGTTAAAATCCCAGAAATAGAAGTAATTTCAGACAAACCCTCTTTTAGTCAATCAGGAATGGTTCAAATGATAGCAGGTGTTTTTGGAGATACCCTCACAAAAGATATTTTACTAAGAGTTTCTGATGGAAAAAATAATTATTTTGTTCCACTAAGATCTGTTGAATCTTTGTTTGGAGTAGAATCATACTCTTTAGGAAATACTTATTATGAAAATGATTTTAATGCAGCAATGCAATTTAATCCAGTAAAATGGAAAAGAGACTATAAAGAAGAAATTAACTATTTTTTTAATAGGAGATTTGATAGGAGATAAAAATGTCACAAAAAAATATAGCAAAACAAATTAAAAGAGTTCTCCCATTATTTAATGATAAAGGAGAGCTTGAAAGAATAAATCTAGAAGGAGCAACTTATGATGCTAGAACCATCTCAAAAACACACTCAGATCCTGAAGCAATTAAAGCTTTTAAAAAAAGAGCAAAAAAATCTCACTCTGCTTTAATTGTTTTTGCAATGCCAAATTCAGCAAAATGGTATGATTATCTTATAGAATTAGATGAAGGAACTGATAAATCTTATATTCCAATAAGAGAGAGTGATTTTAGAGGCGGGAGAACATTTTATGCTGTTGGAAAAACCCTCTATAAAGATGCTTTTTCAGCTGCTCTTGCTTTTAATCCTTTAAACTTATAGACATTTCTTTTAATGCCTTATCTTTTTTAAGTTCAGAAATTATTTTCTTTATGCTTTTTGATTTTTCTATTGCATAAACTCTTTTCTTTTTTTCAAAAGTCTTCTTATGATTTTTCTTAAATCTTGTAACATGAACTGGCTGACTTGTTTTAGGACCCTGAATTAAGATTTCTTTTTTCTTTTTTAAGCTAAATAAAAGCTTGGCAGTTTTTTTATCATCATAAATAAAAGCTTTTTTATTAATTTCATATTCTTCTTCAAATTTTCTTTCAACAAATCTAAAAAACTTTTTTAATTTACTTCCTGCAACATCTCCTTCTTGCTTGCTAGTCATTGCTTTAAGAATTAAATTAAATTCTTTTTCATTAATCTCTTTTTTTTCAAAAAAAGACATAGAAGGTTTTTTCAAAAAACTTTTTGCAGCTCTTTGGAATTTTTCAAAAGTTTTTTTACTTAAAGCTGCAAGAGCATTCCTATCTCTAAAAGTTGGGTCAATAAAAATAACAGGCCCTAGTTTTGATTCATTTAATTCTCTTAAAATTTCTTTTTTATTTTTATAAAATTTCTTTTCATCAATTATTATCTGCTCTTTTAACATTCCTCTTAAAAATTTTAAAAAACTTCCATAATAGCTTATTAGTAATTCTAACCCATATCCTGAAAAACCCTGTATATAACTCTCTGCACCATAAACCTCTTGGGCATGACAAAAACTTTTTCCAAGTCTTATCTCATCTTTTAGTTTTTTATTTTTATTTGTTTTCTTTTTTATATAGCTTACATGTAATGGAGAAAAATCAGTTATATTTTCAGCCTGGCTAGCCCGCACTATCTTCTTAACAGGAACAATTTCAAAATTAGTTTTTGCACTAATAGAAAAATAATCTCTAGATCCATGAATTTTCTTAAATTTTAATCTTGTTTTTTTCAAAATCCTTTCTAGTTTTTTATCTATCTCTTTTCCATCTAAAAATCTAATAAACAAATCAACATCATATTTATTTTTCTTAATGATAGTTCCTTTTGCTAAACTTCCACCTAAAAAAACCTCTGCCTTATTAGGACTTTTTTTAATTGCTTTTTTTATTTTCTCAACTAGCTTATTAGTCTCTTCTTCAATCTCTCTAATTTCTTCTTTAGAAGGTTTGATTCTATCTAACTCTTTTTCAAGAATTTGTTTTACTTTCATTTATGCCTCTTTTTTCAAATCATTTAAATTGATTTGTAAAGTAGAAGCAAGATCAATTATATATTTTCCTTCTGAAATCTTATATACAATAGGTCTTTTTTTATTAAATAAATTAATTACATCTAACTCATATTTCCCTGGCTTAATTGTTCTAATACTTTCTAAATCAAGAATTACTGGAGCCTCTTCTTTAATATCCATAATCTCCCTAACATCTTCCTCTATTCTCTCTTTCTCTTCTTTTTTCAACTCAATAATTTCTGGTTTTTTCTCTTCCATTTGCTCATCTCTTATATAAAAAAAGAACTTACTTCCACAGTTTTGACATCCTTCTAAAACTTCTTTAGAATCTTCTTTAATTATTTTTCCACAGTGAACACATTTATGAGGCATTTTACTCCTTGTTTTATATTATAACTAAGTTTATTTTATATTTAATTTTTTCCCATCAGTCATTAGATGACAGGTTTTATTCATTTTATATCCTAATTCTTTTGCTAATTCTGCCATAGGTCTTGTCTTCTCTAAATCTCCGTGCGCAGGAATTAGATGTTCTGGTTGTATCATCTCTACAAGGTCTCTTAAATCTTCTCTTCCTGCATGTCCAGAAACATGAACATTATCAAAAATCCTAACACCTTTTTTTCTTAATCTTGTTTCCATTTTTAACCTGTTTTCTTTATTTATTTCTGTAGGAATAACAGAAGAAGAAAAAACAACATGATCTTTTGTATTAAAAACAAAAGGTAACTGATTTCTCGATAGTCTTTCTAAAATACTTCCAGGCTCTCCTTGATGTCCTGTACAAACTAAAAGATATTTTTCTCTATTTTTATTAATTTTTTTCAATAGCCTCCTCATATGGCTTTTGTAACTTGCGATTTTTACATCTTTTTGAAAAGGACATAACCCCGCATTTTTAGCAGAACTAACATATTTATTCAAACTTCTTCCAACAAAAACAACTTCTCTTCCAAGTAATTTACCAAAATCAACAATACTTTTTAGTCTAGCTATATGTGAAGAAAAAGTTGTAACAACCAACCCTGCATTTTTATTTTCAACTGTTAATAAAACCTCTTCTAATAAATCTCGCGCAATTTTCTCACTTGGAGTTTTTCTGTCTGTTCCTGAATATAAAGAATCTAAAACAAGAGCTTTAACCCCTTGCTTAGCAATCTTTTTTATCTTATCATAAGCTGGTTTTTTGCCAAGTATTGGAGAGTTATCTAATTTAAAATCATTAGCATAAAGAATAACTCCTTTTTTTGTATGTAATGCAATTAAACTTGTTTGAATAGTTGAATGAGTTATATTTATGAACTCAACTTTATATTTTCCAACTTTAAAAGAAGAATTAGGATTTATACTAGTTACTTTATTTCTTATTCTTTTATTTTCATCTTTTAAAATCGCTTTTAATACCTCTGTAGTAAAAGGAGTCCCAAAAATATCTGCTTTATATCTATCTGAAATCCAAGGAACTGCCCCAACATGGTCAAGGTGAGCATGAGAAACAAAAATTCCCCTTACTTTGTTTTTTATTTTTCCTAAAACATTATCATTAGGGACTGCGCCAATTCTTCTTAATTTTTTTTCACTATAAACTCTCTCACTTTCTTCTAATTCAACTATAGGAGGGAGATATAAACCACAATCAAAAATAAAAGAATCTTTGTCTAACTCAACACAAGTCATATTTTTCCCTACTTCTGAAAATCCTCCAACTGTATGTATCCTCATTTTTTCTTTATTCTCTAAAAAGAAAAATCTCCTTTATATATCTTTAGTTAAAATTATTTTCCACTTCAAAAATATTTATAAAGTCTAAAATTCTTTATTTTTTATGAAAAGAGAGGTAATTTCATTACTAGTGATAGTATTGTGCTTATCAATTGTATCTGCTCTTGATTTGACAGTTACAAGTCCAATAGAGTCTGAAGTTTATACAGACATATATGTTTCTCTAGAAATTCAACCAAGTGCTGACGCAACAGAATATAAATATAATCTTAATAATTGTGACACAAACACAAGTTTTAGTTCTCTAAATCCAACTCTTCCTTGTTCAGAAGGAGATAATACAGTTATTATTTATATTTTAAATGAAACAGATGAAATTTCTGAATCAATATCTTTTTCAATAGATACCCCCCCAACAATCTCAATTACATCTCCTTCAGCAGGAGACTATAATGATAACATCACAGAAATAACCTATTCTGTTTCAGATGATGCAACAAACTGTTTATGGACAGAAGATTCTGGATTAAATAATAACTCTCTAACTTGTTTAGATGAAGTTATAGAACAAAACTTTTCAGATGGAAGTCATACAATAACAATTTATGCTTCTGATTCAGGTTCTAGTGTTTCTGATTCTTTATCTTTTTCTGTGGACACAACTGTTGAAACAACTATAACTTTAAACTCTCCATCAGACTCTTCAACAGTTTCATATCCAACTAATGGAGAAATTGCAGTAGATTTTTCATATGATGTTTCTAGAACAAATATTGAAAAGTGCTGGTGGTCTTGGGGAATACAAGGATCTTCAAGTGGAAGCAATGTAACAAACTCCTCTCCAATAACTTCAACAGGAAATGTAATTTCATATTCATTTAATTCAGCATATTCTTCATGGGAATGGCATATCTCTTGCTTAGATACTCAAGGAAATTCAATTCATGCTTCAAGAATTCTTTCTGTAACTCAAGATACTTCTTCAAGTAATGATGATACAACAACTTCAAGCGACGATACAACTTCAAGCGACGATACAACAACTTCAGGAGGGGGCGGAAGTGTTGTTGGAACAACATATAGAGTAACAAAAGAACAGTGTGAAAATGGAATCACTAGAGAGCTAGACGCAGATGATAAAATAAAATTTGATATAGAACTAGATGGATTAGAAACACACTATCTTAAAATAAAAGAAATTACCTCTTCAAGAGTAGACATAACTATTGAATCAGATCCAATTGAAGCAACTTTCTCTGTATCTGAAACAAAAAAATTCGACATAAATGCAGATGAGACTTATGATTTAGAAGTAAAACTTATGTCTCTACAAGATAACAAAGCAAGTTTTAATATTAAGACAATTTCCGAAGCAGTTCCAGAACAAGAACTAAATGAATTAACAACTCTTGAAACAGATTTTGAAGAAGAACTTGTTGAATCTACAGATACTAGTGGAATTACTGGTTTTGTAACAGGTCTAACAGATAAAGTCGGAAAAAGAAATGTTTTAATTTCAATAGCATTTATAGCGATTATTGCCGCAAGTGCTTTAAGTTTTGTTTTAATAAAAAAACACCATCCACAAAAAATAGAAAAAGCAAAGAAAATATTTAAAAGAAAGAAAACCCAAAAACATGATAATATTATAGAAAAAAATGCAGAAAAAATTAAAGCCAAGTCTAAGGGAGAAAAAAAGATATCTTCTGATGACACTGAAAGGCTCTATGAGTGGGAAGAAGAACACTAAAGAAATAATAGAAAAAGCTATTTTGAAATATCTTGGAGTTCTAGGTTATGCAAAATCAGGGGCTATATTTGTCAAAAAAGAAAAAAATCTTATTCTTGCAGTAAATAGAAAAATGTTAGATGAAGTAAAATCTGCTTTAGCTCTATCAAATATTTCTGTTAAGAAGGTTTCTGGCACAATTAAAGGGCTATCGTAAGATTTAAAAATACCTAAATTCTCATAGATATGTCGTAGAGAAGGAAATTAAAATTTGATTATGTCCTTCTAAATAAATATAATTTAGATTAATATGGAAATGCCAATGGAAATGCAGCATCAAGTAATGGGATATGATAGAACTGCAACTATGTTCTCACCTGATGGGCATTTATTACAAGTAGAATATGCAGAAAAAACAGTTAGGCTAGGCTCTGCAAGTATTGGAATGATTTCTAGTGATGGTGTTGTAATTATGGCAGATAGAAGAGTGAAAGACACCTTAATTCAACCAGAATCAGCAAATAAGATTTATGAAATTGATGAACATATAGCGGCAACAGCGTCTGGAATACTATCAGATGCGAGAGTTTTAATTGAAAGAGCTCAATTAATCTCCCAACAACACAGAGTAACTTATGATTCTCCAATAGATGTAGAATCTATTATAAAAGAAATAGCTAATTTAAAACAAGCATTTACTCAATATGGTGGTGCAAGGCCTTTTGGAGTATCAATCCTAGTTGGAGGAATTGCAAATAAACATAAAAAACTATATGTTTCAGATGTAACTGGAAATTATTTTTCATATAAAGCAATAGCAATTGGAGAAAATGACGAAAAAATAAAAGAATCTTTAAGAAAAGAGTATAATGAAAAAATGTCCTCTGAAGAATGCTTAAAACTAGGATTTAAAATATTTAAAGAAATTTTAGGAAAAAACTTTGATATAAATAGATTTGATATAGGAATCATAGGAATTGATGGAAAAATAAAAAGAATGCATGGAGACCTATTAAAAAAATACTTAAAATGAATACAGTAGCTAGACTAAAAAATAAAGGAAAAAACTTTGAAATTCTTGTAGACCTAGATAAAGCACTAGATTTTAAAAAGCAAGGAGGAAGTATTTCAGAAGTTCTTTTATCAGATAATATTGTTAGTGACATAAAAAAAGGATTAAAAGTTGCAGAAGAAGATTTAAAAGAAATTTTTGGAACAACAGAAACTAATGAAGTAGCTGAAAAAATAATAAAACAAGGAGAAATACAGCTCCCAACAGAATATAGAAATAAAGAAAGAGGCATGAAATTCAAGCAAGTAGTAGATTTTTTAACAAAAAATGCAGTAGACCCAAAAACATCTTCTCCATATACGCCTTCAAGAATAGAACAAGCACTAAGTGAAGCAGGAGTAAATTTAGAAAACAAGCCAATTGAACAACAAATAAAATCAATAACAGAAAAACTACAAGAAATAATTCCAATAAAAATAGAAACAAAAAAACTATCAATTAAAATACCTGCACAACACACAGGTAAGGCATATAGTATAGTTAAAGAATATAAAGAAAAAGAAGAATGGCTTGACAACGGAGACTTACAAATTCTTGTTAATATTCCAGCAGGAATGCAAATGGATTTTTATGATAAACTAAATTCTCTCACTCATGGTTCAAGTGTTGTAGAGGAGATAAAAAATGACTAAAAAAATAGTAGTTCCTGGAGAAAAAATAACTTCTGATGATAAATTTCTTCCAGGAGAAGGAACTATGAAACAAGGAAAAGACATTAAGGCTCTTCGTTTCGGACTTTATGAAGAAAACGGAAGATTAGTTAAGGTAATCCCTTTATCTGGAATATTTATGCCAAGAAGAGGAAATGTAGTTATTGGAAAAGTTATGGACATAACTTTTAATGGATGGATTATAGATATTGATGCACCATATCAATCTTTTTTACCTTTATCAGAATGCCCAAGATATGTTAATAAAAGAGATCTTCAAGACTATTTAGATATAGGAGACATGGTAGTTGCTAAAATTTCTGGAGTTAAATCTAAAGGAGTTGATCTTTCTGTGTTATCAAGAGGTTTAGGAAAAATAGAATCAGGAATAACTATCAGAACAAATTCAAATAAAGTTCCTAGAATTATTGGAAAAGAAGGAAGCATGATTAATTTAATTAAAAAAGAAACAAATACTGAAATTACAGTAGGACAAAATGGAATTATATGGTTAAAAGGAGATAATATCGAAGACGAGCTTTTTGCTAAAAAAGCAATCCTTTTTGTTTCTGAAAAATCCTTTGTTGAAGGACTTACAGAAAAAGTAGAAGAATTTTTAAAGAAAAATAAACCTAAGAAAATATCAAAAAAATGAAAAGACATGACGGAAGAAAAGAAAACGAAATGAGAGAAATAAAAGCAGAAGTAGGAGTAGTTCCAAATGCAAATGGTTCTGCAATTTTCAAATTTGGAGACACAGTTGCAATAGCAGCAGTTTATGGCCCTCATCCACTCCACCCACAACATCTTCAAGACCCTAGAAAAGGAATACTAAGATGTAATTATGATATGACTTCATTTTCTGTAACAGAAAGAAAAAGACCTGGACCTTCAAGAAGAAGTCAGGAAATTAGCAAGGTTTCAGAGTGGTCACTTCTTCCTGTTTTAAAACTAGAAGAGTTTCCAAACACTGTTGTTGATTTACACATTGTAATAATTCAAGCAAATGCATCTACAAGATGCGCAGGAATTAATGCAGCTTCTCTTGCTCTAGCTCAGGCTGGAGTTCCAATGACTGGACTAGTAGGGGCTGTTTCTGTAGGAAAACTTGATAGAGATATTGTTGTGGATGTAGATAAAAAAGAAGAAGATTTTGATAAAGGAGAAGGAGCAACAGATATAGCAATGGCATTTACAGCAGAAGGAGAGATAACTCTTTTACAACTAGATGGGAAAATACAAGAAGATAAAATGAAAGAAGCACTAGAAGCAGGAGAAAAAGCCTGTATGGAAATAATTGAAATTCAAAAAAAAGCACTTAAATCAATAAAAAAATAAAATGGATGTAACAAATTTAACAAAAAAACGAATAAAAGAATATCTTTCAGAAGGAAAAAGATTTGATGGAAGAAAACCATTAGATTATAGAGATATTGAGATAGAAACAGGAATAAGTAAGAATTCTGAAGGCTCTGCAAGAGTAAGGCTAGGAAAAACAGAAGTTATTGTTGGAGTTAAACTAGATGTAGGCGAGCCTTACACAGACTCTCCAGATGAAGGAGTAATGATTACATCATGCGAACTAACTCCACTATCTTCAGAGAGATTTGAATACGGTCCACCAAAAATAGAGGCAATTGAGTTAGGAAGACTAGTAGATAGAGGAATTAGAGAATCAGGATTTATTGATTGGAAAAAACTTTGCATAAAAAAAGGAGAAAAAATATGGGTTCTTTTTCTTGATATTTATACAATAAATGACGACGGTGATTTGCTTGATGCAGCATGTTTTGCAGCACTAGCTGCTTTATTTGACGCAAAATTCCCTAAATATGATGAAAAATTAGAAAAAGTAGTTTATGGAGAGTTTACAACTAAAAAACTTCCATTATCTAAAATAGTTCCCTTAACTTTTACTTTCCACAAAATTGGAGATGAGATTGTTTTAGATCCAACAAGACAAGAAGAAGATTCAGCAGATACAAGAATAACCTTATCTTTATCAAAAGATAAAGATGTTGCTATTAACTCTTGTCAAAAAGGTGGAGAAAAAGATTTTACAAAAAAAGAAATGATAGATATCCTTGCAAAAGCATTTAAAAAATATGAAGAGTCTGATGAACTCATCAAAAAGCTAAAAAAATGAGCGAATTCACTAAATATGAAATAGCTAGAATTCTAGGAGCCAGAGCATTACAACTTTCAATGAATGCACCTATTTTATTAAAAATTGATAAAAAAGAAATTGAAGAGATGAACTATGATTCAATAAAAATAGCTGAAAAAGAGCTTAATGAAGATGTTTTGCCTATTTCTGTTAAAAGACCAATGCCAGAAAGAAAACAAAAACCTTTGAAAAAACAAAAAAGAGAAGAAAAACCACAAGAAGAAAAAGAGAAAAAAATAGATGATAAAGAAATAGAGGAAAAAGAAGAGGAAGAAGAACAAGAAATCAAAGCAGAAGGAGAGATAATGGAACTAGCAACTCCAGAAGACGAAAAAGAAGAAGTTGAGAAAAAGCCTGAAGTTTAACAATATTTTTAAACATCTTATTCTAATATAATTTATGCAAATCAAATCAATAAAAGGTGAGAAGATTCTAGACTCTCGTGGAAAAGAAACTATTAAAGTATTTATTGAATCTGATTTTGGCAGGTTTTCTGCTAGCTGTCCTTCAGGAACTTCTAAAGGAAAACACGAAAAAAAAGCATTTGCAGATACCGTAGAGGAAAGTATAGAAAAAATTGAAAGTTTAGAAATTAATAATCATTTTAATAAATTTGAGGATTTAATTTATTTAGAATCTGAAATTGCTAAAAAATTCAAACTAATAAACAATCTCGGTGCAAATGCAATTATTGCTTTAGAAATAGCAATTTTAAGAGCAATTGCCTTTCAAAAAAAGAAAGAACTATGGCAAGTAATTTCAGACACAGGTAAAACTCCCCTTCTTGTTGGAAACTGTATTGGTGGCGGAGCACATAGTAAAGGAACTAAGCCAGATTTTCAAGAATTTTTATTTATTCCAAAAGAAAATGTAGAAAAAGCAATTGAAATAAACAAAAGAGCTCATAAAATAGCAAAAAGAGAACTAGAAGATAAAGATGAACAATTTGAAGAATTAACAAACTACGAAAATGCCTGGCAAACCTCTCTTCCAGATAATAGAATTTTATTTATAATGCAAGAGATAAAACAAGAGATTGAGAAATTCTTACATACTAAAATAAGAATAGGTTTAGACGTAGCTGCATCTAGTTTTTTTAACAAAACCTATAATTATAAAAATCCAGAGAAAATAAGAAACAAAGAAGAACAAGTTAGATATATTAATTCTTTAATTGAAAAATTTAACTTAGTTTATATTGAAGACGCCTTAGATGAAGAAGATTTTGAAAATTTCTCTAAGTTAAATAAAAAAGCAATGATTGTTGGGGATGATTTAATATGTACACAAATTGATAGACTAAAAAAAGCAATTAAAATGAAATCAATTAATGCAGTTATTGTAAAACCAAATCAAAATGGATCTCTCTTGCAAGTCAAAAAATTTATAGAGATATGTAAGAAAAATAAAATAATCACAATTTTTTCTCATAGAAGTGGAGAAACTCAAGATTCCTGGCTAGCAGATCTTGCATATGGATTTAAAGCAGATTTTATGAAGTCAGGAATAATAGGAGAAGAAAGAGAAGTCAAGTTAAGACGTTTAAAAGAAATTTCCAAGAGTTAGGTTTAAAAACCCTAAATCTATATAATTTTACTTAGTCAGGTGCAAACCCGTAAGGAAGTAGCTTTAACTCCTGAAACTAATTATTAATCAATAGAATAAAAATTAATAAGATAAACTAATAAATATTAAAACTTCAAATCGCTGCTCAACGAGTATTAAGCTAGAAGTAAGGTTTATTAACAGACAAAATAGATTAAATAAAACATAATAATTAAAAATGCCTAGAAAAAAGAAAACAGAAGAGAAAGTAGAAGAAGTTAGTAAAGATAATCCTAAAAAAATAGAAGAAAAATCTAAAGAAGATAAAAAAGAAGATTTAGAAATAGAAGAAACTAAAACATCCCTTACTCCTTTAGAAGACTATCTTAAGTGTGGAACCTATCTTGGAACTAAAGTTATAACTCCAGATATGAGGCAGTTTGTATATAAAAGAAGAAATGATGGTCTAGCAGTATTAAACACAGCTTTAATTGACGAAAAACTAAAAGAAGCAATTGATTTTATCTCACAATATAAACCAGAAGATATTATTGTTGTTTGTAAAAGAGAAGCAGGATGGAAAGCAGTAAGATTATTTTCAGAAATAACAGGAATAAAATCATTTACAAAAAAATATCCTGCGGGAATTATAACTAATACAACACTCCCTACATTTTTTGAAACAGAACTTGTTCTTATTTGCGATCCTTGGATAGATAAAAATGCTTTAAAAGACGCAAAAAGATTACATCTTCCTGTAGTAGGTTTATGTGATGCAAATAATCTAACAGCAGGAATAGATAAAATAGTTCCTTGTAATAATAAATCAAATAAATCTTTAGCATTGCTTTTTTCTATAATAACAAGAGAGTATTGTAAAAAACAAGGAATTAAAACTAAAATTCCTTCTTTAGATGACTTTGCAGGAGAAAAAATAGAAGAAGTAGAAGTTAAAAAAGATAAAAAAAGAGAAAAGAAAAGAGAAGAAGAAAAAGCAAAAGACGAAAAGAAAATTGAAGCTCGTTTAAAAGAAAAAGTAGAAGAAGGTGTTTAACTTCAATTCTCTTTGAACCTATCGACGGCTTTATAAATAAGTTTTTCTTGTATGTTTTATGAATAAAATATTAACAATATTTTTACTAAGCATGTTGATTTTTCCAATGGTTAGTGCAGATGTAATAATTCCAGGACAAAGCCCAATTGATATTGATAATATTATAACAAACATAGAGGATTTTCCCGATTATGTTTTTATTACAGTTGGTAGTTTAATGGGAGAAAACCATTTAGGAATGTGCCCTCCAAGATTAATTGAAAATGGAGAAATACAAGGAGGATATAAATTCTGTGAATTATCTGTTTATGCAATTAAAAAAACAGATTATGATCCATCTATGATAAATGAATTAGTAGAATTAGAAGATTATAAAGAGTATATTAATTCTTATGGAAAATTAGTAATAAAAAATATAGAACATTATAGAGAAGAACCAGACACAAATCCTATAAGGCACATAACAAACCATTATGAAATTGACTTAAATAAAGTACTAGAAGAACCAAATAAAAAAGAAATAGAAAAAAATTATTTATTTTATTTATATACAATTATCCCAATAATTGCTCTTTTAATTATTATTTGGATTTTAATTAAAAAATATAAAAAATGAAAATCCTAATAGCTTTATTTTTAACAATTATATTAGAATTTATAATTTATGCAATTGCTATTAGAAAAAATATCGGAAAATTATTTCTTTATTCTTTATTAATTAATTCTTTTACAAATCCTCTGGCTAATATGCTTTTCAAAACACCTTGGTTTTTTCCATTAGAAATTTTAGTATTTATTGTTGAAATCCCTCTAATTAAGTATCTTTTTGAGATTAAATGGTGGAAAGCAATTATAATTTCATTAATAGCTAATTTAGTAACAGTCTTATTGTCAATGTTTGTTTTTTTATTCCCTATTTTCTAGACAAAACCTTTATAAACTCTTTTTTATCTAGTCTTATATAAAATGATTAATTGGATGAGTGCCTTAATAAGAAAAAATATAGGTTAAGGTATGAGGTATGTAAAGGCGTTCATCTAGTATGGTATTCTAGTTAATAATTTAGGAAAAATGCTAAATCCAGTTTATCCTGCTGGAGGTTGCGGCTATTTGGTTTGCCCTTAGGCATGCAAGTTTTCCGAAAGGAAGCGAACGGCTCAGTAACACGTAGCTAACCTACCCTTAAGTCATGGACACCCTCGGGAAACTGAGGCTAAACCATGATAAGAGATTTTCTCTGGAAGGAATTATCTCTCAAACTCGAGCTTAAGGATGGGGCTGCGGCTGATTAGGTTGTTGGTAGTGTAATGGACTACCAAGCCATAGATCAGTAAGGGCTCTTAGCGGAGGTGCCCTGAGAAGGAATCTGAGACACTATTCCTAGCTCTACGGAGTGCAGCAGCCGGGGATCTTTTGCAATGTACGAAAGTATGACAAAGCGAACCAAAGTGTTTTTCCATTTGGAAAAACTTTTGCTTAATGTAAAAAGTTAGGCGAATAAGGACTGGGCAAGACCGGTGCCAGCCGCCGCGGTAATACCGGCAGTCCAAGTCGTGACCGATTTTATTGGGTCTAAAACATCCGTAGCTTGTTGTATAAGTCTCTTGTGAAATCTTATATCTTAAGTATAAGGCGTGCAAGAGATACTATATAGCTTGAGACCAGGAGACGCAAGAAGTACTGTCGAGGTAGTGGTAAAATACGTTAATCTCGATTGGACTCACAATGGCGAAAGCATCTTGCGAGAATGGTTCTGACAGTGAGGGATGAAGGCTAGGGTCGCAAAACGGATTAGATACCCGTGTAGTCCTAGCAGTAAACTCTGCACACTAAACATTGGTTTCTCCTCGAGAGAAATCAGTGCTGTAGGGAAGCCGAAGAGTGTGCTACCTGGGAAGTATAGTCGCAAGACCGAAACTTAAAGGAATTGGCGGGGGGATACCACAACGGGTGACGCGTGCGGTTCAATTAGATTCTACACCCTGAACCTCACCAGGAGCGACAGCAGAATGAAGGTCAGTCTGAAGGGCTTACCTGACACGCTGAGAGGAGTTGCATGGCCGACGTCAGCCTGTGTTGTGAAATGCTCTGTTAAATCAGATAACAGGCGAGACCCATGTGTATAGTTGCTACGTTAAGGGCACACTATATAGACTGCCTTGGCAACAAGGAGGAAGGTATGGGCTACGTTAGGTGAGTACGGCCCGAATCCCCTGGGCAACACGCGCGCGGCAATGCTGTATGCAATGAGATGCAACTCCGAGAGGAGAAGCTAATCCCAAAATATACAGCTTAGTTCAGATCGAGGCTTGTAACTCAGCCTCGTGACGATGGAATCCGTAGTAATCGTTTGTAATCAGCGAACGGTGAATAAGTCCCTGTTCCTTGCACACACCGCCCATCAAACTAACCGAGTTATGTTTAGTTGAAGCTTATTGAAGAAACTGAGCATGACAAGGTAAGTTAAGTTGACACAAGGTATCCGTAGGGGAACCTGCGGATGGATCACCTCCTAAATATTATTAAGGCAATATACTAGGCTTTTACATACCACCTTAATCACCAAAGATTAAATTTAAAAACAACGAGCACAATAATAAAATAAGGGCTCGTAGTCTAATGGTAGAATTCCTCCCTTGCACGGAGGGGGTCCGCGTTCGATTCGCGGCGAGTCCATAATTCTATCAAATCATATTCACAATAAAGACCACCAGCGGGTTTTTAGAATCCTGCAACCGGTCTACGTGAAAAGCAAAATGAAGTTCCCAAAATATATTGGGGATGGATTCGAGACTAAATTATAGTCAATGAGATAGTAGAATAGTAAGTGTGTTCTTATATACACTGTTAGGTGGATAGCTTGGTTTGGATTGCGATGAAGGACGTGGCAAGCTGCGATAAGCTATGGCGAGCTGCATGCAAGCTTTGAACCATAGATTTCCTAATTCGAGAACGAGTTTATGCCGAGAGGCAGGCACACCCTGGGAATTGAAACATCTTAGTACCAGGAGGAAAAGAAAATAAATAATGATGGCTTTAGTAGCAGCGAGCGAAAAAGTCAGAGGGCAAAGTGAATCTTGCTTGAAAGAGTTAAGAGATGTGCTTATGCTTTTGCCTAAGTTAGTGAATCAAAGTTTTCTGGAAAGAAATACCTTAGAGGGTGATAGTCCCGTAGATTAAGCTAATATGGTTTTGCATAAAAAGAGTAGTATCTCCTGGATCGGAGGTATGAATACCTGAAAATCCTATGGATTTTCTGGGCCCAAGAATCTTTGATTCTTGTGGTGGCAGAATTAACTGCTAACCCTAAATATGAATCCAAGTCCGATAGTGCACTAGTACCGCGAGGGAAAGCTGAAAAGTACTCTTAGCAGAGAGTTAAAAGACTTGAAATCTAACAGTTACAATTGGTTACAGCTGTCTTACTCATTTATGAGTAGGGGTTGTAACGTACGTTTTGAAGAACGAGCCAGGGAGTTTATTTCTGTGGCAAGGTTAATTCTAGTAGCCATAGCGAAAGCGAGTCTGAAAGGGCGATAGTCACAGGGGTAAGACCCGAAGCCAGATGATCTATTCATGAGCAAGGTGAAGTCTTCCGAAAGGGGGATGGAGGCCTGAACCGTTGTTGTGTGCATGCACTTGGATGACTTGTGAATAGGGGTGAAAAGCCTATCTAATCTGGCGATGTCTGGTTCCTGCTGAAATATGCGGAGTATAGTCTTATCTTTTAGTTGTATGAGAGGTAAAGTACGGATGGAATTTGCAGAGCGTTTTTGCTACGGAATTTTTTCCAACTCAGAACTTTCATATTGCAAGATAGGAATCAGGGGCAGTGCGTAAGGTGCTGTTCCGAGACCCGAACAAGGGAGACTGCAGTTAAGGTCCCTAAATTTATGCTAAGTGTGTTAAATTTTGTTGGAAACCTGAGACAGTAGAGATGTAGGCCCAGAAGCAGCCATCATTTAAAGAAAGCGTAACAGCTCATTTATCGAGGTTTCTAGCGGAGAAAATGGACGGGGCTAAGCATAATACCGATACTGCAGAGGCATTCAGACGAATGTCCTGGTAAGCAGGCATTCTTCTAGCATTGAAGCTTTTTTGAGAAAAGGAGTGGAGCGAGAAGAAAAGATAATCCTGGTGGTAGTAAGATCATATCTTTCTGAGAGGAAAGACGTCGTAAGGGCAAGGTTTCCTTGGCAATATCAATTAGCCAAGGGTTAGTCAGCTCCTAAGTTATCTCTTAACCGAGAATAGCGATGGATATCAGGTTAATATTCCTGTACTGATTAAGTGTATATCATAGTTTGCTTTAGGATAGGCGGAATTTCGAAAGAAATAATAAGAAAGAAATTAGTGGAGTGTAATGCATAGATGCTAAAGAATTTCTTATGAATCTGCTGATTCCAGGAGCCCGTGAAAAGACTATGACCTAGCTTAATTAGCTGTACCCAGAACCGGCACCGGTGCCCTAGCTGAGAAGGCTAAGACGTGTAAGGACAAACTGATTAAGGGAATTCGGCAATTTGGCCCTGTAACTTCGGTTGAAGGGGTGTCTATCTTTGTTTTCGATATTAGAATGCATTGATAGATCTCAGTAACAAAGACGGCCCGACTGTTTATCAAAAACATAGCCAAGTGCTAATCTGAAAAGACTTGTATACTTGGTGAGACCTGCCCAGTGGTGGTGTCTAAAACTCTTTTTCAAGAGAGCTAAGGTCCATCAAACGGCGGGCCTAACTATGAGGCTCTTAAGGTTGGACGCATAACGCAGCCTTAATAAAACTTGACTATATGCGGGAAAATCTGAGTATCTTATAATACTCGTCGATTAATGGCAGTAAAAATTTATAAGTGCAGACAATCCGCAGGGAAGACTTCATTAATGAAGAACCCTCAGAGACTATACGTCGAGCACTAAATAATTAGTGAAGATATAGTCCGAACTGAATAGCGATATTCAGAGTTGAATCTTAACGATTCAGAATAACACAATTGAGCGTAATGCCTTGTCATCTGAATGGTGACGTGCATGAATGGTTTAACGAGGTTGTCACTGTCCCTAATCAGAACCTTCTGAACACACTTTCCGGTGAAAATGCCGGATTCTCCTAGTGGGAAGCGAAGACCTTGTAGACCTTTACTGCAACTTGTTGTTGTAACTTTATGTAGTGTGCCCAGCATAGGTAGGAGCGTTGAAACTGTCATTTTGGTGGCAGTGGAGCAACCTTGTAATACTACCCATGCTTTATAGAGCTACTAACTCTTTAGAGAACAGCAGCAGGCGGGCAGTTTGGCTGGGGCGGCACCCTGAAGAAAAGATATCTTTAGGGCTCAAAGACAAGCTCATTCGGTTTGGAAATCCGAAGTAGAGTGTAAAGGCAAAAGCTTGTCTAACTGTTTTTCAAACAATACGAAAAGCAGAAGTGAAAGCTGGACTTAACGAACCTACAATGACTTTTAATGGGTCATGTAGCTGCCAGAAAAGGTACCTCAAGGATAACAGGCTTGTCGCGCCCGATAGTCCACATTGACGGCGCGGTTTGGTACATCGCTGTCGGCTCTTCCTATCCTGGTTGTGCACAAGCAGCCAAGGGTGCTGGAGTTCACATATTAAAAGGGATCGTTAGCTGGGTTAAGAACGTCGTGAGACAGTTTGTATGATATCTACTAGGAGTGTAATTGTCTGAGTGGAATGACTCTCTAGTACGAGAGGAACGGGAGTCAGTAGCCTCTGGTCTACCTGTTGTTATGAGCATGCAGGGCAGCTACGCTATGTATCGACAAGAGCTGAAAGCATCTAAGCTCGAAGCGATCCGCAAGACGAGACAATATAGGCCGTTATATAACATAACGTTGATAGAGTTGGGGTGTAAGCATTGAGCTTCGGCGATTTGTTCAGCCTGCAACTACTAAAAGCCACATCTTCACATATTACTATTCTACTATCTCTTTTTGATTTTCTAATTAATAACATTTAAAAATATCATAATATTTACTGAATATGGGGGAAATACTCAGTTATAGAAGATTTCTTAAAACCTATAAAACAAGAGGTCATAGGATAAACCATTTAGAAAGTTATAAACATTTTTTCCCAATAAAAACCTCTCCTTTGCTTGCAGGAATTGTAGCAGACTTAATTGGTGACGGCCATTTACAAGAAGACCCAAAATGGAGAATTGACTTTACATCTAAATCAATTAATGAATTAAAAAACTTTGAAAAAAGAATAAATATTTTATTTAATATTAAAGGAAGAATTAGAATTAATAAATCAAATATTTATGGAAAAACATATAACCTTGCTATTAATTGCTCCCCTATAACAAGAATTTTATATTTATGTGGAGTTCCACCAGGACAAAAAGTCTTGACTTATTTTGATATTCCTTCATGGATTAAAAATGAAAAAGAATGTTTTAGAGAATTTTGCAGAAGATTATTTACATGTGAAGCGAGTATAATGTCTGAAAAAAATAGAAAAATTCCTCAGATAAGATTTGAAATGTGGAAATCAAAAAATCTTATTAATAACTCAAAAAAATTTATGAATAATATTAAAAAATTACTAAAAATTTATTTCAATATAAATTCTTCAGTTATTATACAAAAAAAAGAAAATATTAGGAAAGATGCCATCATAACTAAACCTATTAGGTTATATATTTTTGGAGAGTCTGTTATTAGATTTTATAATAAAATAGGTTTTGATAATGAAAAACAAAAAACCTTAAAAGCTCTAATTTCTACATAATTTCAGGTGAAGTCCCATTACTGCTGCGGGGAAATTTTATACCGTAAAAGTAGCTCAGTGGGAGAGCGCTACGCTGAAGACGTAGGTGTCGGGAGTTCGATTCTCCCCTTCCCCACTTCTATTAAAAATGACAGAACCAGCAAGAAAATTAAGGGCAACAGTGAATGGAGAAACAATACATATAGATCAACTTCCGATTATAGTTAAATCAAGAACTCCCCTTCAAATTTATTATGATTTATTAATTAATCAAGGATTTACACCTGCAGCACAATATCTTATAAGAAACCCAGAAATAGAGAGACAAATATCAGAACAAATAAACGCAAGGCTTGCAGATTATATCGAAAAACAAAGAAAATTACAAGAGTCAAGAACTTATTTTATATCAACACTTAGAGCAATTACAGAAAAAAGAACTTAGTTATTTCTTAAAAAACTTAGCAATTTCAAATAAAATAAAACCAGATAATCCAAATGGAAGTAAGAAAAGCCAATCTTTAATTGTTAAAGGGACTAAACTTAAAGCACTAGCAAGAGGAGTATATAGTGCAATTATTTGAATTATAATTGCAGACAAAACTCCCAAAATAACCCATTTATTTGTCCAGTCAGCTTTATGGATTTTCCTACTACTTTTAATACTAAATATTAAAAACATCTCAAATAAAACATCTCCAGTAAGAACAAGTGTCCAAACTTTCTCAGAATTGTCAGGGTACTTATTTATAGCTATTAAAAATATGATTAATCCAACTAAAAAAGCAATAAATCCTCCAATTAAAACATAAATCAAAATTTTATCTAAAATTGATTTTTCTTTTCTCGGTTTTCCTCGCATTACACTTTCTGGTTTTTCTTTTATCAATGCCATAGCAGGAAGAGAATCTGTGATAAGATTCATCCAAAGAATATGAATAGGTAATAAAGGAAGAAATGGAAATCCGAAAATAATTGCTACTGCAATTAATAATATTTCTGAAAAATTAACAGTTAAAAAATATTTCGTAATTTTTTTTGAATTATCATAAACCTTTCTTCCTTCTTCAACTGCTTTAACAATACTTGAAAAATCATCATCTAGTAAAACCATATCTGAAACCTCTCTTGCAACATCACTCCCCCTTATACCCATAGCAACTCCTATGTTCGCTCTTTTTAAAGCAAGAACATCATTAACTCCATCTCCTGTAACTGCAACCTCTTCATCTCTTGATTTTAATAATTCAACTATTCTTAATTTTTGTTTAGGTTCAATTCTAGCAAAAATCTCAATTTTATCAATTTTTTTAATTAATTCTTTATCATCCATTAGTTTAAGTTGTTTTCCAGAAATCATCTCTCCTGAAATCCCGATTTGCTTACCAATTGCCCTAGCTGTAAGTTCAGAATCTCCTGTAAGCATCTTAACTTTAATTCCTGCTTTCTTACATAAACTTATCGAATCTTTAACATTTTGTCTTGGTGGATCTTGCATTCCAATAAAACCTAAAAAAATCAAATCATCTTCGATTTCTCCACCTTTATAAATTTTAAATGCAAATCCTAAAACTCTTAGAGCACGATTTTCCATATATTCAGCATATTTTAACAATTCTTTTTTTCTTCTTTCATCTATTTTTATAATTTCTCCATTTACATACTCAAATTTACTTTTAAAAACAATTTTTTCTGGCGCGCCTTTACTATAGACTATCTCTCTCCTATTTTTTCTAACTATTGACATCATTTTTCTTTCTGATGAAAAAGAAATCTCTTTAACTCTTTTTTCTTGCTCTGTAAGTGTTTTTCTATTAAATCCTAAATCTAAACCAGCTGCAATTAAAGCAGATTCTGTTGCCTCTCCAATAATCTCATATTTACCATTTGTTTTTTCAAACCTTGCATTATTGCACAAAACAGATGTCTTAAATAACTGCTGGAGAATTTTGTCGTCTTTAATATCAATTTTATTTTTCCTATTCATCAATTCTTTTTCTTTTTTAAAAAACATTTTTTTATTTGCATAAACCTCTTTTACACTCATCTTCCCTTCTGTCATAGTTCCTGTTTTATCAGCACAAATAACAGTCACACTTCCTAAAGATTCAGCTGCTGGAAGCCTTCTTATTATTGTTTTTTCTTTTGCCATAGATTTAGTTGCAAATGCAAGCCCAATAGTTATAACTGCAGGCAAACCTTCAGGAATTGCTGAAACTGCAAGAGCAATTGCAGTAAGAAACATATTATAAATTTCTTGATTAAAAATAACTCCTATAATTAAAATTAAAACAGATAATAAAACAACAAGGACTGAAACTTGTTTAGCAAATTTATCCATTTTTTTCTGCATTGGTGTTTCTTGTAATCTTATCTCTTGTAATTCTCCTGCTATTTTTCCAAACTCAGTTTTCATCCCAGTTCCAACAATAATACACTTGCATCTTCCCCTCACAATATTAGTGCCAGTATAAACCATATTTTTTCTTTCAGCAAGAATCTCCCCACCTTCGATAACTAAATCTTTTTTTCTTACTGGCATACTTTCACCTGTTAAAACCGCTTCATTAACTTCTAAACTTTCTGCCTCTAAAATTCTAGAATCAGCAGGAACTTTATCACCTTCTTTTAAAATCAAAATATCTCCAGGAACTATTTCACTAACTTTCAAAACCTTTAGTTTACCACCTCTTAAAATCTTAACCTCTCTACTCAAAATCTTCTTTAGTTTTGAAATTGACTTCTCTGCTTTATACTGTTGAGAAAAACCTATAAATGCATTTAAAATTACTATTGCAAGTATTACAGAAGCATCTATATAATGTTCTATAACTATAGAAACAATGATCGCTGCTAATAAAATATAAATCAACCAGGATTTAAATTGCAAAAAGAAAATTTTCCAAGGATTTATCTCTTGCTTTTTTTCTATAATATTTTTTCCGTATTTCTCTAATCTTCTTCCAGCTTCTTCATCAGAAATTCCTTTTTCAGAACTGCCTAGTTTTCTAATTACAGCCTCTTTTTTTAAATTATGCCACATACTTATAAAAATTAATAGGTATATATAAAATTAGTGGAGTAGATGTAGGCCACATTCTGTCAAACTTCCTATTGGAAAAGTTTGTGTGACATCTTACTATGCGGCTTATAGCCTTGCACCAGCGAAGATAGCCGTTTCATCATATCCTTTATTTCTCAGCTCCTCTCACGATTCTTAGCTCAATAAAGGCTGTGGCGTTTCTGTTCTAGAGCTCTGCCTCACGACAGTTTCCTCTCGGAAATCGCATTAATAGGTGTGTGGACCTTCCTCAGCAACAAAATTCTTTACAGAATTTTGAGGCCCAAAAAATCTATAAAAGATTTTTAAGGAATCAGTTTTTATATCAAAAACTTTGCCTTTTACAGCATGACCCCGAAAGTCACTCATCTACTCCAATTTTTCTAGTTTATTTTGCTTTTTAAACTTAACTAATTTAATAATCGCCTTATTAAAAAAACCACTTTTTTCATAATAAATTATAGAAAATAGAGATTATAAATTTTTTCAATTAAAAACATTTATAAATCCAAAACTCATTAATAGTTTATTAAAAAGAGGAAAATGACACTTACAAAATTTTGGAACAAAAAAGTAAAAAAGCTTAATTTTTGGGATTTACAATTTATTAAAGCAAGTGTTTTCTTTTTTGCTTTTTGGGTTATTAGTTTCATAAGTGTTGAAAAAATAATTAAATATCGTTGGTTGTGGTTCGGACTTTTCCTTATTTTTGCAATTAAACCATTTTATAAAGCATATGTAAAATGAGAAGAATACAAAAAAAAGCAGCATTAGAATTTACAATGACTACTGTAGTTGTGATTGTACTTGCAGTTATAATGCTTATTTTAGGAATTGTATTTATTAGAAGTATTATGTGTGCTGGAATTATTTTAGGAGAAGATATTACAACTTCAACACAAAAAGAAATAAGAAGTTTGTTTCAGGGAAATGATATAGGAGTTAAGTGTTCAGGACAAGGAGGAGAAGAATATAAAATAGGAACAGGTGGAAGAAGACCTATAGCCTGTGTAATTATTGTTGAACAAGAAACAAACTATGAACTAACAATCAAATCCATTGAAAGTTTAAATGGAGCCAAGACAAGTGTAGTTGAAGGATGGTTTATTGATCAAGACTGGGAAGGAACTGTAAAACCAGGAAAAGATGGCACTGCTGCAGTTGTAGGTTTATTAAATGTCCCTCAAAAAGCTGCAACAACCACACTAAAGCTAACAATTGATGCAGAAGATAAAGATGCAGGAACAAAAGAAACAATAATCTCCTACATTGATATAGTTCCAGTTGGTTGGTTTAAGTCAGCAATCTGTTAAATTTTTAAACTAAGTTTTCTATTTATGTTTATGAAAATTCTAGCAATTGGTGATTTCCATGGTAAGCTTCCTAAAAAATTACCTAAAAAAGACATAGACTTGATATTATTAGTGGGAGATTTAGGAAACGCTGATTTAGGAAGAAAGCAATCATTTAAAAAAATTGAAAATCCAGATTATAAGCCAACACCAAAACAAATAAAAAAAGCTTATCTTCAATCTTATATTTCTACAATAAAAATTCTAAAAAAATTAAACAAAATTTCAAAAACTTTTTTAGTTTACGGAAATGTTGAATCAACAGATAAAGAAACTAAGGAATTATCCAAAAAAATAAAATTAAAACTTCCTCTTTTAGGAAAAGAAATCAAAAAACTTAAAAATATCTATAATATTTCTAAAAAAACTAAAAAACTAAAAGGGATTTCCATTGCAGGATACCCTTATTTTGTTGATAAAGGATGGGCAAAAAGATTTAGAAATAAAAAATATTTAAACAAACATAAGGGTGAAGACAAAGATGCAAGAGACTTTTTTAAAATATTAAAAAAAGTAGATATTCTTCTTATTCATCAACCCCCATATAAAATCTTAGATAAAGTTAATTCAAAATATGCACCAAAAGACTGGCAAGGAAAACATGCAGGAAGCAAAATTATATTAAATTATATTAAAAAATATTCTCCAAACTATGCAATTTGTGGCCATATTCATGAAGCAAAAGGCGAGAAAAAAATAGGGAAAACAAAGGTTTTAAACCTGGGAATGCGTGGTTATAAAGTAATAGAAATAAAATGAAACTATACAACACTTTAACAAGAAAAAAAGAGGAATTCAAGCCAATTGGAAAAGAAGTTAAAATCTATTCTTGTGGCCCAACAGTTTATGATTCTCCGCATATAGGAAATCTTCGTGCATTTATTTTTGCAGATTTATTAAAAAGATATCTTAAATTTAAAAAATATAAAATAAAACATGTGATGAATATAACTGATATTGATGATAAGCTAATTAAAAAAAGTAAAGGAAAAAAAGAAAAACTAAAACAAATAACAAAAAAATATACTAAGGTATTTTTTGATGCTCTTTCTAGTTTAAATATAGAAAAAGCAGATATTTATCCACGTGCAACAGAACACATAAAAGAAATGTCTGAAATTGTTGAAAAACTACTAAAGAAAAATTTAGCTTATAAAACAACTGATGGAATTTATTTTAATATTAAAAAATTCAAACCCTATGGAAAACTATCTGGCCTAAAAAAACAAAATCTGAAAAAAACAAAATCAAGAATTGATAAAGATGAATACGATAAAAGCAATGCTAGGGATTTTGCTTTGTGGAAATTTCATACAAAAGAAGATGGAGAAATATCTTGGCAAACTTCACTAGGAAAAGGAAGGCCTGGGTGGCATATTGAGTGTTCTGCAATGTCTTCTAAATACTTAGGCCAGCCATTTGATATTCATACAGGTGGAATTGATTTGGTTTTTCCACATCATGAAAACGAAATTGCCCAATCAGAAGCAGCATTTGGTAAAAAATTTGTCAAATACTGGATACACAATGAACACCTAATTATAAACGGAAGAAAAATGTCTAAATCTCTAGGAAATTTTTATACTTTGGAGGATTTATTAAAAAAATATAATACAAATACATTAAGATACTTACTTTTATCAACTCATTATAGACAAAAACTAAATTTAACAGAACAATCTCTTAAAGCAGCAGAAAAAGCTGTTTTTAGAATTATGGAGTTTTTATCATCTGAGAATAAAAAAGAATCTAAAGAAATTCCAATACTAATTAAAAAAACAGAAAAAGAATTCATCTCAGCCCTAGACGATGATTTAAATATTTCAAAAGCACTAGCAACAATATTTAATTTTATTAGGAAATCAAATAAATTAGGTTCAGGAAAAAAATCAAAAGAACTTATTAAAAAAATCAACTCTGTTTTAGGACTAAAAATAGAAAAACAAAAAATACCTAAAGAAGTAAAAGAGTTAGTAGATAAAAGAGAAAAAGCAAGAAAAAATAAAGAATGGAAAGAAGCAGATAAACTAAGGGATAAAATTAAAAAACTAGGATTCCAATTAGATGATACAACTAAAGGAGTTAAGATAAAAAAAATAAAATGAATATAAAAAATATCATACTCGGAATTATAATTTCAGTAATATTTGTAATGTTTTGTGCTTATGGTGTTAATCTTCTTTATGATGCTCCAGAATATGATAATTATTGTGATGATAGACCTTATATTGTAGATAAAAACCTAACACAACAAGAAATTAATGAAAAAAATCAGTATTATAAAGAATGTCAAGAAGAATATGAATTAAAAAATGAAAATTATAGTAAAAATCTATTTATTATTAGTCTAGTTTTTAGTTTAATAATTATTACAATTTCTACATTTGTTATAAATGTATCAAGTGTTTCTGGGGGTTTAATGTTAGGAAGTTTATTCTTTATAATTTATGGGACTGGAAGATACTGGAGATATATGAATGATTGGATTAGGTTTATTTTATTAGGAGTTGTATTAATTATTTTAATTTATCTAGGTTTTAGAATTGCCAAGAAAAAATGATTTTAGATTAGATTTATAAATATCATTTAATTCTTTTTATTATAAAAGATGGTGAAAAAATTCGATTTTATAAATTTAAAATATAGGCCAAAAAGAGATGATTTAGTTTGTTTATTCTCAATAGAGCCAAATAAAATGTCAATGAAACAAGCAGCAAATACTGTTGCATTAGAATCTTCAGTAGGAACCTGGACAGCTGTAAAAGGAAGAGACTATATTAAAAAGCTAAGAGCGAAAGTTTTCAAAATAAAAGGTAATGACATTAAAATAGCATATCCTTCAGCTTTATTTGAAATAGATAATGTCCCAAATATTCTTTCAAGCATAGCAGGAAATATTTTTGGCATGAAAGCAGTTAAAAATATTCGTTTAGAAGATATTAAATTCCCTAAGAAGATACTTAATGCTTTTCAAGGCCCTAGATTTGGAATTCAAGGACTAAGAAAAATGTTAAAAATTAAAGATAGGCCTTTTGTCGGAACAATAATAAAACCTAAACTAGGTTTGAGGACAAGACACCATGCACAGAGTGCATACGAATCCTGGACTGGAGGATGTGATTTAGTTAAAGACGATGAAAATCTTGCTTCACAAAAATTTAATAGATTTGAAGAAAGAATTGCTAGAACCTTAGAAAAAAGAAAAAAAGCAGAAGAAGAAACAGGTGAGAAAAAAGCCTATTTAGTAAATATAACTGCTGAAACTAAAGAAATGATGCAAAGAGCACAGCTAGTAGAAGATTTAGGAGGAAAATATGTTATGATTGATATTCTTACTGCAGGTTTCTCTGCCTTACAAACTTTAAGAGAGGCTGGGTTTAAACTTGCTATCCATGCCCATAGAGCAATGCATGCTGCTATGACAAGAGATGAAAAACACGGAATGTCAATGATGACTATTGCAGATTTTGCAAGATTAATAGGAGTAGACACACTCCATATAGGAACTGGAATAGGAAAACTACATGGAGAAATCTCAGAAATTGAAGATCTTGCAGAGGAAATAGAAGATAAAAGAGTAAAAGAAACAAAATACCATCTTTCTCAAAACTGGGGTAAAATCAAACCAACTCTTGCTGTTTCTAGTGGAGGATTACATCCAGGACATGTCCCATTTTTAATAAAACATCTTGGAAAAGATATTGTTATTCAAGCAGGTGGAGGAATCCACGGACACCCACAAGGAACTTTTTCTGGAGCAATGGCTATGAGACAGGCAGTAGAAGCAGTAATGAAAAAACAATCTTTAGATCATTACGCAATAACTCATAAAGAATTAAGAAATGCATTATATTTTTGGAAATAATTAAAATGAAATATAGAAATGGTATTTTTGTCATAGTATTTAGAAAAAATAAATCTAAATATGAATATCTTATTTTAAAGAGAAAATTACACTGGAAAGGATGGGAATTCCCAAAAGGTGGATGCAAAAAAGGAGAAGACTATCTCAGATGTATTAAAAGAGAGCTAAAAGAAGAAACCAAACAATCCCCCTTATCAATAATCTCTTTTAATAAAAAAGGTAAGTGGAAATATCCTAAAGAACTATCAGATAGAAAAAACTTTGATGGACAGTCTTGGAGATTATTTGCTGCAGAACTAAAAAATAAAAATATAAAAATAGATAAAAGAGAACATGAAGATTATTCTTGGAAATCTTACTCAGAGGCAAAAAAAATACTAACATATAAAAACCAAAAAACCTGTTTAAAACTAGTAAATGATTTTTTAAAAAAACTATGAAATTCAGAGAATTTACTCTTGAGACTGGAAGAAAAATTTTCCTCGGAAAAAATGCAGAAAATAATGATGAACTAGTGGAAACTGCAGATGAAAATGATACTCTATTACATACTTCTGCTCCTGGCTCTCCTTTTTGTAATTTAGGAGAAAAACCAGGTAAAAAAGAGCTAAAACAAGCAGCAATTATCTGTGCTAAATTTTCTCAAGACTGGAGAGATAATAAAAAAGATGTAATAATCCACCAATTTAAGAAAAAAGATACAATAAAGAAAAAAACAATGAAAACAGGCACATGGCAAGTAAAAAAACAAAAGAAAATTTTTGTAAAAAAGAAAGAGATCGAGGAATTTGAAAATGCAAAATAAAGTAGTACACTTTCAAATAGGTAAAAATAAAATAAATAATAATTTAATTGAGAATATAAGAAAAACACTTGAGAAAAATAAAAGTGCTAGGGTTTCTTATCTAAAATCTTCAGGAAGAACTCATAAAAGTATTGATGAAGATATAAAAGTTTTAGAACAAAAACTTGGAAATAGATATGTAATCAAGAGAATTGGATTCACACTAGTTATAAGAAAATTCAGAAAACCTGTCAGATAACTTTATAAACCCAAATTCTATTTAATTTTAGGTTAATAGTCTATGACTATCTAATTCCGAAAGGAATGCCTATTATGATAAAATGGAAAAAAATCCAGTATATGATATGTTACCAGCAGAATATAATAAAAAACTAGCTCAAGCTCTAACTGAGTTTCCAGAGTTTGAAATGCCTTTATGGGCAAATTTTGTAAAAAGCGGTGTTTCAAAAATGAGGCCTCCAGCAGAAAAAGACTGGTGGCACAAGAGAATCGCCTCAATTTTAAGACTTACATATAAATCTAAAGTAGTTGGAGTAAATAGTCTAAGAAATAAATATGGAAGTAAGAAAAACAGAGGGCAAAAACCAGAAAAATTCAAAAGAGCAAGTGGAAAAATTATAAGAACAATGTTACAACAAGCAGAAAAAGCAGGATTTATGGAAAAAATCAATGGAAAAATAATCGGAAGGCAACTTACTGATAAAGGAAGAAAATTCTTAGAGGCAATAAAATGGGAATAAAGAAAACAGCTAAAAAAGTCAAGTTAAGCAAGCAAGGAAAAAGAACAAAGTGGGCTCCATTTTGGGTTGTCTTAAAGAAATTTGGTATGGGAAAGAAAGTACACCCTTCTTCAATAACAAGAGTTAGGAGAAACTGGAGACAAACAAAACTAAAAATTAAACCAAGAAAAGTAAGAAAAAGACATCTAGGTTAAGAAAATGGCTAAAAAACAAGAAACAAAAATAGAATTAGAAAGAATATATACTGTTCCTTTAAGAAAATCATGGTTAAAAGTACCAAAATACAGAAGAGTTCCTAGAGCAGTAAAAGAATTAAAAAAGTTTCTTGCAAGGCACATGAAAGTTGAAGAAAGAGATTTAAAAAAAGTAAAACTAGATAAATGGCTTAATGAAGAGCTATGGTTTAGGGGAATTAAATATCCTCCAGCTAAAATTAAAATCAAAGCAATAAAACAAGATGGAATTATTAAAGCAGAATTATTAGAGATTCCAGAAGTTATGAAGTTTAAACAAGCAAGAGAAAAGAAAGAAAAAGATAAAGCAAAATCAGAAAAAGAAAAAAAGAAGGCAGAGGAAGAAGCAAAAAAGAAAGTTGAAGAAGAAGCAAAAAAATCTGAAAAAACAGAACAAGAGAAAAAAGATGAAGATGAAAAACAAAAATCAACAAAACAAGCTGGCCTTGAAAAGCAAAAAGAAATGGCTAAACAATCAAGACATGTTAAAACAGAAAAACAAATGCAAAAGCATCAATTCAGAAAAGCTTTACAAAAGTAATTAAACTAATTCTAATGCTTCTCTACAAGTTACTCTAACAGATTGATTAATTTTAGGGTGGTCTAATTCTTCTTCATTAAACCACTTATATCTATAAAGTTCATTTTCATTTGCTTTAATATCTCTATCTTTTGTCTGAGTTGTTAATAAATAAAACATGCAATAGTGTAAGTGCTTTTCTTGAACATGGCTATCTCTAGGCATATTATGAACATTCACAAAAAAAGGAAGAGCATAATTTCTTTTATTGCCTCTTCTAGGCATAGGATAGCGCATAAAATCAATCTGGATTTTATCCCCTAATTCTTCTCTAATTTCTCTTCTTAATGCATCATCAGGGGTCTCGTCTGGATCAATATGCCCTCCAACTGGCAACCATTCATCTAATAATTTATGATGTACAAGTAAAACTCTATTATCTCTTACAATATAACCTGCAACAACATTATCTATTTTCATTTTAAAAAAGATGAAGAAGAATATTTAAAAATTAATACTCTTTAAACTATATTATGGATATTATAAAAGAATTCCAAAAACTGGAAAATCCAGAAAAAGCAATTCATTTACAAAGATTTTTTAAAACAGGAAAAGGACAGTATGGAGAAGGAGATATTTTTCTAGGAATTACAGTTCCTGAACAAAGAAAAATAGCAAATAAATTTAATCTTTCTTTAGATGAACTCCAAAAACTCTTAGATAGTAAGATTCATGAGCATAGGCTAACAAGCCTTTTTATTTTAAATAAAAAATTCAAAAAAGCAGATAAAAGAGAAAAACAAGAAATATTTGATTTTTACCTAAAAAACGTAAATAAAAGCAATATTAATAATTGGGATCTTGTAGATAGTTCTGCTCATAAAATTATAGGCAATTTTCTAGAAGATAAAGATAGGAAAATCCTCTATAATCTAGCTAAATCAAAAAACCTATGGGAAAAAAGAATATCTATTATCTCTGCATTTTGGTTTATTAAAAATAATGAATTTCAAGATGCGATTAATCTAGCAGAAATTCTTTTAAATGATAAACATGATTTAATTCATAAAGCAGTTGGCTGGATGTTAAGAGAAATAGGAAAAAGAGATAAGTCAGTTTTAATCAATTTCCTTAACAAACATTCGAAAAAAATGCCTAGAACAATGTTGAGATATTCAATTGAAAAACTAAACAAAAATGAAAAACAAAAGTATATGAAAAAATGAATACAATATGGCATTTCGTTATTAGCTTTATACTAGTCTTGCCTTTTGGCTGGAAAACTGCATTAATTGTTGCTCTAGGCTCAATTTTAATTGATATAGATCATCTTTATCTTCCCATTTCTCTTAGAAAAACTTCAAAAAAACAAGTAATTAAATTATGGAGACAAGAAACCAAGCATCATAGACCTCATTTCTTCCTTTTTCACACAATTGAATTTATAATTTTATTTTTAATTACATCTTATTTTATAAATTATTATTTATTCTTAATAGCAATTGGTTTCTTTTTACATCTAGTAGAAGATATTGTTTGTTATATATTACATTACAAATCTTTAAAACCATGGGCCAATTATCTTTCATTAATTGCTTACTTATCTAAAAAATGACAAATAAGAAAATAGATTTTAGCATCTTAAACATAGACAAGCCAAGCGGGCCAACTAGTTTTTCTATCTCAGATTATGTTAGAAAACTGCTTAAACCCTTAGGGGTTAAAAAAACATGTCATTTTGGAACTCTAGACCCTAAAGTAACTGGCGTCCTACCAATAGCTTTAAACAGAGCTTGCAGACTTACTAGTTATTTTTTAAAACAAGATAAAGAATATATAGGAATAATGAGAGTTCATAAAGAAACAACTAAATCAGAAATTGAGAAAATAATCAAAAAAAAGTTTCTTGGAAAAATAATGCAACTCCCCCCAATAAAATCAAGAGTTAAAAGACAGTTAAGAGAAAGAGAAATTAAAAAATTTGAGATTTTAGAAAAAAAAGACAAAGATTTTCTTTTTCATGCAGAGGTTCAAGCAGGAACATACATAAGAAAACTAATATCAGATTTAGGAGAAGAAATAGGCGGAGCACATATGCTTGAGTTAAGAAGAACTCGTGCCTGTGTATTTCCAGAAAAAAATTCAATTACACTATATGAACTAGAAAAAGCAGTTAAAGAAAATAAGCTAGACAAATACCTGATAGATGGAGCAGAAGCAATTAAAAAAATTCTCCCAATAGTTCAGATAAATAAAAAAGAAGTAGATAAAATTCTAAGAGGCCAACCAGTATATAAAGAAAATCTTGCTAGAAAATATAAACTCCCAGAAAATACAGAAATAGCTATTTTCTTAGATAAAAAATTCATTGAAACAGCTAAAGTAGTTAATGAAAAAAGAATTTTCGCTAAACCTGATTTTGTGTTTAATTAAAAAATTATAAAATTTAATAATAAGACTTCAACTAGTTGAGCAACAATTAATTATTATCTACCAAGCTATTAAGTTAGGAAAAGAACTATTAACAGAATTATTAAGATTTATAAACATCTTTTATCTTTAATATTTATGGCAAGGCAGGATGAAATAATAAAAGAGAGAATAAAAAAACTTGAAGATTTAAAGAAAAACAAGATAGAGCCATATAAATACTCTTTTGAGAAAAAAGACAGTGCAGCAGAATTACAAGAAAAACACAAAAACACTAAAGATGGAGAGAGAACAAAAAACACTGCTAAAACAGCTGGCAGAGTAATGGCAATAAGAGACATAGGAAAAATTATTTTTGTTAATTTAAGAGACTTTTCTGGAGATATACAATTAATATTACAAAAGTCAGAAACCCCCAAAAAACACATTGATTTTTTTAAAAAATATATAGATGTGGGAGATTTTATAGGAATTCAAGGAAATATTTTAAGAACAAAAAGAGGAGAACTAAGTATTTTAATTAAAAGCCTTGAACTTTTGACAAAAACAATCTTACCTTTACCTGAAAAATTTCATGGATTAAAAGAAGATGAAGAAAGATACAGAAAAAGATACCTAGATATGCTAATGAATCCAGAAATAAAAGAGATGTTCATTAAAAAATCAATTTTCTGGAACTCTATTAGAGAGTTTTTAGTAAAAAAAGGATTTCTTGAAATAGAAACTCCTGTTTTAGAAGCAAAAACTGGTGGAGCAGACGCAAATCCATTTTCCACACATCATGAAGCATTAGATATTAATTTATTCTTAAGAATCTCAATGGGAGAGCTATGGCAAAAAAAAGCCCTAATTGGTGGATTTGAAAAAACATTTGAACTAGGAAGACAGTTTAGAAATGAGGGGATTTCTGCAGAACATCTACAAGATTACACTCAAATGGAATTTTATTGGGCATATGCTGACTATAATGATAATATGAAACTAGTTGAAGAAATGTATAAATTTATTGCAAAAAAAACATTCGGAAAACTAAAATTTGAAATAAAAGGCAAGAAAATTGATTTAGGAAAAAAATGGAAAAAAATCTCTTATGCAAATGAAATAAAAAAACAAACAAAAATAGATATTCTAAAAGCAACTAAAGAACAAATTGTTAAGAAACTAAAGTCTTTGAAAATTGAATTTGACTCTAAACTAGAAAAAGAAAGACTTATAGATTTTTTATGGAAACACTGCAGAAAAAACATTTCTGGTCCTGCATTTATTATTGATATTCCTAAAGCAGTTTCACCACTAGCAAAAACAAATAGAAAAAACCCAGAACTTGTTGAAAGATTTTTTATCTTAATTGCTGGAAGTGAGCTAGGAAATGGATACTCAGAACTAAATGACCCTTTAGATCAAGAAAGCAGATTTAAAAGACAGCAAGAACTAAGAGAAAAAGGAGATAAAGAAGCGCAAATGCATGATAAAGAATATGTTGAAGCACTAAAATACGGAATGCCTCCTGCAACTGGTTTTGGTATGTCTGAGAGAGTATTTGCATTTTTAATGGATAAACCAATTAGAGAGACAGTAATGTTCCCACTACTAAGACCAGAAAAAAATAAACAAAAAAAGAAAAAATGAAACTAAATAAAACACAATCAATTGTAATTATAATCATAGCAATCATAATTGCTTTATCAATATATTTTGTAGTTAAATCAACAAAAGAAGAAAAAACATATTGCCCTGAAGTAAATCCTTATGCAGTTTGTGCAGATGTTTATGATCCTGTTTGCGGTTCAGATGAAATAACTCATATTAATGGCTGTCAAGCATGCCATTATGATGGGGTAGAGTGGTACACAATAGGAGAGTGTGAGTATTGATGTTAAAATGTCATTGATAAATAAATCAAGAGTTAAAGAAAACGTTGAGTTAAATGTTGCAGAAGAAGTTTATCTTGCTTTAGATGAAGAAATTAAAAAACTTCTAAAAAAAGCAGAAGAAAGAGCAAAAGCAAATTCTAGAAGAACAATTCAAGCAAGAGATTTATAAAAATGGGGAATAAGGAAAAAGGAAGTAAAGCAGAAAGAGAACTCTATCAAATGTTTGTTGAAAACTCTTATAGAGCAGTAAGAGTAGCTGGAAGTGGTATGATGGAGAACACAGCAGCAGATATAATTGCTGGAAAAAAAGGAAAGAAATTCTGTATAGAAGTTAAATCTTCAAAAAAACCTATAAAATATATAACAAAAAAACAAATAGAAGAATTTATAATTTTTTCAGATATATTTGGGCTAAAACCAGTAATAGCTCTAAGATTTAATAGATATGGTTGGTTTTTCTTACATCCTAAATATCTAAAAGATTCAGGTAAAACTCTTTCAATAACTCTAGAACAAGCAAGAAAAAAAGGCAAAAGATTCAGCCAGTTTTTTTGTTAATTTCCTTTACTTTAGTTAGTTTTATATAATGCTTTTTATACTTATTTTTGAGGTGATCAACCTCAGTGAATTCTGAGATAAAAATGAAAAAATCAAATTTATTAGCGAATAAAAGAAAAGATATTTTAAAGGAATTAGAAAAACAAAAAAGAAAATTTGTTGAACTAAAAAGAATTTTAAAATTAGAGTCAAACTTACTTTCTTATAATCTAAAACTTTTAATAAAAGAAAATTTAATTGAAAAAAACAATTTTTATTATTCTCTAACACAAAAAGCAAAATATCTAATGCCATATTTTAAAAATATAAATGAACTAAACTCAATCCCCTTGCCTTGTGTCGCAACAATCATAAAAAAAGATAAGAAAATCTTAATAAGAAAAAGAAAAGGAGAACCAGGCAAAGGAAAAGAAATATTTGTTGGTGGGAAAATTCTTCTTGGAGAAAGCATCTTTGATGCTTGTAAAAGACATACTAAAGAAAAAACAGGAATTGATATTAAAGATTTAAAATTAATTTGCATAAATAATTATTTTTCTAAAAATAAAAATAATTTTCTCCACTTTATTGTATTTTTTGTAAAAGCAAAACCCGCTAGAAAAACAAAACCAATAAATTCAGAGTACAAATCTCCAGAAAAGATAAAGAGAAAAATGTATCCAGATAATAAATTTATAA
>Ga0272442_10001230_pt1 | contig 39378 bp, 24 predicted proteins | sample SSMForm2O_FD_200262 | JGI IMG/M metagenome (GOLD analysis project Ga0272442, IMG submission 200262) | Marine sediment archaeal communities from Little Sippewissett salt marsh, Falmouth, MA, United States - SSM-Form-2O | ecosystem: Environmental > Aquatic > Marine > Wetlands > Sediment ... | reverse complement strand
ACGGCCATTTGAATTTTTCGGTCTTGTCCACCTGGACGGTGTAGCCGAACTGCGGGAAGTCGCTGTCTTCGGCCTCGAAAGGCTCTATTATGACCTGTATGGTGGAGTCTATCCTCCCTTTACCCTCCGGGTCGTTTATTATGGTTATCTTCTCAAGGGGAGGCGGGGTTATGGGGTTGTCATCGCCTCCCGCCATAAGCGTGATGTCTTCGGGCGCTGATGCAAGCTGTATGGTACCTGAGCCCATCATGCCCGGGGCCATCCCTAAGGTGATCTTTTCGGCATCCTCTATGGGTTCGCTCGGGGTATAACCATCCCTTATAGCGGCAGCGCGCACCTTAAGGCCATGCTGCATAACCTCTGACATCGTAAATAAGTCGCTCTTTGAGATGCTGTCGAAAGTAAACGGCGAGAACTTAAAGTAACCTGTATCTGGATCAGGTTCTATCTCCGCCTTGCCTTCGTTATATATGAAGTCGTGATACATGTCGTCATATTCTAAGTTCTCGTCACCGAAGTTCTGGCTGCCCAATATGATATCGAGGCGGTATCCGGTCTCCTTCAAGGCCCTCCCTTGGGCGGGTTTTATAAGCATCTCTACGGTTATATCACCGTCTGAAAAACCGACCGTGTGCGTGACCTCCTGGGGAAGCGAGAGGAATGTCTTGTCGGCCAGATCCAATCTTACGTAATCCGTCGGCTCACTCGGAGTCGGCTCACTCGGAAGATAGCCCTCCCTGTTGGCCCGTATGCGGACATAGACCTCTGGAGGAAGGGTATTGCCGAACGGGCCATCATCTTTGTCATCTTCTTTGAACATTGCTACATCGATATCGTAGGCTATATCTTCATCTATAGCCTTGCGCGCGTCCGCATCGTCGTACTCTTCATTCCACCAGAAGTGCTGCGCAAAAGGCCAGCTGAATTTATCATCGGCGGATATCTCTACAATATAACCTGTGTGCTTTATATCATCCGCCGTATAACTGGGCACGATAAGGCGGATCGTGGAATCTATCCTCTTTCTTCCCTCCGGGTCATTTACTGCTATAAAAGCCTTAGGCATCGCCCGCGGCGCGGTGAGTCTCGATTCCCAATAGTGCACATCCACGGAACCAAGGTCTAAGGCTTCGCCGTCGGTCCAGTATATGCCTTCATCGGGATTCTGGCCTGCGGCCCTCACACGCACATACACCCTATCTGTGCCGTGGATTCTTAGGGCGGAGATATCAACCCCTACCGTTGTGGCTAAGGAGAGGTCGGACGGAGGTGTAACATAGGCAACCACGGTCTCATCCACATCGTCTTGCCGGTCAGTAGGATACGGCCAGGCCTCATCGCCGTCTGATTCGGTATTGTCAACGGTAACCTCTATCATATATGCCGAAGGGATATATCCTTCCCTGTACCCTTCCAGCATCTTTACCGGAGGTATATAAACCTCTAATTGCGAATCGTCGCCCGTATTATAGACTCTCGAACTTATGAGTTCGGGCATCTGTGATTCGAAATATCGCACGTTAAATTCATCGTAGGCTACCCACCCATAATTGCCGGTAGAATTTCTGCACCAGTCACCGAGCCGCGCCATTACCTCAAGCCTGTATGTCCCCTTTCCGAAGTGGGGCGGTATCACCAGATGGCCGTGAATCGGTTTTGAGTCCCCTCTCAGGCCGTATCCCCAGAATTCACAATTTGCAAGAACCGTGCTTTGGGGGCTCTGCATTATGTTTCCGCCATCTCCGCGTATAGGTTCTTCTCCCGGCGCGCTCTCGTTGATGTATCTAGCAGGTCCGGGACTTATCCTTTTCATCACAACCCAGAAATACGCAGCGTTATTTATGGCATATTCGGCTTTTGCCCTTCTATGGCTTACCACAAGACCCGACGGATCGTCTAACCCGCCGCGGATATCATTGAAAATCAGAGTTTCATCCAGTGAATCGCAGCAATCGAGGCCGAAATCAGACCAGAAGACGTGGTTGGGATAGTCCGGATGGTCATACTCGAACATGAATCCGATATCGAGCATCTCATTGATGTCATCTTCCGAAAAGTCGCTCCGTTTTACGGGCCCCCTAAACCGCGCAAGCTTCCTATACTGCCTTGCCAGGTTATCCAGATCGTATGAAATATCAAAATGTATCACATTGTCCGAATCCCCGTTATACACAATTAAGTCATAATCCGGCTGCACGTCTATCTTAAGCCAGTCATTCAGAGGCTTCTTCTCCACGGCCGCACAGGCATGGTTTGACATAGACGCTAATATAAGCAACATCAATATAAATTTCAGACTTTTCGCTATCATCTTTTCCATTATACCTTCCCTTTTTTTATCACTTTATTATCTCTATATAGACTTTCCCAAAGAGTTTGCTTCTAAGGGAATATCTCTCCTCCGTTTAAAAAATATTCTTCCCTTCTTTATTATATCACTAATATAAAACCGTTACAACTAACTTTTTTAACTCTAACAACAATAAAGGGGACGTTTCACTTTGCCGCAACCCATTATATGGTAACAAGTTACAATCGGCGTTGGACCAACGGCATATTATTTTTGAAAGATATATTCTTATACCCTCACCTATCTTTTTTTGTTATATTGCCTCTTTTCTTCTTATATAATTAGACGCGCATCCCGGTAAAGTTTATCAATTAAATTTCATATTCTTTAAAATGGTCCAGCGCGTGTTGTAACTTTTTTATTTTCAATATGTTATAGCAAAGTGAAACGTCCCCTTTATTGAATTCCGTAGCCGGTGTTTCCGTAGCCGGTGTTTCCGTAGCCGCTCTGGAGCCCATAAATAGTCACATATTCTTTTGCATCTCCTATAAGATTTCCGTCTTTATCCGTGACGGTCAGGATAACCTCGTATGTTATTGTTTCGGCTCGTTGTGTATATAGGTAGGTAGCTGTCCTGCCGTACTGGTAACCGAGCCTGCTTTTGAAGTCCCACTTCCACACTGCATCATCAGGCACGGGAATCGAAGTGTGGCCCTCAAAATTGACGCGCGTCTTTCCGCGGCCGCTTAATCTGAATGCCACCGCTATGTCTATGTCGCCTTCCAAAACGTGAAACTGTTTCATGATCCTCTTTTTGTCACCGGAATGGCCGGATTTTCCATAAACGGTCAGGACAACATTATAGGTGCCCGCCCACGGAAATTCGTATATCGCCTCCTCTTCATTCTCTTTAAGCATATTCCCGCCTTGTACCGCCCATTCATAATGGTCCACGTTGGCCATTACGTCCCTCGCCCCGGATGTAGTATTGGTAAATTTTATAGGCGGACTTACTTTTATCTCATTGCCATCCTCGTCTTTCTTGGTCATTAAAAATACTGTTGAATCGGACATCGTGAAACTCAGTTGAGGCAGAGGCGCAAATTCTATCTCACCTCTTTCGCTTATCTTTATATCTTTGTCGCAGACTTCGATAATCCTCCCGCCGTCTGGGTCCTCGCCCAATGCCACCAACCTCACCGTGTAGGTATTGCCCGGGGCGTAATAGCTTTCCGCGGATGAAGAATCGGCATCTTGTCTCCTGAGAGGCTCGCCGTTTCCGAAGTTCCAGATGTACTGTGTAAAGGCGCCAACCGATTCATCGCAGAAGGAATCATTGCCGAAATGCACCTGGTACCGGCCCATATCATCTATTTCCGGCCCTTTTGTGCCGTCCTCGAAAGTCCATATCGGTATCCTGTAAGAAAAGTCCGCGTAACATTCCGTCTCCTCCTGCGGTGCCGGATCGGTAGACGTATCCGGTGCCGGATCTGCAGACGCAATACCTATGCCGCCACTCCCGCTTTTCTCTTTCACCTCTATGATTATCGCTTTAGTATCCAGCGGAATCCTCGAACCCTCGCGCAGCAGCCTAAACACAAGGGCATATACATCGGGTTTGGCGTACTCATGCGTCACCGGACTTTTATTAGTGCTTATGCTGTTATCCCCGAAGTACCATATGTAGTTATCGGCTTCGCCTGTGGATGCATTGGTAAATGTGATCTCTTCGTTTACCTCCACAGTCAGCCTGTGGGTAGAGACATCATAGGCCGGTTCGGTCGTGAAATCGGCAACCGGTCTTTCACGAACATTTATATAATCCGTCTTTACCTCATCGTCGCTGCCGCTGGCATGCTCAAGTGTAAGCGTCACGGTATGCGCCCCGACTGCGTCATACGGATGGCTTACCGAAGCAGTGCCGGCCGGCTGCTCTACGGTGTCGGTACCGTCTCCGAAGTCCCATATATATTTATTTATCTTGAAGCCCGTCGAGGTATTCGTAAATGTAACGGTATCTCCGGCATAGACATCTGTCTCCTCCGCCGTAAATCCCGCGGCGCCGTATCCCGTCTGGAATGTAACCTTGACAAAGTCCTTCTTAGTCTCGGTGCTTGTTCCCGTGCCGCCGTCCGTCTTATCCCATTTTACGGTAAGCGAAACCTCATAAGAACCTTCATCCGTATAAGGATGTCTCACTTCCGCGCTATGGGTTGAGGCCTCAAATGTCTGGCCGTCGCCGAAGTCCCAGAGATACTTAGTAACCTTGTCAAGAGGAAGGTTTATGTATTTGGTGGTATTGATAAATTCCACTTCCTCGTTTGGCTCCACCTCGGTCTTTGGTGATGTGAAATTCGCCACGGCTGTCTCAGGCGGCAGGACCTCAAGCTTGACATTTATACTCTTTTGCGCTTTTCCGTATTCATTCTTAAGCAGAAGGTCGAAATTATAGTGAGCGGGCAGCCATTCCAGCAGGGGGTTTATCTTGAATGTCAATCTATGCAAGTTCTTGGATTTCTCAGTGGATATATCGGCAATCTTCAGTTCATAATTTTCTTCCTTGCCGCTGCCGAATAGACCCATCGATTCCCTTGTATTGTAAAGCTCCGCTCCCAGCTTACCCGGGAACCAGACCAGCTTTTCGAAAGTCTTAGGGCGCGCGCCGGCGCGGATGCTGATCTCATTCGGGCTTTCATCCGTTATCATAATGCTGTCTTCGTCTCTGTCCGGTTTGCCGTCGCCGTCGGCATCGATTACAAGCTGCGGAGAGACCCCGTATGAGATGTAATATGCGAAATTCTGCAGATTGGCGCAAGGGCCGTAAGAGGCGGGGGCGTGCATCCCGCCCAGCAGGTCCAGAAGGAACCTTGTCTCAAGGATAACACCCTCCTGCTTTTCTTCCCAGAGTTCCACTTTATATTCAACCGCTCCCGGCATATTTTCATACTGCATCGGATTGACGATATATTCGCCCACTATACCCTCAAGCTTGTCTCCGATCTGGTCTACCACGTCGAAGTTTATAACGCCTGTTGTATCAACCATCCTGGAATTGAAATTAATGAAGAGATCGCCGTTTGTCTCTTTCCTGCTGGAATCTATCCATAATACGGCCAAGAGCCCCATTCTGTCACTCACGACAGGAATAGGCTGCATTGGGCCGATAATCATATTACCCACGGGGTCATGTTCGGCGCCCTCGTCAACCTGGATGTCTGTTTCCCTGATATCATGAGTCCATGTCTGGGTCTCGACGTCATATTTGGAGATAAAGATACATATAACACCGTTACGGGCCTCCGTCCATGTCACATAGAGATTGCCGTCGCTATCGGTCTCGATGGAATCCTGATGAACGCTGCCCTGAGCTTCGGGATCCGCTCCCACCTTCTCCTCCACTCTCCATGTATTTCCGTGGTCGGTCGAGATGGCCACATAGAGGTCATACGGGCCCGAAAACACCACAGGCTGGCCGTCTATTTCCATTGTTATGGGTTCGCTGTTTCTGCGGTCTGTCCACGATATATAGACATTGCCATTGCCGTCCGCCGAGAGGTCCAGGCTCGGATGAGAGATGGTTTCGTCGGCCGGCTTATAATGCGTTACCAGTATATCGTCCGACCAGCTCTGTCCGAACTTACAGTGCTTGAAATAAATGTCATTGCCGTTGTCTCCGCTGTCCGGCGAACGCCTGTCGTCTACCCACGCTACATATATATGATCGCCCGCTATCTCCATATTCGGGAAACTTATCCCCGAGCCGTCTCCTGATACAAGCATGGAATCGCCGGACCACGTGTCTCCCCCATCGCTGGATGTATTGACATAAAGATCTCCTGTGCACTTGTGCCAGGAGCTATTCCTCCTGTCCTCCCAGGCAACATATATATTTTCCCCGTAGTTCTCCATGGCCGGACGCCAGACGCGCTCGGAATCGGCAAGGGAGGTAGCGGAACTCCAGGTCTCTCCGTAATCGCGGGAATTCACAAAATATATCTCATGCGTAATCTTATGATACATCTCCTCCAATATCTTCTCGCCCTCGGTCATATACATTACGTAGACATCCGAGCCGTCCGACTCAAGCCAGACGTCGACTGCGTCATGGCCGTCGTAAAGACATATGACGTCCCCGAATATAAGCTCCTCTGTGTTCTGATCCTTATCCTCGTCGAAGACGTCCACCCACGCCATCTGAAACTGAACGTCCAACTCGTCATCCGCCGACCAGGAGCCGATAGTAAGCCCGTCCTCCGTCTCTTCTCCTTTCCATCTGTCATCCATCCAGACAAAGTAAGAAATCCCAACCCATTCTCCGTCTATCTGTTTCATTGTAGTCGCCAGCTGGGCGCCCACCTGGTCTACGCCGAAGACCTTTCCGCCCACGAACTGCTCTGCCGATAACGAAGGAAGCGTATAGCGGTCTACGTCTATAGAAAGCTCTATCTCCTCGCGCCAGTGGTATGTATTACCATTTCCTCTTATGTCGATGGCGAATGTGGCTATAACGCCTACCTTGGCATCCTCGCTTGCGGAGAGGACGAAATTGGTAAACGCCTTTCTTATATCTTTGGCCGGTATGCTTCCCAGATTTACGCTGTCCCGGATTATGGTTATGTAGTTTTTTTCGGCGGGTACCCTTTGCAATTCGTAGCCCTGCCAGTTGTACTCCTCGCCCTCGTCCAGTTCGCCGTCGCCGTCTTCGTCGCAGCCTCCGTCGCAATCAAGAAAACCGCAGATGGGGCAGGCGTCTTCGTTGGGGTCATAGATTGTCTCCTCTTTCAGAAGCTCAATATGGGCATATCCTCCTACCGCCTCAAGGCTGCCTTTATTCTCAACCTCAAAATTCAGCGCAATCGTCTCGCCGGCATTGAATCTGCCGTCGCCGTTGGCATTACTGCACCTGCTATCCTTGCTCTTATCGTCTATAATATAGTAATTTGAAAAATGGACGGCGGGAGCGGGCAGGGCATTTACGGTCACCTGCACCGCAAAGTCCCCGTCGCTTGAGTTTGTTCTGATATTGAAGTTGAGGTCGTGCGTTCCGGCCTCCAGTTCCTTTGGATTGACCGAAAAGGTAACCGACTCGGACCTTCCTCTATATACGGTGCTGGAATCCAATTGATATTCTTTAGGTATAGAGAAGTGGGGAGTATGAATACGGCTTAACTCTATGTGTTCGCTGGGATATAAATAGTACAGGTATTCCAAGGGCCATGCCTCTTCGTCGTCTGTCGTATTGGTTATCTCGATCTCTCCGGTAAGGATATCCGTCGATCCCTCCGGCACATCGAAGGTAAATTCCCTGGGCGTGGCTTCATAGAGGGGGGCCTTAATAATGAATTGATAGTATTGGCCGTTATTGTCGTCTATGACCTCGTTTCCCGCCCTGTCCGTCGACTTGACATAGAACTTTATCGCGGTGTTGCCCGGCAACTCACAGAATGAGACATACTGATCGGTGGTATATCCTGTGCCGCAGGAACGGCTGTCGGGAGTGCTGAACTTTCCGTAATATACGCAAGGGTTGGTCGGCTCATCCGTGGTCCATTCCACCTCCGCGCAGCCACCTTCCCTTATGCTCAAACCAGTCACCTTATATTTGATTTCGCTTGTTATCTTGGGCGGTATTCCGTCTATTTCGGCCGTATCCGTCTCGAGTTCGCTGGGATCTTCCTCATTGTAGAAAGCGGTTATCTCATCGATGACGTCAACCTGTATCTTGCCGTCGCCTGCTATGGGTTCCGTGCTCTCATCCAGCCGGACCGTGCCTTCGAATATCCCGATGTCGGAATATTTTTTGTTTAGCACTATCATTTCTCCCTCTGGCTCGGTCTGGCTGGCCAAAAGTATGGTGACGGTATCCCGATCCTCGAGGTCGGAGTCTATAAGGAATATCTCGACCTCGGCCGATGTATTATATATGTTTCTCTTCAGATTCACAAATCCGTCCGACAAATCGAATTTCAGCGTAGTCTCCGGATCGCCGAATAGGTTCAGCTCATAATAACACCACCTGTGGCAGGAGTAGTCTATGGTCCAGAGATTATCCTCCTTGGAACTTTGGTTGGCCTCTCCGAGTTTCCACTTGAATTCCCCGAATACCGCATCCCAGAACTGCCTCGCGAAATACTGTGACGGGCCGGCGGTGGAATTACCCTGCCCCCAGCCGTATCTTGAATTGGCCACGAAAGCGAAGGCCCCTGTCCTATTCTTGACCATATGCTCGATTACGCAGTCTTTCTCGAACGAGCCCGGCAGGCATCCCTGCGAATAGCCGAAATAATATTCGTTATTGGTGAGGCCGTCCACATCTTCTATTCCCATCTTCATGTCCGTATATTCGTTCGCGTGGCCGAGGTGGTTTATTATGTGGACTCCGTTATTTATTATCTCTATCAGATCTTCCTTAGGCCACTGGGAGTCCTCGCAGCTTCCGCACCCCCCAGCCTCCTTGTACTTTTCCGCAAAATCCTTGTCGTAAAGGGTGTCCAGCACAAGATGCTCGAATTCGGCGAAGCCTTTCGTCTCATACTGATGGGCAGTAGAACCCAGACGTACCTCCTCAAGCGAATCCTTGGCGTAATCCGAAACCCCGCCGAAGCCGAGGTACTCGCCGGCTTGAAGAGTCTCTAATATGTGCGACTGCCCCCTTCTGTATTCGAGGTTCTTTCTGACAAAGTTAGAGAGCTCCTCCTCCGTAACCACCGGAGCCCTTCCTACATATACCTCCGCCAGGAGATCTACCTCGTCTTCGATGGCCTCGCCGTAGATGCCATCTTTATCCGCGTCCATACTCCCGCCCAGGCAGGCATAATAGAGGTCGCTGGGTATATCCGCCTTGTACCCTCCCAGCGGATCGGCATAGCTGTCATCAAAAAGACTTAAATGTATGGATATCGACATCGTAGGAGGCCCCGTAGGCTCGCCGTCACTGTAAAAAACGCGGTCATCGTCTTCGGCGGCCGAGCCGTCGTCGACCGAACTGAACAGGAACCTAACGGGTATTATTTCGTCTTCGTAATCCCTATGCGGATGGCCCGTCGCGTCACCGCCTAAAAGGACATACGCCGTATTCCAGTTATCGTAAGCGTCCCTGATGAAATTCCTTATCTTTGTGGCGTCGTCTTCGCCGCCGGAGGGTTTATTTCCGTCGTAGACGGCATATATGTCTTCTGTGGTCACGATGGTTGCGGTGACACCCCTGTCGATCTTCTCCTGAATGAGGCCCTGGAAATTATAGGGACCCGGGGCATTCTTGAGCCGCTCGTTCGTGATTACCACGTATTCGTATCCCCTGCCGCCGTTGTCGGCGGGACTGCATAGCCCCAAGGTCCTCATCGAGTGACCGCCGTCTTCGGCAAGGGTCCTAAACCTGCCCGGAGAGACCGAAAGCGCATCGTAGGCGCTGATGTCCTCCGGATTGTCCACGAAACCCGCCACGCGCTCTCTATCACGCAGATTGTTTCTGACAAGCGGCCTTGGCGAGCCCGCCAAGGTAACCATGCCGCCTGTGTCTTGGCTGTCGCCGGAAAGCGCGGCAGGTTTATCGTCGAGATAGATCTTCAGCGTCATGCTCTTATAATAGGAAAGTTCTCCGCTTTTGGGCTTATATTCAACCGGATGGAGGGTAAAGGTGGTTATTTCGTAACCGCAAAGGTCCTGATCCGCTATCAGCCTCTTCTTCTCTTGAGGGAATATATCGTCCGAATCGTATATCTCCTTGTTTCTGCCCGTATATTCGAAACCCGAACTTATGCTGAGAGGCGCGGGAACCTGTGCGTGGTTTACGTCGTACTCGCCGGCTAACACCACTTTCTCGCCGCATATCACCTCTTTACTGTTTACTATCTTACCGGGCGGTATCAGGACATTTACACCCTTGACCGGAAGTAAAGGTTCGCCGGGATTCCCTATCAGGTCGGCATCTTCCATCTCAACTATATATTTGCGGTTAGGCACTTCTCTGACCGTGGGTCTGGGAAAATCGCTCGTTATGGTTATTATATCCTTTGAGGTCCTCGCGGGCGGTGAAGAAACGGCGGGTTGGCTCACCGCTACATGACCGGTCCTTGTCATTATATCGATGCCCGCGGGCCCGCTAACCTCAAGCGAAACCGTATAGGTTCCGGGGTTTGCGTATATGTGTTTTGTATTCTTGAGTGTGCTGATAGTGCCGTCCCCGAAATCCCATCTCCAGTTCGTTATGTCGCCCTGGGATTGATCCGCAAAATATACTGTAAGAGGAACCGTCCCCGAAGGCGTAGAGCTCACGAAATCGGCTGTCGGGGCTTCATAACGTGCGGCGTTTATGCAATCTACCTTTTCCTCGATATCTTCTCCGGCCGGCCCTGTTACCTTAAGGCGTACTGAATATATGCCTTCGTAATTATACGTATAGGTAGGGTTTCGCTTTGCGCTTGTCCCGCCGTCGCCGAAGGTCCAGTACCAGCTTGTGATATCGCCGGAGGATTTGTCCTCAAACCTTACCTCGCACGGCACGTCTTCCTTTATAATGGTGAAGGAAAAATCCGAAACGGGAACTATGTAGGAAGATGCGCTTTGCGCAGTTTGGCCTGTCTGGGAAATCCCTGTCTGCCCGTCTGCTTGTGAAGAGGGGAAACCTGACTGCGCAGAAGAGCCTGCGCCGCCGGTATCGGGGGAAACGGTTCCGGAACCGTAGTCCGGGCCAGAAGAAACCCCTCCGCCGCCATCCTGTCCGTCCGTCTGTGCGCCTCCCGCCCCTTCGTCCGGGTCCGAGGTTGCCGACGGCGCCGATGCCCCTCCTGCGTCACTACCGGAATCAAAGCCTATGTCGGGATCATGGCCGGGATCCTCTACTTTGGGCTCAACCCAGTCCGAAGAACTTCCTCCCGCCGGATCTCCGCCTCCTCCGTCCGGAGGATCGGGCTGCGGCGCGGTTACGCTTATGCAGTCTTCCTTGCGCTCTATATCGGTACCACCGTCGCCCGTAACGGTCAGCGTGACCGAATAGACGCCGGGAGAATTGTATACATGTTTAGTATGCTTCAAATTGCTTATTATGCCGTCTCCGAAATCCCACTTGCTTGTATCAAAGTCGCCCGATGAAAGGTTGGCGAATCTCACGGTAAGAGGCGCTTCGCCGTCCGCCGGAAAAGTAACGAACTCCGCATCCGGAGGTTCGGAGGAAGAAGGTTCTGTATTTATAGACTCGGTTTTGTTGCCGCCGGGTTCGGTACCGGCATCCGGATCAGGCGTCGTTCCCGGATCCGCGGGCGGTTCGGAAGACGGCGGATCCTCGGCGGGCAGACCCGAAGGCGGCGGCGACGAAGGAGGAATCATATCTTGCGGGTCGGTCTTAAGCATAAGCTCCGGATCCCCGAAGAGATTCAACTCCAGATAGCACCACCTCATGCAGTCATAACCCATATACATAAAATTGTCGTCTTTGGCATCCTGAAGGGCTCCGCCCAGTGTCTTTATCCCTTCGCCAAAGACGCCGTCCCAAAATTTCCTCGCGTAAAGCTGCGAAGGACCCGCCGTGGAACCTTCCAGGGCCCAGCCGTATCGGGAATTGGCTATGAATCCGAAAGCGCCGTTTGCCTTCTTCACGAAATGCTCTACTATGCAGTCTGCGTCAAAGGCCCCCTGGAGACACGCCTGGGAATAGCAGAAGAACGGGTCTTCGTTCTGAAGCTTGTATATGTCCGAAGGATAAAGGCTAAGGCCGTATTTAATCTGCCCATGCCCCAGATGGTTTATGATATGGGCGCCCTCGTTTATTATAGATATAAGTTCTGCGGGTGCCCACTCCGTGTAGATACCGCTTGGCGTGGGCCAATAATCCTTGTCGTAAAGTGTATTTAGCCTAAGGTGGCTCCTTGAGGCAAAGCCTTCGGTCGCCAGACCGTGAGCATAAGAACCGAGCCTTATCTCTTCCAGGGAATCCTTTGCGAACTCCGTTACGCCCCCATACCCAAGATATTCGCCTATCTGGTAGGTGGTCTTAAGATAATCCGAGTAACTCTCTCTGTAAGCCAGACTCTTTTTTACGAAGTTCGAAACCTCTATATACGTCGATACCGGCGCCCTTCCCACTAGTACCTCCGGCATGAGATCCGCATTATCGGAAGGCTCTCCGAATATGCCGTTACCGTTTGCGTCCATTGTACCTTCAAGGGAAGAATAATATACATCCGAGGGAAGGTTGGCGGTCGTATATTCCGAGCCGGGCCACGGCGCATCATAAAAATACCTGGTGGGCACTATTTCCACACCGGCCGTATTGCCCGTTGCGTCGCCGCCCAAAAGCACGTAATCGGTGCCGTGGTTATATGAGTCCCTTATGTAACTTCTGATCCGCTCGGCCCTGTCGCGGCCCTGGTAATTGGCATATATCCACTCGGTAGTCACCAGCGCCGTCGTAATGCCTCTCGATTCCTTTTCTACGCACAAGGCCTGGAAATTATAGGGCGCGGGGGTATTTTTCAGATGCTCCGAGGTGATTACAACGTATTCGGCTCCGAGAGCCGGACCGCTTCCCCCATCGGAAAGACTTAAATAAACACCTGAAGAAGAAGGCATAGAAGTGGCGCCGCTTCCCAACGGCGCCATGCTACCCGAATAACTCGTTATATCCTGTGTGTTCGCTATGAGTCTCTTTAAGCCTGCCCCTTCGTATGTACCGGTTCGCAGGCCCCGCTCGTCTAAAGCCGTATCGTCGTCTTCGAGTTCGACTTTGAGCGACATATCTCTATAGAAAGATATCTCGCCGTTTTCAGGGGAGTATTGAACAGGGTGGAGGGTAAAAACAGCAATCTTGTACCCCCTCATCATATTAACGGCTATGAGACGCCTTCTTGCCGCGGGATGAGGCCTCTTCTCATGTCCGGCCCCTTGGGTTTGCGCCTTCCCGGAAGCGGCGCCTGTCTGCCCTGGGGTTATTTCCGTTAAAGGGACGGGTCTGGGGGTAGGCTTTAATTTGTATGAGCCCGGGAGAGTCTCTTTTTCGCCGGTTACGAGGTATGAATTCTTGATCCTTTTTCCGGCCGGGACAAGTACCTTAACTCCTTTAACCGGCAACGGGGCTTCGCCCTTCTCACCTATGGAATCGAGCCCTTCCATCTCTACTGCCTGGTACTCATCATCCACATCTATGATTTCGGGCTCGCGAAAATCCTGTATAGTAACGTCTATTTCGTTATCGCGGGTATATGAGGAAACGGTGTATGCGTCATCATCGGAGGCGTCAGGCTCATCCTTGACCTTCTGGCCGAAATACCAATACCATCCTTTACCGCCTGAGCTATTATCAGCTATTACTTCGCATGAAAATAGAAAAGCCCATACAAAGACAATAAGGGCTAAAGGTATTATTTTAAAGGGGGTCCTTAATCTATGCATAATATTTCTCCTAGTTCCTCTCCCCTCTTTTACTTGTCCCTTTTTAGGTTGAGTGACTTTACGCTTTTTAAAAGACTTAAATAAAGAAAAAAAATAAAAACACCTACCTCAATACATAAATAGTATACATTATATAACGGGTGAAATCAAGCGTTACAAACTACCTTTTTTTACTTTAACTAAAGGGGACGTTTCCCTTTAACCTAACCATTTGCAATAAAAGGAGTTACAACGTAAATTGGTCCAAAAATGCAAAAAGTAATGAGGAGGTAAATATGCCATATAACCAACCGCGCATCCATATTGAGAGCGCGTACTATGATACAAGGGTTAAGAAATATAAATATTGTGCAATTTTATTGAAATTTGGTCCAACAACGATTGTAACCTTTTATCATATAATAGCTTGCGACAAAGGGAAACGTCCCCTTCATTATCTTTTGAATTTGCCGATGATCTGTGTCTTTCCCAGCAGATGGCCCTGCATGGCATTCAAAAGTTCCTTCTTCCCCAGCCCGGCCTTTACTTCCAATGGCGAATCGAGCGCGTATATCTTGAAGAAGTACCTATGTGGGCCGCCCGGAGGAGGACAGGGGCCGCCGTATCCTATCTTCCTGAAGCTGTTTTTGCCCTGAAGAGAACCGTTGGGAAGTTTCTCTTTCGGCGGTATTCCCTCTGGAAGGCCGCTGGCATCCGCGGGTACATTATATATGACCCAGTGTACCCACGTAACAAAAGGGGCATCGGGATCATCGCAGATTACGGCTATGCTCTTGGTGCCCTGCGGCAGGTCTTTCCACGTGAGAGGCGGAGATACATCCTCACCCTTGCACGTGTATTTGGCGGGCATCAATTCATTATCGCCGAACACGGCACTCTTAATAGTAAAAGCCATGGCATTACCTCCTGCGAAGATAAAGGAAATAACCAAAAGAACCGTCAGGACTCTGGATTTATCTATCATATATGTCTCCCTCTTATTTAGACGATATATCACCTTACATCGAACATTATTTTATCACAGAAACGGCATTCTTGTAAAGTGGTTAGAGGTCATTTGATAAACCATGAATAGAGACGAGGAAGCTACAGTATAAGATTCAATACCGCCCCTGCTATAAGGGCCGTTACCATCATAAGGCAAGCGGATTTCAGCATATCCTTTATGCCGAGTTCCTTTAGGAGGACAATAAAAGTAGCTATGCAGGGAAAATAGACGGCCAATATAGTGCAACCGATGATGAGCTGTTTGGCGGTAAGACCAAGCGGGCCCAGCATTCCAACCGCAACGTCTTTTCTTAAAAATCCGATTATGAGAGCCCCTATAGCCTCGCGGGGAAGCCCCCAAAGATTTCTCAATACGGGAGAAAAGATATTTCCCAGAAAAGTTATTACACCCAGCGAATACAGGATATTGACAAAGAGTATACCCAGCAATACGTATGGTATAGCTTCCTTCAGAAAAAAGAAGACTCTCATCCACAACTTTTTCATTACCGCCTGGGGCTGCGGTATCCTGTAAGGCGGTATCTCCATCAATATCTCGGGACTTCTGCCTTTTATGACGCGGTTGAGTATCAGGCCTTTTATGACGAAGATCGTAAAAAGTATAAGGAAAACCAGGGCAACGTAACGGCCGCCCCTCTGGCCCAAAAGTCCCACTATAACAGCTATCTGCGCCATACAGGGAACGGCCACCGCCATCAAGGTGGCGGCAATGAATTTCTCCTTCCTGCCTTCCAGAAGCCTGGTGGCCAGCGCTCCGGGCACGTTGCAGCCGAGACCCAGTACCATCGGTATTATAGAGTAGCCGTGCAGTCCCAGTTTATGCATGAAGTTATCTGCGAGGACGGCAAGCCTCGGCAGATAGCCGAAATCCTCCAATATCCCCAGAACGAGATAGAAACTGATGATATAAGGAAGGACCATAGCAAAAGGGACGAAAAGACCCGTTGTAAGAAGGCCGAATGAGATACTGAAATCTATGGAGCCCTCCGCAAGCTTCCCTATCAGGATAGTGTGAAGCGGAGAACCGGACCCCAGGACAGCGGACAGTCTTAACATAAGAGGAGCCCATATGTATCCGAAAAAAGGTTCGAAGACATATCCTATAAGGGTCTCTCCGATAAAGCGCACCACATTAAAGGAGAGAAAGAGAATAAGAAACGCTATGGGAGCTCCCGATGAGGGCTTTATGCTCAAATCTGCCAGCATCTCAAGAAAGGTATGATGCCTATGGTGAAGCTTCTGCACCTCGGTTACTATCTTCCCTATGGCCTCCCACCTCTCATTGCGACTAAGGGGTTTCGAACTCCTCGGTTTTACCTCTACGATATGGCTTACGAGTTTCTTTATGCCTTCTCCGGTCAACGCGCAGGTGGCAACCACCGGTACCCCAAGGATCTTCCTGAGCTTCTCGACATCTATCTCTATGCCCTTATGCTTTGTGTCGTCCCACATATTCAGGGCCACGACCATCGGGATGCCCTTCTCTATCAATTCCAAGGTAAGGCTTAGGTTTCTTTCGAGGTTAGTGGAATCGACGACATTTATTATGAAATCCCCCTTTTTAAGCATCTCCAGCGCCACTTCTTCTGCCTTGGAGTGAGATTGGAGCTCGTATATCCCCGGAACGTCTATTATGGCGGGATTCGAGCCGTTGAGCTTCATGAACCCTTGAGTAAATTCAACGGTAGTTCCCGGATAATTGGAGACAACCACCTTTGCGCCGGTCAATCGCGAAAAGAGGGCACTTTTGCCGACATTGGGATTTCCTATCAAAAGAAGCTTATCTATGTCCATCAGGTCGTTACCTCGACGAATATCTTGGAGGCCATGCCGTATCCCACCGCGAAATGGGCTCCGTCCACCTCAATGGTCTGCGGCCCCTTCCAGAACCCCGCCCCAAGCTTCCTGACGGTCTTGCCCACGCGTATCCCCATTCCTTCAAGGCGTTTTAAAAAGCCCATGCCGCCGCTAAGCTGGACCACGGTGCCCACCTGGCCGGGCTTCATTTCGATTAAAGAAATCACCATTTTACTTCTCCCGAATAAGTATTTCAAGATCCCACGATATTTCTATATACTACAACACGCGCCGGGTATTATCAATAAGTTTTGCCTCTATTCCCTTTACGCCTTCTGCAATCACGGCACACGCCGAAGATTCTCAATCTGTAATTATCCATATCGAAACCCTTCTTTCCGGCAAGCCTTCTCTGAACCTTCTCGATCTCGGGATCGTACGCCTCTATCACCTTGCCGCATACCCTGCAGATGAGATGGCAATGCTCTTTTTTGCCCAACTTCGGCTCGTACCTGGTGACTCCCCCTTCCAGATTTACGCTGCCGGCGATGCCCGCATCGCACATGAGCTTGAGAGTGCGAAATACTGTGGCATGACCTATACCGGAACGTCTCTTCTTTAGAATGCCGTAGAGATCGTCGCTTGTAACGTGTCTGCCTGTATCGAGAAACACCCTCAGCACAATCAGCCGCTGTCTGGTGAGCTTGAGCCCCTTTGATTTAAGGTACCTTTTCAAGGCAAGCGAATAATCCGCCATCCCTTTCTTCCTTTCGTTCTCCCGTCCGGGGCAAAGCCGGATTCGGGCGTAACCACATAATTGAAATTGAATTTCAATATCAATTATACCACGAAAAAAAGGGACTTGTCAAGTGCCCTTTATCTTCGAGAGGACCTTCTTTATGCCCACCAGTTCGCCCATCTCGTTATGCTCTATGAAATTATGTCCGAACCACTGGAGAAAAAAACCGAAGAATATATTGAAAATCCCCATCCGCCACCTCCCCGTTAAAAGCTGCACCAAACCTATAACCGTCTCAGGCACCCCTATCAGGTGAAGTATGAGGTTGAGATTGTTTCTGTGGCGGGATCTGTAGTTCTTTATATATCTTGTAAAGGGGCGCAGTATCTTCATCCAAAACTCCTTTTGCAATATCTCCCCTGCCGGGAAGAGCGTCTTTCAAATTCGGAATTTACGGCTTTTATGACGGCTTCTTTCCTGTTTATCCAACGGGGGGCTATGAGGTACTCCTGTTTAGCATCGGAGACTATTCTAAATATCACCACTTCGGGAGGGACCCTTTCCAGAAAGCTGCAGAGCGCACTTACGTATTCATCCTGACTCAGGAGCCTTATATCGTTGCGTTCGAAGTAATCCGCCAGCTTCGTATCTTTAAGGACATGCAGTGCGTGGAATTTTATGGCCTCTACGGGAAGCCCGGATATCTTCTCCGCGGTCTTGAGCATATCCTCGGTAGTCTCTCCGGGGAGCCCCAGTATTACATGGGCTGCGCTCTTTATGCCCCTTTCGAAAGTCATATTGACCGCCCTGACAAAATCGTGGAAGGTATGGCATCTGTTTGTGAATTTAAGCGTCCTTTCGTGTGCGCTTTGAAGACCGTATTCCATCCATACTTCGTAATCGCCGGAAAATTCCCTTATCATATCCAGTTTCTTCTCGTCCACGCAATCCGGCCTGGTCGATATGTACAACCCCACGATATCGGGATATTTCCTTATAACGCCGTAGGTCTCCTTCAGTTTGGACACAGGCCCGTAGGTGTTGGTGCCCGCCTGAAAATAGGCTATGAATTTGGATGCCTTGTACCGCCTCCTCGCGAATTCCATGGATTCTTCTATCTGACGGCGCAGCGTCAAACCGCCTCCGGCATAAGGCGAGAACGCTTTCTCGTTGCAGAAGATACACCCTTCGCGACTAATTTTTCCGTCGCGATTCGGGCAGCCTAACCCCGCATCGAGGCTCAGGCGCTGAACCCGGTCGCCGAATTTTTGGCGGAGATATCCATTGAATGAATGGTAATAATCTTCCATATTGTCCCACCTGGTTTTTCGCTACGCCCCTTTTTTCAATTTCACCATGATAAGAGAAACAGCCGCCGGGGTCACCCCCGAAATCCTGGCAGCCTGGCCCAGAGAATGAGGCCTCACCTTTGTAAGCTTCTCCCTTATCTCGTTAGATAGACCGGTCACGGAGGCGTAATCAAAATTTGCGGGAATATTTGTATTTCCGGCTTTACTCAGTTTTTTTACGCTGAGTTCGTCCCTCCTTATGTATCCTTCGTACTTTATGTTTACCTCAAGCCGGACCCTTTCGTAATAACAAAGTTCTTTAAGCGAAGGCTCTATCTTCCTCATATCGGCATAAGACAAATTCGGCCTTTTAAGTAGTCTTTCCAGTTTGACGGGCCGACTCACCGGCCTGTCGCCGTATCCGGCGAGCACGCTGTTTACTTTCTTCAGGTCCCTGGCCGTTTCGGTCCTTATCCTTTCAGTCATCTCCTCCACGTTCCTTACGCGTCTTCTCATGGAAGCCGCGCCTTTCCCCTCCGCAAGGCCGATAGCCCTTCCTTTTTCCATAAGCCTCATATCCGCGTTGTCCTCCCTTACAATCAGCCTATGTTCTACCCTTGAGGTAAACATCCTGTAGGGCTCATCCGTCCCTTTGGTAACGAGATCATCTATCAGAACACCTACATACGCCTCCTCCCTTCCCAGTACAAGGGGAGGCTTTCCTTTTAGCTTAAGAGAAGCGTTTATACCGGCCATAAGCCCTAGCGCGGCGGCTTCCTCGTATCCGGTGGTCCCGTTTATCTGCCCGGCCATATAAAGACCTCTTACATCCTTGGTCTCAAGGGTAGAAAAAAGGCACACCGGATCCACATAATCATACTCTATACCGTAGCCGTAACGGATTATCCTCGCATTTTCCAGCCCTCTTATGCTGTGGACCATATCCTCCTGCGTATCCCTCGGCAGACTGGTGGATATGCCGTTGGGATAGTATTCGTCTGCGTCAAGTCCTTCAGGCTCAAGGAAGACGATATGAGAGTTCCGGGCGGGGAATTTCATCACCTTATCCTCTATGGACGGACAGTATCTGACTCCGGTAGAATGTATCTTTCCCGTATAAAGAGGGGACCTATCGAGGTTTCTCCTTATGATGGCATGGGTCTTTTCGTTGGTTCGCGTGACGTAGCACGGAACTTGCTTCAGCCCGAAGCCTTTACTCGAAAAAGAAAAAGGTATTATCTCATAGTCCCCCTCCTGGACCTCCATGGAATCATAATCTATGGAAGAGGCGTCTATGCGGGGGGTTGTACCGGTTTTAAGGCTTCTGACGCTAAACCCCAGTTTCCTTAAATTACCGGATAACCTTCCGCAGGCTTTCTCGCCTATCCTGCCGCCGGGGACGGCCTCAAGGCCTATGTGTATGATGCCGTTTAAGAAAGTGCCCGTTGTGAGAATAACGGCCTTCGCCCGAATTCTCCGCCCTGAAGCCGTACTCACACCGCCTACGGCGCCGCCGCGCACGGTGAGACCCGTAACTTCATCCTCAAGTATGTCCAGTCCTTTCTCCCCGCTCAGACAATCCACCATATAGCGGTTATATCTGAAGCTGTCGGCCTGCACCCTTGAGGAACGCGCGGCATATCCTTTTGATACATTGAGCATCCTGAACTGAATGGCGCATGCATCGGCCGCCTTAGCCATCTGGCCGCCAAGCGCATCTATCTCTTTTACAAGCTGCCCCTTGCCCAGTCCTCCAATAGAGGGATTGCAGGACATATAACCGATTCTGTCTCTCCTCAATGTTATAAGAAGCGTCTTTTGCCCCATCCTGGCCGAAGAAAGCGCCGCTTCGCAGCCGGCATGCCCTCCGCCCACCACTAAAATCTCGTATCTATTTCCCCTCATACTGAGCTTTTTCCCTGATCTTCTCTTTAAGTTCGCGCCCTCCCAGAAGCTCCACTATCTTAAGCGCAAAATCCATGGCAGTTCCGGGCCCTTTGCTAGTCAGTAAATTTCCGTCTTCCACAACGTCCTCATCCGCATATTGGACATCATCTCCAAGTTTCTCTCTTTCGGTTGGATAACAGGTTGCTCTTCTGCCCTTAAGAATGCCCAAGGGGGCTAAAACATAAGGAGGCGCCGCGCATATGGCAGCCACTAACTTGCCTCCCGCGTAGGCCTCCTTTACTATCTCCCCTACCTTCTGAGACGAGGCGAGATTCTTGACCCCCTCTCCTCCGCCGGGAAGTATCACCGCATCGGGGGCATCCTTATAGGATGAGATTTCTTCCTCCGTCACAACTGTCACGCCTCTGGATCCCCTGATATTGCCGCTGCCCACGCCTAAAATCCTTACATCGAAGCCGGCCCGCCTGGAAATGTCTATGGCGGTAACCGCCTCTATCTCCTCGAATCCTTCAGCCAAAAATACAGCGATCCTCTTTCTCATATCATCCTCCCCGGAAAAATCGTTAAAAAGGACTTCTCCCCAAAATACCACAAAGAAAGGTCAAAATCAATTCTTTTAAGGGCCCCCGTTTTCCTTTATCCGGCGATGTTTTGCCCGTACGGTTCCTTCACAAGAAAAAACCCAAAAGATTTGAATTTATAGAGTTATCTGATATAATAAGTAATGGCCATTGTAGTTTTAGGGCCAGACGGATCTATAACTATTTCCCATGGGAGGTGTTATGAGAAAGATTTTTTCGCTATCATCGTTTTTTTATGTACTCCTTTCTTTAGTTCTGGCAGGACCCGTTCTATCGGCCGAGGGGCACATATCAGTGTCCGAAGACGAAGCAGTGATACTTTTTTTGGGCGGGGAGGTCACCGTCATTAAAGCCGGCGGCGAAGTGGCCGCCGGAAAAGGGATGAAGCTCACCTCCGGAGACGGCCTCAGGACGGGGGCATCTTCCTGGGCAGAGCTGGCATTGGGCGAAGGCGGCGAAAACATATTAAAGGTCAAGGAAAATTCCTCTTTAGAGCTTACTCAAATATCCCCGGCAGAGATAAACCTGCTCAAGGGCGAATTGCGCGCTCTGGTAGAGGCGCTTAATCGGGATGAGCCGTTCGAAATAAAGACGCCTGTGTCCGTATGCGGTGTCAGGGGAACCGGCTGGGATACCGCATACGACGGAACCGAAGTGATAGTTGACGTATATGAGGATGAGGTCTTCTTTTCAGCCATATCAAAGGATGGGTCCATGGAAGACCCTCTGATAAAGGAAGGTAAACGCGGCATACTGGAAGATCCGTCAAGGCCTATCAGGATAACGGACATCCCGCCCGGCAAGATGCGCGAATGGAAAAGCTGGAAAGAAGGCTTTAATGAGAGACGCGGAAGAGGCAGCGGTACCGGCGGCGGTGATGCCCTTATGGATAAAGCTCAAAAGGCGGGGTCTAAAGCGAAGGATATGATGAAAGGCAAGGAAGGCATCTTCGAAAAGAACGACCAGGACGACATGGATGAAAGAGCAACGGAACAGCAAGAAGACGATAATAAGGTAGGTTATCCTTGATGACGATACCGCATGGGCGCAAGAGGTCGGGGTTAAACGGATTCATATATGCCCTTCTGCCGTTTTTACTCCTCGCAGTATTAAGTGCAGACGGCCTTGCCGTGGAGGATGAGTACATACTCTATCCCAGCATAGAGAAGAAGGAGGAGTCCGTCCAAAAAGAGCGTGAACCCATGAGCGGAGAGGCCGGCCCATTCGAATGGGAGCTGTGGGCCTCTTCCCTGGCGGGTTACGATACAAACGTGTATCTCACTCACTATGACGAATCCGCGAGCATCTTCCTGCAGAACTCCCTTTCTTTTCACACCAAAAGCCGGCTTTTTGAAAGATGCCTCTTAAGATTAGAATACGACCTGGTGGCCATCGATTATCTGAGGTTCGCCGAACCCGACCTCTCCGACCACATCTTTACGGCCGCGCTTGATATGCAGGTGACCGAGGAACTTCTCTGGTCCGTCGAATATGCATACGACTTCGTCGGTTTCCCGCACGATGATGCCAGTGAATATTCGGTGGACGAAATCACGAGTTCCCTCAGGCACGACATCTCGGACAGGCTGTACCAAAAACTGGCCTATTCATTCTTCGATAAGGACTACGGGAAATGGAAGACCAGAACCGCCGACGGAAATATGAAACTCGGCGACAGAGAGGACAAAAGAAATGCGGTTGAATACGAGCTGGGTTATTATCTAAGCGATAAAACGCTGATAAAATCCCGGAATTCCTTCTTCCGGAACAATTCAAACGAGCTCTATCTGGATTACTACGACTACAAGGCCCTTAGCACCAGGGCCTCCCTGGTGCACATCATAACGGATAAGATCTACGCGCTTCTGGACGGCGGCTACCAGTTCAAGTCTTACGACAACAGGGTAGTCTCAGACAAGGTTTCCGGCGACCAGAGAGACCATCTCCTGATGGGAGGCGCCTCTATTTATTACGACATCCTTAAAAATCTGTCTTTGGGAACCAACTTCGATTACAGGAAGAATTTCTCGAATGAAAACGGCCAGAAATACACGGACTATGTCATTTCCTGCGGGGTTTATTACAAATACTGAGGTCTTTTCTGCTTAAGCTTCCTCGTTGGATCCTTTACCCTTCTTAAGCTCCTTTTTCTGTATGAAATCCAGATAACTGTCTATCTCGGCCTGGCTTTCGAAGATATTCTCGGAAGGCAGAGCTTTTACGACATCGAAGACTTTCTTAACCTGCGGCTGCAGACCCGCTATGATGAAGGATCCGGAACGCTGTTCGATATATTTCTTCATCTGAAATATCACCGCAAGTCCCGCGCTGCTGATATAATTAATGCGCGTCATATCCAGTATGAGTATCTTGGTAGAGGGCACCAAAATCGGTTTGACCTTGTCATCCAGCCTTGCGTAAGTATCCGAATCCACCCTGCCGCTTAGATTGACCAGATATACCCCTTCCGATTTCTTTTCGATATTTATTGAAAGCGCGACTTTATCTGCAAACATATCTCATCCTCCGGGTTAAAAAACTCAAATCATGTATTATTCTATCATACATTCCCTTTGCGTCAAGAGATATTAGGAATAGCCTAAAAAGTTTCCCGGCTTTTTTAAAGATCCTTTTCTCCCGGATCTTGACTCATGCTGTCTTCTTGATACAAGTTATCCCAAAAAATGGTTTTTTGTAATAAAGAAGATACCTAAAAGTATAAGCGAAACCGCCGATACCTTCACTATATTCCTGTATGAATAATCCGTCAGGCGCGATTTGCCCTTATCGAGAGCATAGGATACCGACCAATACCACATGACATCAGCGCTCCAATGGCCCAGGGAGAGTATCGCAAGCCCGGCTATACCGAAAAGAAGGGCCCTCATCACGGTGGAGACACCGATAGTAAGCCACCAGATTATGAAACCCGGGCTCGCCAGACTGAAGAAGATGCCTCCCAAAAAGAGACCACTCGAAAATTCCGCCTTCTTCTCTTCTCTCATAAGCTTCATATGCGGGCTTTTTACGCAAAGCAGAATCCCCATGCCCGAAAGGGCAATGCCTCCTATTATAGAGACCGCAAGAATTAAGGGCTCCGAATCGAGGAATTTATGAAGACCCAGGTAGATAAGGGATATTATAAAAAACTCTATCGCTATGTGGCCGGATATTATCTTAAGGGCCGCGAATCTGTCCGTCTTAAGGACTTCCGATACCGTAAAAAAGGTAAGCGGGCCCGGTATAATGGCGCCGGTAATCCCTATTAGAAAACCCGTAATAAATATAAATAAAAAGTCCATAGTAAAATTTGATAATCTATCTATTCCGTACAATCCCGCGGGTAAATATAACGGCCGCGAATAAGACCATTACAAAAATAAAAATCTTCACGGCCATTTCGTCCTTCCCGTCATATTCCGCGCCGCTTGCCTTCTTGCCGGCAGAGGTTTTATCCGGACCGGTTTCTGTCTCCGGTCTCTGGAAAGGTCTTAACCGTACCTCCTTCGGCTTCGTCTTATCGGTCTTTCTGACCTCCTCGATTATCACCCGCTTCTTTTCCTTTATCCGGTCTATCTCCCTTGCGCCCGGCTGCTGATATCTTCTTGTTCTATCCTCCGCGCCGCCTGCCGCGGGCCCTTCTTCCCCTTCGCCATCCCTGCCGGAGATCTCGCGCCCTGAGGTGCCTTCCGCTTTCGGAAAGGCCTTCCCCTCCTCCACGGGCATAAGGCCGTAAAGTGTCCCCGCCGAACAGACCGAGGAGAAGAATACCGTCAATACGAAGATTCGGATGAGCCTCTCCTTTTGAATCAACATCCCGCTTCTCCCTGCGCCGCCGCTCTTCAGGTCTAATCCTCCCACCACCCCAGGTATCCTGCGTTATCCGAAAACGGGAGCCTGAGGTCTATCAGCCAGTTGGGGTCCTTGCCGTACCTGGAATGGAGCCTTTCGTCGTAGTTGAACGTTATGCTGGTATAAGCAGCTATGGCTTCGTCTTTCGAGACAAGGGCGCCGTTAAAAACTACGCCGTTTCCCCATCCGGCGAAGGCGTGGTTGGTATAATAAACCCCTTCCACCTTGCTTATGTTATTGGTGGATATGTCCGAAAAAGAGTCGATGCCCTCCGGGATATTAGTAAAATTCGTGATGTCCCCGGAGGTAACGAAATCGGAATCCTGGTAATTTCCGTCGAAAGTGGAATCTTTGTCCAGATCCTCGTACTCGCTCTGAAACGTGCTGTCGTCCTCGCCGGTATCGCTAGTATCGGGAATACCGTCCTGACCTACGTCCTCCGAGCCCATGCCATATAAATAATTATCCTTAAGCCACTGCCAGTTACCGCTTGTGTAATCGCCCATGACCACGTTTTCCCTCGCGGCGAAACCCACTATGTCCTTCTCGGCGTTATCGCTCGCCCATTGGTCTATATCAGCGGGGTCATCCGAGGAAGGTCTAGGTGTCAAGGGCGGATTATCGTATTCCACGTTATTTACCACATAGACATTCCTGCCGGAGTATATCGTTCCCTGGCCCGTGACCCTGCCCGATATGACCACATCGCCGGTCACAACCACGGGGCCGGAGACCTCGACGGGATTTGCGTCCGTGCCGACCAGCACTATATTGCCCGACTCCCCGCCGTCATCGCCATAGACCGCATTTATAACGGTAACACCTCCTATCTTTACGGTGCTTCCTTCGGCGGCCGCCTGCGTCTCATAATAGCTTAAATCCTCCAAATTGGGCATCTCCTCCGTGGGGGAGTCAGGATGCTGGTAGATGTACTCCCCGTCTTCGACCGTACCGGCTTTCCCCTGGACGTTATCGCTGCCTCCTATGCCCTGGCCGGCATAGACCTCCCCTTCCACAGTGGGGCTGTTCATAAAATCGAACCGGCCGTTTGAGCGGACATCGCCGTTTACGGTAATGCCTGAGCCGTCCATCCACCCCCAGTTATTCAAGAAATAGGCGTAATCGAAGACCTTGGACGGCGGATTATATTCTATGTCGGCCTTCACCCTCCTGGTCACCCCTCCCACGGTGGCGCTCGAGATCGCGCGGAATACGCTGTTGGGAAGGCCCTGGGCGGATACGGAGATATTTATGTCATTAAGCCTCGCATTGCTGGCGCTTGATGTCACGCCCGTGGCCGCAAGATTGAAGGTGGGACCCACCGAACCCGCCGCGCCCGTCGAGGCAATGGTATATTTAGCGCGCTCTATCCCGGCCTGCGCGAGATATAGCGCCTTCGCGCCGTCCCAGTGGCGCCTTGCGGCATTTACCTCGGTATTTACAAGGTATAATACGCCGCAAGCCATAATCACGAAGATAGCCACAAATGCCATTATCATAATTAACGTGAATCCTCTCTCATCATCCGTTTTAATCGGCATTTCGCGCCTTTACGGTAGTTATGATATCCGCATACTGAGTTGAGGAAGCGCCGGCTTTACTGATTTTAAGCGTTATCTCTATAAAATTCGGCGCAGACGGATCTTCATAAAAGAGCTTGTCTCCGGTGTCGAGGGACACATTATCTATAATGGCGACCTCGGTACCAACCGAGGTCTTCTGCGTAAAGAGGATCCGGCTGCCGCTCAACCTATAGCGTGAAGTCCAGTCGGTTGCATATAAAGGAGAGGGGCCCAGGGTTTCCACGTCGTAGGTGAGGGTCAGCGTATCCCCCGAGCCCGAACAGGTGATGTTTGCCGCTTCCCTTATGTCCCTCGTCATACGGTCTATCACGGTTCTTGCCTTGGCCTGCACGAAAGCCTGCCCCGCCATATCCTTAACGTACTGAACCAAAATCACGTATGTGGAAACCGCAACGCCTATCACCAGCATGAGTATTACGGATGTTACGATGACCTCTGCCAGAGTAAACCCTCTGTTACCCGCTTTTTCCGCGCCTATCCCCGCAAACATACAAAGCCTTTCATTATTCGTCCGGGCAGATGACCGTCTCGGCCGACTCCTCCTTGCTTTGCCCCGATTGCGTCCACAATACGCGCACATAAATCAATTTACCCTTCTTTGACGTAAGCGGCTCCGTATATGCCCTTACATAAGTCCTCATCTCTCCGGTAATATCGTCCCCCGATCCGCTTGTCGGGCCGGAATCTATTACAATATTGGGATAGGATTTATAATCAGTGTAAGCCGAAGCATCAAGGCTCTCGTAATCCTCGTTTGAGCGTCTTTCAAGCTCATCCTGCGCTATATTAATGGCGCTTACCCTGCATTTCGCACTTAAGAGCATCATGTTGGAAATATTGCATACCTGCAAAAAACCGCCGAAGGCCAAGGTAATGATGAGTAGCCCTATCACGTTCTCGGCAAGTGTAACCCCTTTTTTCTTATTTGAACGCAACATATCTTGCCCGCCTTTAATCAACCTTATACAGATTTTAATTCAAAAGCAAAGCCTGCTAAAGAAGCATGCATTACTCGTTACCTTTCGAGACAAGCGATCCTTCCTCGAGGCCTGTAACGGTCTCCTTGAGCCGCTTGATTTCTTCCAGGCCGTCGGCAAGGCTGCTTTCGAGTTCGGAAATCCTTTCTTCGAATTCACGCAGTTTCCTGGCGGTGTATTCGGAGGTGCTCTCAACGAAGATGAGGCCGCCTTTATCTGTCCTCTCCACTTTGGCGCCTTCCGGCACCAGTATCCTAAGGTCCCCCACTTTTTTCACTTCCATGCCTGCGGGTATCTCATCCTCGGCTATAGCAATCCCGCCCGGCAAAAGATGCAAAAGAAATGATGTAAATATGAGAAGAACAATTCCCGAATATACTCTCTTCATATACACCCCCGGCTAATACGTTAGGGCAATTCCTTTTCCGGCTTAAAGAAAGCCGGATAAACGGTAAAAGGCCGGAAGTTTCCGGCCGGTCTTTCGAGCGCTTTGCGTAAATACAGTATAAGGTAACCTTGCGATCCTAATAAGGTGAATGACCACCGCCTTTCATCTTTTCGTATTCCTTTTGAAGGTACTCGTGAAGACCCATGTTCTCAAGAAATTTGACGGCTCGGCTCACCTTTTTATTGTCTACTTTTCCTCCCGTGGCGGAAAACTGCGTATCACCCGTAATGGACTGGAAATAATCCCCTGAATTAAGAAAGATGATTATCAGCACGGCCAGGACGACCATCACTACTATTACTGCGGTCTCTTTTACCGTTACCAGCCGGCGCTGTCTCCTTGAGCGGTGGGGTCTTCTATTGAGAAGTTTCAGGTTTTCCGGCCGCCTTAAATCTTCATCGAGCATAGTCAAGATTCCCGTGGTAAGAGATAATGAGGTAGCGCGAATATGGTCTATTCGTACTTACTGTGTAATTATACACCTTTTTCCGGTAAATTACAAGTTCGGCCCCTTTCCTCCCGATACGGCAGGTTTAACCCAAGTGGCAGGGCGGTCCGAATTAAGTTGCGAAGAAGGGTTTTAATCAAATATAATGTCATACGGCGGGAACTTTTTTGACGCGCATATTGTCTAATTTAGCAGAGGGACCGGTGAACGATATATCGAAAGGTACCATAAAAAAGGCCTGTAGGGGAGATGGCGGGGCATGCGAGGAGATCTACAAAGGATACTCGGGTCTCGTATTCAGCGTAGCCTTACGCATAACTGCCGATAGATCTGACGCCGAAGAGGTGGCCCAGGAGACATTCATCAAGGTCTTCTCAGCGCTCCCGGATTTTCGTTTCAGATCTTCGATAAAAAGCTGGATATACAGGATTGCCGTCAATACAGCCCTAAATTTTATGCGGGGTGAGGCAAAGAAGCGCCAGAAGAAGGTAACCTACGACGACGACATATTTACGCCTCAAAAGGGGAACAATCCTGCCTCAGGGCTTGAAAGGAAAGAAAACGAGAAAGCCGTAAGAACGCTTTTGGGCAGACTCAATCCTGATTTCCGGGCATGTATAGTCCTAAGAGACATCGAGGGGTTAAGTTATAAAGAAATATCTTCCGTACTTAATATAAACATAAACACGGTCCGCACAAGAATAAAGAGGGCCAGGACACATCTTATAAATTATATCCGGGAGGGTGAAGATCATGGACTGTGAAAGGGTCAAAGAGCTGATAAACGAATACATAGACGGCGAGCTGGACGAAGACCTCTCGAAAGAAATAACCGGCCACATAAAGAGATGCGCTTCCTGCAGGGCAATTAAGAGCGAACTGCTGGATGAGGTGATAATACCCCTCAGGAAAAGCGAAAGGCCCGCTGTCCCCGTCTCGGTATGGGAGAATATCAAAGAAAGACTGCCCAAAGGTAACACGCGGGAAGCGCGAATATGGGAATATAGAGGATTTCCCTCGGCCGGGTTCAATATATTCAGGAGGCCCGCTATGGCTGCGCTCATCGGTGCGGCCGTACTTCTTGCGGTCTTTGTACCCGTGGCGCTCGAGATGAGATCCGGATATCTGGTAAATACGTTCCTCCGGGAACAGGCCGATTTCCTCTCTTACCTGGATAATAGCTACGCGGAAGGAGAAAACGGCTATTTAATGAACGCAGCCGACATAGGAACCGACATCGAAGAATATTTTCTGTAATGAGGAACTTTTGGACATCAGGTGTTGTCTAATGGGATGAGGAGGTGATACTCATGAATAAGACCGTTTTAAAGTTTATCGCCGTATCCGCTGTTTTAACCGTATCCGCGCTCTCTCCTAAACTATTATGCCGTGAGGCCCTGTCGGAAGAATTCGCGGAAGGGTTAACGGAAGAATTCGCGGAAAACGGCACACCCGCGCGCATGGGCGCAGACCGCGGTCCTTACCATATGGGCGAAGGGAATAAATTCAGCTCTCGCGCTCGCGTAAAGAGAGGTCCCGACGGCGGGCCTGGTGGTAATATACAGGAAGGCGCCCCCGGAGGAGGCCGCGAGAAGCTTGCCGCCGTCCTCGGTCTCAGCGATGAGCAGCAAGAAAAGATAAAGGCGCAGCGGGAAAGCCACATGAAGATGATGAAGGATACCGCGGACCTCATGAAAATAAAGAAACTTGAGCTGAAATACGCCCTGGAGAGAGATACCGTGAACACGGGAACGGTGGCTTCGCTCGTTGAGGAGATTAAATCGCTTATGGGAAAACAGCTCGAGCTGAGAGTTACCGGCACCCTTGCGATGAAAGAGATACTTACCAGCGAACAATACGACAGATTTCAGGGTTTCGCAAGGCGCCGCCGCGGCCGTAACGAAAATACCGGGAAGATGAGGCAGGAGCCCAGCCAAGCCGGAGGAAATCAGAAAAGGGGATTCTAACCGGTCCCCTTTTTTCCTATGCGTTCCGGTCCCTGCCTTTGGCCCTTTCCATCCGGGCCCAGGTGTCGCGCAGGCTTACTATGCGGTTGAAGACGGGTAGCTCACTAGTAGAATCTTTCGGGTCTATAAAGAAATACCCCTTTCTTTCGAACTGAAACCTCTCAAGTCCCATCAGTTCCAGGATGCCTCTGTCTATCATGCAGCCTTCCATTATCCGCACGGAATCGGGATTGAGGTTCGTTTTGAAATCTGCGCTTCCTTCTTCCGGGTTGCGTTTAAGAAAAAGGGTGTCATATAACCTGACCACCGATCTGACCGAATGGCCGGCGCTCACCCAGTGCAGGGTGCTCCGCACCTTTCTTCCGTCGGGAGAATCCCCTCCTTTGGTGGCAGGGTCATAAACGCAGTGTATCTCCTTTACTTCCCCGGTTGTCTCGTCCTTCACAAAATCGATGCACTTTATGTAATAGGCATAACGCAGTCGAACCTCCCTGCCCGGGGCGAGCCTGAAGAATTTCTTGGGCGGCTCCTCCCTGAAGTCCTCCCTCTCTATATAGATCTCCCGGGAAAAGGGAACCTTACGCGTCCCCCCGGAAGGGTCTTCCGGATTATTTACAAAATCGCACTCCTCTGTCTTGCCCGCAGGATAATTGGTTATAACCACCTTTACCGGATCCAGGACCGCCATGATACGCTGCGCGCTCTTATTCAGCTCCTCCCTGACGGAATTTTCAAGCACCACCATCTCTACTGTACTGTTCTGCTTTGCCACCCCGATCTTCCGGCAGAAACCCCGGATGGATGCCGGCGTGTACCCCCGCTTCCTCAGGCCCGCTATGGTCGGCATCCTGGGGTCATCCCAGCCGGACACACGCCCCTCCTCAACCAGCTCAAGCAGTCTCCTTTTGCTCAATACGGTATGGCTTAAATTAAGTCTCGCGAACTCTATCTGCCGGGGGTGGTATATCTCCAGCGTATCGAGTATCCAGTCATACAGAGGCCTGTTATTTTCGAATTCGAGCGTGCAGATGGAATGCGTTATGCCCTCTATGGAATCGGATATACAGTGCGCGAAGTCATACATAGGATAGATGCACCACTTATTGCCCGTCCTGTGATGCCCGGCTTTCCTTATCCTGTAAAGAGGCGGGTCTCTCATTAGCATATGGGGGGAGGCCATATCTATCTTCGCCCTGAGAGTCTTTTCGCCCTCTTCGAATTCGCCCCTCTTCATCCTCTCGAAAAGGTCAAGGTTCTCCTCGACGGAGCGGTCCCTGCAGGGGGAGTTCCTGCCGGCGCTTTTTATGGTGCCCCTGTATTCGGCTACCTCCTCCTGGCTTAGGTCGCATACGTAAGCCCTGCCTCTTCTTATAAGCTCCGCGGCGTAGTCGTAAAGAGAATCAAAATAATCGGAGGCGTAATAAAGTCTCTCTCCCCAGTCGAAACCAAGCCACTTTATGTCGGACCTTATCGCCCTGATGTACTCATCCTCCTCCTTCAGGGGATTGGTGTCATCGAACCTAAGGTTACAGGGCCCCTTGTAGTCATGGGCAATCCCGAAATTCAGGCATATGGACTTGGCGTGGCCTATATGGAGATATCCGTTCGGCTCGGGCGGAAACCTCGTATGCACTCTGTCTCCGAACTTGGAGGTCTCCAGGTCCTTATCTATCAGATCACGTATAAAATTTTTCTTCTTCACCCTCAGCCTGCTCTTCCTGATTCGGGCTCGGCGTCCTTCCCGGCAAGGCACAGCTTGTCTATCCCAAAAAACAAGGACGCAAAACATGATGCCGTCCCGCCCGATGATATCATCGAACCTCTGGTTCGGGCATCAGAGATAAGGATCAGAACCTATATAACCCCGATAGATTTATATCTGGGTTTTTCGATGTCTTAAAATATATTACACCACTGATATTCTTACGTCAAGTGGGTAGATCGATGTATTGAATTCATCAATATAGGGGTTCTTTTTCCGGTTTTTTCGGGGAAAAGAGCAAAAGGCCTTATACCGAAAAATGGGGCCGTTTAACTGCTTAAACGGCCCCATGTAAGGGCTTTCCAGCTAGATGCTCTTTTTCTTTTAGGAAGACATGAGGTCTTTTATATCATCGCGCAACTGTTTTATCTGCGCTTTGAGGGCCTCTATCTCTTCTGAAACCTCTTCTTTCTTTTCTTTCCAGAGAGAGCATCTTTGAGAAATTAGCTCCCTGAACTCGGCTTTCTTGGCTGCAAGTGCGTTCTCCATCTCTTCATGAAGCGCCTTAACGGTCTCGAAGATCTCCTTTACTTCATCCGGCCAATCTTCCGGTATCTCCGGAGGCTCGCATTTACTGCAGCAACAGTGCCTGCGTACTCTGCTCCAACATCGACCTCTGTAGTCATCGGGCAATTCCTCCAGCTTTGCCTTGATCTGGTCGGTATAATCGGTGCGGATTGCACATATCTCTTCTCTTTTCGCCATTATCTCTTCGTGCAACGCCTCGCTGGCAGTCCTCACTTCATCTCTGACACCTGCCATAATCTCCCTGATCTGAGATCTAAGCTCCTTTATCTCATCGATCTTAGCCTTCACCTCATCGCTCATTTCCGGTTTTCCTGAGCAATGCTTTGGCGGACATTCGGGTTTCTCCGGACAGCACGGCGGAGCGCACTCGGGCCTGCGCGGCGTTTCGGGCTTCTCGGCCTTCTTCGCGCACATCGCCCTTCGGCTCTCTATAAACTCGCGCATCCTTGCGCAGCACTCCTCTGAGTGCTGCATAGACACCATCACCTGTCCTTCGCACTCGGCTCCCATCTTGAACGGGCGACCTTTAGCAAAGGATAACCCCTGGCATAAACCAATTACTAAGGCTGCAGCCATAAGGATGGAACAGGTCTTCTTAATCATTGTTCTAGGTTCCATTTCTATCTTCACCTCCTCTCCTATCATACTAAAAAGGACGTTTTACTTTACTTTAAATAACCCCTAAATAAAGGGGACGTTTCCCTTTGCTCTAACTATCCTCAAATAAATAAGTTACAACTCGCGTTGGACCAAAAGCCTTATCAGGGTATTACCCCTTGGAGCGGATAGACCGGCTGGTTTTCCTCTGTGATATTGTGCGCATTCACCAGATATATTAGATATTCCAAATATGTCATTTGGCCCGTTGCCACTTCATTACTCTTACTCAAAACCTCTTTAAATCTCGTTAATTTTTCATGAAGTCCCGCGCCCTGGGATATATAACCTCTATCCTCTTGACCTATTGCGCCCGCTTCAGCCAATACCCCTGCCAGCACATCGACCATATCGCAAGTGTTACTTAAGTAATCAGGATCCGACTCAATAAGATATTTCTCTTCCATGAAACCACCCTCGAAATACTCGGCAATCCAGTGCGCGGCAATAACATTCACCGCGTAGGTCGTAACCGGCAGGCCGCTGAAATCCCTTGAGAGAGTCTCCGCAATCTTTTCATAAGTGCCGCTCATAAGACCCGTGCCTTTTAAAGCCGGCATGTTTAAGGCTATCCTGTCTAAATTTATTCTATCGCCTCTGTCTACAATGGAATGCTGAAAAGCAAATGTTTCCAACTGTATCTTCTCCCATTCCGCACTTTTTATATTTGTCACTATCTTAGTTTTTTCGTCTATGACCGTAAGATATTGCGTGCCGTTGGCATACTTTATTTTAAATCTCACCGCCACATAATCATTATCGCCAATATCGGCAAGGCCTTCGCCAAGCTGGTTTATGATGGCAACGTCACCGGGATATTCCGCCATGCCGAATTCAGCATTGCACACGTAGAGGTCTTTGCCGTTTATCTCGCGGAAGGCCTCATAGACAGGTGTCCCGACCATATCCTCCGCCCTTGGCCCCCTACCCGTAATCAAAGTAAAAAATTCATCATTTATAGCCCCCACGTTTAGGAGCCGGCGGGCATATTCTTCGTGCTCTATCCCCTTTCCACGGCACAACCGGATGAATCTATCAACATCCAATCCTATTATCTCCGCCTCATCCGTCATCCCCATCTCATGCCTCAGTTCATGCTCTATGAGGACCTGGAGGAGGACATAACCGGCTCCGGGGATTTCCTGATTCAGTGCATCTATTGTCTCTTTAAGGCCGGTCTGGAAGGCTATGATGCCGTCTTTTAAGCAGTCGCCGGCAAGATGAAGACGGCCGTCTTTGCCGAGTATGTAGGGAATTTCAAGGAGGGTTAATTGAGTGCCGGATGATAACCCTTCCGATTTCACCTGGGCGAGAGCGCGGGAAAGAACTGCCCTTTCGGTAGAGTCCGGCAGGTTGAAGGCATTCAACAGTGAGTCCGGCGGTGCATCCTTTACGTATATATCGAAGTCATCGAATGAGGTTTCGCTGTCCTGCGGCGCTGCGGCAATTTTGGTATAGCCGTGTTCGTTTCGGGCATCTGAGTTTATCTGCGCGCGCTTCGGCCCGTCTATGAGGCTTTGCGGATCTTCGGTCTCATACATACCTGGACTTGCTCCGGAGAGTGGCTCCGGCGGTTCTTTACCCAAAGACCATAAGGCCGCGGCGTAATCATCCTCGCCCAGGACAACCATTAAACGTTGTATAAATTCAAGGGATCCATCCTCGCCCGGGCGCTCTGTATACTCGGCAGCGAGGGCCATTACCTCATCCCATTTCCCGCCCATAATCTCTCTTATCTCTGTATCATCGCCCGATATGAGCGCGCGGCATATTATATCTACGGCATCCACTTCTGTCCCAACCCGCCGCTGTATATAATCGGCAATAAGTGCGGCCGCATTGTGATAAAAGATATAAGCCGTCATAAAACCGTGTTTACCAGGGTCACTACCCCATTCCGCCACATAACGGCTATGCTCATCAAGAGAGAACCTCCCGTCGCCCGAATCCCCGCCATACGCCTCCCTTAAAATATCGGTAATCACAAGCTGCAGGAATCCGTCATTAAGCTGGCCGTTCGGATGCGGGATTTTCATGGTATGGGCTTCCGCCATCTCGTGCATGGCGAAGGCCTCGAGCACCTGCCCCTTGAAAGTTACAGGCAGGACTATAGCATTATAAAAAATTATATAAAACGCCCCATAACCTTCCGAATATGCTATGTCACCTCCGGATTCCATCATCGTATATGCCCGGCGCGCAACATCGATGGGCACAAACAGGAGATTGGAGAACCCAAGATCTAATCCCAAAGAAGCGAATCTTTCTTTGAGTAGATCGCGCGCCTTCTCAACAGAAGCAATCTGTTCGGCGCTGGGATTTGCATCCGCAGCTTCCGGACCGGTGCAGAGTTCGTATAATTTCCTGTCTAATTCTAGAAACTCTACAATATCTTCGATAGTTTCTCCCGATAAAAGCGCAATAGAAAAAAACCTTACATAATGCGGATTTATCCGAAGTTCCGGGGAGGTGTCCGCTTGAAGAAAGCCTATAAGCCTTTTGAGAATTTCCTCTAAAAAGACACACGCGCTATCCCAAGAGATAATCCCTTCTTCATGCAGAGCCATTACCGCATCTACGGGATGCTGCAAATCTTTATAATCCTCCAGCTCTTCTGCGTCTCCTATAAGCTCGTATATCAACCGGGAGACGTCTTCCTTAGTGAATTGGAGCTCCGCCTCAATTCCTCTTCCGGTCACCTCGTGCCGCAGCTCATGGCCCAGTAAAAGTTTTAAGAGCAATTTACCCAAAGGTTGACCCGCTATAAAGGTACTATCCAGCTGAAAGACCTTCTCCATAAGATCGTCATGTATAAGGATGATGCCGTTCTTTACGCAGTCTCCCATAAAATAGTCATAAAGGGCATCACCCGCTTTGCCCACTATATGGCGGACAGGGAGTATTACATAAGGCATCTCAGCGTCTAGGCCGTCCGATTTATTTTCAGTGAGTAGCTTCCCCAACACGCTCCAGAAATAAGGTCCCGCCGAAAGACTCGTTTGGATAAGGAACGTCCTTCCGTTATGCCGGAAGACCTTAAAGCTCTCTTTTCTTACAGTGCCGTTCTCGCTCTCCACGTCAAGCTCTACCTCCGCTCCGCTATCCACGCCCTCCGACGCCTCCTTCGCCTGCATTCTCAAGGCCTCAAGTCCCGTGAGACGGTCATCCAGCTCATCGCTTAAGAAAGCTGTCATAGAACCCGATGTAATACCGGGGTCCGATATGAAGGCCTGTCCGGCTTCTGAAGTGGGATCGATCTCCCTGCCGGCCCAGCTTGCGGGGGCGGGGTCGGTGGGAACGGGGCTATCGGGTAAATTGGTGCCGTTGGCCAAAAGATAGCTTTCGAGGATATCATCACACGAGGGAGTAGCAGGTGTTCCTTCCTCCGTATTCCAAATATCATCTAAATTGCGGCCGTGAGTTCGAACGTCGATCTCGGCTCTGAAGAAATCTCTCAAGCTATCCGGCGCGCCGGCTTTCGCTAATATGCTTTCGGTATCGGAAGTTACATCGCCTACATTAAAGCGCTTTATGCTAAAAAATGCCTCTTCCAAAACAACAAAATATTTATAATCAATGAAATTGCCGAGATCAAAATAACGGACCCTGCCTTCCGGGTCAAGGCCTACATTCCACAGCGCGTAGTCTCTGCAAAATATACCCGCTTTCCACATAGTCTCGGCAAGATCCAGGTATTCCTTTATAATATCCTCGGCTTTTTTTCTTTCCTGCTCTGTCCCGTTCCATAAATCCACAAGAAGAGAACCGGTAATTTCCCTCTCCATTTTCCCGGCCTCTTGGTGCTTAATAGTAATGAGTGGCACTACTTCATCCTGCACATATACTATGCTCTCGGTGTGCGTCGCGCCGTCATCGGACATAAACGTGATATCGCGGATTGCTGTAGTTGCCGCCAGCCCCGCGCCAAATCTCTCCATTGCAAACGTCGCGCTTTCAATACTCGGAACTGCCCTAGGGATATGTATCAGTTTATTGCCGCAACGGTAAACATCGTAAGGATAGTCAACCGGCACATCGGTAAGGCTCACGAGTGTCCACGTCTTACCTTGAAACTCCGCTTTTATTATCTCTTCTCTATGCTGTCCAGCCCATTCAAGTGCCGAGGGAGTAATCGGATCGATTGGCGGCTTGGCTACTTGCGGCCCGGGTAACCCGCGCCTTCTTGCTATTTCGGCATCCAGTAGCTGCTTGTAGCCGGTGCCGAGAGGATTGGAGCCTACCAGTAACTGGTCGGCCGTCCCCTCATACCCAAGAGAGACCGGGCTCATCCAGGCCGGCACAAGGCCCAGCTCTATGAGGAAATTCACGTCGCGGGGGGTAATGGGAATCTGCGCGGGTAATTGATCTTGAAACCGGTATGTCTTAAGCGAATAATCGCCTGACATGAACATATCAACCAATGTTTCCAAGACATACGCCAGTGTCTCCTTTGCCGTAGCGGTGTCGTCTATATGGTAATACCCGGCTTTTACAGCATCCCAAAGTTCAGGATAATTTGTGGTAAGGTATTGTATCGCATCATTAAGGATAGCTTGGTTTCCGGCAATCCTTTTTTCAAAGATCACATGAGATACCTCATGAGCAATGGACAACGCATCAATACCTTCGTCAATATTTCTTATAATCGTGTTATATGAACGGTTATATTTTGCGACTGCTAAAATGTTATTTTCTATCGAATAAAATCTTCCTTTCAATGAAAGATTTGAATTTAATATCTGCGTTTGGGCTAGGAGGAAATTCGATATTGGCTCCGTTCTCAGTAAAGATTCAAATTGACCCACCTGCTCGTCTGTTTCGAGATATGCACTAAATACTCTGCGGTCCGCGTATGTAGCATCATCAACTTCGCCGGGTCTAAGTGCCAAAAACTCATCCAACCCTCTGCCTACGGCCTCAATAAGTGATGTCTGGATATCTCCGTCTTGGGTAAGGCCTACGAAGTTTTCACTCAGGCCCAGCTCTTCAAACCAGATGGCAACCGTAATTGACTCGTCACTATTTCTAATGACAAGCAGCTTTTCTTCAAGCCCATCGGCATCTATGGTTACAACGTAGGCGCCGACAGCAGCCGCACCATCGTCAACGGGAATTTGCTTTACATCTTTTACCGTTGTGCGCGTCATATAATCCGCCAATCTTCGAAGCCTGCCATATAAAATCAGATCAAGCTCTTCATGCTCCCGATAGAGCGCCTCTATATCCAGCTCCGCACGCTCGGTTATGGCTCCTATGGCCATGTTGGCGGCCTTTACCACATTAGGATCTGTTTCGGTACCGAGACGGGTGAGAAGGATCTGTGCATCTTCGGGGGTGGCGATTTCGCCGAGTCCTCTATAGGCAGATGCCCTGGCAGCGGGAACATAGTCACCATCTAAAACATCAAAAAGAACCTGCGTTGCCTCGGGTGTGGCAATCCCGGCAAGGGCCATAGCCGCGCGGCGCAATATATCTTCATCGGTCTTCGTCTCCATAAGAACCCTTAGCGCTTCTCTCTGGAAGTCCTCTGTCACAAGGCCGCTTCCTATGAGAGCACCCAGCATATCCTGCGGGTCTATGGCATCCCCGCAGAGCTCAACCAGGCGTTGCGCGTCCATCCGCATGAACTCCTCCTCCGCCTCGGTGCCCTTACCCGTGGCCTCGTGCCCCAGCTCATGCTCTATGAGGACCTGGAGGAGGGCCTGTACAGCCTTCAAGGCATCCTGGGCGGTCATGCCCGCATCTATCAGGGCCTGCATTATCCGGTCGAATTTCTCCTTATTGTTTAGTATAATGAGGCCGTCTTTTATGCAATTGCCTCCGAGGTGGGTGTTGCCGTCTTTGTCTACAATGAATTTGCCCTGGGCGAATGTGAGGATGGTCTGGGGGTCGAGATGAAGGGTGCCGGTCTTTCCCTCCTCGTGTATCTGCGCCAATGCAGCATTTAAGGCCGCAGCGTACTCTGCGTCTGTGAAGACTGAGTTGGACTCCTTCCTTATGTAGTATTTGGTGCCGTCGGCCATCACTACCTCTTCAATCTCCTCAAAGCCCGGGAAGCCCGCGGCGCTCAGACTTGCATGGTCGAAGCGGGAGTTAGGATCTTCATCCTTATACTGGCCCGCTCCCTTGGAGGCAACATCGGCCTTGATTGCCTGTGGC
>Ga0272442_10001229_pt1 | contig 39384 bp, 51 predicted proteins | sample SSMForm2O_FD_200262 | JGI IMG/M metagenome (GOLD analysis project Ga0272442, IMG submission 200262) | Marine sediment archaeal communities from Little Sippewissett salt marsh, Falmouth, MA, United States - SSM-Form-2O | ecosystem: Environmental > Aquatic > Marine > Wetlands > Sediment ... | reverse complement strand
ATCATGGGATTTAAATATTGAAAAGAGAGATACTAAGACTATTGGTAATTTAAAGAAAGATTTGAATGAATTATATGATTTGAAGCGAGAAGCTATTAATAACATTAAATTTAAATATGATCCTAAGATTGAAATGATTAAGCATAAACTAAATGATGTTCAGGGTAAACATTATTATGCATCTGGCGAGTCATTGTTGAAAGAGGAATTTAAGAAAGATGTTTTGATTGTTAAGAATTTTACTGAGCTTGGTAAATTATATGGTATTAATGCTAATTCTGCTAGAAGTAGAATTATGCGTTGGGGTTTAGTTAAATATGCTAAGCAAAACCCTAATCTTAGAAAGTATGAGTATGAAAATTATAAAGAACGAAATTTAAATTAAAAAGGGTGATGTAAATAGGTTATATAACTTTAAAATGTGGGCATAGAGTAAATTATGTTAAACGCAGATATTTTGGGAGTAAAGAGAGGTGTCCTATTTGTGGTTTTGTCGTGGATGAAACTCCATTAGATTGGGAAACCTTTATTATGGATATAAAAATGATATTAGGTTTGGTTCATCAACAACCACCAAACTAAATTAAAATGTCGTATATCGTTATAGCGAAACATTTATATATCAGTATGACTATATCGTTATGGTGATATAGTGAGTAAAACTATGGAATTGAAATTAAGTCTGAACAAACAGGAGTTTGATAAATGGCTTAATATGGTTGAAAAAGCTGGTAAACTTAAAGAACAGGATATTGAGAAACTTAGAGCTTTGAATAATGAGAGGGTTGAACCTCTCTCTTGTAAAAGGTGTAACCATAGTTGGTTGCCAAGAACTAAAAAATTACCGAAGGTTTGTCCTAAGTGTAATAGTCCATATTGGAATAAAAAACGTGTGAGGAATTTAAAATGAAAAAAAGGTTTGTAGTTGTAAATAAGAAGGCTTATGGTATGATTGATGAATTTTTTGTTACAGAGGTTGTAAGTAATTTTAATATTTATCAATTTACAAACGAGAAAGAATATGATGCCTTTATAGAGTTCTTAGATAAAACCGAAACCGAATATTTGACAACATAAATTAATATGTCCAATGAATTATAAAAACATGAAAGATTAATGACTGATAAAATGACTAACAAAACCGTTATCTACATCCGTGTAAGCACCGATACACAAACAGAAGAAAGCCAAAAAAAACCATGCATCGAATTTTGCGAAACTCGTCATTATAATATAATAGACACCATCGCAGATCATAGCCGAAGTGCATACAAAAACGTGAAAAGACCAGGATATGACAAAATCTTGGAACTAGCGAAAAAAAGACAGATAGACCATATAGTAGTCTGGAGTTTAGATAGGTTAACCAGGAAAGGCATACAGGATTTAAAAAATGTGATTACCTACCTAAAAGCCTATGATGTACAACTACATAGTGTCCAGGAACAATGGATTGAACAAATAAACATCCCTGGTGGAATGGGAGATTTATTTAAGGATTTCTTCTTTGGTCTTGCAGGTTTTCTAGCAAAAGCAGAGAGTGATCGTAAAAGCGAAAGAGTGAAGAATAGTAAACAATATCAAAAAGCACTAGCGAAAGGTAAGGTGGGTAGACCTGATTTTCCACAAAAGACAATAAAAGAGATTGAAAAGCATTTAGTGGATGGTAGAAGTTATCGTTGGATCCGTGATAATGTAATGTATAAAGCCAAATTTGGTAAATATCAACATCCAAGTCTTGGCAAAATAGCTGAAATTAAAAAATCTTTGTTCATAAATCGTTATTAGTTTTTATTGCAATAAAAAATTGCTGAAATCATGGTTTTTGTTATTACCCCAATTATGAACATGAAAACGTTGACGTAAAGTAGGGGGTTAACGGTGATATTAGACGTTTTAAGCGATCTTTTTCTGGGGTTTATTGTGTGAAAAGTGGTTTTTTGGTGTTTTTTCACTATGGCATAACCCCAAATTGTATACAATTTAGGGAAAAGTATATATACTATGCACTGTATACAGTATAGTGAGGGAAAAAATGAAAAAAACCGTATATGAAAAAATTTATGAGAAGCTAGAGAAATTAAACATACTAAAAATTGAAGCCTACCAAAAAAGACAAAGCGGTGGACTTATGGATTTACATATTGATGTGCTAGAAGAAGATGAAAAAACAAAAAAAATAGCACTAGCACATAACTATATCCAGAATGGGGATGTAATGGCAGATCCAGACATGGAGATAAGAATACATAAAGAACTCAAAATGGCGGAAGCATTGACTTTTCAAAATGATGGGCTTGGTATTTTTCAAAGAGTATACATAGAAAGAGATGGAAAAAAACTGGTTAATGTCAAACTCAAAAAGGATCTTAACAAATTTTTGAATCAATGGCTAACTAATATCATAAACCAAAAATACACAGCTGTAAAGGGGGATAATTAAAAGATGAATCTTGAAGAAGCAAAGAACATAAAACCAGGAGATATTCTTTTAAACTCCTGGGGTTATGATATGACAATCAATGATTATTGCAAAGTAATTGAGAACACAGGGAAAACACTAAAATGTGTTATGATTAAAAACGAAGTAAGTAATGATGATGGCATGGGTAACGGTAGGAGTATTCCACTTCCAGATCAAGAATTTGGTAAGCCTTTTAGAATAAGGATTTCTATATCAAAATATGATGGTAATGTTTGGCTAGTAGGTAGTTATCCTAGAGATGAAGAAGACGGATATAAATCAAGGGGTTGTTGGTTTATTTGGGATGGACAACCAGATTATTATAATACGTGGGATTAGGTGGAAAACATGCAGGATCTAGAAGTTAGAAAAATGTTGAAAGAACTTAGGCTTGAAATGGAAGAATGGTTTAAAGAAATGGATAAACAGGTTTATGGAGATGATAGTCAATGAATGAAACAGTTGTAATGAGAAATAGGGCTTGTAGTGGTACTCGTGTAGTATCAGAAAATGAACATATAATAAAAAGAGAATCGGAGAACGTGGGCTTAATTTTTACAATATCTTATCATTATGTAGAAGAAAAGTATATGGTAGAAGAACAATATAGATATTTAGATAGAAAAGCCAAACCATGTTATGGAAGGATTGTTTTCTGGGGTGAAACACCAGAGGAATGTGTTAAATATATTGAAGAAGTTTATAATGTATCTGTTAAACTTTTAAATCCGTTGGTTTTGCTTTCTGCTAGTGATCTTAAAAAAATCAATAGGAGTTAAATATGATATACTGTATACAATCTATTATGGTAAAACGTGAACCACCTAAACGCTGTCCAGATTGTAGTGTTGAGTATAAGGGGCATAGATCTGGGGATTATAATCCTGCTTTGAAAAGTGTTTATGAGCATCAGGGGAAATCTGGTAATCTTGTAAAAGTGGGTTATCGTTGCCCTGTTTGCAATCGTTTTTTTAAACTAGATGAAATCTAAATTTCTTTATTCTTTTTTGCTTTATGATGTTCATATGCTATTGCTCGGTTCCATATTTCTTGGTTTTTCTTTTGTGTTTCTTCATGGCTTGGTCCGTTTGGATCATGTGGTTTTATCTCATATTTAATATGTTTACTTGCACGATTAAGTATTATTAGTTGTTTGCATCTCTTTTTTTGTTGTTCGTTTAACTCGTATTTATTCATAAATTCTTTGATTCTTTCTTCTCCTGCCCATGTGCTTAAACTATCTGTTTCTACATGTCCATTGCTAGGGTTCTTTTTAAGTACCATTACTTCGCTATATGTGCTTTTCTTTGGGTTGTTCCATTTATCTGTCTTTGGGTTTAGGCTTTGTCTGCATACTCGATCCCCATGTGTTTTATTGGTTTCTATCCAGTATCGCATCTTGGTTCTGTATCTACCATATGGGTAGTCGTCTACGATGTATGCATTGTTTTCGTTTGTATGGTTTGTTAGTTGGTTTTTGTTTTTCCCTGGTGTATAGTCTTGGTTTTCTTTTATGTTTTTACGGTTTCGATCTGGGTTTACACCTACTTTGACTTTATCATCTTTTTCTAGTTCTTTTTTTTCTGATTCAGTTAGTTTAAGATTTCCGCTTTCTACTTCTTTTTTGTATCTTTCTGGTGCATGTTTTTTAGCGAATTTTAACCGTTTCATCTTGTCTTCTCGTTCTGTTGATTTTGTTGGTATATCATCTATTCCTTTTACATCTGATCTATTGGGTTCTTGTTTCCAGTTTTGTATTCCTTCATGGTTCCTTGGATATTGTTTTTTAGCATTAAGACTACGATCTATTCGTTTTGCATGACTACTTTGATATTTGTCTCTGGTATGATAACTAGATCCTTGATGGTTTTTTGCGAACATTGCTTTTTCTTGCTCACGTGTCAACTTTTTTTTACTCATAAGTCTATCATCTACCATATACTATTTTTTTTGTAAAGAGTGGTTTATCTGAAATCTGTTTGTTATTATATAAACCCTCTAAATTGTGTTTAAAATTTTTTAAAAATAAGTAACTAACTCTGTAAAACAGGTAATATCTATACTATATATTCTAGATTTTTTTTCAATATTACAGGTTTTATTCCCACCCTTAATAAAGAGATTTTAGAAACATTAAAAACATTAAAAACACAAGTATCTTATATTTTTAAAAAAATTTAAAAAACAATATCAAACTTTTTAAAACATTTTAAAAAAACTAAGTATACACTGGTTTACGATCTTTAACTCGGTAGTTGCCACCCGCAGTTTTAATATATTCTACCATATCATTTTTTATCCATTCTCTAACTGTTTTGCTAGTTACACCATATTTTTTTCCATACTGCCCAGTAGTTAAATAATCCACCTGTTGCTGTAAACCACGGATAACATCTATACCATTATTGTTTTCTCGCACCGTTATACTATCATATTCTTTTAAACCTTTAAGTGCTTCATGTAGATCTATATCCATATCAAAATATGGAAAATCCTTGCTATCAAACGGAAGTCTAGAAGGTGGTATCTGATGATATTCATCTCCATCTGCTACTTCAAAAGCAATGCTACTTTCACCTGTGTATTCATCTATTTTTTCAACACTTGTCGCAACAGTAAACATTCTATCATAACTATTTACTTGTCTAACCCGCAACTCAAATTCTACAAGTGTTTCTCTTAAATCAGGTACTACACTCTTTTTAGATTGTGCTATAAGAAGTAAACTACTACTAAGATGACGAATGATAAAAGCAAGTTCTTTCCAGTTCTGAACATTTTTAGATGTAGCCCGTCCGCTACTAGCATGTATACCCGCTTCATCAAGAATAGTAACATTTTTTTCTGTAGTGAGTAAACCAATAAACATCTCGCTTAAACTACGGATTGTATGTATATTAGAAGGAGCAGGTATATAATCAAAATTAGTTGGTGGCGGAATTTTTTTAAGATTTATAGCTTTAGGGATCACATCTTTTTTAAAAAAATTAATGTTTGTATAGATATTATAACCACGTAAACTAAGCATATCTATAAAATTACTTGCTAGATTGGTTTTTCCTGCCCCTGGCAATCCTATTAATGTACTAATCACCCCTTCATTAAATACTATTTTACAGAACTTATCAACATCAAAACCTGGCATAATTAATACATCCTAAATATTGCTTGTTCTCTCTGATTTCTCTTGTTTTTATGTGCTAGTGGTGTTTGATTGATGATACTTAGTTTAGGAACCTGTGTAAAAGCCCCGCCTTTAATTTGTTTAACTGCTTCCTCTGGGAGATACATACGCATGAAAAGCATCCATTTCTTGTTTACATCTAGATTAATATTTTTTTCATATGCTATTTGAATGAAACCTATAAACTTCCTAGCTTTTTTTAAATCACTACTATATACAAGTAGGAGCCAATGCCATCTTGCACAGCTTTCCCCACATTTACTTAAATTCCCTTTTTTATCAGAGTATAGTTCATATATCTGGTCTTTCATAGCATCTCTGACTTCTCCGCTAAGTCTTCTTATCATTGCTCCGATTCGCATTTCGTTTTCAAGATTAGTTACCATTTGTTATCATCTCCATTTCTGTTTTTATCATATTATCAATTATTTCATCAATAGATGGATTGTATTGTTTTATTTTACCAGAAACCATAAGCATATGATACAACTTGTTATGTGCCTTCAAAAGAGTTGGTATATGATATTTGTATTGTCTTTTCTCAAAAGCCCTTCGTGTTTTATCTATCTCGTCTGGGAAACATTCAACACGTCCTGCATCATCAGCAGACAACGTGATAATAGGATGTTTTTCATCTCCTATCTCCTTATAAGACACGGTTTCATCTATAGTATTAGGCCTAGTTTTCAATGCTTTCATCATATCATCAAATAACCCTTGGTATTCTTCGTTATAATGCTGTCCATTGTTTTTATCAAACAATAGTTCTTTTCCATCTTCTATTAGATCCAATAGTCTATAAAAAGTCTGTTCGCTATCCAGGTTAGTCTGACATTTTTTGTATTGATACCATGCTTTGACACCCTTGTTATATATCTCAAAAACACGGTTATCGTTTTCAGATGTTTTTACTTCCAAGTTTTCTTTTTTCTCTTGCATATTTATCCCAAACCAGTCGGTTTACACTATTACGTCCATATTTATAATCCAAGTTTGTTTTACCACATTCACCACATGTTATAACCATAGATGGGTTACCCTGCTCTATCATATGCCATGTAGCAGAACGGCAACTATCACAGTAAAGATATAAATAAAAAATTTTTATTTTATTCTTCATTATAATCTCCTTTTTCTTTGACCCAGATGTTACGTGTCTTACGTTTCTCGTCTTTATCTGTCAGATCAAAGTATTTATCTATAATTGTCTCATAGCTAGAAATCAGCTCATTGCTTTTTTTGTCTTTAAGCTCAAGTTTAATGTTTTTAGGTGTAGCACTAGCGTTTATATGACTAGTTATACCATAATAAATAGGTGTTTTACCTGGGGTTATCCTTCGTCCATAACGACTGAGAACTGTGCGGATATATGGGCTTAGTTGTTTCCATTCCCATCTTTTCAAAGTAGCATATACATGATAACAGCTTTCTTCTACACCCTCATAGATAGATGGGAATATAAAAACAGGTTTATCAGGACCACTTCGTATGTTAGCGATATAGTCAATTCCACCTAGGAACATAAGTGTTAAACTGCTAAGGCTGTTCCCCTGTTCATCTTGCACATCCAGGTTTTCATCATGGAATGGTACATGGTGAATATCGAGCTTCCCGCATACACTATAATGCCCTATATTGCTGATTACATGACTGCTTTTCCCTCGCCATATCTCAGTTAACAGCTCCATGAAAAAAATTATCCCTATAAAAGCAAAACCAAAAGGCCACGGTAGGGGTATTAAAACATTATATGGTGTAACCAACCCTATTATTACCACTGCTAGAAAAGCTATGATATACCCTATATATCTAAGATATTTATTCAAAAATAACACACCCCCTTATCTCTATAGTTTAGATAATATTTTATCAACATCTTTATGTAACGCTGTGATATCATTTTGTATAGGCTTTATTTTTTGTGTTATCTGGCTGTCTATCTCTGTTCTTATATCAGTTGTTTTTTCTCTGTTATCACCATCTTGTTTTGTAGCACCATCAACTGTAGATGTGGGTCCACCGTTATCTGGTTGTTTCCTTATTTTACTCCATATATCTTTTAGGCTACCTGCTAAACTGAAACTATTGATTTCATGTGTAACTGGGTCATAACCATATTTGTCTTCTATCTCCATCCTTGTTTCTATCTTGTTTCTATAGTAAAAAAAGTATATTCCTACTAGGATGGTAACTGTTAGTATTATTGTTAATATTATATAGATAGGTCTCCACCCTAGTTCATCATTTAGTTGTTTTATCTGGTTATTGTAGCTGTATAATGTCCGATAGTATTGACCGTTGAAATAGAAACCATCCCCATACCCATTGATCTGTTGTTCAAAAGTCTCATAACGAGATAGATTAGCACCTTTAGATAACAACAAATGATATGTCTCATTATAGGTACTATTGAGTTTTTCATAATCACTTAATAGCTGTCCGTATACACTTGTAAGATTCCCCAGGTTACTTTTTGTATCATTAAATTTTTCACTTAGAAAAACATATTGTTTTTTTAGGTTATTGAAATCTGTTCTAAGAATATCTAAACTAAAGTTTACATCTATAAATGTATCATAAAGGTTTTTAACCCCTGTATCTAGACTTATGTTACTCATGTTTATATATTGACTTAGTGTTTTGTTGATATTGTTACTTGTATTCAACAGAGTGGTATACATGTTTTGTAGGTTACTGTAGTTTGTTGACAGGTTTTCAAAACGGTTCTGTAGTTTTATCAGCTCTTTATATGTCTCAGATAAGGGGATTTCTAACCCTGTGTAATCAACAGATACCATATATAACTGGCCTGTGTTCATATCCTGAAAAACATAGTCTTCGACACCTGGGGTATACCATGGATCAGGAACCACTATATTGGATGTAAACTTGTATTTGGTTTCGTTACTAGCTGGATAATACTGTATTTTCTCGATGGATAACGCACTGTTAGTGAAACCTGTGCTACTAACAAAACTCAGGTTTACCTCTGTGGGGCTAGGTATCATAATATATTCAAAATCACGGTAGTCCAGGGTATCTAGGTTTATTGGGTTGTTTACATCTGCGTATGTGTTTGTACAACTGCCTAAAAACAGGGATAACCATAAAATAGTTATCACAAATATTTTCTTTTTTTTCATACTATATCACTTTCTACCTACATAAGGTTTTTTTTAAAAAAATTTAAAAAAACTATTCAACAAAAAAAACTGTTGACAAATACTTAGTTTTTAATAGAACCATGTTTTTTATCTATAATACTCTGAAGATGTGAGGTATATTCTTTATCAATATAATGGATGGTTTCATCACGGAACGATACCAGTTCATTCAAAGATTTTTTAACTTTCTGGTTTTCTTCTAGTAAACCAGCGATATTAGTAAGACAGTGTATACTATATGGCATCGGGTTTACACCTATTTTTTTTGCGTTATCGAAAAACATTTTACTGATTATATCAGATGTTATAAGCATGAAATCCCCAGCGTTTGGGCTTAGTTTCCCTATCTGCATAAAACGTGTTCTCAGATGTTTATCCCATGTTTTCTCATAGGTTTTTTTAGTGACCCATAGGTTTAGTTGTTTCTGATAGAGCCGTGGTCCTGCCCAGCTTTCAAATATATTTTTTTCATTGTTTTTTTCATTCATTTTTTATTACCCCTTTTTTGTTTTTTTATTCGGGTGTAAATCTTTCTTTTACGTTTACGGTCCATTAACAATAGGAAAACAAGTATCATAACTATAATTGCTATAATTGTACCATGGACACGATCGATTTTTATGTTTTCAAAAAGGTTTCTGAAACCATGATCTGGTGGGTTGTTTCCTTCTTCTATGGTTTCAGCTGGATAAGTGTATTCGTCTTCTTCTTCGTCTTCTACGTTGCTATGTTCCTTAGTACCTACTCCTATATATTTTCTTATAAAACGGGATATTGTACTGTTTTTGTAGAATAGTGTTATTAGATATGTCCCATTCCAGTTTACTGTGAATCGATGGATGTCTGTATCTGTAGTGTTTATCCATTCTGTTTCACCTGTCATATTGTTTTCTATTTTCCATTTATAGAAGTCTACACCTAGTCCTAGACTAGGGTTTACTGTTATTGTGTGTCCATCTACACTGTATGTGAAATCTCCGCTTACCTCTGCTATGGTGGTTGTAAAGTAGAATGTTTGGTTGTTCCATATTCCGTTACCATTGGTGGTGTTTACCCATATGGTATAGATGGTTCCGTAGTCTAAACTGGTGAGTGTTAGTGTTTTGCTACCGTTGGTGTCAGCTGTTTGGTTGTTGTGTTGTCCATTGTTACATGTTATATTCCAGTTGAAGTTGCCTGTGTTGTCATAGATGGTTATGTTCCATGTTAGGCTGATTGGGTTTTCTATGCTGTTGTTTGCGGGGTCTGGGTGGTGCATCTGTGGGTATTGTGTAGTATTGGTATATGATCCGTTTATTGTTGTGATTATGTTGGTCCATCCTGTGTTGTTACTATATGACCCGTTTATTGTGGATATAACAGTGGTCCAGCTGGTAGTATTTGAGTAACTCCCATTTATTGTAGTGATAACATTATTCCAGGATGTACTATTAGAATAAGACCCGTTAACTGTAGAAACTACCGATACCCAGCTGGTGGTATTACTATAGCTCCCGTTTATAGTAGAAATTATTGTGTTCCATGTTTTTACTGTGGTATTACTGTATGACCCGTTTATCGTTGATATAACAGTGGTCCAGCTGGTACTATTGCTGTATGATCCATTAACTGTATCTATGATTGTACTCCATGATGTAGTATTAGAATAAGATCCGTTGATAGTAGAAATCACTGATACCCAACTGGTGGTATTAGTATATGATCCGTTAATAGTATTGGTTGCTGTCTGCCAGGATATACTATATGTAGTAAATTCTTCTGTATCAGCACTAGCGTTGATGTTACCTGCATCATCTATTACACGTAATGTGATATTTATAAGATGCCCGTTATCCCATGTTATACCACTACTATCATAACTCCAACTATACGAATCAGATAAATCTATCCATGTTTCACCACCCCATCCTGCACCTGTCCAATAGTCATTATCGGTTTTATCTTTGATTTTTAAATCTAGACATTCACCAAAGGTAAACTTTGAGGTTGCATCTGCACTATCCCCTGTTATACTATTAGGGTTTGTATTATCTGGTATGTTGTCTATGCTACCTGTTGGTTTTGTCCCATCTATTCCCTCTGTGAAACTATCTGTTATATTGTTACCATAATGTGTCCCATCATATATACGGCATCTTACATATACATCAGGGAACATCGGGCTTGTATAATCAGACCAGTTAACAATGTTGTTAGTTATGCTTACATCATAACGGGTTTGGTTTGTAGCACTTTCTATTTTTGCATCATAATCTGTGATTGTTGGTTCTCTAACATTTAATATAAGTCCTTTTCCGAAAGTAAACAAGAGTGTTATACTGTCTCCTTCTTTATCTGTTACATTCCAACTAGCTGTAAAATTATTGTTGTCGAGATCCCAGCCTGTGTTTCCTTCGTCTATGAGTGTGAAACTATCGAGTGTTGGTGGGTTAGTAGTATTACTATATGACCCATTGATGGTAGAGGTTATTGTACTCCAGCTGGTAGTGTTTGAGTAACTCCCGTTGATTGTTGTGATTATATTAGTCCAAGAGGTAGTATTAGAGTATGACCCGTTAACTGTTGTGATAACATTATTCCAGTCTGTGGTATTACTATATGAGCCGTTTATTGTGTTGTCTATCATGCTCCATGCTGTACCATTATAGTAACTCCCGTTTATCGTTGATATTATTGTATTCCAAATGGTAGTGTTGGTATATGATCCATTGATAGTATCATCTATTGTAACCCAGTTTGTGGTATTACTATATGTCCCATTAATTGTAGATATGATAGATACCCATGATGTACTATTCGAGTATGAACCGTTGATGGTATCTATGATTGTGTTCCATGTTTTAACTGTGGTATTACTATATGACCCGTTTATTGTGGATATAACAGTGGTCCAACTGGTAGAATTAGAGTATGATCCATTGATTGTAGAGGTTATTGTACACCAGGATGTACTATTGGAATAACTCCCATTGATAGTAGAAATCACTGATACCCAGCTGGTACTGTTTGAGTAACTCCCATTTATTGTAGTGATAACATTATTCCAGGATGTACTATTAGAATATGACCCGTTGATAGTAGAAATTACAGTATGCCAAGTAGTATATGGTATGGTATCTGTGTAATCATTAGGATCTGAACCTGAGAGGTTCTCATAATAATCAGTTACCCCATCATTATCAGTATCATTTAGGAACGGGTTAGTAAAAGTAATATACAATTCTTCCCAGTCGTTAAGGTTATCACTATCAGTATCAGATACTTTCAAAGTAGTGTTAACAGGTACATTAAAAAGTATAAAACTATTGAAACTAAGATTAGAAACAACCCTTGGGTTGTTCTGTGGTGCTGGATCCCCGAATACCATAAAATAAAGCTCATAAATATTATTATCAACAACAGAGAGAACAGGATCAACAGTAAGCAATTTTGTTTCTAAATAATAATCATAACCACTATATGTTACCGTTGAATGGTTGTTACTAGAATCAGTAGCATAATACTCACCAACATTTCCAACCTGTCTATTAAGAGCTATACTAACTTTCTCTAGCCTCCCATCAGAAGAGTTCCACCAGAAGTGGGTATACATATTACTAACAGAAAACGGGTCTACACATACACTATCTTCAAACCAGTATCCTACAAAACTACCACAATGTCTTTCTTCTACAGTATCAGAAGGTATAACATTCATCAGGTATCCTGTATCATTAACAGTACCATCAGGCCCCTGATCGTGATTAAGACGGTCATATGTACCAGTATCACCTACATCATAACTTATATCATATAGATAATATGGTCTATAGCTAATATTTGTCTTTGTAGTACAGTTAAGCTGTACATAACGTCTATGATACCCTCCTCCGAGACCTGTTTTATTCCAGTTTTCTATGACTGTGTAATCTGGGTTAGTTGCTTTTATATCAAAACTATAGTTATATCCTTCATGTGTCTGAATAGTCCCACTTGTGTTTATCTCCCAGTAGTCACCAGCTGTATTGGTAAAAGTATATGTATCATTTGTCCAACTTGTCTCGTTAAGCCAGTTTAGATAAACACTGGTTGCATCTGGTATTGTAGCGTTGATATATATCCAGTCTTCTATCTGTCTGCTGTTGTTTGTATAGTATCCTGTATCAGCTACAGTATCACTTTCTAGTGGTGGTGTATAATATGGTCCACCGCTATCAGAATGGTTACCAGCGAAATTTATTGTTATAGCTGGTTTATAATATATTGGTCCACCTGTTGCGTTTACATCAAATATAGTTATCTCTGGGTCAGGTTTACCCCATACAAGCCAATCTAATGCACTTTCTGTATCTATAACTTCTACTTTGATATATCGCCCCTCTGTATTTGTTATATCCACTATTTGCCATGATGCGTTGTCCTGCCAGTCTGATATGTTTTGTTCGATAAGTGTTGTCGGTGGGTTATCATTGTCTATATAGATGTTTACATCGGTGGGGTCACTGGTTGTGATACTACGTGCTCTTAGTTTTGTTATTGTACGTGTTTCTTTTAAATCAAGTACAAAATAATAAGGGGGTGTCTGTCCGAGTATATTCCATGCGTTTGTTCCGTTTATCGCTTGTTGTAGACTACTTTTTTCATGTGATGCTGTTATAACTGCTCTGCCTTCTATGTTCAACCAGTTTCCAATTGATGTATTTGAATAACTACCGTTAATAGTAGATGTGATTGTATGGTAACTGGTTGTATTTGAATATGACCCATTAATAGTATCATCTATTGTAACCCAGTTTGTGGTATTACTATATGACCCGTTGATTGTAGAGGTTATTGTACACCAGGATGTACTATTGGAATAACTCCCATTGATAGTAGAAATCACTGATACCCAACTGGTAGTGTTTGAGTAACTCCCATTTATTGTAGTGATAACATTATTCCAGGATGTACTATTAGAATATGATCCATTGACTGTAGAGATGATAGAGTTCCAGTTAGTAGAATTAGAATATGATCCATTAACCGTATTTATCACTGTATGCCATGATAAACCACCTGCTGTATAATTACAACGTGCATCAGCTGTTCCAGGTGCACTCTCTGTTGTACCACTTTTTTGTGCTATACTATAAAACTCGTAATAACCAGTGCTATTTGGGAAATCAAAACTCCAACCCCAGGGGCTACCTGTGTCTGGGTTAGATGCATCAGACCATATCCGCCAGTCACAACCGTTACCGCTACCAGCACTATATTGTTCCTCAGAGCCTCTATAGCTGAAACCTGATGGGTCATTTATAGTATTATATGTAGTATCTCTATAGTCTGTACCACGAAATATATCACTAACTCTTACTTCATCTATTTTACCAGTCATAAACTTAGATATAGCACTACTACCCTGGTCCCATATAGCACCTATGTATGCATTAGCCTGACTTGTACCAGAAAGGTCATAGGTATCTCCTACACCAGTTGTTGATTCTGTGCTAGTATCATGGTATGTCTGTAGATTACTACCTCTAGTTGCTACAACATATTCCCATAATGTAGTACATACATCATCATTTCCTTCACACTGATATTTATCACTGTTATCATCAACTGTTAAAGTAAAAAGCTGACTATCACCTGTTTTTTCTGCTAATGCAAGTGCCCATCGTATACCACCACTGTTATCTCCACCTTTACAAACTATACTTTCTTGGTTAGCGTTACTATTCGGATGGTTAACCCATGCTTCTATAGTCCAATTATCTGTACCGAAATCCATTAGACCATTGTTACCTAAGTCGATATAGTCGTTTCCATCGAACTCCAGAGCATTACCAGTTGCACCTGCTACTATATCATTACTATCCATACCACCATTATCTGTACCATCAATGTTGTTACTTGTACTATCGAGTATACCACCACTACCAGCTACAGATGGATCTTCCTCTAGATGCCATACACCAACATAATGATTATCCCATGTACCTGTTATATCTTCCTGGCTACTACTTATGCTATCGTTATCATAGTACATCCATATTTTGGTATCACTGCTACCACTTAGGATTGTAACATTGATAAATGCTTTAATTGTACCAGAAGAATAGTTTACAAGTTCATGGCTGTATTTTGTACTATTATCACTATAATCTACGAATATTATATCATAACCATCAGCATGTGCATTACTAGAAAGGTCACTATCTATATATTCTATATAAACTGGATAGTTGTTTAGGTCCCCTGCTACTTTACTATTGTTTATTGTTATTAGTTTACGTTTAGTCCATCCTGTATCATACCAGTTAACAGATGCACCCCCACCACCAGACCATGATGTGTTGTCATCACTCCAACGGTAATATAGTGTTACGTTATCAGGTGTATCATCTCCACTGCTTGTAGCTGTTATACTTAGTGGGTTGGTGCTTGTATCATATGGGCTTATCGTATCTATACTTGTGTTTATATCTATACTACGTGTAGTGAAATCATACCATTCACGTGTCCAATCAGTACCATCAGTACAGTTTACATATACCTTATATGTTGTACTATATGATAGTCCTGAGATACTAAGTGTTTTACTACCATTAGATGCATCATTAGCACTATTTGTATCACTGTTGCTACATTCTATAGTCCAGTTAAAGGTATCTCCATCTGGGTCGTTGATTGTTATATTCCATGTAAGACTAAGACTTTGGTCTACACTATTGTTAGCAGGGTTTTCATTACTTAATACTGGTGCGTTATTAGTTGGTTCTTCTTCTGAAGCAAAACCACTATATGCACGAACACCCTCATCATAACCTGCTAAATATGCGTATGTTCCATCACTCCAAACACCACCATTATCTCCATCTCCATCTATCTGTTGGTCTTCAAGAGTAAAACTATTCCCATCAAAAGTATAAGCACTTATACCACCACCAGTACCACCTGCATCACTTGCAGAGTTTGCTGTAAAAACATAATCACTATTAGCAAAAACCCCCCTACATTGATACATAGTTGAATCAGTATCCTTCAATGTGAAACTATTTCCATCAAATGTATATGCACGTACACCATCAGTACCACATCCTGCATAAACATATGTACCGTCACCCCATATACTACGATAGTATCCACCATCATCCTGAGTATCCTTAAGTGTAAAACTATTTCCATCAAAAGTATATGCACGGACACCATCATCATAACATGCTGTATAAATATATGTACCGTCACCCCATACACCTAGATAACTTCCACCATCATCCTTAGTATCTAATACATTACTGAAACTATTTCCATCAAAAGTATATGCACGGACACCATCATCATAACATGCTGTATAAATATATGTACCATCACCCCAGACCCCCCAATAACTTCCGCCGTCATCCTTAGTATCTAATACATTACTGAAACTATTTCCATCAAAAGTATATGCACGGACACCATAAGTACCACATGCTGTATAAACATAAGTATCATCGCCCCAGACACCATAATAAGTTCCACCATCATCCTGAGTATCCTTAAGAGTAAAACTACTACCATCAAAAGTATATGCACGGATACCATCAGTATAACATGCTGTATAAATATATGTACCGTCACCCCATACACCATAATAACTTCCACCATCAGCTTGTGTATCCTCCAATGTAAAACTTGGGTCTACAAAAACAGGATAAACAGCGTTACCAAGAAAACTTTGTGGTATAACAATCTTCAACTGACTACCGATTATTTCAACAGTACCATTAACACTATTATTATCACTATCAAAAACCATAGGAGATGGTATAAAAAAACAGCTACCAACATTATTAAAAACACCAGAGGGAACATCAGCAGTATCAAACTTTGCTAGTATACCATCAGACTGCTCAATAAAAACCAGACCATCATGTTCTATATCAAAAAACAATGTATTACTACTAGGCATAGAATGAAACACAAGCCCATATTCAAAACTTAGATTACTGCTATCATCTATAGGATAGTATACAAAATCTTTATCACTATAATATTGATAAAAACTATTATTAGAAATATCTATACTAATATTATCTGTATCAACTATATCATATGAAACATTAAAAAAAGCATCATCATTCTTATAATACTGAACTGTAGGGTTATTTCTATCTACAGATACATTAAGCCTGTTATTATCACCCTTAAAAACTATTTTATCAGATACAGGTGGAATATAAGATAAATATGTGTCCTCAAACTGTCCAACTATTTCATCGTTATAAAAATATGTATAATTCAAAACCAAGTTATAATCATCTGCTGTTACATTAATCCTTATATTATGGCTATCATCAATCTCATAACGTGTATTAAACAAGTCACCAATACCAGAGTTGTTATCACTATAGTTTACACGTACTTCCTCATTAACACGTAGCCAGTTAAAACCCTCTGGTATATCATTATCACCGTCATACATCGCATAGTTAAAAATATAATCAGTCTCAATATAAAAACGGTTACCATAACTATTTGTCCAATCATTTAAAACATGGAATAAATCCCACTGTCCATAGATAGGGTCAGGTGCATCAGCTTGTTGACATACCATAAGAGATGGGTTACAGGGTGTCACATAACCCATATCATCCTGTAAATCTTCTGGTACAAAAACATCAATATGCTCCAAGCTCTGATTAATATAACTATTACTAAAAAGAAAATGAGATTGATTAACAGATACATTAATCCAGCTATTGTTATAGGCATCCAAAATAAAACCAGATGTCGCAGGTATAGGGATAGAACCCCCACCATCAGATGGTTCATCTCCAACAGAAGAACACAGAGTGTTTTTATCCATCCCCACCTTCTCAACCACAGCCCAGTTCTCATGTCTACTAAAAACAGGTAAAACTATAGCTAACACTAACACAAAACTCACCAGGAAACCTGGGAAAAAAGAAAAAAAAGACTTAACCCTGTTCAAAAAAATCAACTAAAAAATCCTTTTTTTTCTTTTTAGTATTTAGCCTCAATAGTAATACTCCAAGGCAGAGTACCATCATCAGTGATACGATAACCATCAGAGTTGTCATCCCACCAGAAATTAATCCAGATGTAGCTTGTACCATTCTGACTTACTTCTCCACCGCCATTGTTATCAGAGCCATCATCATCACCTGTCTGTGCGACACCACTTATGGTTTCATCACCACTTACTGTAAGAGTACAACGACAACGGCTACCTATAAAATCAGCACCATCTTTAACACTATCATTAAACCTTGCACGTACCACAAAATAAAAAGGGTCCTCACTTTTCAGATCTGTATCTGTATCATCAGTATCCACATAACCACGGGCTGTAGCAGAACTACTCCAATCAGTAGCATTATTCGCCAACACAGTACCAGGGGTCTCACCATAATCAAGACAAAACGTAGAAAGCCAACCAGATGCACCCGCACCTGGGCTGTTTTCACCAACTATATCCCAGCTGTTAACCTCAGAGACAACATGCCATTCTAATACTTTATCATCATTATTTATATCTACAGGGTTTATACCTATCATAGCGGTAACGACAAATACTGCTGTTACCATAGCTATGATCGTCCCACTGATTATCCCTAGCTTCTTATATTTATTTTTTTTGTTTTCTATTTCCATATTTTTTCTACCTCTTTTTTATTTTATTGTTTTATTATTATTTTTTTTTTTATACTCCTTTAGCCTGAAGCACCCAGAAAAGCATAGACAAAAACACTCCTAATAATACAAAAAACAAGTATCTATCTTTGAGTTTCTTAGATTTTATAATCTGTATAAGCCCGATACCAATAATAACCAGGCAGAAAACTATCAATATCGAGAATACGCTAACTGGGAAACCACTTAGTTTAAAATAAGGAGTTGATAGATGGTATTCATCGACACTCTGCCCTGGATAAGTTTGCTCCTGGAAATATATCTCAAAATTACGCATCCCACCACTCGCTACAGTACCCATAACATTGTTACTAATCCATATGAACTCGTCACCGACTATTATATTATCATCATCTACTAGCTGGTTATAGTCCATATCAAAAACTTTTACACTATCTCGATCTAGGTCTACATCAAAACTAAATTTAATACGGAGACTACCACGGAACGCTAGAGTATTATCGTTAACCCACATGATCTCCGCCATGTTATAAAACTCGTCATAACCAGATAGGGTTTCTTGTTCTTTATAACGGTAGACTACTGTTTGTTCATCTTCATAGTAATATGTATGTGCTTTATCCTTGTAATAAGAAAGTGTGAACTCTCGGTCTGTATCAGCAGGTATACCACCTTCTATTTTGAACTCTATACCATTTGTAGCTTTGAAATCTTCCCCCCGCTCTAATAGTACACCGTTTTCTATATCATTCACACGGACAGTATTAAGATCTGGTGTGGTTTTATCGCTGAAACCTGCATAGATATATACATCATAAATAGGGACACATAGAGGGTTATCTATTGTGATACCTGCCTGATGGTACCCTGCACGTCCACTGATATACCCAGGGTTTATTGTACTATTGTAGATGTCCCAGTAGAATTTTTTGGATTGTTTATAGATTATTTCTCTGAGTATATGTATATCGCAACTAGCGTTTATTGTTAGGTTTTCACCGTTCAGGTTTAGCTTGTTTGGTATATAGGTAGTGTTCTGCATCAGGGTACCATTATCTGTATATGTTATGTTAACCCAGTTTACACTATTGTTACCTGATATATACATGGTATCCTGTATCACTGTTATTGTACCGTTTTCTGTTGTATCATTACCTGGGATGGTGGGTGTACTATTTATCCAGTTACCAGTTGTCTGCACTCTTGTTGTCGCTATTGTATTCAACGGTGGGCATACTTTCCATATGCTATTCCCCAGGTTTTGTCCTATACGATCAAAACAACTAAAAATAGTCACTGGGTTAGTAGCCCATATCACTGCATCTGGCATTAGTGCTGTATCCAGCTCGTTTTGTAGTTCTAGTAGTTGCCCTGTTATAGTGCTCTGTCCATCTATTATCAGGCTTAGGTTTGTCCCATGTATCACATATACACGGCTGTTGGTTATCGGGTTATATGCAGATGTGTTATATACCTCAGTGTCGTCTTTATCATAGATACGCATCATATAATCCCCAGATGGAATCAGAAACTCTCGTTCTCCATAGGGTACTATCCCTCGTTCCCACCAACGTGTCCCACCTTGTTTCAACAATGACACCATATAATAGTCATCGTTTTTGTTACCAAACAGGTAACTATGAAACGTGAGCCCTAAATCCAGGAAGGTCCGTGTATTATCTATCGTAAAATTATTCTGGTAAAGAGTTGTATTATAATAATCTTTAACAGTGACATTTATCTCGTTACCTGTATATGTATAATAAAAATTGTTATACAACCGTTGATTATCTATATAGAGTTTAAGTGTCTCACGTGGAAGACCCAGCCCTACATTGGTATTATAAAAATTAAAATAAACAACAGCATCACTATATACACCTGTTGGTGTATCATAGCTGAGATAAAGAGTATCACCATAACGAAATGTTATACCACTACTAGTCTCCGTGAACTCTATCTCAACTGTATATATCCCAGGTATCAGACTATTGGTGCTTATTGTCGCCTGGTAGTTACCATCTGTACAGTTCCATTTAATAGTTGGATCGCTACCTTTTGCTATAGCTCCGTTGCTATAATATATAAAAGTCTGTGCTACCAAACCATCTATAGGTCTATCTGTACTGTTTTCAATGAGACCCTGCATAATTAGATAATCACCGACCTCTAGATAATCAGGGATGTCTATACTAAAATTAGCACCATAACTACAGTTAACAGTCCAATTAACAACCATCCCGATAGTAAGATTAATAGTACCTATATACACAAAATGGTTAGATGCATCAAAATAAAAACTATTATTAACCACACTTGCTAGGTTATTTACCTCAGAAGCAGTAGATCCACAGGTATTATTAGTAACATCAACTACTCCCACTACTTGATTACTAACAGGTACTTTAAATTTGACATTATCTGAGTAATTCCTATTTGATATAGTATAAGTAAAATTATTTACCTCAGTAACAGAAAAACAAGTTCTAGTGATATTCATCCTATCCAGCCTACTATAAACACGGAAATTAATATCATTAGTTACCCCCCCTATATTAGCCCAATAAGCTGGAGAAATAACCCAGCTAGGATAACCAGACCAGGCTTTACCACCTGTGTAACCACCTAAATAATAACATTCAAGACCTACACCATCAGGGTCACCAACTGCGTTTCCCTCACTACAATAAACAACTATAGCATACTGTGTATCAGCCACAAACTCATAGTCACTCATTTCAATATCTACCCATCCAAAACTCTCAGTAGATACCATGTTACTATCTATGCTACCAGATGAAAGATTACCCCCAGTTGGTTTACCTGAACCATCAACAGCCATAATATTAACCATTATATTACCAGGGTTCCCTTTTTTGTTACCTAACCTTAGTTGTATCTTGGAAATATTAAAACTCAGGTTTTCACCTGTATTACCCACTGTAAAAGTCTGGGCTTTACAATCACTGGAGCTATATGCATAAACAACATTCCCTGAATTAATATGAGAAAAACTCTCCATCAATATAACAGAAGTATTACTCCCGTATAATATCTCACCATATGTAAAACCATCATTTTTCTCATGTATATCTATACTCCCCGCTAGAGATATATCTATAACTAACATTGAAAACAGAACCATTACTATAACCCATAAATTCTTTATTTTTTTCATAACAAACATTCCCCTAAAAAACAACAGTTTTTTTTTAAAAAAATTTAAAAAAACCATTTTTTAAAAAAAATATATATATCCAACGATTTATTACTCCTCTAACGATAAAACCTGAAACAGATAATCCAGCTCAGATTCATCAGAGGTATGAACCCAATGGTAGCCTATATTATTAGAACCATGATACACAGGATGCCCTGATAAATACCCTACCCATGATAACCATCCTACCCTAGATGGATAAATATCTTCATCAAGCTCTATATATATCATATATTCTTTATCAGCATATACCTGGAAATCATCAAAATCAAGCTCTATCCATGATCCATAAGAAGACATAGGCATATTCATCTGTTCAAATGATACAACAGGTAGTTGTTCACTATCAAAACCTATAGAACCCATTTCTCTTTTTATCTTATAATAATCAAGAGATGAAGATATATCTGTTTTATATACCTCTGCTATTCTCACATTTATTATACAGTCTCTATCTCCTGATACAAATTTAAACATCTTTAACCTGATTTTATCGACTATATCATCTCTAACTGGTCTGAAAGATTGCCCTATTTGTTCGTTTGTATCATATTTATTTACACTTGTACATTTTCCCTCATGGTCATGTATAGCTAGAATATTACCTGTTATTTGTATACATCCTACAAGTAGAATTATTAACAATAATACTATTATTGTCATCAAAAACATATTTTTTTTCATAATTTTTATCTCCCTATATATGGGGGATTACTCTGACTGTCCCCATTTAAAAAACTCATTAAAAACTCTAAAGGATTCACATTGTTAACCACGGTACCTGGCTCTATCCATATTTCCCCGACAAAACCATCGCAGGTTTCACCCTGTGGCGTACTAAAACCTATTTCATTACCCCATGCATATGAACCATGTTCAGCTAACACATCAATATCAAAAGCTGTTGACCATCCGTTACATGCAGAGGGGACATCTTCTTTGATTGTCTTCCATTTACCGCTTACACCATCCCATATATAGAAATACACGGTTTTATCATCGCAGTTGTCATGGATAGTATATATCTGACCTTTAACACGTAATATCCATCCTGAAAGCCATGCTTCACTGTTTGTTTCTTCGTTGGTCTCATATGGGAACTCGAAACCATAAAAATAATCCTTATCATTCCATTCATAATCTGTATCTACAGGGTCTCTGCTATCCCAGTAATAAACCCAATGATCTGGTATAACAACATCTAGTGTAATATCAGATAACTTGTCATTGTTACGACCTGCGGTTATCTTCAAAGTATGAGTACCTTTCCCAAGTCTCTGTATCAGCACATTTTCATATACTTTTATGTTGTATTCATCTATTTTATCCCATTTAGATGTCCCTGAACCTAAAACTGTTTTACCATAATCTACATTAACCCATTCAAAAGCCATATTGTTAACACGGTTTGCTTCAGTACCATAAATTTGAACTTCGACTAATATAGAATAATATTTACCATGTGTACATCCTGTCTCTGGTACATAATAAGGGTTGCTACCTGGGTTAATGATAGATAATGCTACATTCGGGTTATCATCCCCATTGTCATCATATCCATCATCTGATGGTATAGGCCCTGTTTCACCACTAACAGCGATATATACCCCTATACCAGATAATATAAGTAGAATAACTATGATAACAACTAGTATTATTCTCATATTTTTTTATATCTCCTAAGATATTCATCTGATGACATACTCTCTTTTGTACCATCAGGTTTAACTATTATGATTTTCAAAAAAAAACCCCTCTCTCTAATCCAATGTTTTTTATATCCAACCAGCTATAAACTGTGCATAATAATACACAGTGATACCCCATACAGCCATGATAAGCAGGAATAAGGGCATAAGCCCAAAAGACAGACCAAGTACCGCTATAACGCATCCTGTGAACAATATAGCGATTTGTATAACAGGTTCCATAAGCCAACTTGGGAGATCTATGAAAACATTGAAAATATGTATAAAAATAATAAACAAAAAAGGTACTGTCAACGCAAGTATCCTTGGTATATGAATCATAGCTTGTTCTTCAAGTTTCCTAAGTTTCATAAAAATTTTTTCTCCATATAAAATTTTTTTTTATTTTATGAGCTCTGAACAAAATTAATAAAAGCCATATATGTACCGATACTACCTGTAGATGTAAGTGTCATGGTTTCATATCCATACATTGTCTGAACTGTAGCCTGAGAACTGGTTATCACACTCGCCCCTTGGGCACCATTAGAATACACTATTATAGCTGTATCAGCAGGGAAATTACGGTATTCTATATCCCACCCATGGTTCTCATAATAAAGAGAGTATTCACCGTAAATGTCTACATATGAAACACTGCTACCATATGCTCTCATATTAAGATGTTCTATGTAGTCTATTGTCGTATCTCTATCCAGGTTTTTATCAGTCAACAAACAGAGCATCCCGTATATATCAAAACTATCGAACTCTGCCTGTGTTGTATCATTTACACCAAGATCATTTGGACTGGGTGCCCCGTTACCATTATCAGTTGATAAAAAACCTAGATCTACAAAACCAAGTGCTACACCTGCAACTAGAGCAATGATAACTATTACACCTATTATCAACCCTACTATTATCCCTCTCATATTTTTTTTCACCTGTGCAATACAAACATTACAAGTGCTAGAATAAAAAAGGCTCCAGCTCCCCAACCTGTTAGCATCATTATCCAGCTGAGACCTATTGCCATAGCTGGAGCAGATGATATAACTGCGAACATCATTGCGTATACTCCTAGGCATATTATACATAGGAGACCAAAAACTAGACTTAATTTCATATTTTATCTACCTCTTTCTCTTTTTTTTTATCTACCTCTTTCTCTTTTTTTTTATATCCCTCTAAATCTAAGAACTAAAACAGCGACAAATAAAGCAAAAAACAATGTCAACAATTCATATCCAGGTATCCCCTGCGATTTAGTAAGCGCAACGGTAAGAGTAGTATCTGATGTAAAAGTATGAATCTCGTTATAATTACTATACCCTTCTTTGTTTATTTCTACTTTATATGTTCCACTATCAACAGAAAACACCACAGTACCATCTTCATTAGTGTTTTTAGAAACTGAGTTTATAACTACAACAGAGTTTTTAAGAAATTCATCTGTTTCTTTGTCTTTTACCTTAATTGTAATATCTAAATTGTTAGATGATGACCCATCGTCTGTTATCTCTATTGTTTTCCCAGGTGTCCAACTACCCGTGTCATGGTTGTCTCTTGGTTGTGCTTTAACTGAATAACTACCTGCTGTATAATATGTATGAGTTATACTTGATACACCACCCCCTCGTTTCCATCCTGTAACTGTTCCATCACCCATATCCCATCTTACATCTACACTGTCACCATCTGCATCATAAGTATTAACATAAAAATTTACAGGATCTCCAATCATAGCAGAGCTAGGGCCTGATATTTGCCCAAGTGTCGGCTCATGGTTGGAGCTATCAGGGTTCTTATAACTTACTGTGAAATCCATGTAGTCATCAAGATAAAATTTTATATAAGGATGTTCACTATATTTATGTGATATTTCTAGTCGCCCATGATAAGAGTTCCCCATCCCATTTCCACCTGGGATAGAAAAAGTAATGGTTCCTGTTTTTTTTTGACCCTCATAAATAAGGTCAGATGTTTTAGATTGCCATCCTTCATCTGGATCTATTGTACCTGACATATCCATATCTCTAACTCGGTAAAAAAATGATGTTGCATATGGTGGAGAACTATAATCATAAATATTAGCAACCTCAAAAGTTAATTGTAAATTACCACCTATACTGTAATCATCTGGTGAATTAAGCATAGTTATTTCAAAGATGTCTTCTTCAGGCCCTAATACCGCCATTTCCTCATTGTTTATACATCCAGAGAACACAGTAATAACTAGCATAAATCCAAATAATATCAATATAATTTTTTTCATAAAATTATTCCTCTATGGAAGATATATATAGATTAGATAGGCAATAATAGCTCCGATTGCTATAATAACAACTCTGAAATGCCAGGGTATCGGTACAAGTAAACCTATTACAAGAAATACTACAAAAGTCATAATAGCGAAAACTAGGGGCATCCAATCAAGTTTTATAGGTGGTGCATCTTCATCTTTTATCCATATCTGAGCTGTTTTCCGTCCACTCATAATCCCCCCCTGGCTCTTAGGATAATCAAATGCCCATGCTTCAACAGACAAATATGTATCACATTTGGAAGCTGTAAAACTAATAGTTCCTTTATTCCCTGTTGCAGGGATATATTTATAATTATAATCTCCTACAAAATCCATACTATGAAAATCACCGTATCTAAGAGCAACATAAAAACCATCAATAGCATTACGCCCCGTAGGATTTGGTATACCCTCAAAATTAATTACAATAGTATCACCTAGACTATATTGGGTATCACCAAAGGTTATAGGTTCCATATCTGGTGCTTTTAAAAGCTCTTCCTGAGTGATTACAAATACCTGTTTAACATCTTCCTCAATTATTTTATTTGTTAGTATTATACTCCATTCATGGTCTGCATCAGACGAAACAGCATCTGCAGGTATTGGGAAATCAAGAAGTTGTCCATTTCTGTCATATCTTGTAGTATGTTTATCATCACCAATCTCCCATCTTTTACGGATATTATCATAGTTGTCATATATTTTTAATTCCCATCCTCTTTCTTGATATTCTCCACCCACAGTATAGCCACTATACCCTGTATTTATACTAAGCCGAAGGGTATCTACCCCTGCGATATATCTATAATCCTCATTCTCAAGAACATATATTTCTCCTTTACCAGATACAAGATATGCATAATCTTCACTCATCACATTTGTCTCATGTTGTAATCCTTGTAACGCACTAAACTCTGTTATATGTTGAACACGGAGTATACCAACCTGAGAGTTTTTAAGAGCAAAAGTAACAGTATCAAGTACCATAATTGAAAAAACATCACCAAAACCAGGGATTACCTGACTTCCTTGCCATTTATTATATTTCTGTTTAGTATTGCTACCCGCTAAAAAAACACATAACTCAGGGTCTATCTGACCATCTTTAGTGTTAAGAATAGTCTGCCATTCAGGTTTACCATTAAGATGTTTATTATATGCTATATCAACTTTGAACCATCCCCATTCAGGATACCAATATTGCATTGGTAGACCTATATATGCAAGATTTCCTCCGAGTGTTATCTCTATGCTTCTGTCTCCAGTATCACGTTCCATAGATGTAATTATAGGAGCGTTATTAGATGGACTGCGGATAATCTCAGTATAATCCTTTTTTATATCGCCATACCAGCATCCTAAATCGTTTCCAACTGTTGTACACCCTGCTTTTTTATGTACTGTTTCACAGTTATTTACATCGTCATTGGTGAAACCTGTATGATATTCACCGTCACCCAACACAGAGAGCGGACCTTGGAATATACCAAACAATAACAGCAATGATATAAAAATGATACCTATTACTACAAACCGTTTCATTTTCCAACTACTCCTTTAAAAAAAGCTACAACACCTATCAGACCAATAAACAGATCATCAATCCATCCGAATATCGGTATTATATCAGGTAATACATCCAAAGGCCAGAGTATATACCCAATAGCACACAACACAATTATTACCGCTATAACCCTACCAATCATATTTTTTATAACCATCCTTTTTTATGAACTACTTTAGCAAAATACAGAATTATCACTGGTCCAATTATACCACCAACTACCAGTATAGACCCACAACATATCTCCCAGAAATTCGGCATAAAAAAATCTACCCCCGTATTACTACTTTGATACCACAGAGCATCCCACCGAAAAACAACAAACTTCCTAATAGAAACAGGTTTAACTTATATGGGATACTCAGATAATGTGTTGAAAGGTAATCTATCCATCCTTCTCCTGCTTGATACCATGCCTCTACAAAAGGCCATGCGAACAACCAAGACCCGAAAAACACAGCGAGAAGGGCAAGAAAACCAAAAATAAACCGTAGATTCATCCTATCATCCCCTTAACACTAAGGATATACAAACCATAACATGCTAGTGTCACACCTAGACCAAACGGAAGTATAAAAGCAGATATATGATGTGTCACCATCCATGTGATATAACCACTAAGCATCATTAAAAGCCCGATTCCTGTATATATCCATGCACTCATATCATGGTAACTGTCTGCATCACCCTCAGTCTGTATCTGCTGTACATTCAGAAACTTGGTAGCGGTAAGACCCACTACTGACAATAGGCTTAACACTGCGAGTATAAGAGCTATTTTATGTATCATATTGACCCCAAAAACGGTTCCAGCCATCCGCTATCAATTATTAGATATATCATAACCCCCACGGAAACCAGTGCACAAATCAATACAAGAGGGTTTTCAAGAAACGGTAGAATATGTTTCCCTATAAGCAATCCACCAATTATTAGACAGGCTATTGATATAACGAAGAACACTGGGAAAACCCACATCCCTACCATAGCACTCAGTGGTAGGAGTATAAATATTTCATCAAACGGGCTGATAAGTAGAAGACCTATAGCAAATAATATTACCCCTATCCGTATCATCTTATCTCCGTCCAAAAAAACCTAATAGTAAAATCCCTGCGAAACCAAACATAACCATCCATGTCTCATGGTGTAAATCTTCCCATTCAAACCAGTAACCCCAACCGATAAACTGATGAACAGCGATAGCAACCGCAATAAAAATAAATAATAATCCTAATATTTTCAAGAGATACAATTATATCCCCCCTATCAAACTTTTTTTTTTTATATTAGTGCTGTAGCACCAAGTACCATACAGTTCCATGCGAGATGCAGACCGATAGCGACACCAAGATTCCAGCGTTTAACAGACCATGCGAATATTAGACCCATAAGAAAAGCAGTGAAAAGAGCCCCCATGCTCCCTTCATATACAGCTAGATGAAACAAGCTAAACGCAACTGCACTCACAATCATCCCGATAACCCAATGGAAATATTTAGTAAAATACTGGAATATAACACCACGGAAAATAATTTCTTCAGATGCTACAACGATAACAAGCTGAAAAACAATAGTCGGTATAACCCTATCCACAGGCATCGGATGTACACCTGTGAAATATACACCAAGATCATACAACACCCAGAACAATAATGTGACACCCATGAAAGATGCCATAAAACCAATACTATGCTCCAAGAGTGGTGTCTCAAACTCCTCTGGTAACCGTTCCATAACAGATACTATCAGAAACAGGCTGACACCACTTAGATATATAACCGTGTTCCATGTCCAACTCTGATCCCATTCACTAAATAAACCAGGGCCATTTATAAGGAAATAAAAAGCAAATATAACATATATCAACAATAGTGTTATACGTTTTATATTATGAAGGTTAAACTCATGGATAACATATTTTGTATTGGTTCTTTGCATAACATAATCATTTACCATATAATTTTTTTTTTTTATGAGATAACAAAACAATGACGGATTGAAACCCCCTCTTATAAATTAACAAAAAAAATAATGTTAGGGGAAAAAAACCCCCCCCTAAAAAAAAATTTTTAGTTATTTTTTTTATGCTGTATAGCTGACTACTATAGCCTGAACCGTTATAGTCTCAGTGTAACAATCATTGCTGACTGTTATATACCATGTTTTACTATCACCGATCTGGTCAAGCTCAGATACCCAACTTCCACTTGTAGCATTGACAAAAGTATAATCAATCTGTGCCCAATCACTACTATCAGCAGTGACTTTTACACAGTCATCATAATACTCTGTACCCTCAGTAGTAGTCCATATAGCACTATACCCAGTAGAATCTTCATCAAGCAGGTATTCACCACCATATTTCATCAGATAATCACTATCGAAACAGATGGTCTCTATATCATCAGCTGTTGCACTACTACACATAGGTTCAACTGTTAGGTTAAGACCTGTTTTATGGTTACTAAGATTACCATCGCTACTATCACTAACTGTTAATGGTACAGTAAGCGTAAGCGTGTCTTCATCCCATGTAGTATCACTTATATAGCTTGTACCACTTGTTACAGCGGATCCTGTTACCTCAAACGGGCAACAATCAGATGCTACTTGAGCTGGAGGAGTATCCGCAGTCTCAAAAGGTATCAAAAACAGCCCACCAATCAATAAAAGTATAACTGCTATGGTACCAAATTTTTTGATATTCCCATAACCAAGCATACCAACAAGACCTAGAACTACAGCTATCCCTACAAGAATCCAGCCTGGGTTATACCCACCGATAGTCCAACTTTCTCCTAGTGCTTCAGCACTAACTGTGGTTGCGGTTGCTACTAGCATCATTACAAATGCCAAAATTGGCAAAATATGTCTCTTTTTCATTTTTCACACATCCTCGCATCTGTTCCTCAACAATCGGGAATATTCCTACCGATGGCGTGGAACACCCTATGAACAAAAAAAAGGTATCATGTTGAGTGAACAATTTTTTATGTTTTTTGTAAACAACACCCTTATTTTAGACCCCCGATCCTACAGGATGTTGTGTTACCATCCAAAAAAAAAAAATAGTTTTTTTTTTATGTACTAATATGCCTGAGTTCATCTATGTCTATACCAAACATCTCAGAACATGTCCATATAAAATCATACAAGTTATGGATACGTTTCAAACTACTATGATAAACACGGTTTACCTCTGGTGGAACCAAGTTATATTCCTGTATAATATTATACAATAGTTTCTTTTTCTTATTGTTACTTAAATATTCTTGATCTATATTTATAAGCGGTTTCATATACCCACAGTTCGGGCAGTAGCTCATAAGAACGGTACCATGGTTTGTAGGATAGTAATCACCAGAACAATACGGGTTTTTAACCATCTGTGTATGACAGTGGTTACATCGTATGGGTTCACCGTGTTTGTTGTTACATTTTATTATAAAACCTTTGTCGAGTGTCATAACTATACCTTTGTTTTTTCCCCCTAGAGCAGAACTTGTTTTTTTTTCTCTGGGGTTCCCATCAAAAACTGTTTATCCCCTTTATATTGTATTATTTTCTTATTATTTAAATGTCTCAAATTGTGTTTAAAAAAATTTAAAAAAAGGAATATGAAGAAATAGTTTTTTTTTTATATAGTTTCAGTACCCCCCCGCAACATATATTATATTACTACTACTCTTTCTTCTTTATTAATTATGACAACTGTTTCAAAAAACCGAAACATTTAAAATATACACCTGTTAATATATCTGGAGTTAGTTTCGAATGGGGGAAAAAGAAGATAATCTACAATCACTTGAGCTGGAGACTATACAGAACCTTAAAAAAAATGATTTCGTAGAGTTTAAAATACCACAGGTTCTTTATGATACTGCATGTAAAAGTTGTTGTTTTAAAAATAATGGTTGTTGTACTGGTTTTTGTGTTAAAAAATTTATTTCTTCTGGTTCTCACGGATATGCATCCGTATAGCTTCTTTGATTATCTCTAATCGGCTGACATATTCAGGGTGTTCTTTTAGGTATTCATCTATATGTTCTACTACTGCTTTTGGTAGTTTTATTGTTTTGTAGTTACCTTTTTCTGTCATTCTCTTTTTACCCCTATATTTTTCTAATATTTATAGTTTCCCGCTTTTTTTCGGAAAGTATATATATGAGTATACTGATACCCTCATTATGTCATCATGGCCCGAATACAAAAATGTTGCATTACCAGGCAAATTAGTAGACAGAATAGATGAACTAATTGAAAAAAGTAACTACAAATATGCTAGTAGACCTCATGTAATAAAACTAGCACTCAAAGATTTTTTTGAAAAAAATGAAGGAAACGGTGGTGAAAAAACCGATGGGATCACTCGTAACTCTTAAAACACCACTATACAAAAAAGGTAACCATATCAGCCGACATCTAGAAGCACTAGGACCACTAGAACTACACAAAACACAGATTATAACAGGTCTAAAAATTGATTATTTAGAATTAACCCAAAAAAACAATGGGTTAGAAAACCAGGGGACCCCCATATAGGGGTTTGTTTGCATCCCATCATCCCCTTCCAACCTTAAAAAAAAAAGGGGGGTCCCAACATGGTTTTCTACATACCCAACCCAAAAAAAAAAAATATGGAGAGAGAAAAGGATGGAACAAACAAAAAAATTTGAACGGCTTAAAAACTATTTCCGTGCACTCAAAAACAACACTCTAGATGTTTATCATACTAAAAGAGGTAGATAAACTTTGAAGTTATTTATTGAGATAGACACAGAAAAAAACAAAAACCAAAGAGGGAAAAAAAAATGAAAATTAAGATTAAAGAAATAGAACCGAATCCTTTTAAGAAACATATACAAAATGGTAAACTAAATCAAAATAGAATTGAGATGTTTAAAGAAAGCATACATCATGGAACATTACCTGAGAATTTTCGTATTAGAAAATATAATGGAGAATACCAAGTTTGTAGTGGGCACCATAGATTAGAATCGCTTAAACAGGTTAAAGGAGAAGATTATGAAGTTTTTGTTGATGTTGTAGATTTTTCTGATGAACAAATGCTTATAGATATGGTTCGTGAGAATATCACTCAACGTGATACAGATTACCATGATACTAGAGAGGGTATTGTAATTGCACGTGACTGGCTACAAAGCAAAGCACAAGACATTAACCATTTTAAACCGTTTAAAATGGTTAAACATCCACAAGGTAATGATGGGAGATTTAAAGAGAAAGATGTTACTTATAAAAAAATTGCTAACTTCCTAAGTAAGAATGGAAAAGCAATCAGCTATGTCACAGTTAAAAACTACCTAGATGTAAACGACAAGCTACACCCCGAGCTACTGGAAAAAGTTAGAAAAGTAACAAGTGGGAATGATAAAAAAGAAATAGATGTAACAGTAAAACAAGCAATGGCACTAAGTCAATTCCCAAAAGAAGAACAAAAAGACTTATGGAAAGCCATGCAAAACGAAGAAGGAAGACCACACGAATACTTACCAAAATATAAAGAAGCACCAGAAGACATAAAACAACAAGTCAGAAAAGGAGAAATAAGATTCAAAGACATAGAAGACGAAATAGATAGAAAAGAACTAAAAGAAGAGATGAAAAAAAGACCAAAAACAGTCTTTATACCAAATTTCAGTCAAAGAATGAAAGATTTCGATAGAAATGTAGCCAAACTTGAAAGACAAATAAAAATTTTTAGTGAAATATTCCATAGCAGTAATTTTAAAGAAAGATATTACTCATTAAAACCAAAACAACGAGAAGTTTTTAGCCAAGTAATTTTTGATATAAAAAAACGTATCAGAGAATGTAATGATGAAATAGTTTTTTTTATGGAACAACTCTCTGATAGGAAAATTTTGTTAGAAGAGGTAGAAAAATGATAAAATTTAGAAAAGATAAAGGAAAAACAAATATTGACTGCCGTAAAGATATAGCTAATGATATAAGATCAGAGTTACGAAAAAGAGAAATAAAAGGAAAAATTGGTGTAAAACATTCTTTCTCAACTGCTAAAATAAAAAATTGGATAGAACAAAGTTGTATTAATAGAGGATACTTAGTTAAAAAAGATTTAGAAAACAAATGGGAATTGAAGGATTTTATTAACACAACATATAAGACAATAATGAGCCAATATATAAGAAAAGACACTTTAATTGAAGATACAGATGACCCCGATGAAAAAATATCAAGTGATTACTATTACCCAGGTTTACTCCATATAATGGGGAAAGGCTGGATCATCACAAACTCAAATGAACTTATTGAGGAATATAAATACCAAAGACAAAGTAGTTTAGATGGGATGAAAAAACATCTGGGGCAAAAATGTATTGATAGTTATAATTTTGTAAATCTTTTACCAGAAAATAGAAGAGATTTATTGGAAGAAGATAAAAATGTTGATGTGGCATGAAAATATTTATTGAGATAGACACAGAAAAAAACACAATGGAAAACACCCTCGATTTTATAAGATATATATATAACAAAAAAAACAGTAACCTTAATCAATCAAAACTAGAACCAGATAATAATAATGATAATAACAACATTATTAGTATAGTAGTAAGAAATGGCCCAGAACAAAAAACCCTGGATGTTAAAGAAGATCTTAAAAAATATGGTTTCAACTATTATAAATACAAAAAAAACACGCAGATAGAAGACCCTCGTTATACGCTTACATGTACACGGGATCAATGGATGGATATAAAGACAGATCCCCTTTTTGATGGTTTATCTGTTTGGACAAGCGATGGGGGTGACTAAACACTGCCCAGTGATGTACTCCAAATACCAATACACAGCACCACAAAAACAGGGGTACAATACACACTAACAATAAACCCACAAGACCAAACAGCGACATGTACATGCAAAGGATTCCAAACACATGGATACTGCAAACACACACGGATATACCGAAAACTCATAAGTAAAAAACTATACACAGACCCATTCAAACACCAGCTAATACAGTCTTTTAATAATTGTTATGATTTTATAATAAACCTATGTCAAGAATACCCAGAAACCATAGGAGACTACAACAAACTAGATTTTTTCAGTAGACAAATACTAGAAGGAATGAACAAACACTACGCAACAGAGACCATACATAGAGCTTATCGTAAAGCAGTAGAAAACGGGGAGATAACTGAACCGATAACAGCACAGATCCGTAAAGAAAAAAGTGAACATGTTATGCATGATATAAACAAATGGAGCCCTGCTGTTTATAAAAATATCAACAGCAACCAGACTTTAATTGTTGACAACGGAGAAGGGATAAAAAAATGAGTTTAACAGACCGTGGAGAATGGAAACTATACACCATATACTGCCGACAACACAACCAATACCCATCATTACCTGATTTTGTACAATGGCTACAAGAAAACAATATACAAATACAATGGAACCTACCACTTGAACTACTGAACTATAAAAGAGATAGCAATATCACAAAAAAAAGTGCACAAACCAGACTACAAAACCAGATGGAGACCCTATTATGAAAAAACATCACCTAATATATTTTGCATTATATGGATACATCCAGGGCATCTACTATGCCTGTATACTAAAAGAGATGATAAAAATATGACAAATAAAATAATACTCATAGGGGCAAACACAATCAAAACCATAACATTCGATGAACCACTAATAGCACAAAAAATACATATAGAAAACAAACGACCAAAATACTATGATATGAGATACGGGAAAATCACACGGAGCTGGACACCAAAAGACCACCGATTTATAGATCATATGATAAGAAACAACCGAAACAACGGAAAAAAAATAGGTGATAAAAATAGGTAAAAGCCTGATAGAAAACTGGATAGACAATGCATCAAAAAAATACAAACTAGACAGAGAAAGCAAAAAACTAATAAAAAAAATACTGAAACACAACACACAAAAAATAGTACAACAAATAGAACAAAAAGCACAAGAAACCAACTACAAAAACCATTACATAGGCCCACATCTAACACACCAAATATGCGAGAAAAACTTAAAACTACCAAATGAATACCAACTACGAGGAGAAACAAAAAACCTTTTCCCAAAACACCCAGAGGTGAACTAAAAAAATGGAAAATAGTATCACCCAGGAATTTTGGGAATACCAAAACCAGACAAAAAACATAAACCCAAAACAAAAACAATACCAACAACAAAAACACAACACATTAAAACAAGTTCTACAAAACTACAAAAAACACCGAAGATACATAGAAAAAAGAGACCAAGATACCTACAAGACACAACACCGTAAACTAAAACAAATATTCAGAGAAATAGGGATAAACATAGATAATACTACACTTGAACAATTCTACAAACAAAACAACAAAGATCAAGGGATACAAAAACTACTAGACAACTACAAAAACTTTCACATAGACCGATACAACAACAAGAGCATCCCACAGACAGAGAAACTAAGCTGGAATAGTATAAGCAACCTGATAACACCACTAAACCCGTTCTTCGAGAAATACCTAGGATTAAAAATACATATAACCAACCCAGGTAAAAAACCAACATACAAACCTAGAACCAAACTAAGAGAAATAAACCAGATACTAGACTATATAGACAACAAATACAAACTAAAAATCAAACTAGCAGACACACCAAAAAAACAGACAGAATACCGTAAAAGATGGGCAACAGAAAGAATAACAATAAGTGCACTCAAATATATTTGGACACGTGGAAAAGAAATAACAGAAGGAAACCTGACACTCAAAGACATAACACATATGAAAAAAACCAGTCGTATACCACTACATACAAGAAAAAGACAAAACCAGCCGTTACCTTTTCAACAACCAGTAGTACCAGATGATTTCCTACAAGAATGGGACAACTACGAACAATACAGGGATACACAAAACAAAGACCCCGATAGCCCAGCGATAATACAAGTAAACAAACAAGGAAAACCAATAACACGAAAATGGATAAGACGAATACTTAGAAGATACCGTAGAGAACTAGATCTACCAGAACACATAACACCACACAACATCCGAAGGAGTATGCATACACTCTGCCGAACAATGTCACCTAACCGTATGATAGCACAAATACAACTAGGAGATATAAGCCATAAAATCGCAGATGATCACTACAATATACCAGATACAGAGATGATAAAACAAGAACTAAACAGGATATACACAACAGATAACATCCCAGGTGAAACACCGACAAGGATGGAAAACATAAAAAACAAGGTTGAAGAAGACAGGGGGTACGCCTAAAAATGCACCCTTATAAACTTTGCGTTTCTTCAGCCTACAGGTTCAAATCCCGCCTCGGGCCCCTATCCTATGAACTCGCCCTTTGGGTATATGAACTCACCACATCACCATTATTTGGTATTTCCAACTCACTAAAATCTCTTTTTTCTTTCTATAACACACAGGGGGTGGGATATTGAAACACCGTTTATCCTACAAATATACTAGATACCACCCGCTGATAATAACCAGTGTTATAATAATACTAATATTCTATCCATTCTTTGAACTAAGCAGGATCATAATAGTATTCCTAAATACACCATCTGCTTTTGACTATGCCCTCTCTATAAACTTTCCTGTAGCACTATTTTATCTAGAACTACTATTGATATGGACTTGTTTCACTGCTATAATATATCTTGTATACAGAAACAACCAGAGACTAATCAGGGGGATACTACAGTGACAACACAAGAACTCCTAAGATGGATACAGGAACATGATGCGACAATAACAGGATCCCTGTTACTACTTTTGTTTATTTTAATAATATTTTATTGGCAGAATATCGGGGTGGTAAACTGAGACCCTGTATATATCACAGTCACTATTGTGACATGGATAGATCTAATATATTTTTATTCTCCAATTATAGATGTATATATTGCCTTTCTCAACTTTTCCTCGGTTTTAGATCTATCCATATTATCCTTAATCTTGTTTATATAAAACTGATGGGATGGGGTTTGACCATTTTTTTGAGATTCTCTCCTCACCACCTTCAACATTTCCCTATCCCATCTCTCACCTATTTAAAGACATACAAATATGTATGTCATAAACTATATAAAGGATTAATATCAAGAATTTTTGTAATTATTAAAAGATTGTTATGTTTGTATGTTATGTTATGTTATGTTATTGTTATGTATTTGTATTGTATTATATATTCTCTCCGAGTAATACTATATAAACTTTTTTGCGTCAAACAAGTATGTTATGTTATGCGAGTATGTTACGTTATTTCTAGAGGTATAAGAGGTAAATAAATTATGGGATGCGAAGATAACATAGTTAGAACAACCGTATATCTCACAAAGTTAAATAAACATCGAGTAGACCAAGAAAAAAAACAAAACAAAAACTTTAGTTTAAGCGGTTTTCTAGACAATCAACTAACAGAATATTTTTATGGAGATGAATATGAACTACAATCTCAGATTAAAAAAATAGATAACCAAATTGATGAAATAGATAAAAAACAAAAAGCATTGTTTTCTAGAAAAACAGATTTACAGAATAGACTTGAAAACTATGAAAATAAACAGAAAAAAGAAAAGGAACTATACCAACGGTTTATAAATAATTGTAATGGACGTATAAAACAGACAGATCAGTATAATATAGCACCTGATTATAAAAAAATTGTTTCTCATTTTCATCGTAGTTTTTTCCCTGATAATAATTTGAATGTTGGAAAAGTAAAACATATTTTACATATGGTTAAAACTGATAAGATGAATTTTGAAACTTTTAAGGAGTTGAGAAATGGTGAGTTTTCAGGAAACTAGAATTATTTGTTCTAAGTGTAATGGTGGGTGATAGTTGAATGGGTAATGGTGTACTTGATGTTGGTATTAAAAAAAAGGTGTCTGTTTATAGTGAACATATCAGTGGGAATCTCGCAGAGCTTCAGCGTATCTGGGATTTGAAAGAACAGGGTAAGATAGGGGGACGTAAGAAATGAGTGGGGATAATAAATATCAGATGTATGTTGGTTCTCCAGAAGCAGATGGCCCGATATGTGATAGGTATAGTATTGCGAATGATATAGCTAAACTTGCGTGTACTAGCTCTGATCCACGTGGTGATTTGTTTTATCTTATGGTCCGTGTGATTTATCCTTTGTATCAGATGCATAGTACAAATGAGAATAATTGTGTTGGTAAGATAAAGTTGGTTTTAGAGGGAGATCCTGCTGTTATAAATATGAAGGGGGAATAATTTGTTTGGGTTATAACTGTGAAAAGGTTTACCTGATACGTTCTCTTGTAAAAACCACCAATAAAGGCAGTAGGGTTTTTCCTTCTAAACAGTTAGATTGTTGGAATGAATAAATTATAATGGTTAAACTATGAAAGCTAATAATGGATCAGGCAATAATCCTGATAGAGATGAATGGGAAACACCGCAGGGATTATTTGATAAACTTGATAAACAATATAATTTTGAATTTGATTGTTGTGCTAATTCTAATAATAAAAAAGTTAAACGATTTTCTAATAATTTTTTTGAAATCGAAGAATTCATTTTATATTGGAGTTGGATGAATCCACCCTTCAGTAACTCTAAAGAGTTGTTTGAACACTTTTTTAAAGTAGTTAAAAAAGGTGTTGCTATTTATCGTTGTGATAACTTGGAAACAAAGATTTGGCAGGATATTATTTTACCTAATGCTGATTGGGTATTCTTTCCACGTGGTCGTGTTGTTTATGAAGGTATGGAAGGAAACGGATCAAGGTTTCCTAGTGCTTTAATTGGTGTTGGTGTTGATCCACCTAAATATGTGGATGGAATGACTTGTAAATTAAAATATCATCGAGATAGAAGGTGTCAAGACTAGATGTTTATGTCGATAATGGATTGGCTTTGAAAGTCGAAGGTGGATTGCCGTGTCTATGACGATAGAATGTAGGCTTTACTTCCTCGAAAATGATAAATTAAAAAGGTGAAAAAATGAAGTTACCAATAAAGAAAAAATATTTTGATGCAATAAAAGAAGGAATTAAAAACTTTGAGTGGAGAGATGCTCATATTACTTTTGTATGTGAAGAAACAGGGAGAACAATAACAAAATATATTC
>Ga0272442_10001228_pt1 | contig 39392 bp, 47 predicted proteins | sample SSMForm2O_FD_200262 | JGI IMG/M metagenome (GOLD analysis project Ga0272442, IMG submission 200262) | Marine sediment archaeal communities from Little Sippewissett salt marsh, Falmouth, MA, United States - SSM-Form-2O | ecosystem: Environmental > Aquatic > Marine > Wetlands > Sediment ... | reverse complement strand
GTCACCCAGATCAGCCACCACACCGAAGGCCGGGTCTACTACGACAAGAAACTGGACGAAGGCAAGACGAACAAAGAAGCCCTCCGAGCACTCAAACGGCGCATCTCGAACACCGTGTATCGACAACTCAGAGCGGACGCTCGACGACACAGCGTCTGAACACAAGAAGCGGGTCCGGGAGGACAACCAGGAACGTCACTGAATCCAGCGTGGCCGGCCTCACATCCTGATCACCGGCTCTTCGGATCGGTCACTCCCGAACCCAACACCAAACCTACACGCCCCACACCGAACCCGAATCGGTCCGATCACACGCGCCCCCAAACAACCCCCTTGACACAAAGAGGCTTCGATATGGGCGGGTTCGGTGGGGGTCGTGTGCCTCTGGTGGGTTGTGGTGGTGTAAGGAATGATGCTGGAGGGACATAGACGGGGGTGAGGTGTCTCCTGGTGAGAGCATGAATGAGACGGTGAGCGAGGAGAGGTTCCGGGCGCTTTACGACCTCCATCACCGTGCCGTACTGGCGTATTTCCAGCGACGGACTGATTCGGACTCGGCCTATGAGGGGACCGAGGATGTCTACCTGGTGGCGTGGCGCAAGATAGCGGCCGTCCCCGATGGTGATGATGCGTTGGCGTGGTTGTATGGAGTGGCGCGTCGTGTGTTGTCGAATCAACGCCGTGGTTCTGCCCGCCGGGTGCGCCTGACTCGCCGGCTGCTGGGCGTGCAGCCTCCTACGCCAGACGAGGTTGAACCGCAGGTGATCCGGCACTTCGAGCAACAAGAAGTGATCTCGGCGATGGCGGGTCTTTCTGCAAGCGACCGGGAGGTGATCCGTCTCGCCTACTGGGAGGACCTGCCCCACGCCCACATCAGTGACATTCTGGGCTGTTCGGTAGGGGCGGTCGATGTGCGGCTGCATCGGGCAGTGCGCCGCCTGGAGAAAGGTCTCGGCGCAGCCGGACATAGACGGGGTGGAAGCCCTGTGTTGTTGCCTGGGGATGAGCAACCGTGAACCATCAAGACACCATCGAGCGGATCATCAGAGCCAACCCGGTTCCCGACGAGGATCTGCTGCACCCCGACCCTGCCGAAGCCGCCAACTTGTATGGCTCAATCGTGGCGAAGCGGGACACCACACGGAGGGGACGCACCCGAGAATCTGTGTCTGACGAGCCGAGACACGGACCGTGGTATCGAAAACCGCAAGCGGCATTCGTGGGTACCGCCCTGGTCGTGCTTGCGATTATGGTCCCGGTCGCCGTGCTGAGCCGCGGCCACGGCAACCCAGACCCCAACGGACCCGTGATTGCCCCGATTGTTGCGCCTGGCGGGCCTGCTGCGGATCTGACCACAACAGAGTTGCTGAAGGTCGAGGATCTACCAGCAGGCTTCGACTGGGTACGACGACCGCTCTCGGATGGCTGGACGGGAGAATCCGAGGGTCACGCCGGGATAAGGCTCGCTCTGTGCAACGACCTTGTCGACTTTGCGTTCGAACCACCAGTTGGCGAACTCCAGGACGGGATATTCGCAAGCTTCCATGCGCCTGCAGGCGACGTGGGAACCGTGACTGTTGATCAGATGGTGTACGCCGATTCCGACACGGCCGTGAAATCCGTCTACGACGACATCCGACAACGGATCACGGCCTGTGTTGACGACCCGACTCGGTGGCAGCAACCACGGGGCGGGGGGGACAAGATCCACGGCTCGACGCTACCGATCTCCGCTGTCGGAGACGAACGATTCGCCATCAAACTCACCACGATGACCGAATCGATGCGGGACTACCGTCGCCTCGCCGTGATCCGCGACGGGGACAGACTCACCATCATCGAAGTCTCCGAAGGCTTCATCCCACGAACGGCACGCACAGAACTCGGAAATGCCGAGTTCGAAGCGATCCTGTGGCAGGCAATCGGGTACCGGGGAGCCGACGAGAACTGCACCGGCTTCTGCCCCTCCCAAGCTCTGCTCCATACTGATGACCTTCCCGACACCTTCAACTGGAGACTCGAACCCACCATCGAGTGGTATCTCGACCCCACGCCGACCAGAATTCAGATGTCGCTATGCGACGGTCTGTGGGATTTCGCGGTGCGACCGCCGCTGAGTGACCTCCAGAGCCATGTCATCACCAGCCTCGCTGCCGATGTACCTCCCGACAAAGGCAGTGGCGCACTCCGTATCGATCAGATCGCCTACACCGACTCAGCAGCAGCAATATCCGCCGCTTTCGACAACGTCAGTCAACAGCTCGCAAGCTGCGTCGACGACCCCGATCGATGGAACATGGTCACACCTGAGGGCAGGGCCGACGGCTGGACCGAACAGGCCGGGCACATGCCGATGACACCTATCGGCGACGATCTCATTGCAGTCCATGTCGCGGCCCACAACACAAACGATCAGAGCGTCTGGTTCGACGACCGCCTCGCCGTAGTCCGCCACGGGAATTGGCTGACCATTGTCCAATTGTCCGAAGGCATGCCCGAAAGCCAGGTTCTATCCGACAACGAATTCACAGCGATCGTCCAAACGGCCGTGACCGGACTCTCACCCTGACCGGAACCGACAGAAACGACTACGCCCTCGACACAACAGCCGCTCAGAATGGAGGAGCCATGCAGGAAACTCAGGCAACGGAATCCCAATCCACTTCTGTCGTCTTGGAGTCGGGCCGCTACAAGACTCGAAGTCTCGTTCTCGGATGGGTCTCGGCTCTGCTGGTGGTGGCGGTAGTCGGACTTGGAGCGTGGATTGTCTTTGCTGATGATTCGGGACAGGAACTGACCGCAGAGCAGGAGCAGAGCCTCGAAACCATTGAGGCGTACCTGGCTGCCTGGAACGCCGGAGACGGTGCGGCAGCGGATGCGTTGATGGACCCCAACGGATTCTTGGAAGATGTCGGTGGGCGGTGGTACGTGGCTGACGGCAGCCACGCCAGGTATCTCGAATCGCTGCAATCTATGGGCTTCACGTTGGAGCTCATCGATACCTACGCCATGGGCAACATCGTGTTGGTCACCTACCGCTCGGCAGAGGGTGCCAACCCCGAGAATCCGAACGTGTACTACATGTCACCGGATGGAACACAGATTCGCTGGGTCATCGAGCCGTACCCACTAGGCACTCCTTGACGAGCGCAGGACGAGCAGTCCTGACCATTCCGTCCAGCGCCGCCACAAACCACCCACCCATATCCGGCTTTCCGGCCGCCCATAGGTGATGTGATGAGGGAGTGGGCCTCGGCTCCCCGTTGGCGTCCCCGATACTTCGGGGTGTCAACAACACCCTCGAGAAGGGAGGCCCTTGTGTCACGTTACGTGGGTGTTGACCTCCATCGTCGGAGATCCCAGGTCGTCGTGCTCGATGAAGATGGACAGGTGGTGTCGTCGGTCAATGTCGACAACTGTGAACCCGCCGAACTGGTTGCCGCTGTCGCCGTGGGCGGTGAGGGCTGTGATGTGGTGATCGAAGCCGCGTGGGGTTGGTATTGGATCGCGGACCTGTTCGCTGCAGCCGGCTTTGTGGTGCATCTGGCGCATCCGTTGGGGGTGGCTGGGTATCGGAACCGTCGGGTGAAGAACGACGAAAAGGATGCGATCCTGTTGGCGGATCTGTTGCGGATGGGTTCGCTGCCCGAAGCATGGATCGCCCCGCCGGAGCTCCGCGAGTTGCGCGAGTTGGTGCGGTATCGCCGCAAGCTGTCGCAGCTCCGTACCGGGCTCAAGGCCCAGATCCATGCCGTACTCGGCAAAGAAGGCGTGGTCCCGCAACTCACCGGGTTGTGGGGACCTGCCGGTGCGCGGTGGCTTGACGACCAACAGCTCGCAGCGGCGTATCAGGACCGGATCGTGTCGCTGGGGCGTCTCATCGACCATTACGACACAGAGATCCGGCGGCTCGACCGTCAGATCCACGGATGGTTGCGTGACGACGTCGGGTATCGCGAGATCCAACGCATCGACGGCATCGGCCCCGTGTTCGCTGCGGTCTTCACCGCCGAGATCGGCGACGTGTCACGCTTCAAGACACCCAAGCAGCTGTGCTCATGGGTCGGAGTGACCCCCAGGCACCGAGAGTCCGACGAGACGGTGAAGCGGGGACCGATCACCAAGCAAGGCTCCGCGTTGGTGCGGTGGGCGGCGGTCGAAGCTGTTGCCCGCTACCAAGGCGGACCACCAATCCGCGGCGCCTACCGGCGGATCGCTGCGACGAGAGGAAACAAGATCGCGAGAGTCGCCGCAGCCCGCAGACTCTTGACGCTGGTCTACTACGGGCTGCGTGACGGACATATCCGCTGCCTCGACAAGGTGGCGGCGTGAACGGTTCGGGCACAGCGATCGGATGCGAGCTCGCCTATCGGCATGACCCCACCTGCGGGTGCGGGTCGAGTATGTGATTGAGCCCAGCCGAAACCGCTGTGGCCGCAACGCTCCACGCACACCACCCGCCTCTCGGCGGGTGCGGAGCGGATGGATGCCCAGGCACCGAACCGCCTCACCCCACAACCGGGGTATGGAGCAGGCCCCGCCCCCAACACCATTCACCATTGACGAACAGAACACCCAGGCCAGGGACAGAAGACTTCGCCCTTGACAAGAACCACTCCCTCATGGATGCCGATATGGGCGGCCTCTGATGAAGTTTGATTATCCGAGGCCGAAGGCACCGGCGACTGGTAGCCAGTCGGGTCCTCCCCACTCGAATTGTGCGTCTGCGTTGCCTTGTGTGTTGGTGAATCGGAAGAAGAACGTCGTCGTTGAGGGGCGGAACAGTGCTGGGCTATCGACACCGTCGGTGTTCCAATCTCCGGCGACGAGCCGATCGCCGGGGTCACCGAAGTAGAACTGGGTGTCTGCGTTGCCTTGTGTGTTCGTGTTGCGGAAGTAGACGAAGCCGGTTGACTCGCGGTGCAATCCGACTGTCGTTGTGCCGTTGCCGTTGAAGTCGCCGGTGAACGGCTTGTCGCCGGGGTTTCCGAAGTAATAGGCGTAGTCGGCGGCACCGAGACCCCCGTCGTCCTCTCCGAGCTTGTTGATGATGTAGACGCGTCCTTCGGTTTGGCGGTAGATCGAGACCGTGTCACAACCATCGGCGTTGAAGTCACCCACAACCGGGATGTCGCCGGGGTTTCCGAAATAGAACTTGATGTCCGCGATTCCTTGCGTATTGCTGTTACGGAGATACACATACCCATCGGATTGGCGGTACAGGCCCGGGGTGTCTGTCCCGTTGCAGTCCCAGTCGCCCATGATTGGGTAGTCGCCTGGGTTGCCGTAGTAGAAGTCCGCGACCGGACCGACGGCATCGCGGAGATGCCATTGGCCCGTGGCTGGATCGACAAGACCGACAGAGACGCTCAGCGGGTCCTCCTTCTCGGTAGCTCCGATGTCGCAGGCGTCTCCCTGCGGACGGAACACTCCACGCTGGTCGAGCGCAGACGGGCAAGGCGCCGCAGAATGATCAATCGCCGGGCTGCCGGCGAGCAGCGCATGGGTGCGTGTGAATCCGCCATTGTCGGCGAGCGGCCCAATATTGGGATTGACGCTGGTGAGATCACCGGGTCCGGGCGTGTAGATGCATCCGCTGGTTGTTCCGATCAGGTTGCTGCCTTGACTGGTGACCGCTCCGTAGCAATCCGATGCACTGAGCCCGGAGTTCCCCGCAACAATCGAGCTGGTAAGCACAACCTCGGCACTCGGGAAGCTGTAGATACCACCACCCGGCCCGCGTTCAGCGACATTCGCCGTCACGGTCGAGTTGACCAGCGAGACCTTGCTGAGGGCGTCGGCCTGGATACCGCCCGCGAATCCGCTTGCGCTAGCAGAGGGAGCAACGGCTCGATTGCCACTGACCGTGCTGTTCACCAACGTGAGCGTCGAGCCCAGTCCATTGGTGATGCCGCCACCGCCTGCGGAGTTCGGGTTGGTCACGATGTTGCCCGAGACGGTCGAATCGATCAACGAAAGTGAAGCTCCTGGATTGTTCGCAATCCCGCCGCCGCCCCCGGCTTCGTTCCCGCTCACCGCTACTCCGACCAGCGTTGTTGTTCCATCGTTGATGAGACCACCCCCGGAGTTGTCCTTGTCAATGGTGCCACCGGTAATGGTGAGTCCCTCTAGCGTCACCACGACCCCTTCGTGAACTCCGACGACGCGGCTATTTGGCGCTCCTGACCCCTGCAGCACTGTCAACCCCGCCCCGGCACCGCGCAGAACAATGTCCTTGCTGATCGAGAAATCCTCGGCGGGGAACGCCTTCCCCGTGCAAACACCCGCCGCGACCTCGATGATCTCACCCGGCGATGCAGCGTCAATCACCGCCTGTAGATCGCCAGCCCTAACGCAGGTGTGCTCGATGACCGCACCTCGAGCGGGTCCGGCCAGAGCAACAATCACAGCACCAACCATCACGAGTACAACACCCAGACCAACCAACCGAGACGACAGAATCGACAATACGAGTACCTCCCTCTCCAAGCAGCAGAGTACGGACACCCCACACCCGCACCTAGGGCCGAACTACTCAGAGACCCACCACGGCAACCACCAACACCCCGCCCAACAGCCGCCCATGGGTGCCGATATGGGCGGGCTGAACGTGCGCTGCGATGACGGGCTCTCGGGGTTGGTCAGCGATCCAGCTCTGAGTTGGCGTTAGGGCTTCGGTGCCGCTGCGTAGATCGCCACGTTGCCTCCGGCGATGATCTTCTCGCGTTTGATGTTCAGACCAGCCTCGCCCACCACGCCCGGGACACCCCCTGAGGCCTCGAAGCTCCGGTAGTGCGAGTAGTGGCCTGAGAACCGCTCGATGACCTCAGACAAGCAACGAAGCGTCGGCCCCTTCCATCCCCGCAGAGATCCGAAACGAAAGTCGATGAACAGCAACGCGTTACCCGGCTTTGAGACCCGAGCCATCTCTGTGACAAAAGCCGTCCTCGCTTCTGTGGGAACCTCGTGGAGGACCATCAACGTCGCTACCAGGTCGAAACACCCATCACCGAACGGCAGAGTGTTGCCGTCCGTCAGGTGGAGTTCTGCCTGATCCCCGAGGCGGGCCCTCGCCTTGTGAAGCATCGCCGCCGACACATCGACCCCGACGACCGTGCACCCAGCTTCGACATATCGAGCCATGCCGGTCCCCGTGCCACAGCCAACATCAAGCACCCGCCATCCCGGTTCTGGCGGGATCACGTCGAGGGCGACCCTGCGGACTCCCGCCTGCATTGGTTCGATGAGCCCGTCGTAGACCCCAGCAATACGCCGATAGGGATCGTTGCCACTCATGGTGTGAGCGTAGGACCATCTTCACGACGATGCCCGAGCACCTGACCCGGCACGCATACGTGCTTTGATTTCAGGTGGTCGTTGCATCACTTTCGACGAGAGTTGTCTCGTAGGAGGTGCTCGATGGTTCGGTTGTCGGAGTCGGAGCAGTCCGAGTTGTGGGATCGGTGGGAGGCTGGCGAGTCTCAGCGTGCAATAGCAAGAGCGCTGGATCGGTCGCCGGCAACGATCAGGACACGGTTGTTGTCGTCGGGGTGGCGGCGTCCGGTCCCTGTACGAGCGTGGTCGTCTCTGCGGTTGTCTCTGGGTGAGCGTGAAGAGATCTCGCGTGGCATAGCTACGGGTGAGTCGCTGCGATCGATCGCTCGACGTCTTGGCCGGTCGTCGTCGACGGTATCTCGGGAAGTCAAGGCCAACGGCGGCTGTGACCACTACCGGGCAGTGGCAGCGCACCGGGCATCGAGGCGCCGGGCGAAACGTCCCAAGGCGATGAAACTGGCTGAGTGTCCTCGGCTGAAACAGGTGGTTGAGGAGAAGCTCGACCTTTGGTGGTCACCAACGCAGGTCTCTGGGTGGCTGGTAGTGACATATCCTGATGACGAGGAGATGCGGGTGTCACACGAAACGATCTACCAGTCACTCTACGTTCAGGGCCGTGGCGCTCTGCGCAAGGAGCTGTGGCAGGCCCTGCGCGCCGGGAGAGCACGGCGGCGTCCTCAGGGCCGTCCCGGGTCCACCAAAGGGCAGATTCGTGACATGGTCATGATCTCAGAGCGACCCCCCGAGGTTGAGGACCGGGCGGTGCCTGGGCATTGGGAGGGCGATCTGATCATGGGGAAGGCCAAGACTTCGATCGGGACGTTGGTGGAACGCCAGTCGAGATATGTGATGCTGTTCCAGATACCGGACAACAAAGCAGAATCCGTCCGTGTAGCTCTCACCGACACCGTGAAGCGGCTCCCTGAGCATCTATGGAAGTCGCTGACGTGGGACCAGGGCACCGAGATGGCTCAACACGCGACGTTCACGATCGATACCGGAATCCAGGTGTTCTTCTGCGACCCGAAGTCTCCGTGGCAGCGAGGATCGAACGAGAACACCAACGGCCTGTTGCGTCAGTACTTCCCGAAAGGCACCGACCTGTCCATCCACACCCAAGAGGATCTCGATCAGGCTGCCTACTCGTTGAATACTCGGCCTCGACAAACCCTTGGATGGATGACACCATCAGACAAACTCGCCGAAGCGATGCAATGACCCCTCGAAACCACCGCCGATATGCGTGGGTGTCCAGGTGCGCGTGTAGCTCCCGCAGCTGTAGATTCTCGGCATGTGGTCACGTCGTCGAAACCATCGATCAGTCGTATGCGTCGTGGCCGTGATGCTCGGCGGTTCTGCTCTTGTGGCATGCTCGGCGGACTCCGCGCCGCTGCCAGTGATCGTGAGCACGGAGGAACCGGGTTCTCCCCTGAGCGTTGAGGGCCGTGTCATAGATGCGGCAACTGGTGAACCCGTCGAAGGAGCGCGCCTCGTCGTGTATCAGACTGACCAGGAAGGTACCTACCAGAATGAGGACCCCGCTGACGAGTCAACAGCCCGTATCCGGGGCGAGTTGATCACTGGGTCCAACGGAGAGTTCGGCTTCGTGACCGTGCAGCCTGGAGAGTATCCAGATCAGCCACCAGGCAATCGTCATCTCCACTTCCATAGCGTCACTGCGCCGGGATACGCGTCGAAGGGGTTTGTGCTTCTGTTCGACGACAATGTCCGTTCCGACGTCCGCGAGTGGGCCGAATCCACTGGATTCGGCATCGTGGTTCCCGTGACAGGCAACCCCGACAGCGGCTTCTCCACCACGATCGAAATCCCGCTCGATCCCGAAGCGTGAACGTCCATGTATCACGCTCATAGGTGCCGATACGGGTGGGTGTGCGGCTCCGTGTCAGGTGGTGTTGAGTACCTGGATGTGGAGTTGTCGTGAGCTGCCGTAGGTCATGTTGCGGAGGCGATCATGGACCTTGTCGGCGTCGGCCTCGCGGGCTGCGGAGTGCGTTGATGTCATGTGGCGAAGCCGTACTGCGGTGCGTTCCAGATACGCGGCGTCGCCGTCGCTGTCACCGCGTCGGATGCTGATCATGATGCCCACCTACTCCACAGATGGCCGTCGGCCCTCGTTGACTTGATCTCCCCCACGTCGGTCAAGTCAACGAGAACGACGGATCCTCGTCCCGCAGGAGTCGGCGGGTCCCGCTCGGCTTGCGGGTTTGCTCCCATGGTGCGAAGGGCGTCGCGGGCGCAGAGGTAGATGCCGTCCATCTCTACGTCTGCGATGCCACCACAGGAGGTGCAGGAGTGGCCGGTTGGGGGTTGGGGGTAGGTGTCTTCCATTCCTTCTCCGATCATCGGCAGCACCAGCCCGATAGGAGAGGAGGGTTCCTGGCGGACGTCGATGGACTAGTCAACCATGCCCTCTCGGCCGCTGGTCGCTCTCGTCGGCGAGGAATGACCGTCCCGGGGCTCACTCGGTGCACCTCGATGTCGAAATCGCACCCGAACCGGGGGACGCGACGCGTGGTGTAGAGAGCGTCGTTCTAGTTGGCCCCGGTGCTCCTGCCTATTTGGTGCGGCGGTCCCGGTAGCGGGTCTGCTGCTGCTTCAACGCGCGGTAGTCGCGGGTGGCGTTTGAGGCCTCGGCCATGGCGTCCTTGTGCGACATCGGGTTGGGTGCCCAGTCGACGACGGCGCCTTTGCGGATGCCCATGTCCTGCGCCACCGCCCAGGAGTCTTGGTTGGCGCCGAGGAACACGAACTGCCATCCGCTGTCTTCGGCTTCGGTGATGAGGTCAAAGACCCGCCGGGCAGTCCATTTGCGTGAGGCGTTCTCCATCCCGTCGGTGAGGATGACAACGATGACATCGGAGGGCCGGTCGTCGCCGCGTCGTTCGAGGTATCGCTGGGTTTTGGTGATGGAGCGGCCGACGGCGTCGTAGAGGGCGGTCATGCCACCGGGGGAGTAGTCGTCGCCGAGCGGACGGACTTCGGCGCCGGGGATCACGGCGAAGCGGGTGTTCGTACGGGTGTTGAACGTGGTGAGTGTCCACCACGTCGGGCCGCCGTGGCCGACTTGTTCTTCGAGGTACTCGTTGAAGCCGTCTCGGGCGGCTTGGGCGATGTGCCCCATGGACCCGGATTCGTCGAGGACGAAGGTGATGAGTGCGGAATCCTGCTGCATGGTGCCTCCTCTTGGCAACGACCTCTCAGGGTATATTACTCCGAATAGAGTAACACTGCAAGGAGTAATTGTGTGATAGGGTTTGCGATATGTCCGTACAACACCCAGCGAGTGATCCGGCGTTCCTCGCCTCCTACGGGGCGGTGATCCGTCAGATGCGGGAAGAACTCGGTCTGGATCGCAAGGAGCTAGCGGAGGCGGCGGGCATCTCGTACTCGTATCTGTCGGCGATCGAGTCTGGGCAGAAGCTCCCATCCGCGACAGTGCAGACGTCGCTGGCGGCTTCGCTCGGTGTGCCAGCGTCGGATCTTCTCGCACGGGCGAATGGGGAGCTGGAGGTGCAACCGAGAGAACGGGAGGCGTTTCGTGCGGTCGACGCGGCGATGGTCCGGGCAGACATGGATCCTGGCGAGATCGCTCCGGCCGCCCGGATGGCTGCGATGCCTCCCCGATCGATGATGGCGCCAAGCCCGGAGCCGGGGATCAGTCCCTCGGGGGCTCTCGCTGAGCTGCAATTGCTTGTCCCGTCGTTGTCGCCGGAGGACGCGGCGATGGTCGTCTCGATGGCCCGTCGCCTGGCCGGCGACCCTGCCCGGCAGCGCGAGCCACAAGCCCGCCGCTACCGCGGAACATCCGGACGGGAGCTCCGCACCGAGGCGTACCTGCGCTTCTGGACCATGTACATCGAGGAACTCGACCGGCAAGGACTCGACTGGGCGCACGGGCGTCGCCCCGAACCTCGTAGCTACTTCACCACCCCGTCACCGATCCGCGGAGCTTCGCTCTCAGCGTCGTTTGCCCGCAACCGGTTGCTCCGCCACGAGATGTACATCAACCGGGGGAGTCGGTCCGCCAACCTCGAACTCCTCCGCGAACTCGAAGCGAACCGTGACCTGATCGAGGCCGCCTACGGGCATTCACTCGAGTTCGAAGACCCGGGGCGCGAACGGCGTGCCGTGCGCATCGCCGAATACCGGGAAGGTCACATCTCTCGCAGCCACGAGTACGACGAGTACATCGCGTGGTTCATCGACCGCGGCAGCCGCACCCGCAATGCCATCAACACGTACCTCGGCGCCGTATAGCGCCCGGCATCGGTCAAACAGCCGCCGTGCTCCGGACCGGCGCTTTATCGGACCAGGCGGCGGGCCGTCTCGAGGATGAGGGTGAGGTCCTTCGGGTCGAGGCGGTCTATCAAATCGTGGAGTTCGTCGGCCTGCGGCGAGGTCTTCAATCCGAGGCGCGCCGCTTGTCGTTGCAGGAACCGCTGTTCTTGAGCTTCGATGATGGCGTCATCGGTGTCGACGGTGGCGTCGGCTGGGCGGAGACCACGGGCCAGGCGGGCTTCTGCGGCGGCATACAACTCGTGGGGTTGCAGCTCAAGCCGTTCGGCGAGGACGTGGAGGATCTTGGCCGAAGGGACCTTGGCGCCGTTCTCGATGGCCGACAGGTAGGAGTAGGAGATCCCGGCGAGACCGGCCAGCCGACGCCGGCCGAATCCGAGGTCGGTGCGGACCACCTTGATGGTGTGTCCGAGCGCTTCGGCCCAGGCCTCATGATCCTGCGGTGCGGATTCGGTAGGGAGCATAGAGTCAATCTAACACGTAGAGAAGCGAAAAGCGATGTTATAGGAATAGTATTGACACGATAAGAGTGGAAATGCTACTCTCGGTGTTATGGAAGCCATGAGGAGTGGAACAGCTCAGCGAACCGCCGGAGTGGGCGGTTCCACTATCGAGCGGGGTGTGGGGCGATGGTGATGTTCGTTGTCATAGGGGCCGCTGTCTTGGCGATCGTCGCGGTGGTCTGGTCGGATATGGCGCAGCGTGCGGCCGACGAAGTCGATCCGGCGATCGAGCAGCGTGCCTTGCGATTTGAGACCCTCGCTGCAGTGTCCGAAGGTCTTCACGCCGAACTCGGACGGGAACCGTCGGTGCGCGAGATCTACGCAGCGATCGAACGCCACGAACCCAAGAGCGACGAGGTGGTCGACCTCCGAACGCGAGTCGACCGAATCGTCAACGACCTCTCCTTGCCACTGGCTGAGTAAGGACGAGTCGAACATCAGGAAACGACGCTTTCGCACCGAAGCGTTGCGATGGCCGGCTGAAATCACAGCCGATAGGGGCGGTCTTGTCGGCGAGTTTCGACCATTGAGACGAGCTCGTCGCCGTCCAAGGTGATCGTTGGGTCCCTTTTGGCTCCGTCGAAGTCAACGTTGAACGAGCAACTGCCATCACCGTTGGCGACAGCGATCAGGTCCATTGTGAATCCTCCCCAGGATCGACCTGCTTGGAAGCCCTGCTACACATCCTTCGGGTGAGCGATGTAGAAGTCGAGAGCGGCTTCGCCGTAGTGGATAGGAGTGTCGATCCCGCATCCGCCGCTCCCCACGCCACCCGGGTAGCAGTGACCATCACCCGTCGGGGTCGTCCAGTCGAACTCGACGAACTCCAGGACGTTTCCCTGTTCGTTGGTCCAGCGAGTCCACTGGTAGGTCGGTTCGTCGGCGAGGACGTCGCTGGCGGTCATGCCCCAACTCTCGATGACGAACTCGAGCTGGGTGACCGCCTGTGCGAACGAGACGTCCTTTCGGCCGTGGAGCATGAGGATGTCAACTTGCTCGTCAGGCAATCGGTTCCCCTCGGATTCGCAGTATACGCGGCCGGAGGCGTGTGGTGCAGCGGATGCGATCAGATCGGCGTGGTGGCACACGAAGTACCACGCCTGGGACCCGCCGGCGGATGCACCTCCCACGTGGACCCGGGAGACGTCGATGTCGAGGGCGTCGATGAGTGCGTCGAAGAAGATCCGGTCCTTACCAGCTCGTGAGCTGTTGGGTTGGACGACGACGTAGCCCGCAGCGTTGCCGAGTGCCTTCATGTTTGTGTAGGCGTCTGTCTGCTCGCCGTTAAGGCCCGACGGGGGGAAGTCGACGATGAGGCCGCAGGGCGTGGCGAAGCACTCTTCGGGGATGCCGAGGTCGTAGACCTCTCCCTCGCAAGGAACGGCGGACGATCCCGGGACGAGGGACGCGACGCATTCGGCCATGTCGGACTCCGGACTTGTGATCGTTGTTGTGCCTGAAGTGGAGGTTGTCGTCGGGGCGCTGGTGGTGGTCGGCGCCGGTGCAGGAGCCACGGTCGTCGTGGGAGCAACCGTTGTCGTTGGGGCTGCGGTTGTGGCCGTGTCGTCCGAGTCGGAGCTGCATGCCGGCAACAGCAGCACAACCAAACAGAAGGGAGCAAGCCATCGGGGAGAGAGCGGCATCGTGATCAGGACACGGGAGCGAGTGGATAGGTGTCGGATTGGGCGACGAACTCCTCGATCAGACCAGTGAAATCGGCGATGCTCTCCGGCGAAGCAAAGACGACCTCCCGCTTGAAGGCTTTGTCGAAGCCGGGTACCAGGTAGGTCTCGGCGATCTCGGGGTAGGTGGCGGTCATCCAGGGCCCGAATTCCTCTTGCCAGTCCGCCACGTCGTCAAAGTTGGTGTTGAAGGTGATCATGGTTGTGATCATGCCCTGTTCGTCGAACGTGTAGCCGGCCCCGCGGTGAAGGGTGAGACCAGCCATGCCGTGATAGACCCGGTCGTCCCATGTTTCAAGGCAGCGCACCTCTTCGTAGCGCTCCTCCTTGTCGACCAGCTCGCAATCAGACAAGGCGAAATGCGCTCCCCAGGCACGGCGTTCCTCGAACCCTTTGTCCATTTCTGGGCTACCGAAGGAGACCTGCTCGGTGCCCCAAACGAAGGGACCCCACCCTTTGGCGTCCTCGGCCCAGTACGTGGCGTAGGCGTCGGCGTCGTGGGCATTCAAGGCGGCGTACATCGCCTCGACAGTGGCGATGTGCGGCGATGCGCCATTGGCAGATTGGGGAGCCACAGTCGTCGCGGGAGCCACGGTCGTCGTGGGAGCAACCGTTGTTGTTGGTGCTGTGGTTGTGGTCGCCGCTGCGGTTGTCGTTGGGGCGAGCGTCGTGTCGCTCGAATCGCCATTGGAGTTGCAGGCTGCTGCCACGAGTGCGACTGATAGCACGAGTAGGAGAAGCCCTCGCTTCCGGGTCTGCCCGGCTCTCGGCTCGTGTGGCTTTGTTGCTCGTTGGATCGTCTTCATCGTGTCGCTCCTTTGGTTAGCCTCTGTAGGGATGAGAGTATTGTTATATTGTTATACCACAATAATCTAACGGGGCGACGAGGTTCTTGCATGGAAATCTCCCACTACCTGAGAATTGATCGTGACAGCGCCCTCCCGCTCGCGGTCCAGCTCGCCCAACAGCTGCGGTGGCTCATTGTGCGGGGACAGGCCAGCGTTGGTGACCGGCTTCCGCCGGTGCGTGAACTCGCCGACGAACTCGGTATCAACATGCATACCGTCCGTGCCGCCTACCAGGACCTGTCCAGGGCAGGCCTGATCACCAGCCGTCCCGGAGCCGGCACCGCCGTGGCGGCCTACGACCCGGAACGGCTCTCGGACAGCGTTGCCGATATCCCCAGCTTCACCATTGGCGTCATCGTCCCCTCCCTCGAAGAGTTCTACACCCCCATGCTCGAGGCCATCGACGACACACTTCAGGAAGAACCCGCCATGCTGGTGGTGTGCAACACCCGAGAAGACAGCAGCAAGGCAGCGTGGTACGTGGACCAACTCGTCGCCAGGGGAACCGATGGCATCATCCTCATCGCCCAAGACCAACACGACCCCTCAGGCGTACCGATACCCCGAATACCCGCCTTCCCTCCCATCGTGGTTGTCGATTGGCCCACCGCTCCCGACCCCGTCGTCTTCTTCGACATGGAAGGGGCCGGACACCAAGCCGCTGCCCATCTCATCGAACACGGCCATGAACGCATCGGGGTGATCACCCCACCCATGGCATCACCGAGCATCGCCGATACCCACACCGGCATCGAACAGGCTCTTGGCGACGCCTCGCTCAGCCTCCACCCCGAATACGTCGCACATGTCCCAGACTTCAGTACCCAATCGGGAATCGAAGGCGCCGAGCAACTCCTCAATCTCGACCCACCCGCAACCGCGATCCTTGCATTGGGCGACCAGCTCGCTATCGGAGTCATCCAAGCCGCCGACAGCCACGGCCTCAACATCCCCACCGACCTGGCCCTGGTGAGCTTCGGAGACATCGCCGTCGCCCCGTACCTCGACCCGCCCCTCACCACCGTCCACCAAGACGCCGCCGCGGCGGGAACGGCAGCTACCCACGTGCTCTTCCAACTCATCAACGACGAACCGCCCCACACCACCCGAATCTCCCTTCCCACCAACCTCATCGTCCGACGCAGCTGCGGCTGCCCAGCGAAACCGATCCCTTCGCACTAGTACCACCAAGACCCCCGATGTCCGATCCCGCCCGCCGCCCATAGCTGGCTGGGTGCGCGGCCGGGTGGGAGGCTCGAACGCCACGTGTGGCTCAGCTCCGTGTCCCGCCGGAGGCTTGGGGAGGGAAACTTGAGCCCGGTAGATAGCCACGCTTTCCGGAGAACGCGTCGTTCGATGCGTGTGGCCCGGCAAGTTTACGGAGGTCTACTCACCGGCGCACAGCGACTTCCGCCCTTCGCATTGCGGAGAACCGGAGCTGTGGTTCGGGTTCGAGATCGAGTTCGCTACAAGCGATTCCGAAGCGTGTGACCGCGTTGTGATCGGGATCCGTCGCTGGAGCGATCAGGTCAGGTGGTCCTTTGGTGTCGTGTACACCATCATCGTCCGTGACGGAGGTGAATTGCCCATCGATGGACCAGTCAGTCGTTTGGTCTCATGAGATGGAGGCCGGTCGTTGGGTAGCCGCGGCGCCACGCCTCGAGTCGGTCTCGGTCGAGCATCCTTTGGGATGCGGGGACGCTGTGATGGCGGTGATAGTGGTCAAGGGCATCACCGGCGTAGCCGATGTCGGCGATCGGGCGAGCAGCCCTGATTGCGTCGAGTGCCTCGATTGGGTCCCATCCGCGTTCTAGCAGAATGCGGTACGCCATCGACGGGCCGCGGTTGATACCCATGTGGCAGTGCACGAGTAGAACGGCGTCGGGTTCGTGAAGCGCCTCGGCGGCGAAAGCGAGTCCGTCATCGAACCAGGCATCGGGCTGTGGCGACCCGTCGTCGTCCGTGCCGAACCAGCCATATGCGAGATCGGGCGCGTGCTTCGCGACAAGGCCCTTGTCACTCCACTCGGACCGTGTGTCGAGGACATGAGTGATACCGGACTGTCTCCACTGCTCGAGTTGGTGTGCAGCCCGCTTGGGGTCTTCGTGCAGGTCACCGCTGACCACGATCCCGTCCGTGACGGGGCACAGGCGATGGTGCCAGTGGGTGATGTCGAGGTGGTGAGGCATCGGTGGGACCATTGTGCCGTATCGGGCGAGGTCAGTTGGAGCCAGAGCGGCGCTGCTTGATGAACGCATCGGGGGTGAACCATCAGCCGCGGCAAGAACGATACTCCTGCGAAGAAGCGCCGGGACTCGTGCGTTCGCGATCAACTCTCCTGAGCTCCGCCATAGCTGTCCACATGTGCCGGCGGGTGCGTGTCTCTGCGGCTGTGGTCTGCGAATGGTCTGTTCTACGGGGCGGCGTTGATTTCGTCGAGGATTACCTGGGCGACTTCCTCGCCAACCGGATCGCCGGGACGTAGCAGCCACTCGCCATCGACGACCTCGTAGAACACAACGTTCGCATGGTTCCCGCCGTCGATCTCGACGAGCCTGGCGTCATAGCCAGCAGCCTGAAGCGCCTCGGTGGCATCCTGGGACTGCCACAGCTCACACACATCGTCGTCGGTTCCGGCAACGAGAATCACGTCGGCGTCCATGTTCGAATATCCGGTCATGTCGAATGGGTACTGCTCGCCTTCGTATTGATAGTGACATCCTGCCACTGCCACGATCACGTCGGAACGGGGTACACCGGTGAAGCACGCGTCGTACGTTCCGCCGGGGCCGTAGGCGGCTTCGCTCAGCCCACCGAACAACGCCATCGAAGCTCCGAGCGAGTGACCGAAGCTCGTGACCGGCTGGTCGAGGTCTGCGCCGTAGTCTTCGGCGATGCTCATCGAGTAGCGGTAGGCGCATTCGAGGTCCTGCTCAATGTGTTGCCCTTCGGTCGATCGGTAGGTGGGCGCAAAGACCACCACCCCATGGCTCGCCAGTTCTGCAGCGGTTGCGGCGAGACCGTCGCCTGAGCCTCCCCTGCCATGCGTGCCGAACACGATCGGCCAGGTGCCCCACTCATCAGCATCAGAATCACTCGGTGCGGTCACCCAGATGTCCTGTGTGGTCGGGTGCGACACCACGGTCATCGCCACCTCGTAGGGACCGGTGCCCTGCAACGGAACCGTCGTGGTTGTGGTCGGCGCAGCGGTGGTCGTGGTGGGGGCAGCGGTGGTCGTGGTCACCGCTTTGACCGTGGTCGGGGTGAGCGTTGTGTCCGTGGCCTCGCCACTGGAGTCATCGCCGCATGCAGGAATCACGAGTACGACCAGGATGAGGGGGATCAATTGGCGGAGGAAGGATGACCGCATCATCGGGACTCCAATTCGTTGTTTGTGTCGGGTCATGGCGTCATGAAGGGGTGAAGGGTGTCGGGTACGTGGTTGTGGCGGTGCCGTCGAACTTGACCAGGCCGTCGCCTCCTGCCGTCCAGAGGGTGCCGTCGGTGTCGACGGCGGCGCGGAAACCACCGGTGGGCTGATCGGTCGGATAGGCGGTCCAGGTGGTGCCGTCGAACCGGGCGTATCCATAGGGGGGTATCTCGGAGTGGATGACCCACACGGAGCCGTCGGGGCCTGAGGCGATGAACGCATCGTTCGAGAGGAGACCGTCGGCCGTGGTGTAGGTGGTCCAGGAGGTGCCGTCAAAGCGGGCGATACCGGCGGCGTCGTCGGGCGACGCAGTTGACGGATCGTTGTAGAGCGCGTCGGTAGCCATCCAGATCGATCCGTCGGGTGCAGCGGCGACCTGGAACGCGATATTGCTCGGCAGTCCGGATTCGGTGGTGTGCTTGGTGAATTGGACTCCGTCGAATGAGAACAGTCCGCGTCCCCCTCCCTCGGCCGAGTTGGTGCCGGCCCAGACGACGCCGTCCGGCGCGACGGCAACGGAACTCGACCACGGCGATACGGAGCCGTTCCAGCCGGTGGGGAGGTCTGGGACGGTGTGGGATACCCATTGGGCGCCGTCATAGGCGAGCAGGAGGTTCTCCGCCACTGTGGCGTAGACCGTGCCGGCATCGGCGACTGTGATGTCGCCGATGTCGTCTGCCAGGCTTGGGATGTCGTCGGAGGTGAATACCTGCCACGTGCACGGGTTTGCATCGCAGTCATGGCGAGCGATCCACGTCAGGTGTCGCCCACCGTCCCAGTCGCTGACCTGCCCGCCGAAGGCCTCGTCCTCGGCGCTCGATGTTGCCGTGCCGGCGACCCACAGCTCGCCGGACGGTCCGACGGTGATCTGGCCGATGATCCGACCCGGCCACCCTTCGTTGAAGCCGTCTTCGGTATCGAGCCCGGCGCCTTCGGGCAGGCCGGTCACGTCGATCAGGGTCCAATCACCCGAGGCATCCAGCGACGCGACCCCACGAGGTCCGGCAACGAAGACCGACCCATCGGTTCCGAGTGCGACATCGGAGACATAATCTAGCCAGTCAAGCGGGGCTGCGCCGGAGGACTCGTCGATGCCGGTCGTGGTGGTGGGTGGCGCCGTGGTGGGCGTCAGGGGCAGGGTGGTCGCGAGGGGCGGTCCGGTTGCGGGCACGGTCGTCGCGACCGGCGTTTCGGTCGCCGGCGACGTCGCGGTGTCTCGCGATCCCATGAGCAGCGGCACCACTCCGATCGCGACGAGCACGGCGGCGGCCGCGGCAACGGCAACCCAGACTCTTGGTCGTTGGTGAACCGGGACCAGGTTCGCCGGCAAGGTGTGGACGGTTTCCATCACGTCGGCGACCTGATCTGGGGTTACCGGGCTCTGACGCTCGTCGATCTCGGTGAAGTAGGCATCGATCTGGTGCACCAGGTCGTGGTTCATAGTCTCACCCCGAGCTTTCGACGCAAACGCCGCAAGCCGCGTTCTGCATGGGTCTGCACCGTCGCCTTCGACACGCCGAGATGGTCGGCAACCTCAGACATCGACCATTGGTAGCCATACAGCAACGCCACCGCCACCCGCTGCTGCTCGGGGAGTCCCGCAAACGCGCGGGGCAGCTCCGGTTCGACCCACGGCTCCGTCGAATCCTCGACCGGCGGGAACCCGACGCGCTTCGACGACATCCGCCGCGCCCGGTCATACCCGACACGGTACAGATAGCCGGACGGATTCTCCATCGCCGATACCCGGTCCCAGTGCTCCCACCCATACGCAAGCGCATCCGCCGCAGCCTCCTTGCCACGGTCAACACCAAACACGGCGGTCAACGACTGGCGCACCCTTGCCTCGTTTGCGGCCACGAACTCGGTAAACGAGTCAGCTTTGGCCTCATCCACAAGCACAGACCCTCATTCCACTCTCACCCAAACAAAGCAAGAACAACGCCAATCGTAGGACACGAATCTCGACCGCGATTCCAAGCTAGGTACCGCGACGCTTTCGAGCAGAAGCGTCATCGATTGGTAAACGCAACACCAGGGGCTGAAAGGCAGCTCCGATCGGAATAGCTGTGTGAGGTGTCGGCGCCATCGCCCATGAAGGCGCACTCTTCCGGATCGAGGCAGTCTTCGCGCATGAAGAGCCGCATCAGCGAGCTCACTCCTGTCGATGGGGTACGCCACCGATCATCGAGACATACCGCTCGATCGACATGGCAAGTTTGGCTTTTGCATCCGAGGCGATGACCCGCTCCCACCATCCACCGTATATCCGGTCGAAGGTGAGCGAACCGACTCGCGCAGCAATCGACCGCACGGTATCTTCATCAACCGGGACCAGATTCGGATACGACCACATGATTGACACCCAGTCACGGTCTTGGACGACAGTGATCGTGTCGCCCGTCAACAGAACCCCGGCGCCACCCGCCCCGGCTTCCCAGTGCAACACGGCGGAACCAGGGAAGTGACCGCCACACCGCAACAGTCGGATTCCTGGCACCGGGTCTGCGGTGTCTTCGTAATACTCAATCGAGGGACTCGGTCGCGTTACCCATTCGCGATCGACACTCGGAAGAAGAATGGCGGCGTCGAAGGCCTCGGCCCACTCGCCCATAACTCCGTAGAAGTGAGGGTGAGATGCGGATATTGCAGTGAGTCCCCCGAGGTCGCGAACGACATCGAAGGCTGCTTCGTCGACGAACCCGGGGACATCCCACATCACGTTCCCCGCAGGAGTGGTCACGATCAGACCGCGCTGACCTATCCCAAAAGGCGGCTCGGCACCCACTCCCCACATGCCCGTCTCGACCTCGCGAATCACAGATCGGTGCCGGCGACCAAGTTCTTCGAGCGTGGTCCATTCCTGGCCAGACAACCCGACGTATTGTCGTGGATCATCACATATCGCACAGTTGGGTGGTGGACTTGGCGTTGACAGTTGCTGGTTCCCGCATGTCATGCATATCCAGGAGGGCATCGGCTGATCGTAGCCGCGGAGCGGGATGGGGCCTGGACCCGGTCGCCCAAGAGATCAGCAAACTCGTACGCGGGCTCGTGCAACGTACGCACTCCGATTTCGGCTGGAACCCCCTCCGGTGGAGAAGAATCTTGGTGGCGGAGGCGACGAGTTCTGCAGTGTGACCGCGGTTGCCCCGATCACGGCAAAACCAACCCCAGCTGCCCGGTTGGACCACTCCGCGTTCATGGCTCGACCCTAGCCAGGCACCCATATCGGCTGTGGCCGACGGGGCGGGGCGCTTGATAGTGCTGCGGTGGCGGGCGTGTAGCGGGTCTAGGCTCGTGACCCATGAGGGACGACGTTGGGTTCGAGCGACCTGTGACGGGGTATGCCAGGGCGGATGATGCTCATGTCGGCTATCAGGTGGTCGGTGATGGCCCGATTGACTTGTTGTTCGTTCCTGGTTGGGTTTCGAACATCGAGCTCGTGTGGGAGGAGCCTCGCCAAGCTGATTTCCTGAGGAGTCTGTCGGAGTTTGCACGGCTGATCTTGTTTGACAAGAGAGGAACGGGTGTGTCTGATCCGGTCTCTGCTGACCGCCCACCGACGCTTGAGGACCGCTTGGCCGATGCAAACGCCGTGTTGGATGCGGTTGGTTCGGACCAGACAGCGGTCTTTGGGTTTTCGGAGGGCGGTTCAACCAGCGCACTCTTCGCCGCGACATATCCGGAGAGGACGAGCGCCCTCGTGCTGTGGGGCGCAACACCTCGAATCTCTTGGGCTGAGGATTGGCCGTGGGGGCTCACCAGGGATGAAGGTATCGCTCAGCTCAAGTCAGTTGAGGCGGGCGAGTTCTTGGAACATTTCGGCGTTGAATACTTCGCCCCGAGTCTCGTGGGCGACGCCGCCTTCCTCCGGTGGGCCGGACGGTACGCCCGGATGAGCGCAAGCCCGGCAATGTATATCGCGCTTCTGAAGACGAACGGAGCAACCGACGTCCGCGGAGTCTTGCCGTCGATAACTGCCCCGACGCTTGTGCTTCACCGCAAAGGTGACAAGGTTGCGGATGTACGAGCGAGCGAGTATCTCGCCGAACACATTCAAGACGCCCAGCTCATCACGCTCGCCGGTGAGGATCACTGGCCCTGGGTTGGCGATACCACTCTGGCGGTAGCTGAGATACAGCAGTTTCTGGTGGGGACGCGGCCTGTACCGAGAACGGACCGGTTTCTCACGACGGTGCTCTTCACGGATATCGTCGATTCCACACAGAAAGCTGAGGAACTCGGGGATCGAGCATGGTCAGACCTACTCGACACCCATGATCGGTTCACCAGGGAGGAGCTGAGCCGCTTCAACGGCGAATGGGTGAAGGGCACCGGCGATGGCGCGCTGGCGATCTTCGACGGTCCGGCGCGAGCGGTCGATTGCGCCCGAAGCCTCCTCCGAATCGCTGAGCAGCATGGTCTGCAGCTACGCGCTGGCATCCACACCGGCGAAGCACAACGACGCGGTAGCGACGTGGCCGGATTGGCCGTACACATTTCCGCCCGAGTGTCCGCCAGGGCACAACCCAACGAGGTTCTCGTGACCAGCATTGTCAAAGACCTCGTTGCTGGTTCGGGAATCAGCTTCGAAAACCGAGGCACCGTAACCCTCAAGGGAGTCCCTGGCGAGTGGCTCTTGCTCGCGGTATCCAGCTAGCGACACCGATTCTTGACTTCTCGAACTGGTCCACTCATCCCTCAGACCACGTATGACAGGCAACTCCCTCAGACCACGTATGACAGGCAACTCCCTCAGACCACGTATGACAGGCAACGTGGGCGGCTGCAATGGGCGTGCTCTGAGTCCTCGTCTCTTGTCGCCTGGGCCCATCTGGAACGACGCTTTGCGGGGGGATGCGTGTGTTGAGGGGATTCTGGAGCCGATACCGCGATCTGTCTCGACGCAGCCTCCTATCCGGTGTGGATCGCGACGTCGGTCCCGAACAAGGATTCGCCGCTCCCTTCGCCGTATCGCACCAGAATGACCTCCCCAAGGATCGCAATTGCCGTCTCGGCAGGCGACTTCGCCTTGAGATCGAGCCCGATGGGTCCGTGGATCTTCGAGATCTCTTCCTCTGACCAGCCCTCAGATCTGAGCCGCTCGACTCGCATGCCGTGCGTCCGCCTCGAACCCATGGCACCGAGATACCGAAGGCGCTTGCCGTGGACCTCGTTGAACACGGGTACCTCGAAACGCGCATCATGACTCAGAAGCACGACATAGGTTCTGTGATCCGGTGGGTATCGTTCAAACGTCGCATTCGGCCAACCGACAATGAGCTCGTCGACGTTGGGAAACCGCTCCTCCGTCGCCCACGTGGCTCGAGCGTCCGAGACGACCACGCGAAAGCCGAGTTCCCGTGCGAACAGCGACAGGGGCTGAGCAACGTGTCCTGCACCGAAGATCAGCATTACAGGTGCTGGTGCGATCACGTCAATGAAGGTTCGCCGATCACCGTACGTCAGCGATTTGCTCTCTTCACGGTCCATCAGGCTGACCGCATCCCCGAGGACTTCGTCGGTGAGCCATGCTTGATTCTGCGTGAGGACATTTCCTTGACGGTCGACCACAACGGCGTCCCCCAAGTCTGGGCCGTCGATCACGGTGATCAAAGCTCCAAGACCCTCGGTGCGTTGAAGGTCCGACACAGCGGTGACGAGAGGACTCACCATGGTGAGATGTAGACCTCGATCGTGCCGCCGCACGTGAGCCCGACCTCGAAGGCATCGTCGTCGGAGATGCCGTACGTCACGAGTTTGGGGACACCAGACGCAAGAACCGCCCTGGCGTGTTCGCGCACATCGTTTTCGACGCACCCGCCGCTGACGCTCCCTTCCATCTCGCCATCAGACGAGACAAGCATCTTCGCCCCGACGCCTCGAGGGGCAGATCCCGTTACGCGGACGACCGTCGCGACAGCGACGTCCTTTCCGTCTTGTGTCCACCGATCGTGGACTTCGAGCACGTCTCTCATGATGCCATTGCGGCTCCCCGTGGGGGATTGCGATTCCCGAAGCAAGCTAGTTGGTTCCACTCGCTTACGTTCGGTGCCGCCTGCCACCAACTCATTCCTGGGTTCGGAACAAGTCGCTCTGGACTGCCGGTGTGGGTCGAGCCAGGCCCGCCTTGCCACCTGCCGCCATTCACAGATGCCGTTGCGGGTGGTCGGTCGGGTGCGGGTCGCAGTTAGGACAGAGAATGATCGCGCCGTATTGGACGCGGCGCCGGCCGCAGACACTGCATGCTTCACGACGCCAGGATGCACGGTGAGAACCGCTCGCGGGCCGCGGAGCGGCGTAGGACTCCGATCGCCTCTCCTCAAGAAGGATGTCAACGGTACGAGCTGCGACAACACCAAGCGTGACTGCAGCAAGGGCGAGCGACCCCATCGTTGCGCCAAAGCCCGCAAGCCCACCGGTGTGTGTCCCGATCCAGAAGCAGGTCGCGGCGCCTGCGATGCCGACGACTCCAAGGCGGACAACGCGGATCAAACCAGATGTGAACCCGCCAAGCATTCTGACGCTCCACTGATTGAGTGAGACCAGCCATTGCACCGTATCACAGCACCACGGACCGCCCATATGGGCCGTTTGTCAGTTGATGAAGCCTTCTGGTACCCGATACCGCTCGATCAGGGTCGGCTCGCGGTCACCCGGCCGGGGTGTGTCAACTGGCACTTCTTCTGTCGAGGCGGGCACCCTGCCCAGCAGCACCTCCGCGACCCACAACCGGCACCTGCGCGCCTCGGGAAGCTGATGTGCGGTGGATCGTCGATCTCGCTCGTCGTGGTGTGGCATGTGCCGGTCACGACAGCACGTCCCAGATCATCTTGGCGGCGATCACCCACAGGATGATGGCGACCACCGTCTTGAGCCCATCGGCGGACAGCCGGTTAGTGGCGAAACGAGAGGCGACCAGCGCCCCGGCTGCGGCCGCCGCTGCGGTGATCGCAGCGAAGGTGACGTCGAGGCTCCCCAGAGTGGCCCGGGAGGCGAAACCCGAGATCGACGATGCCAATGCCACCAGCGCGGTGGTTCCGGCGGCTGTCCTGGGGTCGAGACCGATGCCGTTCAACACCGGGAGCACGAACACGCCACCGCCGACACCGAGCAGCCCGGCCAGGAATCCGACCCCGCCGCCGACGGCGGTCCCCGCCCCGATCTCGACTGGCCGGGGCACCGCCCACCTCTGCACCGGGCTCCGGTGGAAGAACATCAGCGCTCCCGAGATGACCAGGAAGCCGGCGAATAGACCCAGGAGCAGATTCCGGTCAACCGCGTGGGACACGCTGGCGCCCAGTGGCGCCAAGGTGACGGCCACCACCAGGATCGGAATCCCGAGCGACAGATTCACGGTCTTGGCTCGCAGGTGGCTGGGCGCGGTGATCCCGAGCGCCACGACGTTGAGCAACAACCCGGTAGAAATCGCCTCGGGCAACGGGGTACCCGAGTAGTAGAAGATTGGGATGAACAGCGTCGCTGCCCCCAGCCCGGCCAACGACATGACACCAAATCCGAAGAACACAGCCACCGCTGCCGCCAGAGGATTCACAAACGAGTTCCTCCTACACCTCGTAACCCGAACACGACCGGCACATCGGCATGTCGATCACATACCGCAGATACGGTTCCGCCACCAGTTCCTCACAGATCTGACACGCGGCGAAGGCCACCAACTCGCTGGTGTCGATCCGAGCCCCCTTCTCGACTGGACCGATGGTCATGACATCGGCAGTCGGTGCGTTCCACACCAGATCCACCACCTCCCACTGGTCCGCCTCAGGAACGTCGGTCGGTGGCACCCCGCGACCCCGCTGCTGCATGAAGGCCGAAGCGGCGATCTTCGGCTGTAGCACGGGGAGATAAGCCGCCCGAACCGACCGGCCGGTGGCGGTCTCGGTGAGCGTGACGGCGAGCTTACCCTCCTGTGTCTTGGCCAGGTTGCCCTTCCCGAACGTGCACCCCGTGGCGTACTGGATCCCGTCGGCGAAGCACATCGCCCCGTGCTTCTCGCCGATCTCAACGGCAGCGAACAACTGGCTCGCTCCCGACCGCTCCACGCCGAGCGTCTCCATCGCAGCCAGGCCGATTCGGACCCCCACTGCCGACGCCCAGCAGCGATGGCCGTGAAACGCAAACGCAGCCAACAGAATCTGGCGATTGTCAGTCATCACGACACTTCCTTCTCTTCCTCATGCCACTCCTCTGCCTTCCAGCATTGCCAACACGCGAGAACGATGTGGCCGGTCCGTTGTTGGTCGTCAATCCCTCGACCCTTGCCAGGGGCGCGACCAGGAGAATCACCCAGACCTGCGAGCGCTAATCACCGGACTACCCGTTCGCCTTCGCTGTCTGACTCCTCCTGATACTGCACGGTGAGGCGCATGACGGGCAGGGGATTCCGGCCCGTTCCGAGACAGACCACAAACCGAGACCGGCCGTCCACATCCGGCTCTAGGCATGATGCGGTTGGTGTCGTACGCCTCGGTTTGGCGGTGGGGACATACCGCGCCAACAGCCGTCGACGGGTGCCTCGGTGCCAGGTGTGCCGTTCTGCGCGGGGGTTGACGATGCCCCTTGCACCTGCGGGGCAGGGGGAGTATCCTTACTTTGAAACGCAAAGTACTTTGTACTCGCTAGGAAAGCATGATGACCGACCGAGACTTGAAGGCTCTTGAACAGCGCACCTTCCGAACCGCAACCGACGATGGGTTGTGGGATGTCTTGATCGCTTGTGTCTTCGCCAGTCTTGCGATAGCTCCTCTCCTGAGTGAGGATCTGGGCGACTTCTGGAGTTCGGCCCTCCTCGCCCCGATATGGCTGGCTGCCTATCTCGTGATCTGGGTCGTGAGACATCACATCGTCGCTCCACGAGTCGGAACCGTCCGCTTCGGGGCCGACCGGCAACAGCGGCTCCGCCGGCTCGGGATGGTGTTGCTGGTGGTGAACGTCATCGCCGCCGGTCTCGGGGTGGCCGCCTTCGTCGGCGTGCAGCTGAACTGGCTCGACGTGGGCAACGGCAGCATCGGCTATCCGCTCGGCCTCGCCATGGTTGTTCTGATCGGTTTCTCCGGGGCCGCCGCTGTCACGGGTATCTACCGCTACTACCTGTACGGGTTGATGCTGGCGATTGCGCCTTTGGTTGGGGAGTGGCTGTGGCGCGAGGGCCTTGTCACGCATCACGGCTACCCGATGGTGTTCGGCGCCGCAGCGATGATCATCTTCCTTGTTGGTGTTGTCCGATTCACCGGAATCGTGAGAAGCCACCCGCTGCCCCACCACACTGCCACGGTGTGATGATGCCCGCCAACCAAACAACCGATCCCTTTTCGGATATCGACCCGATCATTCACGCCCCTGCCCGGCTGAAGCTGGTCACCCAGCTCTACGTTGTCGACGAAGCCGACGCAACCTTTCTCAGCAATGCCACCGGCCTCACCTGGGGCAACCTCTCCACCCACCTGCGCAAACTCGAAGACCACGAATACGTCAAGATCAACAAGGAATTCCACGGTCGAAAACCCCGCACCGTGATCTCACTGACCGAGCGGGGGCGAACCGCTTTCCAGAAGTACCGAACCACCATCCAGACGGCACTCAACGATCTACCGAGCTAGGTGCGGAACCGAAGACCCTGGGAGCACCGGCGGGTCTCAATGGGCACCCAAGTATCGGAGTCCCCGTCGCTGTCATGCTCTGTTGCTCTGCGCCTCCCTCCCTACACCCCTTGTTGTCGAGTCTTCGGACAGAGCGAAACCTGGGAGCACACAGGGTGCAGCCGCTCGGATTCCCTCAAACCACCCACAGATGCGGCTGGAGAGCGCCATATGTGCTGCGATGGGCGGCTTGAGCGTCGGTTCAGTCCGGTTGGGCGTAGTGCCGATTGGCTCTGTTCAATCCCATGTCCGGCGCGGATAGTGAGGTTCTGACGGTTCCAGAGCCTGCTGAGAGCGAACTTGGAGGTGCTGTCGTGCGCCGGTTTCCCGCCTTCCTTCTTGCACTGATCGTTGCGGCGTCTGTGGTCTCCCTTGTGAGTCAGCCGATCTACGCCGCGCCGCCCGCGGGATCGCTGGACCCGACATTCGGTAGCGGTGGCAAGGTGACGACGGGCATAGACAGCGGCGTTGCACTGTCCGTGGCTGTGCAGGCCGACGGCAAGATCGTCGTGGGAGGCCAAGGAAACAGCGGTGGTCCGACTGGCTACGACTTCACCGTGGTGCGGTACAACACCGACGGATCTCTCGATTCAAGCTTCGATGGAGATGGGATCGCCTTTACAGATATTGGAGACACCGTTACCGAGAGGGTGCTTGCGATCGCCGTGCAATCTGACGGCAAGATCGTTGCTTTGGGGCTCGGCGGGACACCTGTTTCCTTCGCAGGCGTCCGCTACAACACCGATGGATCCCTCGACACCGCCTTTGGCGGCGACGGCATTGTGGGATACGCGAGCGCCCCCGTGCCGGTCGCAATGGCTCTGCAGGACGACGGCAAGATCGTGAGCGTCGGTGGCTCGGGAGGCCTGACGTTGATGAGGCTCAACTCCGACGGCTCCCTCGACACCAGCTTCGACGGCGATGGCATGGTGACGACTGACCTGGGGTCCCTCCACGCGGCTGCCGGTGGTGTAGTCATCCAACCCGGTGGGAAGATTGTGGTCGCGGGCGGTACCGACCAAGTGACGTCGTCTCAGTCGGATTTCGTGCTCGCCAGGTATCTGTCCTCGGGGGTGCTGGATGCGACCTTCGGCGGTGGCGGGATCGTAACCACCGATCCACTGGGCACCGGAGGCATCTTTGAGGACGTTGCTCTGGATGGGGATGGCAAGATCGTGGCGGTTGGTAGATCGGCTGGTGCCGCCGCTTTGGTCAGGCTCAACGCCGATGGCTCTCTCGACACGAGCTTCGACGGTGACGGAATCGCACTTGGTGAAGGCGCGTCGTTGGCGGTTCAACCCGATCGCAGAATCGTCACGGCGGCCACCGACGGTTCCGATTGGGAGGTGTCGCGCTACAACGCTGACGGCTCACCCGACACAAGTTTCGGCACAAACGGCGTCGTCACCACGAACGGCACCTTTACCTATGCCACCGATGTTGAGCTCCAACCCGACGGGCGAATCCTCGTAGTCGGGGCCGCCTCCGATCCGGTGTTCGCGGTTGCCAGATACGAGAGGGGGAATCGGCCGCCGGTGGCTGATGCTGGCTCCGATCAGCAAGTGAAGTGGACGGCTGGTGGAACGTCTGTGACGCTCGACGGCTCCGGCTCCACTGACCCAGATAGAGACACGCTCACCTACACATGGAGTGGCGGATTCGTTGGAGGAACGGTTGTCGGAGCCGTGGCAACGGTTGTCTTCGATCTCCCCGGCGTCTACGAAGCGACCTTGGAAGTCGATGACGGGAACGGCGACGTGGATTCGGACACGGTGTACATCAGGATGAGCAACTACCAACCAGTGGCAATCGACGATGGGCCCTTTGCCGTGACTCGGGACCACACGGTTCGTGGCAACGTCCTGGCGAACGATGTGGATGTCGATGGTGACGTCCTCACCGCGGTCAAGGTGAGCGATCCCGGCCACGGGGCAGTGACACTGGCTTCGGACGGCTCATTTTCGTACACCGCCGAGCAGGGCTACATCGGTAGCGACTCGTTCACGTACAAAGCCAACGACGGGACCATAGATTCTCTGGCGGCGACCGTGTCTTTCACGGTACACCCGGGTCGCTCCGACGTGGGGCTGGTAGATACGTCAACCGGACAGTGGCGCTTTGCTTCATCGGCCGGTCCGATTGCGGAGTTCTACTACGGGAATCCGGGTGATGTTCCCTTTGTGGGTGATTGGGATTGTGATGGGGTGGCGACGCCGGGTTTGTTCCGTCAGTCGGATGCGTATGCGTATTTGCGGAATTCGAATACGCAGGGGATTGCCGATATCCGGTTCTTCTTCGGGAACCCGTCCGACATCCCGTTGGCTGGGGACTTCAATGGTGATGGGTGTGACACGTTGTCGATCTACCGGCCATCGGAGGCCCGGTTCTACATCATCAACAAACTCGGTGAGAACGAAGGCGGTCTGGGTGCTGCGGAGTACTCGTTCCTGTTCGGTGATGCTGGCGACAAGCCGGTGGTGGGGGATTGGGATGGTGACGGGATCGATGAGATTGGGCTGCACCGTGAAACGACGGGGTTCTTCTACTACCGCAACACGTTGACGACGGGGATTGCGGATGGGCAGTTCTACTTCGGTGATCCGGGTGACCGGTTCGTTGCGGGAGACTGGGGTATCGTCGATGGGGCTGAGACACCGGCGTTGTATCGTCCGTCGAATACGACGTTCTACTTCCGCTACACCCTGACCCAAGGCAACGCCGACTCACAATTCGTGTGGACCGGTGCAGGGATGAACTGGCTACCCGTCGCCGGCGAACTCGCCTTCGATTGACACCACACGAAGAGCAGAACGTTCCCAGTCGGCCGGGGGGATGACGTGAGTCCCGAAAGCGCAGGTCCCGACCGAACCTGAATGAGATTTGCCACGCTTCTTGTTCAACTCGCCGGCGCCCGCTGGTGCGTTCCGGAGCGACGCCGCCCATAGGTCGCTCTCCTGCTAGATGTGTGGGTCAGGTTCGGCCTGGGAGTGTCAAGTGGCGGCGGCAGGTCTTGGGTTGATGAAGTCGAGGATGTCGGGGGCGAGTTGGCGGTTCTGGAAGACACCGAGGTGGCCTTTGCCCGGGTAGACCTTGGGGGTGCAGTCGGGGATGAGCCGGGCGGTCTCTTGGATGAGGGGAACCGGGAAGTAGAGGTCCTTGTCACCGTTGATGAGAAGCACCGGCACTTTGATCTGAGTCAGAATCGGCCCGGCATCGAAAGCCACTTCGGTTTCAGCTTCGACCATGACATCCGAGGCGAACTGGTCGTGGGGGTGCGAGCGGGAGATCAGCCCCATGACCGTGCCCAGGGCGGGAGCGCTCCATCGCAGCCGAGAGTCCGACAGCATCGCGCCGGCCATGACCCGTCCCGCCGCAGCCCAATCGCCCCGGCTGCGGGCGGCAGCCCAGTCGTAGTCGAGGCGGCGACCCTGTTCGCTGACCGTATGGGCGGCACCGACCAGGGCGATGTGATCGAACCGGCCGGGATGGTTCACAGCAAGGCACTGACCGATGAGTCCGCCGTAGGAGATACCGACAACGAGGTCGACCTTCCCGTCGAACTCGGCGACGATCAGGTCGGCATAGTCGGCGGCCATGTCCTCAACCGTGTGCCCTTGGGGCATGCCCCGACGCCGGGCGACCATCCACAGGCTGTAGCCGCTCTCAACCAAGGGCCGCAGCGACCGGCCCATCATCATCCGGACCTGTCGCCCGGAAGGCGGGCCGTTGTCGGGTCCGCCCGGGATCACCAACAGGGCCTTCGGGCCATCACCCCACCGGACGTAGGCCATCGTGTTCGGGAAGATCCCTTGGATCGGTTTCGAAAGGCGTGTCATGCGCACCTCACACGCGGGTCCGCTTCACGTCCTACCGTACCGGATGTCGACGGGACCGACAGAGGAAAGACCCGCAGCGGGCAACGTGCTCGCCTGACGCTACGAACCGGTCAAGCCCGCGTAGCGAGCGGGGAAAGCCGAACGGAGCGGATGCAGGTTGGTGATCGGTGTGTAGTGTTTGATTGTGGCGCCGCAGACGGAGAACCCGAGCGGCAAATGAGGAGCAGGCGTTAGGAACGTCGGCCGTGCGTAGACGAATTGTGGCCATCGGCGGAGCGCTGACCGTCGCCGCGATCGGTGTCGTAGCGTTTCGCCGGCGGCGCCGAGGGGAGCCCGAAGTGGTGGCGGGCACCTTCACCAACGGCATGGGCTATCTGCAGTTCGGTTCGGGAGCGAAGTCGCTGTTGTGGATTCCCGACCCGAGCCACACCGGTCACGTCGGCCCCGGCAACGGCCGCGGTCGTGGCGTGCCAAAGAGCGGCTACCTGGTGTTGATGACGCGGATGCTCCGTTCATTCGTCGAGGCCGGGTACACCATCTTCCTGGTCGGCCAGAAGCCGAATCTGTCGCAGGGCTGGACGCTCGAGGACATGGCTGAGGACTACGCCGGGTTGATCGTCGCCGAGTTCGACGGGAAGGTCGACCTTGTCGTCGGGGATTCCGGCGGCGGCATGATCGGCTTCTGCCTGGCTGCCCAGCACTCCGACCTCTTCGCCCACATCGCGGTCGTTGTCGCCGGCTACACGCTGGACGAAGCGTACAAGGCGGCCAACCTGGAGTCAGCGCGGCTGAACAGCACCGGACGCAGGACCGACGCGGCTGCGGCAATGGTGAGCTTCATGTTTCCCGACCTCCGTCCACGCTGGGTTGCCCGCCTCCTGGCATTGGTGATGGGGCGGGTGATCCTGTCGGCCGGCTCCGATGACCTCCTGGTCGGCGCCGAAGCCCTCAGTGCGTTCGACGGCCGGGAGATCTTGTCAACAATCCCGGTGCCGGTGCTGCTGGTGTGCGGCGACCAAGACCGATTCGTCACCAAGTCGGTCTACGAGAAGACCGCCGACCTGATCCCCGATTGCGCGCTCAGGCTCTACGAGGACAAGGACCATCTCGGCGCGTTGTTCGACAAGCGGACGCCCAGGGAGATACTCGAGTTCGCGCGTCCGTAGCCGCCGACCCGCCCCCTCCGTCGGGTTGATTTCGGATGAGCATCGCAACGCTGGACCGTCTCCTTCTCGGTTCGATCGAGTCACCGAGAACGACGCTTCTTAGCGGAAGTATCGTCGATCAAAGGCCGCCCATAGGTGCCTGATTGATGATGTGGGGTGTTGCGGGGCGTTGCGGTTCCGCAGCATTGGGGGTGGTCGGCCGGGTTGTTCGGGTGTGTGTCTGGTGTCTGCCTGGTGCGCCGTCGTGTAGTTCCGGCCCGTCTTGCATACCTACTACGCAGTATGTACTGTGTTTTTGACATGTTACGTAGTATGTTCTGGAGGTCTGGCATGGAGTCGGGTTCGTTGGCTGATGTGATCGATGTACGCCCGGAGATTGCCGACGCTGTCGCGAGCGGACGGCCGGTGGTCGCACTCGAGTCGAGTTTGATTACGCACGGGTTCCCGTATCCGACCAATTTCGAGGTCGTGACCCGGATGTGGAATGAGATCGTGGCCGGAGGTGCGACCCCGGCCGCCATCGCCGTTGTTGATGGTGTTCTGAGTGTCGGTCTTGGCCTCGATGAGGTCGATGCCCTCGCCGCCCGGAATGACACCATCAAGGTGACTCGGGCGAACCTTTCGTTTGCGATCGGGATGAAGATGAATGGCGGCACGACGGTGACGACCACGATGATGGCGGCGCACGCGACGGGCATCGGCGTGTTCTGCACGGGCGGTCTTGGGGGTGTGCATCGTGGTGCGTTCGATGCTGGGGATCGACGCCCAGCAACGCTTGATGTCTCGGCCGACCTTGAAGAGCTCGCTCGGACCCCCGTCGTCATCGTGTCCGGTGGGGTGAAGTCGATCCTCGACGTTCGGCTAACTCTGGAGTATCTCGAGACGAAGGGTGTCCCCGTTGTGACGCTCGGCTCAGACGAGTTCCCAGGCTTCTGGTCGTCGTCGAGCGGCATTCCATCGCCCCTCGTTGCCGATACGATTGATGATGTCGTCGCTCTCGTCGGCGCGCATCGCCAGATGGGGTTGCCGGCTGGGATTGTTGTTGGTGTTCCCGTACCCAGCGAGTTCGAATTGCCCCTCGCTGAGGCGGAGGGAGTTATCGCCCAGGCTGTTGCCGAGGCCGATGACGTACGCGGTGCCGATGTGACGCCCTGGTTGCTGACACGAATAGCGGAACTCACCGATGGACGGTCCGAGGCGGCCAACAAGGAAGAACTCGCCAACAACGCGAGGCACTCGGCGCAGGTTGCTGTTGCGCTGGCCGCTGCTGGAGGCGTTCGGTGAACGGCCCGGTGATCGTCGTTGGCGACATCGTCGCCGATCTGGTCGCCGCAATCAGCGACCGGCCGCCCGAGTGGCGGTCTGATAGCCCACCCGTCGTGGCTGTCGCTGGGGGCACGGTTGGGAACGTAGCCTGCGCTCTCGCCCGCTTGGGTGCCGACGTCGAAGTGCTGAGTGCGATCGGTGGTGATCCGTTCGGTGCGTTGGTGGCGGGTACTCTCGAAGCTGAACGTGTCGGAACTTCGTTGCTGGAGCGGGTCGACGACAAGTTCACCCTCGTCGTAATCGCAGTCGTCGGACCCGATATCGACCGATTCCTGTGGATCCACCCGTCCCGGGATGCAGCACCGTGGGCACGTTCGTTCGGCGCCGCGGATGCGGCCGCGGTACGTAGCGCTCGTTGGGTGCACGCATCCGGGTCGGCGCTCGAAGAGCGGACCCTTGGCGCGACGATCCTGGCGACGATGCAAACAGCTCGGGAAGCCGGAGTCCCGGTTTCGCTGGATCTGAACATTCGGCCGCATGGGGAAGGCGTTTCGGACCACTACTGGAGCCGGTTGAGGGCAGCTGTCGACCTCGCCGACGTCGTCCTTGGCTCCTCGGAGGATGAGGTGACAGCCATCGCCGGGATCGACGATCCGGCCGGCGCCGGGATCGCATTGGCGGGAGACGCCCGGGCTGTCGTCGTGCGCTTGGGACCGGACGGGGCGCTGGCGATCACGGGAGGTCGCTTCGACCCTGTCGCGACGCCGATCGCGGTGCCGGGTCACCGTGTCGAGGTCGCTTCCACCCTGGGTGCCGGTGATGTGTTTGACGCAGGGTTCATCTCTGCAATGCTCGACGGCGCGTCCTTCGTTGATGCAGTTCGACACGGCAACACCGTCGCCGCAGTGTCGTGCACCGGAGAGGGCTCATACTCCGCGGTCACACCTGAAGCCGTCGCAGAACTCACCGCCGATGGCTGACCTGATCCGCTCGCTGCCCAAGGTCGAACTGCACCTGCATCTCGACTGCTCAGCGGGCCTACGCACTCTGCGGGCAGCGAACCCGACGCTCACCGAGGAACAGTTCAAGGATCGATTCGTGCCACGGGAGCGTTTTGCCGATCTTCCCTCCTTCATTGACCGTGCCACGGCGCTAGTCGGAGAATTGCAGACCGAGCGTGTGCTGCGACTCATGGTCGATGAGACGATGGACGGGCTCGCCGCCGACGGTGTTGTGTATGCCGAACCGCGTTTCGCCCCGCACCAGCACACCGCTGGCGGCCTCAGCCCACACGAGGTCGTATCGATCGTTGAGTCACAACTCCGTGCAGCCATCTCCCGCACTGGTGTCGAGGCCCGGCTGATTCTGTGCACGCTGATGCACTACCCAGTGGAGACGAGTATCGAGGTAGCAGCGCTGGCCGCCGAGTACCGGGGGACGTGCGTGACCGGGTTCGATGTCGCAGGCGACGCTGTCAACTACGACCTACGTGCGCATCGGGAAGCATTCGCGGCCGCCCGTGAGAGTGGGGTATCGATCACCGTGCACGCTGGGGAAGCCGACGGACCAGAATCGATGTGGGTTGCCCTCGATGAACTCGGAGCAGACCGGATTGGGCACGGAATCCGGTCCGTCGACGATCGACGGCTGGTTGACCGTCTGGTGCGAGAGCGCGTCCATCTTGAGATCTGCCCCCGGTGCAACGTCCAGATCGGAACCGCACCGTCAATCCCCGACCATCCCATTCACGAACTCCGCGAGCGAGGCGTTTCACTCGGGATCAGCTCGGACTCGCGGACACTCACCGGCTCGGTCCTCGAGGAATACGTCGCGCTGCGCCGCGACGCGGCATGGCAGTTTGAGTGGATGAGGCAAGCCAACCTTGACGCTATTGAGGCATCGTTCGTGGAACAGTCCGTGAAGGACCGGATCGCTGCGAATCTTCAGGAGTGGTCGCCGAATGACGCATAGAATCGCAGGTCGCATGACGTCACCACCGACGCTCGTCCTCGCCACACGCTCGCCCAGCCGGGCAGCTCAACTCACCGCGGCGGGATTCGCCTTCGAGCAAGTTGATCCACCGTTCGAGGACCCGGACCAACCAAGCCAATCGTCACCGCCCGAACTTGAAGCGCGGGCGCTTGCCGGGCAGAAGGCGCTCTCCGTCTACGAACTGACCGCTGCCGGCGCCGTCATCCTGTCGGCCGACACGATCGTCATCACATCGGACAACCTGCACGTCGGTAAACCGGTCGACGCCGAAGATGCGCGTTCGATGCTCGAAGCGCTCATCGTCAAGCCACACCGAATCCTCACCGGCGTCGCGATCCTCCTCGCCGACAGGATGCTCTTCGCACATGAGGAAGCCGTGATCGACATGGCGCCACCCTCTCGAGAGGCGCTCGATGCATATGTAGCGAGCGAAGTGTGGCGAGGCGCGGCGGGAGGCTACCGCCTCGACGACCTCAAAGAGCTTGGCTGGAGCATCACCACTTCGCTCGACCCGGTGGGAGGTCTCCCCATCACCCGGGTGACGAGCATGCTTGCCGACCTGGGGGTGTATCCGAATGGGTGACCAGCGCCCAACCAGTCACGACATCGCCAAGGCGGCAGGTGTCTCCCAGACCGCAGTGTCGCTCGTCCTTCGCGGCAAAGCGGACGGCAATATCTCAGCAGAGAACCAGGAGAAGATACGCGCAGTTGCAGACAGGCTTGGTTACCGCCCCAACCGGGCGGCCCGCGAACTCCGCTCCGGCACGGCAACCAGCATCGGGCTGCTGATCCCCGATGTGACCGATCCTTTCTTCGCTTCGGTTCTGCGAGGAGCACAGCACGCCGCAGCGGCCGACGGCTATTCAATGGTGATGCTCGAAGGTGCGCTCGATACGGACTGGGAAGCGAGAGCGTTCGAAGCGATCCAGTCGCGGCTCGTCGCTTCGGTACTCGTATGCGCTCCACGCGGTTGGTCGAATACGAATCCTGGCAACCTCAGATCGAAGATCGTAGTCGTCGACCCGGGCCGCGACACTGACTACCCGGCTGTGCACCTCAATGTCGCCGATGGGATGCGACAGGTCGCCGCCCACCTCCAAGAACTCGGGCATCAGCGAATCGGAAGGCTCAGGGCCGGGATACCAACAGACACCTTTGCGCTGCGTGACGCAGCGTTCGACGAGCACGCCCGGCAATGGGCCAAGATCGTGGCAGTCGACGCCGAGGCGTATTCCCTCGATGCAGCCGAGAACGCCGCTCGAGAACTACTCGAAGCGGCCCCGGTCACAGCCGTCGTGGCCGATACCGACCTTCTCGCAGCCGGCGTCTACCGAGCCGCAAGAACACGCGGCGTTCGCATTGGCAAAGACCTCTCAGTCACCGGCTTCGACGATCTGGACGTGGCCCGGATTCTCGATCCCGAACTGACAACGGTCCGCATAGATGGTCACGAAGCCGGCCGCCTCGGCACACAGATGGTCCTCGGATCGATCGACACCGACAACACGAGCCAACACATCGAAACTCCGCTCGTCATCCGCGGGTCAACCCAGCCCGCAAGCGAGACCTGACCAAGGCGGTATCGCGCAACCCGAAGCGTCAACAAACTGGTCAGTGATCGCGGACATTGACACGAAGGGCTCCTCAGCTCGACGAATTACAACAGCCTCGCCGAGAAGGCGCTGTGCCCGACGTTCCATGGCTGCCGTGGGCCCATCTAGGACGACGCTTCTTGATGGAAGCGTCGGGCGATCGAGTCCCCGGCATCCGATTCGGAGTGCCGCTTTGTGGCCAACGCGCCCCCGTCGAGATTGGGCCGTCCGCCTCGCGAGGCTTTCGGACGGGCTTGTAGGTCCGGCTGAGCGGTAGGGCAAACGGCAACCGGCGGCATGGTTGTGCGTTCGCATGGCATGGGGGTGCGGCCTACTCCGCGGTTCTTAGGTCGATCCAAGCGACTTCCATCCCCAAATTTCCGTTCGGCGGGCCGTCGCAGCTGAGCCTTCCGGCGACGAACCGTGGCGATGATCGGCCGGTGAGTAGCCGGAATCCCTGATCAAGTAGTTCTATCTCTTCGCACTGCCACTCGGGAAACGGCCTCTCCAGGAGACCCTTGGCGATGGTCTCTGCTGCTACTTCCACTCCGCGTTCCTCCCATGGGACGTCGCTGCTTCGCCAGGTTTCAAGCCCGTGCATCTCCACGAGTGCGTCGCGAGTCGTGTCATCGACGTTGTGATATTCCCAAGCGTGAGCGAACTCATGCAGGACCGTAAATGAGTTGCCCGAGCAGAAGTCGACCCGAAGGCCCGAGCCGTCGCGGTTGAACTGTCCTGCGAATCCGCCGCAGCCTGCGTGATTCTCGTGAACATGGATCTCGAGACTCGGCAAGTCGAGCCCGGCAGCTCGGAATGCTGCATCGGCGTCTGCAATCTGTTCGTGCGATCTCTCGTCAGATCCGTGAACGACATGAGGTAGGTGTGCCGCGTCAGGGAATGGATCGTCGGCCGTGGCGACGGTCGGTATCACGGTCGCAAGCAAGACGCTGGTTGCGGATGCGATGAGCATGACTGCCTTCATGCCCCGAAGCTGCGCCGCGCAACTTGGTGGGAGCTGACAACGGTCTTGCTCCAACTTTCACGCGTTTAGGTAGATTGAAAGTCGTAGGTGGTTCCATGCGATACCGCTTCCAGGACGGCGAATGAGCGGAATGCTCGAATTCAGGGCACTCGGACCCTTCGAGGTACTCCGAGGCGACGACCCCATCGAGTTGGGGTCTCACAAACAGCGCATGCTGCTCGCGCTGCTGTTGATCAACGCCAACCGTGTGGTCTCTCGAGACCGGATCACCGAAGCGCTGTGGGGAGAGGACGCCACTGACAAGGAGAATGCTCTTTGGGTCTACGTTTCGCGACTTCGCACGGTGCTCGAACCGGAACGAACGGGGCGAGGAGAGAGCACCCTGCTCATCACCAAGGAGCCGGGGTACATGCTCTCGCCCAGGCCTCAGCACGTCGACTACCTCCGGTTCGAGCAGGGACTTGACGAGGCGCGAACACTGATCGAGACCGACGCCGAACGTGCGCTTGCGACAATCGACGAGGCACTACAGCTTTGGCAGGGTGACGCCTTGGCGGATTTCGCCTACGAGACCTTCGCTCGAGCAGAAATCGATCGGCTCGACGAATTGCGGCTGGAAGCCCTGGAGTTGCGATTCGACGCAAGGCTGCAGCTAGGACACGCCGCCGAACTGATCAGTGGGTTGGAGACTCTCTCTCGCCAAAACCCGTATCGGGAACGCCCAGTTGCGCAGCTCATGACCGCGCTGTATCGGACCGGTCGCCAGACGGAAGCGCTGCGG
>Ga0272442_10001226_pt1 | contig 39435 bp, 37 predicted proteins | sample SSMForm2O_FD_200262 | JGI IMG/M metagenome (GOLD analysis project Ga0272442, IMG submission 200262) | Marine sediment archaeal communities from Little Sippewissett salt marsh, Falmouth, MA, United States - SSM-Form-2O | ecosystem: Environmental > Aquatic > Marine > Wetlands > Sediment ... | reverse complement strand
CGACGATTCGGTCATGACAACGGCATCTGAAGACCGGATGATTCTCCGGCGTTCCCGAGGCTTTGTTCCTTCACCTCTGCGGCTTCCAGGAAGTGGCCCTTCAGTTCTGGCCCTCGGTGGAGACCTCAAGAACACATGCTGCGTCACAAAGGGTACAAATGCATTCATGAGCCAGCATATAGGAGATCTTGGCAGTATCAGGACACTTCACTTTCTTGAGGAAGTGATCGCGAGTATCACTGAACTGCATGATGTCCGGCCTGAGCTGCTGGTTCATGATCTTCATCCTGACTATTACAGTACACATCATGCCATGAGCATGGAGGGTATTAACAGGATGCCGGTTCAGCACCATCATGCGCACGCATTGTCATGCCTTGCAGAGAACGGGCACGATGGTCCTGCAATCGCGATATGCCTTGATGGAACGGGATACGGCACTGATGGAAATATATGGGGCGGCGAGATACTGCACGTGGACGGGCTGAATTTTTCAAGGGAGGCCCGTTTCAAATACATGGTCCTGCCCGGCGGTCAGATGGCTGTAAGAGAACCGTGGCGGATGGCCGTCAGCGTGCTTATGGATGCTGCTGGAGCGGAAAATTTCGGCAGGTACAGAAAGCTTGCTCCATTTAACTCGGCTGACAGCAGAGCACTTGATGGAGTGATATCAATCACCGATGCAGCCGGCGCAGGTGTTCTGTGCTCCAGTGCAGGGCGTCTGCTGGATGCTGCATCTTCATTGCTCGGACTGTGCCAGAAGAATACTTATGAGGGACAGGCGGCCATGGCGCTGGAATACGCAGCAATGAAGAGCGACAAAACAGAATCTTTCGAGTACCGGATACATGAGGGTACCGAAACAGGCCCTGAGACAGTCATTAACTATGCTCCCACGATAAGGCAGCTGGCGGATTCGGTTTTAATGGGCGAAGAAACTGCAACAACTGCAAGACGCATTCATAATACTTTGATTGCTTCAGCGGCGGATGCGGTCTCAATGGTCAGGGACAGGACAGGAACCTGCACGGTTGCGCTTTCCGGAGGTGTTTTTCAGAACCGCCTCCTTCATACAGGGCTCAAAAGGGTGCTTAATGAAAGAAACTTCAGAGTACTGGTTCATTCCCGGATACCCCCTAATGACGGAGGAGTATCCCTGGGACAGGCCTGGGCAGGGGTTCTTTCCTTGTCTTCCTGAATGATGTAGATTATCAGAATGTCTGTTCGAGGAAAAGAGTCCGGGGAACCGGGTGCCGCACGCCGGGACAGCAGGAGCTCAAGCCGCTCTCTTGCTGCCGTGCCGGAAGTCCTTCTGGTGGAGGATTCGCTGGTATCGGCGAAACTGATAAGCAGGAAAATATCCGGAGATCTTGGCTATAATGTGAAGATTGCAGGCCTGTATGAAGAAGCCACCGGGATTATCGAAGCTCATGGATCGAATTTCCTGGCGGCCGTGGTGGACTTGAACCTTCCTGACGCCCCGGCCGGCGAAATTGTTGATCTCGCCGTCTTAAAACATATTCCTACGATAGTTCTCACCGGAACGTATGATGAGGATGTCCGTGAACGCATTCTGAGCAGGGGAATTGTAGATTATCATTTCAAGGATAATCGCGGTCTGACCGAGGTCAATCATACGCTGATGCGTCTGAACCTCAATCCTGGAATCAAGGTTCTCGTAGTCGATGATTCGCTGGCCATACGTAATATGATCAAAAAACTGCTCGAGATACACCGGTTCCAGGTTCTGGAGGCCGTGGATGGGCAGAAAGCTGTGGAAGTAATAGAAAAGAACGGCGACATAATGCTGGTAGTTACGGATTACGAAATGCCGCGTATGGACGGCGCAGAACTCGTGAGTCATATACGTGATAACTACGAACCGGATGAGATCGCCGTAATTGGAGTATCAGCGGTTGGATCCAGCAGCCTGAGTGTGAAATTTCTCAAATTCGGAGCTGATGACTTTCTTGCAAAACCATTCCAGAAAGAGGAATTCTACTGCAGGATTTACCGGTCCATCGAAACCGTGGAACACATCAGGGCGATAAAAAAGATGGCATATACAGACAAGCTCACCGGGCTGTACAACAGGCTTTATTTCTTCAAGACTGTTCCACAGGCATTTGAGGAAGCGGTGTGCGAGAGAATTCCATGCTCCGTTGCCATGCTGGACATAGATCATTTCAAGAATATCAATGACACGTACGGACATGCGGGCGGCGATACGGTTCTTCAGCACATCGCCGGACAGCTCAGGGACGAACTCGGCGATGAAGTAACCATCGCCAGGTTTGGAGGAGAAGAGTTCTGCGTTTATGCCCGGGGAGTTACAGCGGATGATGCCGCTGGATTGTTTGAGAAACTGAGGGATCGCATACAGTCTTCAACAGTTTTTCATGATGGAAACTCCATAGGATATACCGTCAGCATCGGTGTGGCCGTCAATCCGCGCGATTCAATCGATATGGTAATAAATCAGGCTGATTCGTATCTGTACGAGGCAAAGGAGAACGGGCGGAACCAGGTGATTGTCGAAAAACCGCTTGATAACTGAAGTACTCTGGCTGCTTCATAACTGTCTGGAATATGTAGAGGAAAGTCCTGTTTTATGATAAATTTGCAAGTCTGTACTGATGATGATTGGTTTATTACAGGATACCTTCCAGGCAAGCGATCGGCAGGAATATTGATATGATTGATCCGGAAATAATGGAAGCCTTTCTGCTCGAGTCCAATGAGCATCTGGCAGCTGCCGAGGATGACATTCTTGCCATTGAAAAGGGAGAGATTAAGTCCGATACCATCAATCACCTGTTCAGGGCCGTTCATACAATAAAGGGTTCGTCCAGCTTTATCGGTCTTCAGAAGGTCATGAAGCTGGCCCATGCTTTTGAGAATATTGTAGGCAGAATGAGAGAGCATTCTCTAAATATGGATCCCGCTATTGCCGAAGTTCTGCTGAAGTCGGTTGATAAGCTCAGACAGCTTATCAACAACGCGGAAGATAACAGTATAGACATCGACAGGGAGGTTGAAGAGCTCGAAGCCATACTCAGGGAAGGCGGAGGGGGCGACGAGGAAGTCTTGCGGATTGATGTTGAAAAGCGTGATAAAAAGGACACAGGGACTGCCGTATCCGGGCAGGAGAAACAGGGTGACCCGAATACCGTGGAAGATAAGGAACATGCCGCAGATCCGGGGGCAGTGTCTGAGGACGGATCCCAATCAGAGGTCAGGTTTGTCCCTACGGCGGCAGGGGAAACTCTTCCTGTGGAATCGACCGTTCGAATCAGCCTTTCCCTGCTGGACAGACTTATGAATCTGGCCAGCGAGCTTGTTCTGGTAAGAAATCAGAACAGGCAGGCTGTTGAATCCGGCGACATGGAGCAACTGGTTACGATCTCGCAGCGCCTGAACGTGGTCACCTCCGAACTTCAGGCCAGTATCATGCAGACACGGATGCGCCCGATAGGAAGCGTCTTTACCAAGTTCAAGCGGACAGTAAGAGATCTTGCCCGGCAGGTGAAAAAGGAAGTTGACCTTTTAACCGTAGGCTCAGAGGTAGAGCTGGACAAGAATATAATCGAGGCGATAAGTGACCCGCTGACTCACCTGATCAGGAATTCTATTGACCATGGCATTGAAGATCCTGCACAGAGGACGCGAAGCGGCAAGCCCGCCCGTGGTCAGATCGTGCTCAGCGCCTTCCACCAGGCCGGGCATGTGAATATAGAAGTCAGGGACGATGGCAGAGGCATGGATCCCGAAGAGATAAAGAAGGCGGCCGAAAAAAGAGGCAACCTGACAAAAGAGCAGATAGAGGCAATGGCGGAAAGGGATCCTTTTAGTCTCATTTTTACACCGGGTTTCTCGATGGCGGACAGGGTAACGGATATTTCAGGCCGTGGCGTGGGCATGGATGTTGTGAAGGAAACCTTCGGCAAGATGGGCGGTGTTATTGATATTTCATCCCAAATAGGTCATGGAACGACGATATCAGTAAAGCTGCCTCTTACTCTGGCCATTATTCCCACCCTGATAGTGGCTGCTGAGGATACCTGTTTCGCCATACCACAGATAAATATCGATGAGGTTGTCTGGCTGCATGGTGACGACCTGTATCAGGCTCTCAAGATAGTGGATGACCAGGAAGTATACTGGCTGCGCGGCAAGCTGCTGCCCATACTCAGGCTGTCAAAAGTCATCGGCATGACAAGGACATATCCTGATCCTCGGAACGGCACGAAAATGGAAGACCGCAGATCCGAAACTCCGGATCAGAGAATTTCCGCCCTGGACGATGAAGTTGATGTGGACATGAGGAAGGGTCCGCAGGAACGTCGTGTCAGCCCTTTGAACAGTGCATACATAGTAGTCCTCATTCTGGGGAACGAACGATTCGGGATTCTGGTTGATTCAATCATCGATACCGAGGAGATAGTTGTTAAATCCCTGCATGATCAACTCAATGCCTGCCGTGCGTTTGCAGGCACTACTGTGCTGGGAGACGGAAGGATTGCCATGATTCTGGATGTGGCCGCTCTGGTCGAACTCGGATCCCTGCGACTGACAAATGTTGACATGACTGTTCCCAGTATCAAGAGCTCCAGCGAGGACAGACAGACGGTGCTGCTTTTTGATATCGGCGGCAGAGAGACATTTGCCGTACCACTGCCGCTGATAACGCGGGTAGAAGAGATTCGAAGCAGTCAGATCCAGGTTGCAAGCGGGCGCGAATATCTTGATTTCAGGGGATTTATAATGCCCCTCGTACGCATAGATACTGCTCTGCCCGATTTCAAGGGAAAATATGACGATGATGTTCTTTACGTCATTATTCCCAAATCCAGACGTGCTTTCGGAGTTCTTGCATCCAGTATCATGGATACAATCAGAATCAACAGGGAAATTGACTCACAGACAATCGGACACAAAGGCATTATCGGTTCAGCACTGATAGACGGGTCTCTTACACTGTTTGTCGACCTGTTTGAAATAATGACCTTGATTGAACCCGGGTGGTTCAAGGAGGAAGAGACGACCGAGAAGCGTGTCATGAGAGTGCTGCTTCTTGAGGATTCCGCCTTCTATGCATCTCTTATCGTGCCGTATCTGAGAGCCGAGGGAATAGAAGTCGTTCATGTAAAAAACGGCGAGGAGGGCCTCAAAGAACTTTCCAGCGCGAAAATTGATCTGGTTGTCAGCGATATTGAGATGCCCGTTATGGGCGGGCTAGAGTTTGCACGTATTGTTCGTTCGGATGATGCAGTCGGGAAAATGCCCATGCTGGCGATCTCGTCACTTCAGGACGATTCGCTGGAATCGGAAGCGATAAGTTCAGGTTTTGATGAATTTCACTCAAAGTTTGAACTCGGAACTCTTCTGGAGAAGCTTTCCGCCCTGTGCAGCGGAAAAGAACAGCTGAGCAGGGAATCGTAATGGCCGATAAACTTCAATTCGTATCGTTCTACTCGGAAGGCCGCATGTACGGTCTGGATATTCGCATAGTCAAGGAGATAAATCCGAACGTGAACATTACTCCGGTGCCGAGATCGGATAATTACATAAGGGGTCTGGTGAATATCCGTGGACAGGTTGTTCTTGTACTGGATATTGCCATGATGTTCGGTCGCGGGCAGAGGCCTTTTACAGAGGACTCTCATATTGTAATCCTGAAAACGGCTCCGGAGATCAGAAAAGTACGGAATATGGAATCCGATTTAGTAATTAATGCATTCGGAGACAAACCCATGGCTTTTCTTGTGGATAAAATAGGTGATGTGATCAGTGTGTATGAAGATCAGGTGGAACCGGCTCCACCGCATCTTGATGAATTGAAGGCAAAGTATGTTTTTGGAGTTGTACGCATGGAAGATCAACTCCTCATGATAATAAATGCTGCTCAGATGCTTTCTTAGTGCAGGAATGACCGGATGCTGATGCAGTTCCGGAAGGCGTGAAAGGAGAAATACCGTGGCGGACTCAAATAACAATGATAAAAGTCTTGATCTGGACGAGCTTACGCCCAGGGCAAGAGTGATAGTTTTTTCTTCCCTGGCGGCGCTGGTGCCCGTTGTATGCCTGATTACCGTTCTGGCGTATCCAAAGGCGGCACTTGCATGCCTTCTGATTGTAATTGCTGTTGAGATATTCAGTCTTTACAAGCTGATTACGCTGTCGAATGTAATAGCCAGAAGCCAGTCCAAAACGCTTGATTCCGTGAAACAATGGGTGCAGGAGATTGAGACCGCCGATACAAGCGCGATGGAAATCACTCTGAAGATTCTGTCTGATATTCAGGAAAGCACCAAGGAGTCGGAAAATGCTTCGGGGATAGTGAATGTTCTGGATGAAAATACGGGTGCCATTGCGGGAACTTCCGAAGAAATGTCATCGAGCGTGAATGTAGTAGCGACGGCAGCCGAAGAAATATCCGCGAATATAAACAGTATCGCGAACACTTCCGAGGAAATCAGTTCCAACATGTCTGCGGTTGCAACTACCACGGAGCAGATGTCGAGCAATCTGAGCATTGTTGATCAGGCGATAAAGGAAATGGCAAGCGCGATTAATGGAATTGCGGATAACTCTGAAGAAGGAGCCGGGGTGGCGAACAGCGCGGCAGAGGCGGCAGACAGCACCCGGCAGATAATGACGGAGCTTGGCCAGAGTGCCGAAGAAATCGGCAAGGTGACCGGCGTAATCCAGGTAATCGCACAGCAGACGAACCTTCTGGCGCTTAATGCGGCAATCGAAGCCGCAAGCGCAGGAGAGGCCGGCAAGGGTTTTGCCGTTGTTGCAAACGAAGTCAAGGAACTCGCGAAGCAGACTACTTCCGCTACAGAAGATATTGCAAAGAAAATCCAGATGATACAGAGCAATACAGACAGGGCCGTCGGCGCTATTGTTGATATTTCCGATATCATTAACAAGATTAACGAGCTGCAGGCACTGATATCCAGAATGGTCAACCAGCAGACCAAATCCTCCGGAGAAATTTCCAAGAATGTAACTGAAGCGGCAGCTGCCATTAACGAGATAGCGAGAAACATAAATGAATCTGCAAACGGAGCTAATCAGGTTTCAAAGGGAATAGGCGAAATAGCCAGCGGTGCAAACGAGGTTGCTCGCAACGTGGCTGAAACGGCAACCGGCGTTGCAGACCTGAACTCGAGGATCAGCGAAGAAGCTGTGATGGTAACCGAGGCGAACAGGTACATCATGAGAGCGGCAAAGGCCGCAAAGGGATGCAGCGAGGGTATCAATACGATGAGCATGACTGTTGACAGAATATCGGACGCAATACGTGAACTGAAAGATATCTGCAGTGAAGTAGATGCAGAAATTGATGGCAAGACTGAATAATAGCAGGACATAAGGTTTTTTAGGGAAATACAGGATCGGTGCATGAAGGATATTGATAATAGGATCAGCGTTTTTCTTATTGATGAATCGGTTTCCTGCAGGGATCTTTTCCACGAAGCGCTGTCTGATGTTCCTGATATCAGATATCTCGGCGCTGCCCCCAATGCAAAGACAGGCTTGGAAAGATTCAGACAGAATAATCCTGATGTAATGATTGTCTGTGCGGACTCAGAAGAATACCCGGTATCAGACACTGTCCGGGAAGCTATAGGGTATAACAGAAACGTAGGCATATTAATCACGACAGAGGATGTGAGCAGGTCTGCTGATGAAGTTGTAATGGCGCTCGAGGCGGGCGCCTTTGATTATGTGCTCAAACCATCCAGGCAATGCGGGGAGTCCCTTTCCGAGGTAATGGCCAGGAGGCTTCTTCCCAAGATACGTTCATTTTCCACGGCACTTTATTCGAGACGGGCGAAGAAACTGTCTGTTAAAAAGAACAGCAGGGTAAGCATTCATCCTCCAAATCCGGAAGTGCTTGCAAGAGTTGAAAAGCACGCAACCGGAAAGAAAACCGGAAAAAGCAGGTACAAGGTCGAGGTTGTACTCGTCGGGATATCTACCGGAGGTCCGGAAGCGCTCCTGAGGCTGCTTTCGGGTATTCCTCCTTCTTTTAGAATTCCCATTATTATCGTGATTCATATGCCGAGACAGTTTATTTCGTCCATGTCAGGGTCGCTTCGAAAACGAACCATGCTTCAGGTTTGTGAAGCCCGGGACGGAGAGTTCGTTCGTCCGGGAGATATATATCTTTCCCCAGGTGATGTCCATCTGAAGCTCGGCAGGGATTCGACCCGCAGACTTATTGTCCGGACAAACGATGGTTCTCCGGAGAACGGATGCAAACCATCTGCGGATGTGCTTTTCAGGTCCGCCGCACAATCATGTCCCAGCGGGGTACTTGCAGTGATCATGACGGGAATGGGCGAGGATGGGACTAGAGGACTCGCAGATCTGAAAAAGGCCGGCGCCTATGTTCTCGCACAGGATGAACAGAGTTCGATTGTATGGGGAATGCCGGGCAGCGCAGTAAGGGCTGATCTTGTGGATGAAATAGTCAATCTTGATGATCTTCCGGGAAGAATACTCACAATTGCCGGTGAATGATGCTTGAAATCAATGATACGGAATTCGAACTTTTAAAGGAATACCTCAGCACCATGTGCGGGATAAATATTCCACCCGAGAAAAGATATCTTTTTGTAACCCGCCTTGCAGGCATGCTGGACGAAATGAAGTGTTCGAGTTTTTCCGAGTTCTACAATTTTCTTTCCATGGAAAGGGATCCCCTGCTGAAAAAGCGTCTGGTTGAAGCCATGACAACGCATGAGACATCGTTTTTCAGGGACGGCCATCCCTGGAAAACCCTTACGGATATAATTATTCCCCGCATTGCCGAGGTTCGTCTGAAAGAGTGCAGGTACATGAGTCCCAGGATACGCATTCTTTCATCAGGCTGCTGCACGGGCGAGGAACCGTACAGCATAGCAATGAGCGTCTGTGAATGGATTGAGAACACAGACAGGTTTTCGATGGCCGATGTGAGTATCCTCGCTGTTGATATCTCAAAGAAAGCTCTGGATTTCGCAAGAAACGGGGTTTACCCGGAACACGTTGTCAGAAAAAATATTCCCGAGGCATACAGACAGAAATATTTCCGCGAAGTCCGTAACGGCTCGATGATCAGGGAAAATATCCGGGCGATGTGCGTATTTGCGGAAGTCAATCTGGCGGAATCATTCGAACATCTGGGTATGTTCGATCTGATATTCTGCCGTAACGTAATAATTTATTTTTCCACAGAGCTGAAGAGAAAGATCATCGAGCAGTTTTTCAGGATGCTTAATCATGAGGGAGCGCTCCTTATGGGAGTATCGGAGAATCTGTATACAATCTCTGACCGTTTCAGCATTATTCCGTCCGATTCCAGGACCACTTATTACAGAAAGCAGAAATTCGTTGAATGATATTTACGAAAAGACAGTAGTTGTCGGACTGGGAAATCCCATACTGAGTGATGACGGGATCGGAATACATGTAGTCAGCCGGGCCGAAAGAATGCTCGAAGGCTCGGTTCCAGGTGTGGATTTCAGGTTGAACCATTCAGGAGGTCTCGACCTTATGGATGAACTTGCAGGTTACAAACGGGCCATAATCGTTGACTGTATCAGAACAGGGAAGGTTGATCCCGGCACATGCGTTATTTGCGACATCCGGAACGAGCAGAGAATTACAACCGACAGGCTGACGCTTTCTCATGGATTAAGTCTGCCCGAGATTATTGAAGCCGGCCTTTTGTGTGGATATTCAATGCCCGAGTCCGTAATGGTTCTGGGTGTCGAGGCGGCGGATATCACTACCTTCAGCGAAGAACCAACAGCGGAAGTAGCCTCGTCAATTGACGAGGCTGTTGCCGTGCTGAAGAAATGCATTACCAGCAGTGAAACGAGGTGACGGAATGGGTATGATTTTCAGAAACGAACCTGCTGATACAAGGAGGACTTCATGAGCAGACCTAAGAAATCCGCTGTTTTTCTCTGTAAGTGTGGGCCTAATATAGCTGATTTCGTTGACCTTGAGGAAGTGGCCGGGTGGGCGGAGAAGATTGACGGCGTAGAGATGATCGAAACTCATAATCTCTTCTGCTCTCCAGACGGAATGAACGCCTTCAGGGAAATGTTGAAAGGGAAGAGTATTGATAATGTAATAGTCGCGGCCTGCTCCCCAAAAATGCACGAGAAAACCTTTCAGAACCTGGCAGGCGAAACAGGTATAAACATGAGCCGGGTGCAGATTGCGAACATACGCGAGCACTGCGCATGGGTAACCAAGGATAAGACAGAGGCGACGACAAAGGCCAGGGCCCTTATCAGTGCGGCTCTGTGCAGGGCTGAACACGCCGAGGAACTTGAGCACAGGACAATGAAGGTTAACACCGACATCCTCATAATCGGTGGAGGTGTTTCCGGCATGGAGGCTGCTCTCACTGCAGCTCAGGCCGGCAGAAAGGTTTACATTGTAGACAGGGAAGTCTCGCTTGGAGGCACAGTGATAAAGACCGAGGAAGTGGCACCGAACATGGAATGCTCTCCGTGCATGCTTGCTCCAAGGCTCAGCCTTGTAAAAGATAATCCTGATATTGAAGTCATAACAAATGCAGAAGTTACGGACATTCTGGGATTTTACGGCAATTTCACTGCAAAGATCAGAAAGAAAGCTCGTTATGTAAAAGATAACTGCATAGGCTGCGAAGTCTGTTTTGCTGTATGTCCAGTGGAGATTGACAGTCCGTTCCACCTTGGCATGGGGAAATGGAAAGCCGTCCATACGCTGTTTCCCGGGTCTGTGCCGGCGGCGGCCGTAATCGACCGGGATGCATGCAGGCACTTCGTTGACCAGTCGTGTGACGAATGCAGAAAGGTTTGTCCCTTTGAATCCATAGACTTTGAACAGAAGGATGAGGATGTTGAAATCAGCGTTGGCGCTATTGTCGTTGCCACGGGTTTTGATCAGGACGACATGTCAGCGTATCCCCGGCTGGGCTACGGAAGGATAGACAATGTTTTTACTCTCTCCGAGTTCGAGCGCATGGCCAGTTCCAACGGGCCGTGCAGCGGTGAAGTTCGCTTAAAAAACGGTGAGAAGCCCGGTGCTGTTGCCGTCGTTCACTGTGCAGGTTCATTGATGGATGACGGAATTCCATACTGCTCCGGCATATGCTGCCTCAGCGCCGTAAAGACAGGCGTGCTTATGAGGGCGCAGAATCCGGATGTCAAGGTTTACAATATTCATAATGACCTGGTTCTGGACGGTCCGGACCGGAGCAGGTTTTTTTCAAAGGCGAAGAAAGAGGGGACCGTCTTTATTAAATGCCGGGATACCGGGACGGTATCCGTCAGTGAGAATAACGGCAGAATAAGCGTTACGGCGGACGGGCTTGAACCCGTTGATGTGGACATGGTCGTACTGGCAAACGGAATGAGGCCTTCCGTCGGCACCCGGGAGCTTGCGGAAATGCTGAATGTTGAAGTGGATCAGGATGGTTTTTTCAAGGCTGATCATGACATGTTGAATTCGACCGGAGCATCGGTTGACGGTATTCACCTGGCAGGCTGCGCAGCAGGTCCCTGCGACATAGCCACATCGATTACTAGGGGCAGGGCCGCGGTTGGCGATGCTATCAGCAGGCTTATGCCCGGACGTGAGATAGAACTCGAAATCATGACGGCCTGCATTGATTCGGAAGTATGTGCAGGCTGCAAACTGTGTATCAGCGTATGTCCTTACAAGGCCATTACCTATGACAGCGAAAAACAGGTCTGTTCGGTAAACGAGGCTATCTGTCATGGATGCGGCACGTGTGCAGCCACATGCGCGAGCGGTGCTGCACGGGCGAAGCATTTTACCGATGAGCAGATTTATGCAGAGATAAGGGGATTGTTTGTATCATAGAATCCGCCGAGACGCGGAGAAAGGCAGATTGATGTCCGACTTCGACCCTAGAATTATTGCATTTGTGTGCAACTGGTGTTCATACGCCGGAGCAGACAAGGCGGGCGGTGAAAGGCTCGATTACCCGGCCAACGTGAAACTGATTCGAGTAATGTGCAGCGGTCGTGTGGATCCCCAGTTTGTTCTTTCCGCTTTCCGTCAGGGCGCAGACGGTGTGATGGTTCTCGGGTGTCACCCCGGCGACTGTCATTACAGGAGCGGAAATGTCAAAGCCATGAAGAGAATGATGCTCCTGGAGATGCTGCTCAGGCAGTTCGGCATCGATGCCGAAAGGCTGAAGCTCGACTGGGTGGCGGCCGGCGAGAGCGAGAAGTTTCAGAGAATAACGAAACAGATGGTCGAGAAGGTAAGGGAACTGGGTCCCCTGTCTCTGGACGGATATGTGAAAAGCGAGGTTGCCTGATGGATAAGCCCAAGGTCGTATTCTACTGGTGCGCTTCCTGCGGCGGTTGCGAGGAGGCTGTCGTGGATCTCGAGGAGGCCATACTGGACGTAACTGCGGCAGTCGACATCGTACTGTGGCCTGTAGCTCTTGATTTCAAATATCAGGATGTTGAGGCGATGGATGACGGATCCATTGCGGTATCTTTTATAAACGGCGCTATTCGCACCGAAGAACAGGAGCATGTGGCCAGGCTGCTCAGGAAAAAATCGGGCCTGGTCGTGGCGTTCGGTTCGTGTGCGGTATCCGGTGGCATTCCGGCGCTGGCGAATCTCACATCACGCGAGGCCGTATTCGAAAGATCCTATCTGACTTCCCCATCTACAGACAACACCGAAGGTATAACACCGGTAACACGGTCGGATGTAGACGGGCATACGATATCGCTGCCGCGATTTTACGATACTGTCTTCAAGCTCGATGACGTCGTGGATGTGGATTATTATCTTCCCGGTTGCGCCCCGGTGCCTGATCTGATTATCGGGGCGGTTAAGGCTGTTCTGGAAAATAATCTTCCGGAAAAAGGCAGTGTTCTTGCTCCCAACCGTTCCCTGTGCAGTTCATGCGACAGGAACGAAAGCAAGCCCGAGGATGTCTGCATAAGTGAAATAAGGAGAGTCGTAGATACAAAGATTGATCCTGATATTTGTTTTCTTGCCCAGGGTGTCATCTGCATGGGTCCGGCGACGAGGGACGGGTGCGGGCAGGCGTGTATAAAAGGAAACATGCCCTGTACCGGTTGCTTCGGACCGACGGACAACTGCGAGGATCAGGGCGCAAAAATGATTGCAGCCATGGGCGGAATAATGGAAGGAAATGATGAACAGAGCATCAGGCGCGTACTGGATGGAATAGTCGACCCGGCCGGAACTTTTTACAGGTACGGAATGTCGGCATCACTCGCGGGCAGTATGCGCAGGGAGAAACAGAAATGACGAGAACCATTACAATAGACCCGATAACGAGGCTGGAAGGCCATGGAAAGATATCCATAATACTGGACGACTCCGGCGACGTTGAACGGGCCTTGTTCCAGGTTCCGGAGCTCAGAGGATTCGAGGCATTCTGTGTTGGAAGACCTGCGGAGGAAATGCCACAGATTACATCACGCATATGCGGTGTATGCCCGACAGCTCACCATATGGCGGCCACCAAGACGCTTGATTCCCTGTACGGGGTCGAGCCGACGCCTGCGGCCAGGGCAATCCGCGAGCTTTTCTACAATTTTTTCCTGTTTGAGGATCATACTCTTCATTTCTACTTTCTGGGAGGCCCGGACTTCATTGTAGGCCCGGACGCGCCGGCAGGGGAGCGAAACATCCTTGGTGTCATCAAAACCGTAGGAATTGATGCAGGGGAAAAAGTCATTCAGATTAGAAAACTCACTCGTGCCCTGATGAAGGAAATCGGCGGGAAGCCGATTCATCCGGTTCTCGGGCTCCCGGGCGGTGTTGCAAAGGCCGTCACTGAAGAAGTGCGCGAACAGGTCAGGGAACTGGGAAATCAGACTTTGGAATTTGCAAAGTTCACTCTGGATGCCTTCAATAAAATTGTCCTTTCCAATAAAGAGTATGTTGACCTGATTCTATCGGATGTTTTTTACGATGAGACCTATTACATGGGCATGGTGGACGGGGACAACAGGGTGAACCCCTATGACGGAAAAGTCAGGGTTGTCGATCCTGAGGGGAAACAGGTCGAACTGTTTAAAGCGGAAGATTATCTGGATGTCATAGACGAACGGGTTGAAGAATGGAGCTATATCAAATTTCCCTATCTGAAAAAGATCGGATGGAAGGGATTCAATGCGGGTATGGACAGTGGAATCGTAAGGGTTGCCCCTCTTGCCAGGCTCAATGCCTCTGATGGAATGGCCACACATCTTGCGCAGGCTGAATATGAAAGGCTGTATGAGACCCTGGGCTGCAAACCGGCCCACAATACGCTTGCCTTCCACTGGGCCAGGCTTGTTGAGATTATGTATTCAGCCGAAATGATCTCGAAACTGGCCGAAGCCGAAGAACTAACGTCACCCGATATCAGAAACATGGATCTTAAGACTCCGTCTGAGGGTATCGGAGCAATCGAGGCGCCGAGGGGAACGCTTATACACCATTACAATACGGACGAACGCGGCATAATTACTCAGGCGAACCTGATCGTGGCTACCGTGTTCAATTCCGCTCCCATATGCATGTCCATAGAAAAGGCCGCAAAGAAGCTTATCAAAGGCGGAAAAGTGGATGACGGCCTTCTTAACATGGTTGAGATGGCTTTCAGGGCATATGATCCCTGCTTCTCCTGCGCAACGCACAGTCTTCCGGGCAGCATGCCGCTGGAAGTAAGCCTCGTATCGAGGTCGGGCGAACTGATTGAGAAGATCGTCCGGAACTGCTGAAGGGTTTGAACAGGGCGCTGGAGTATAATCAGAAGCTTATGAGACTTGAGTAATTGCTTTTACATAAAGACATAACTACAATGCGGATGCTGATTGAAACCGCAAATAAAGGAGGATAATGATGGCCACCGAAGTTCTGGATCTGAAAGGATTGAAATGCCCTCAACCTGTACTGAAGATAGCGATTAAAGCCAGTACTATTCCCCCAGGGACTTCTCTGGAGGTACATGCCGACTGCTCGAGTTTTCCGCAGGACGTTGAAAAATGGTGCAGGGATTCCGGGAAGGTCCTGGTGAGCATCGTTGATCGTGGCGGATACCACGCGGCTACGATTCAGTTCTGATTATCCCTATGACCAGTAGTGACATGGAAAGGAAAAACAGAATCGCTCAGTGGGCGTTTGATACAAGGCCCATACTCGGGCGTTTTCACATGTGGCTTGAAGACGTGGATGTTCAGTGGGCTGACAGGAAGAGCGGGAGGGACCTGAGCGAGAGCATCTCCTTTGTCGATATGAGAATGGAGAGGCTCCTTATCATGACTGCCGCGGTCACTGCACTAGGGACCAGGCTTTTCGGTCGTTACGGAGAGGGTAAAGACAAGGATAAAAGAAACCTGAACCAAGTGAAGAAGGACGCCGATGCCATCTCGGCCTATGCCATGAGCGAGAGCCTGTGGTACATGTCCCGGCTTCTCCCGGAGAATCACGCCATAATGGTATGCCTGGGCGAGGGGCTGATGCCGAAGGCGGGCGAGACGCCGGAAATGGGATCAAACCCCATGCTGGGATTCGGCCGCATCTATGCAAGGCCCCAAGTGGCGCAGTTTCTCGAGGTTTGCGTTCAGAAGCTTATAAACAAGGAAAACTATGAATGGGAGGATTTCAGGAAAGAGGTCAATAACGCCGGCATCAGCATCTGGGGTGCCGCAATCGACACGCTGGAAAACACGTCCCGCTTTGCCAAAGGCAGCCCCAACGGCCCCATGACGGTTCTGCATCTGTTTGATCAGCCGCTGGCGATCACGAAACCTTACGAGGGGTATATAGGAAATCTGTTTATTCCCGAAAAGATATTAAGAATCGCCCGGGAAAGATCCCTGCTTGTGGATTTTTATACCCCGCGTGAAAAGGTTCTCGAAGCCATAAGGCTTACCTATCCCGATATAAGAAACGAAAACATACACGTATGGACTCTTGCCGGGAAATCCCGCGTAAACCGCCTTGGCGGACTGTGGGAATCATGGAAGAAGCTGGGTGTTCATCTGGTCGAAGACGGCTGGGAGCTTCCTTCGGGGCACGGGGCTTTCACGGAATCCGGAACATATGCACCCACTTTCATTGTCGGAAGCAGCAGGGATGAAAACAATGAAATGCACCTTTTCATTACCGACGGCTATGCAGCTTCCGCGGAAGCGATTCAGGCTGCGAGCCTGTGTCCCATTCTGGGGCTGGATGCATCTCTCGTAGTATTTTCCTCGAAGTTCAAGCTTGGATACGAAAGGGAGTGCGGCATAATGCGCCTGGATCCTGATGATGAGGATTTTGCATCAAACCTGGGCGCATTGTTTGAGAAGGATCTGGATAAAGAAACCGTAGAACTGTACCGCAGCGATATCATTCAGGCTTCAGGCGCCGGGATCCCCGTGCACAAGAGGGTCGTTTCGATCGATGATTTTCTTCCCGAAAAAAAATGGGAGGTCATGGCCATTTCCGGGTACATGCTGCCGGATCCTTATTCGGGCATAGACGGCATAAATAAAAAGGACGAAGGCGTTTATGAAGTGTCCGTAAGGCTTTGTACCCGTCACGGCGACAAGGTGGTCAGGCTCACGCTGAAGCTGCTCGAAGACCTGGAGCAGAGCCGCCTTGTTTTCAATCCTCTTCTGAACCGTTTCCTGAGAGGCGAGGATTATGAGCACAGGGCTGTGAAAATATCTGATTCGGGCCGTATCCGGAACGAGCTTCAGACACTGTGTTCAGAGGCGCTCGATCATTTCGGGACCGACGGAATCAGGATTCACTTTGACAGGATCACAACGGATGTTATTTCCCGTGAGGATCAGAAAACCCTGTGGAAGATCCTCAACTGGTACAAGAGCAATCATCCGATCTGGTTCAGATGGCTCGACATCGGACCGAACGTACCCTGATTTACAGATAATTCCTGCACAGTTGTTTTTTTCCTCTGCGCCACACGTTTACCTCATTATTTTTTGGAATTGTTACTTTATCTTACAAGAGCTGTAGAAATTGCCTGCTAGATTGGCTGTTCATGATGGACAGTGAGTACAGCAGATCCGAAATACAAGTTTTATGTCCATATTTATTGCGTTTCTGGCGGAATAATGAAGTACGTGCGCATCTATTTCGGCGGTCATCAGCTCAGACGAGGTACTTGAAAAGGGACACTTTTTTAACCAGGAGTTTCTGGACAGCGGCATGGCGCGTTTCGTTAGGAAGGGCTGAGAATAATCACGCCCGGCCCGTCACGTCGCCAGCCTGAAACCCTCACCGAGGTAGTGCCTGCGGACCATTTCATTCCCGGCCAGTTCCTCAGGTGTTCCGGCCGCCATGATTTTCCCGTCGAACAGAAGGTATGCCCGATCGCAGATTTTAAGTGTTTCGTGAACATTGTGATCGGTAAGAAAAACCGATGTGGCGTTACGAGCAAGGTCTTTAAGGATGCGGCCAAGTTCTTCGGAAGCAATAGGATCAACTCCTGTAAAGGGCTCGTCCGTAAGCAGAACCTTCGGCTCGAGGCTTACGGCCCTTGCGACTTCGAGCCGTCTTTTCTCGCCACCGGAAAGCGTGGCAGCCTTCTGGCCTGCAAGGTGAGAAAGACCGAATCGCTCGAGTATTTCGCCCGCTGTTTTTAATGCATCCCTTTTTCCGTTCGCCTCGAGAACGGCGAAGACATTGTCCCTGACACTCAGACCACTGAAGACGCTCTCGCCCTGTGGAAGATATCCCATCCCGAGCCTGGCCCTTTTGTGAAGAGGCATTTCGTCAATCACACGATCGTTGAGGATTACGCTTCCCGAGTGCGGTTTTATCAGTCCTGTGGCACACAGGAAGGCAGTGGTTTTGCCGGCTCCGTTCGGACCGAGAAGGCCCGCGACCTCGGCTTCGCCGACCTCAATGTTTACGCCGTCCAGCACGCGCCTGCCGGAAAAGCCGTGACTCAAATTACGTATTTCAAGAACTGAACCGGTCACTTTGCTGAAAAACCTTCCGCCAGTGAGAAAATCACGGGCCGCTGGTATGAAAAACCCCTTTTGCCCTGCGGACTTCCAGTTCTCCGTCTTTCAGATCCAGAATGATAACCTCTCCCTGGATCCTGATGCCCTTTCTCGTGACAACCGGGTTTTCAGTAAGAACGATCTTATGCTGCTTCATGTCGAGTTCGGCCGTGCCTGCAGTAGCCTTCAGTTCCTGGTACTCAAAGCGCACGTTTCCGGAGGCGGACAGGGTTTTTACTTCTCCGTCTTCACCGTAATCGGCCTGCACCGTGCGGCACTTCAGTCTCAGATCCCTGCCGGTAACCTCCACGCTGCCTTCAAAACGCACCTTTCTGCCTGCGTAATCGGCCTTCATGCTTGTGGCGCTTATGCTTATTTTCCGGTCAGAGGTGCCAGACTCCGTATTATGTTTTTCAGAAGCCGTGGCCGGGTATGGCGCCAGTATGCATATTATGCATATTATGATCCTGAAGTTCTTCATTTTTTCGTCATTTCATAATACACGCCCCGGGGCTCGTGGCAAATGAAGGACCTGTGTTCTGGGTGAAGAATTATTGACGGGCATTTCAGTTCGAGCATGTACCGGCCGAATTCATGTGACACCGTGACGCCGTCTTCAATCAGCCAGCTGCCGGCGTCGGCAATCCGCGCACTTCCTGCCTGGATGCGCACGGGTATTTTCCCGCCGGATTCAATCTCAAGTTCAACATTCCTGAAATTTGAGGGTTTCAGTGAAGTGCCTGTGGCAGCGGATGCCGTCATTTTCAGTTGTCCGTCAGGCGAGTGAAAGGTAAGATTAAGGTTTTCGAAGCTTGCTTCCGGCTTTTCAGCCCCGTCTGTCTGGGTGTCTGGCACCGAGGAACATGAAGCCGCATAAAGGGCAAGCAGAACCAGGGTGGTATTGATATTTTTCTTCAGGGAGTCCGGGTGTACGGACATGTCATGCCTTCGGAACTCTCTTCGGCAAGCACGTACGGGTCTGTGGAGAGAACCACGAAGCTCTCGGGAATCGCTACCGGTGAATCGGGCCGTTCGGGCACCTGCGTCGTGATGTCGAGACTGAACCTGTCGTCTTCGAGGGTGAATGTCCCCTGCCAGTTGACCACGCCGGACCAGACGCACTTCGCGTTCGGAGGGCAGGGGGCTACCAGATCGGCCGCCTCGAAACGGCCGTCTTCATGAAAAGTGATTCTGCGCAGATATTTGCGCGTACCGCATGAGCCGTTCTGCCAGGTGCCGGCGTAGGGGACGGGTTCAGGCTCTGCACTCTCCTCGTTACCGGTCGCTGCGGCAGTGTTCTGAGTGCCGGACGCTGTTTTGTGATCATCCGCAGTTTCAGGTGGTTTATCGTTGGCAGAAGCACATGCCCCGGCCGCAATGAATGCGGTTGTGATGATGATTAAGCTAAGATATCGGCCCCGGTTCATGATTCCTCCTTTGACTCGTGTTGTGTCTGTCGATTTCAAGTTTCCTCCAGCCCGCCCGGCTGGTCAAGAAAGCTGCATGTCCGGAATTCCGTGTAAAATCAGTAGGCTTTGGCAAAAAGGACGCGACGTGCGGATTCAGCGCCCGTCTTTATGCATTTTCCGGGTTCAGGCTCAGGGCCGTGCCCGGGCATGGGAATACCGCGGATTGTGGCCTTTGTCTCTTCCTTTATCGCAGTTTCGGTGCCTGCCGTACCGTCCCAGTGGGCCCAGACGAACTTTGACTTTCCATCCGCAAATACATCACTGAAGTCATCCCAGTTGTCCACCTGAAGGGTATTTTCTTCCCTGAATTTAAGAGCCCTGTTGTACAGATGCTCCTGAAAAGCCTCCAGCAGCTTCGGAACTTCAGTCTCGATCTGATCCATTTTTATGAAAATGCGCTCGCCTTCAGTCCTCTGTTTTGCAGACACATGACCCTTTTCAATGTCTCTCGGGCCGAGTTCCAGCCTTACGGGCACGCCCTTCCGCTCCCATTCGTAGAACTTGTCGCCGGGCCTTTTCCCGGGCCTGTCGTCGAGTCTGATGGCAATGCCCGTCTTTTTCAGATCGTCGTGTATGGCAGTGCATTTTTCCAGTACCGCGGCTCTTTCCTTTTCCTTCCTGTAGATGGGCACAAGCACGACCTGAACGGGCGCCAGCTTCGGAGGCAGGACCAGGCCGTTGTCGTCCGAATGGGTCATGATCAGTCCGCCCAAAAGGCGGGTGCTGACGCCCCATGATGTCTGCCATACATATTCGCTCTCGCCCTTTTCGTTCTGAAAGGTCACGTCGAATGCTTTGCCGAAGTTCTGCCCCAGGTCGTGGCTCGTTCCCGACTGCAGGGCTTTTCCGTCCTGCATCATGGCTTCGATGGACATGCTGGTCTCGGCCCCGGCGAATTTCTCGCTTTCGGTTTTTACTGTGCGGAACACGGGCATGGCCATCCATTGCTCAGCAAAGGTGGCGTAGATATCCAGCATGCGTTCGGTTTCAGCGTACGCCTCTTCATGCGTGGCATGAGCCGTGTGACCCTCCTGCCACAGGAACTCCGTTGTCCTGAGGAACATGCGCGTTCTGAGTTCCCAGCGCACAACGTTCGCCCACTGGTTGATGAGCAGCGGGAGGTCTGCGTGCGACCTGATCCATTTTGCGAAAAAATGCCCGATAATGGTTTCGGACGTCGGGCGCACGACATAGGGCTCCTCGAGTTCTTCGCCGCCGCCGTGCGTGACCACGGCAAGTTCGGGGCTGAATCCCTCCACGTGCTGGGCTTCTTTTTTAAGAAAACTCATCGGGATGAAAAGCGGGAAATAGGCGTTCTGATGGCCCGTGTCCTTGAACATCCTGTCCAGTGCATCGCGGGTTTTTTCCCAGATCGCATAGCCGTGGGGCTTTATGACCATGCAGCCTTTGACCACTCTGGCGGGCTCGGCCAGGTCGCCTTCGCGCACAACGTCGAGGTACCATTGAGAATAATCCTCTTCTCTTGGAGTTATCCTCTTAATATCACTCATCTTATCCTCCCTGGGGGCGTTTTGAGTTGTTGCCGGCTCCAGAAGCGACTCAATAGCATTAAAGTCGCTGAAAAGGCAAATATCACTTTTTTTTATTATTCAGCGCAACTTTTTCCGGTCCCGGACCGATAGAGTATGTGGAGGCACGCATGAAAAAGATTATCAACAGCCGTTCGCCGGGTGCCGTTTATGTGGAGTTTCTCATCGTCATCATACCCTTTCTGATTCTGGCGCTGTGCACCGTTCAGATCGCCCTCATGTACGGCGCGCAGCTGCTGGTCGAGGCATCAGCGCACATGGCGGTGCGGGCGGCTGTCGTGATCATGCCGGACGATGAGGGTTTTTACAGAGGCGGGGGCATAAACGAGGTCGGCCCCGGAAGCGGCCTGCATGCATATGAAAAGGCCCCGGCCGGAAGCAGAATCAGCATGATCAGGAGAGCGGCAGCCATACCGCTGCTTCCCGTGAGCGTGGGCATAAGGGATTTGAAGGGCCTCTTAACAGGAAGGTTCAGCCTTGCCGATGCTTTCAGACGGCAGGGTGCCGTTTCCATGCTCGCGCGCCTGAACCTGGACCTCATGCCCGTTGCCGTTACATTCCCTGACACATCAGGCGGCTACAGGACGAAGCTCGGGCCTGCATCGAAAATAACTGCGCGCGTGACCTACCTGTTTACGTGCCGTGTGCCGGTAGCCGCGGACATCATGTGCAGCGGATATTTTAAGCTTCCGTACATGGCGAGAAAAGAACTTGCGACTTCGACCAGTCGCATCATGACTTATGCGGTTTCGCCAGCGAAGTTCGCTGTCCTGTCGGCTCAGAGAAGCATGCGCAACCAGGGGACGAAATCATGAAAAAGCCCCGCATCGTGTCGGACGAGAAGGGTGCAGTCATGATTATGGCGGCTTTTCTCCTGCTGCTTCTGACAGCGCTTCTGTACTACGTTCACGGCATCGGACAGGCGGCCATGGAACGCATTGCAATGCAGGATGCGGCGGATGCCACCGCCTATTCGGCTGCAGTGGTAAAGGCCAAGGGAATGAACCTCATTGCCATGATAAACCTCGTCATGGCTGCCGTTCTAGCCGTACTCGTGGCACTCAGGCTGGTACAGGCCGTGATTTACGTGGTAATAGCCGCGCTCACGGTTGCGTGCATCTTTTCTCCGCCCGCGTGTGCGCCCATTCCCGTGCTGGTAAATCTTGCGGTTCAGTACAGTCAGAAAGTGAGCGATATCAGCGATCAGATCGACAACGTTCTCAAGGGACTGGAACGGGCAGGGACAGGCATCAACAGATTCATGCCGCTCATGGCCCAGGCCGAGGGAGTGTACATAAGCACGAGGCCTTGCTACGACCCGGCGCACGTCGGTTTTACATGGCCGCTTGCGGATGAGCTCCCCACCCGTCTGAAGCCCAGCGGATTCGGACTTCTGTGCAAGAAAGCGGGTGAGAACGTGGGAGAGATTTCCACGGCTTTTTTCCCGCCCGGTGTGAGGGATGTTGCGAAAAAGGCAATGGGCGGGCTTGCCTCGAGTTTTTCGTCCTTTTTCTGCGGAGGCGGTTCGAGGCCTGATGAAAAGAGAAAAATCAAAAAGGGGCATCCGGTTGATGACGATAAAAGATGCAGGGATCCGGCATCCCGGCCTCATCCTGTAACCGGCGCCTGCGCCTCTACACGCTGTACTGCATGTGCCAGGAAGGCATGCAGAATATGTACGCGTCACGGGGATGATGCAAAGGAAATCCGTTTTCTCAGACATGTGATCGAATTCAGGGAGGATATTCATCCGGACGGCAATGTAGGGGTTCACGTGGACGCAGAGTTTGAAGAATCCGTGGTGCTCGACAGCATGCCCTGCAGCGATCCGGTCTGCCCTGGCGCTGCGGCCGATTTCGGACAGCGGAACATCTGCAGCGAGAACAAAGTGCTCGATAAAGTGGATTTGCCCAACGGCACCAGACTGACGCGGAACAGGCTTTACCATTACAGGGAAATTCTCGGCTGCGTTACGGAAGAGGAAATAAAAGTCGAGGCAAAGGGAGACAGCGTGGACAGCAATGCACTGCCGAGGGAGCTTGTGGATGACTGGAAAAAAGATTCGCAGGTCCGTTCAATCGTGATCGGAGGTTCCGGGGCCGGGAAAAGGACTGAGCGCGTGGGAGTTGCAGTGGACGGGCCTCTGAGCACATCCGGTGTTGCTGCCGGAAAGATGGCCATTGCGCAGGCTGAATTCACGAGCCCTTCGAAGGACATGTGGACAATGGACTGGTACGCGAGGCTGGTCAGGTTCCGCTTCGAGCCCGGAGGCGGGCTTGGCGACTGCAGGGGATCGGCCATGCCGGATGAATGTGAAGATGTGAGCGGCTGGCTCACCGGCGGGCTCTTCAAGGGAATTGAAAAAGCGGCGGATCAGATGCTGCTTCACTGACAGGAGCATGCAATGAAATTAACCAGCAGAAGCGAGGGAGCGGTAATGGTCGAAGCCGTAATCGTCATGCCCGTATTCATACTCGTTTTCTCGGGTCTCGTGGCGCTTCATCATGGATGGCAGACGGGGCTGAGGTCAAGGGGGCAGGCAAGACAGCGCGCGTATGCGATTTCGGTTTCGAAAAGCTGCGGGGGGCACAACGTAAGCGCCGACCTTCTTGGCATGGGCAGCGAGTCGGACAGCGTTCTTGCCGGAATCATGGACAAGGCGCTCGGACTCCTTGACGCGGTTACGGGCGGCACACCGTTTGATTTTTCGCATGTAAGGGCCGAAGGCAAATCCACAGTGAGCTCTGTTCCGCGCATATTCGGCGGACCGTCTTTTACGGCCAGGTCGGCCGAAATACTCATATGCAACGAGGAGAAGTTTAACGGCCTTCTGGACATAGTGAGAAAAAAAATCGATGAGATGTTTTGAAAAACCAGACAAAGGAGCCAACATCATGTCCATGAAGAAAAAGATCAGCCTGTTTTTGATTTTTTCCTGCGGTTTTCCGGTAATAACTTCGATTCTAGCCGCTGGAAAGGTCAAAGCTTCGGTGGAAGAATCACTGACCGGTCTGGGACGGTCTCTGATGCCCGCGCTCAATTCTCCGCCTGCGGTACAGATTAAGCGACAGCTCGTGATTAACGGAATCGCTCTTGATCTTAGAACCGGGTCCAGCTCGATGGAACCGGATGAGATCCTGAACCTTTTTGTCGAATCCTTTGCTGCGCGTGACGGAGGAATAACACGGATATTGAAGATGACGTCATCATGTCATTACGCGGCGAAGCTGAACGTCCTTACCATTAAAAACGGCAGTGAGATGTGTGCTGCCGCGATCGATCTGGGCAGAGAAACACTTGACGTGCCACAACTGAAGGGAATTCTCGAAAGCGTCTCACAGGGAAAATTTCCCGGGGATGTCAAATACCTGTACGTACAGAAGACGGGCGGTAATTCCAGGTATCTTGAGCTTTCCATACCCGCTCAGACCGACATGCGGCATCTTCTCATGGATCACGGCAGCATGTGTCGGCACTATGATCCTGCAGGCGGACTGGACGACACATGTATTTTCTCGGCCCGTGAAACAGGGACCGGTTTTTTCGTGCTGATTTACAGAATAGCACCTGAGCAGGACGCACTGGCCGGCCTTCATCGCTACGGCGTACGACTCAGAAACAGGGGATGGATTGTGTCGGATGATATCAGGTCCGAATCTGCACTGCTTGCGTCATCATCAGGCGCAGGATATCTCAGCGCTTCATCGAGTCATGCAGAAAACGCAACCATTCTGACTGTTATCGGCAGGCTGCAGGAAGAGGTGAATGAACATGAAAGATAAAGCGCACATTTTTTCGGGCAGGCGCGCAAGGCTGGCTGCGGCATGCATTGCCGGATTGTTGTCGGCTCTGTTCATGTATTTCTACGTGTCGGGAATCGAACGCACCGCATCCGGAGGCGAAGTAATAAAAGTCGCGGCATTTACGCGTGATCTTCCGGAAGGCGCAGAACTGTCGAAAAAGGACCTTTTTTCGCGCGGCATTCCGGAAGCATACCTGGATGACAGCGTTGTAAGGATAAGTGATGTAGAGAAAGTTCTCGGTCAGAAGCTTACGGGCGGTGCAGGAGCAGGCACAATGCTGCACTGGAACGACATCCGCATGCTTGGCGATGTTTCTCTGAGTACGATAATCAAACCCGGAAGAAGGGCTTTTACCATAAGTCTCCATCAGCATACTTCGGTCGGCAACCTGGTCAGTCCGGGAGACAGGGTGGACGTGATTGGAACCTTTGACAGGACCGGCACTGACAGGAAGAAGCGTGTTTCTGTAACACTGCTTCAGAATGTTACTGTTCTGGCGACGGGCAGGCGGGTCAGTCGGGAAAATGAAAGTCGGGAAAGTCGTTTCAGCAGTGTTACCCTGGATGTTTCGCTCGAGCAGGCCGAGACGCTTGCATTTGCAATGGACAGGGGAACCCTCTGCCTCGCTCTTCGCGGCCGCGAGGATCTCACTGTGCTGGAGGATGTCCCGGAAAAAAACTTTTCCGACATAGTCGACGCGGACGGGCACAGCCGTGTTAAGAAAAAAACAAATTCACGTGTTGAAGAACTTCAGCCCAGGTAGTGTGTGGTAACTAATAGGCTTGTATCAATATATTATCAAGAGCGTAGCCCTTTTCCTGGCCGTCGCTGTCCGAGCCCATTACCCAGCGGATTTTCACATTTGACAAACCGGCATAGTCGGAGATGTCAAAGGTCTGGCTTTCGGCCGCCGCTGCGGTTTCATATCCCTGTTGTCCGTCAATAGCACACGATCCTGCAGAAAGGGCCCCAATATAACCCTCATCGGGCTGGATTATCGACCAGGAGCTGCCGTCATACGCCTGGAGCAGCACTCCATCATAGGGGGTGCCGCCGCATCCGCCGCTGACTTCGAACTGATATGCGTGGGTGAATGTAAGCTCGATTTTCTCTGTGCCGATGCATGAGCTCAGATCGATTTCCGGGGTTTCAAACCAGGAGCATTCGCTGCTGTTATAATTGCCGGCCAGGTTTGTACCTGCACAGTTGCCGGTAGAGGGGCAGTCAGTTGAGCTTCCCACATTCCAGGAATTGTTCGTGCCACCCGAATTAAAGTCAAAGGGTCCGGTCTCGAAATCTTCATTCAGGAATACAGTATCTGCACAGCTGGGGCAGCTCGGTTCCACAGCCTTTATATCAATATCATCCAGATACCAGCCTACCCTGTTTGTAGCGCCGCTGGAACCGAAGCAGAACCTGACCTTGAAATCCTGGTTTGAGTAACCGGAAATCAGGAAGTTCTGCGCATGCCACTGGTTGCCGTTGGAATTGGCATATCCCTGCTGGTTATGAACAGTGGTACCGGAAGCAGATATGCTGTCCTGCGGGTATCCACCCCTGGGTGTAATGACCGACCACGCAGAGCCGTTCCAGGCTGAAACGTTTGCGCCGTCGAAAAAGTCTCCGTAATAATAACCTTCAAAAATAAACCAGTGCATGAAATCGAGAATGAGTTTTGTTCCTGATCCGCACAATGAAAGATCGACATCCGGAGTAGCCTCAAGGCAGCCATCCGCTTCGTTGTTGTATTTGCCGTCCAGGTTTGTGGCGTAGCAGTTGCTGCCTGTGAAACAACCGCCGGGGCCGTTGGATGGCGTTCCATATTCCCACGGGGCATTGTTCTTACCATTCAGGCCATCAGTAATATTGTAGCTGATCGTTTTTGACTCCATGCATCCGCAGAAGTCGGCGTCAGCATCGGCGTCAGCATCAGCATCTGCATCCGCATCAGCATCAGCATCAGCGTCTACGTCGGCATCCGCATCTACATCGGCATCGGCGTCAGCATCAGCATCTACGTCAATATCGGTATCAGCATCAGCATCTGCGTCGGCGTCGATGTCGGTATCTGCATCCGCATCAGCATCCGCATCTGCATCCGCATCTGCATCAGCGTCAGCATCTGTGTCGGCGTCAGCATCGGCGTCTGCGTCTGCGTCGGCGTCAGCATCGGCGTCGACATCCATGTCTGCATCGGCATCGGCATCAGCGTCTGTATCAGTATCAGTATCAGTATCAGTATCAGTATCAGTGTCAGTATCAGTGTCAGTATCAGTATCAGTATCGGTATCGGTATCAGTATCAGTATCAGTATCGGTGTCGGTATCAGTATCAGTATCAGTATCGGTGTCGGTGTCTGAGTCCGTGTCGGTATCAGAATCCGTATCGGTGTCGGTGTCTGCAGCAGCGTCAGAGGCAGTGCCGCTGTCACCCAGGCCGACGGATGAATCCTGCTCATTTCCTCCTGCATCAGGTTCGTCGCCGACGTTTACGGTTACACTTGCGCATCCATGAATAAAAAGAAAAACTGAAAGAAACAGAAAACCGACCTCATATTTCATGTTACCGTGCTCCTTTTTGCCCGTGCCGTTTTAGCACATTATTATAACACATATAGTAGACAAAAATTAAAACCAACTGCATATTCATAATCAAAACCTTATTGTTACGGCTAAAATATCATGATTTTATTGGAAATTCCAGTCTGACGGGAGGAACTTATGTCTGAAAAAAACATGCACATCGAGACCAAACTCATCCATTCAGGCGAACCGAGTCCAAGAATCAGCGGTGCTGTGAACATGCCGGTGTTCCAGTCGTCCACCTTCGAGTTCACGGGAGAGAAAAACTATGATGATGTGAGGTACATCCGGCTGAATAACACGCCCAATCATGTCGCTCTGAATGAAAAGCTGGCCTCACTGGAGAATGCAGAGGCTGCAATTGTATGTGCCAGCGGCATGGCCGCTATCAGCACCGGTCTGCTGGCTGTTCTGAAAAGTGGAGATCACATTCTTGTTCAGGACTGCCTGTATGGAGGAACTCACAGTCTGGTAACAAAGGAAATTCGCAAGTACGGCATTGAATACGATTTTATTGACGCGCTGGATCCTGCTTCCTGGGAAAAATCCCTCAGGACGGACACAAGGGCAATTTACGTGGAGACGATAACGAATCCCCTGATACAGGTCATGAATCTTGACGCTGTTGCAGAGTTTGCCGCGAACAAGGGCCTGGTTTCCATGATTGACAACACTTTTGCGAGTCCGGTCAATTTCAGGCCTTCTGAACACGGCTTTGACCTTTCGTTTCACAGCGCTTCAAAATATCTCAACGGACACACGGATCTTGTCGCAGGAGCAGTGATCGGCAGAAAAAACCTCGTGGATGAAATCCGGCATCTTCTGAACCTGCTCGGCGGCACCCTTGACCCACACGCATGCTTTCTTCTTCAGAGGGGAATGAGGACACTGGCCCTGAGAATTAAACATCAGAACTCAAGCGCTCTCGAGATTGCTCGCTTCCTTCAGTCTCATGAGAAAGTGGTACGCGTAAACTATCCCGGTCTTGCAGATTCACCATGTCACCAGACCGCGTCACGGCTTCTAGATGGCTTTGGCGGGATGCTGAGTTTCGAGCTTGAAGGAGGGGTTGAAGAGGCTGAGCGCTTTGTGGCAAATACCAGGCTTGCAATATGTGCACCCAGCCTCGGCGGATGTGAGACTCTTGTAACGATACCCGTAACGACTTCTCATGCGAGTCTTACGGTAGGCGAAAGAAAGGCCGCCGGAATTGCTGACGGACTCGTGAGAATGTCGGTTGGAATAGAAAATACAGGAGATTTGATCGAGGATTTCAGTCAGGCGCTTGAGGCCTGAGTCCCGGACCCGGGACAGTTAATCCTCATCCTTTGCCATTGAAGAGTAGAATTCCTCCAGATAGCCCAGCAGCCTGCCCATTGCGTCGAAATAATCACCGGGAACGGGCTTCTTTTCCCCGCTGTCTGTCATCATCTGTACCCGGACATCAAGGCTTACCTCGTAGTTATTTATTCTCAGCTCACCTCCGGATGATACCAGGTCTTTGACACACTCTTTTACCCCGGGCGTGAAGAAAGCCTGCATAAGTACCTTTTTATGTGAGGAAATTTCGATTTCCCCGTCCACTGGAGATGGTTCGGCGGGGTGTGTTCCGCAGCCGCCCGGACCGCAGGCCGCCTCTTCTTCCTCGTCAAAACTGGGTTGCTGCCATTCCTTGGTTTTCTGCATCTTTGCCTGCAGGAGACCGGAGGCTGATACTCGTTCTGCGGGGCCCGTGCCTGTGTCGCCCCTGATTTCCATGTTATGTATGCTCATATCCACGACCCCCACTCTGTCCGGGTCGGCCTGGAATTCGTCCACCCATGTACGGTATCGTATCTCGTATCTGCCCTTATGAATCCGGTATTGCTCTTTCAATTTTCTGTCTCCTTGTGAATAATCATTCTTTCCTGTCCGGTGTCTGTGAGTATAATAAGCCGTGGTCGAACAAAAGAGCAACGAGGCATTTGTACTGTGGGGTGCCGCGGCTGCAGGCGCCGTCGGGCTTGTGGATGCAATTGCCGGTATTTTAAAGTGGGGCGGGCCCGTTGATCCTGTGCCCGTAATTGTTCTTCTGAGTGTCGCTGCATTCAGCCTGGTAATTTTCGGCGTCATCCTCGGACTTGCGTTTCATTTCGTAACGGGTTTCAGGCCGGTTTTTGAAAAATATCTCGGAACAGGCAAAGTTCTGCGAAAACCGGCGGCCGTTATCATTGTAGTCCTGTCGCTGGCATTAGTGGCCCTGGGTGCGTCCACCTTTATGAGGCACCGCGGAATTCAACTGGAGGCCATTGATTTCTCGCCGGCATACCTGTCGGCATTTTACGTTGTCGTATGTACGCTGGGCGGCACGTGGCTCAGACCCGTGCAAAGCAGCCCCCGCACCATCAGCATGGTTCTCGCAGCCCTGTCTGTGCTGACACTCGGGATAAGCGCTCCCGCGCTCGGCAGATTTGATCCAGCGCTGGAAATCCTCACCACAAGGACGGTTGCGCTCAAACCGTTTTTCAGGGGCATTCAGAGTATTTTCGACAGGGACGCTGACGGCTTCCCCTCATTGATGTGCTCACGAAACTGTGACTGCGCCGACGCGGATCCCGGTATCCATCCAGCGGCCGTAGACGTGCCCGGCAACGGCATTGACGAGGACTGCTCCGGGAAGGATTTCAGGCTGCCCCGGGACGCGGTCGCCTTCGGATCAGGAAAGGATGAAGGCCGCATTTTATCAGCGCGGCTGAACACACCATACAATATTCTTCTGATAAGCATCGACGCCATGAGGGCGGATCACATGAAATCATACGGTTACGACCTTGTCACAACACCAGCCATCGACCGGTTTGCAGAGCGGAACGTGCGTTTCCATCAGGTCAGGAGCCAGTCATCATCCACCCGTTTTGTTTTTCCCGTTCTTCTTACCGGAAGGTATTTTTCCACTCTGGACCTCAAAAAGGGAAAGAAGTGGTACAGGCTTATGGGCTCTAATGTCACTTTTTCCGAGCGGCTCAGGGAAAATGGTTATTCCACCAGAGCGGTTCTTCAGTACTTCAGGTTCCAGGGGCGTTCAGGATTCGGGCAGGGATTCGACGAGTGGACTCACAATCTCGACAGTGAGCGTGATCCCACCTGGGACCCGACAGCGGATCTGGTTACGGCCGCGGGCATGGCACACCTGGCCGGGCTTCAGGCATCCCGCGCTCCTTGGCTCCTGTGGCTTCATTACTTTGATCCGCACGCCGCTTATGTAATGCATGATAATCAGCCGTCTTTCGGCACAGGGCGCGTGGCCCGCTATGACGGCGAGCTTTATTACACCGATCGTCATTTCCAGCAGATAATGGATGCATTGAATTCAGGTCCGGCGCGTGACAGGACCGTCGTCATAGTACTTTCGGATCATGGGGAGGGCCACGGCAGGGTAAAAGATCACGGTCTCAGCTATCACGGGTTCAGCCTGTTCGACTCCGAGATCAGGGTGCCCCTGATCCTGCGCGTCCCAGGAGTCGGGCCGCGCGTCATAAATGAATCCGTCGCCCTGATGGACATCGTGCCCACCATGCTTGAACTCGCCGGCATCAGGCCGGATGCGTCAATACACGGCAGAAGTCTTGTTCCATACATAACGGGGAAAAACCCGGATCGGGGGCCGTTTCTGTCAGAGCTTCCCACTGACAGCCCGCAGATGGCGCTCATAGACTGGCCTTACAAGCTCATCTGGAAGATGAGAGTAAACAGGTACCTTCTTTTTGATTTGCTCAATGATCCGGACGAACAGCAGAACCTGAGTGCTGAAAAACCGGAGGTTGTAAGAAAACTCAGAGACACGCTGCGCATGAAGCGGCTGGAAATGATGAAGTAAGGGCCCTGATTCTGTGCGAAGCCGGAAGCATTTTCGGAGAATGGTTTTTGCTTCTCCCTGTTGAGAATTTCATACTAAAACAGCCATTTTGCTACAAATTTATCAGGTTTTCTGCCAATTTGCTGTTAATTTCATACCTGAAAGGCATTTCTACCTACATAGGCTGAATGATATCCTCGTGCCGGATTTCTACAGGATGACTTTCTCGATTTGCTCCCTGGAGACTTCGCCCTGCAGGAGTTCAACAAGCCCATCCTCCTTGTCGATGAAATAGATTCCTGGCGCTACCATAAGCGGTTTGAGTTTGGCCATTTTTTTCGTCTCTTCCACATCAATGTCGCGCTGGATTCGTTTGACGGGAAGTTCTGGCTTTGCCTTGAGTGTATTTTTCAATGTATTCCATGTGGCCTCGATTCGGTTGCGAGTGCAATCGCAAGCTTGTTTCTGACCGACAAAAACTATCCGGGCGACCTTGCTTTCGGCCTTCGTGGAACTTTTCGCCTGCGCGACTTTGACATTGCTGCCCTGCTTATTTCCAGCCGAACTCGTCCTGTTACATGCCAAAGAGAATATCGCAGCCAACGTGACGATACACAGTAATGGTGTTTTGATTTTCATCATAGAGGCTCCTATTTCAGTGCTTGATAAACAAAGAACAGTCCGATCACAACGATGATTCCACCGGCCAATTGACGGATAATTTCCAGTGTCTTATTCGCTTTTTTCGAACTGATGATTTTTTTTGCAACTCCCATAGAGGTACCTGCGATGATAATGAGGACGCTGTGCCCCAACGCATAAACAAAGAGCAGCAGCCCGCCATAGCTTACCGACGATCCCGATCCGGCCAGATAGGTGAGTAATACGACAAGTATCGGAGCAGCGCACGGGGCTGACACCAGACCGAAAAGCAGACCCAGCACTAACGCTCCAGGCAGCCCCCTGGTTTTTGGCTGGACATTGAACGGCATCGGAATCGTAAAATTCAAGATACCGGCGAGATGAAGTCCCATGACAATACAGACAGCCGCCACCACCCAATTCCAGATCGTCGATACGTCACCGTACATTTTTCCGGCAAGCGCTGCGACCATGCCCATGATCGTGAAAGTGATCGCGAGTCCGAAAACAAATACCAGGGAAAAGACAAAGGACCTTAAAACTGATGAGTCTTCTTCCTTGCGCCCAGCCACAAAGCTCATCATCAGGGGAATCATTGCCAGGACACACGGGTTCGAAGCGGTTATCATCCCTCCTGCAAAAACCGCTACCATGGCCAACCAGGGATTTGTCGTGATGTATTGCCCGGCGTTTGTTAATAGCTCGTCTAGCATTGAAGAGCACGTCCCTGGTGATGCATCATTTTTGTGACTCCGCTGCCTTGGTCGTAATCCAGTTTACGATTTCGGCATTCCTGGGGAGCTTACCGCTGCATTTCACCTCTTCGTCTATGACCAGGGCAGGCGTCATCATGACGCCAAATTTCATGATTTCGTCGAGGTTTTCGACCTTCTCGAGTTCAGCAAATACGCCAGAAGCAGCGATCGCCTTTTCCGCTTCTTTATAGAGTTTTTTGCACTTCATGCATCCAGTTCCGAGCACCCTGATTTTCATTTTTCAACTCCTTGGAAAACGCGATTTCAATGCGGAAAACCTGAGACTGGCCACCTTCCCATCCAGAGCTGTGATGACTTTATTTCTCAGCTCATCGGGCAGGTTCTCGGAAGAACAGCAACAGCCATCGGAAGTTTCAGACGACACCAATGCCTGAAGTTGGTTTTTGTCATAAACGAGACGTGATGTTACCGAAACGCCCGTCAGTCCACATCGCTTCAGTCCGGCAATGTAATTTTCTTCGGAAACAGCCCCTGCAATACAGGAAGCATAGAGTTCCATGCTCTGCTTGACGAAATCCGGCATTCCATCGGCAACGATATCCGAAATAGAGATGCGGCATCCGGCTTTGAGCACCCGGTAAATTTCGGCAAAGACTTTTTCCTTCTGCGGAGAAAGATTGATAACGCAGTTTGAAATAACCCAGTCCACCGAAGCGCTATCCACAGGTAGCTTTTCAATCGTGCCTTTCCGCACCTCGATGTTTCCCAATCCTGAATCAGCGATGTTCTTCTGAGCTCTTTCGATCATTTCATCGGTCATATCGATGCCGATCACCCGGCCCCCGGGACCGACTTTTTTAGCGGCCATGATTAAATCGATTCCAGCTCCACTGCCGAGGTCGAGTACAACTTGCCCCTCTTTTACTTCGGAAAATGAGAGTGGATTGCCGCAGCCGAACGAATTGGTCACGGCATCACTGGGAATATCCGACAGCTCCTCCTCTGAATAACCGGCCATACGGGCCAGTACACCTTGAGAAAGCACCGGACCGCCACAGCATCCGCCTGATGACTGAACGCTCCTAGCATAAAAGGAAGAAACCTGACTTCTGACCGAATCCGCTTCCTTCTCCATTGCGTTGTAAGAGAAAACAAATGAAAGGCGCTTTTTTAACTCGTCTCGGACCTGACGGAAGGCGTTGAGTCTTGTTTCCAGGTCCCCATCGACAGAAGCCGGGTCTGACAGGCTCCAATGAAGTCGATACGCCTTCCCTGAAAACAGCGGGCACTCTTCTTCGCCGCACAGCGTAATTACGGTATCGACAGAGGCCGGATCGATCTCGGAAACATTCTTGGAGCTGTGTTTTGAGGCATCGATACCAAACTCAGAAAGAACCTCAATCGCCTCTGGCCGAATGCCTGTCGGTCTGGAACCGGCAGATTGAACCTTCACATCAGATGGATCGAGCTTTCGTGCGATACCCTCGCCAATCTGGCTGCGAGCTGAATTGGCCACACAAAGAAAAAGAAGCCCTTTCGGCCCAAGAGCCCTCAGTATGCCTGCTTCAATAAGCCACTTCGGCGGTGCGCCTTCCTGACCATAAAGGCGACAGGACATAGATGGCCCACGCGCGGGATCGTATTCCAAATCGATGCCGTCAATGTGAATCGAGGGCGATCCGTAAAAGTTATAATTTTCTGCTGTTTCGTCTGACGCGACTTCTATTTTTTCTATCGCGATGCCCGGAACCAGCTCTGATACAACGTTCTCTAATCTGCCGCAGGCGGTTTCAATATTGGGACATCCGTCAAAATACAGGAATCGTATATTCATGGTCCACCTTTTGTTTATCTTTCGGGTTGCAGTGGTGTTTTAGCGCCGAACCACTCCGTGGTTTTCAGGCAAATGCGCACCAGCATCAGCATAACGGGCACCTCGATAAGAACCCCAACGACAGTAGCCAGCGATGCGCCGGACGAAAGACCAAACAGCATGGTAGCCGTCGCTATAGCCACTTCAAAATGGTTCGATGCGCCGATCATTGCCGATGGAGCTGCATCCTCGTACTTCAAGTTCAGCAATCTGGCCAGGAAGTATCCCAGACCGAAAATGAGCACGGTCTGAATAAACAGCGGCACGGCAATCCATACAATGGTGAGAGGGTTGTCTAAAATGACATCTCCTTTGAATGAGAACAAAAGGACCAACGTAGCCAGAAGTGCGGTAATGGTAACAGGACTCAGGAAGTGTAAGAATTTTGTTTTGAACCAATCCTCGCCCTTTATTTTAATAATCAGTTTTCGCGAGAAGTAACCGGCGACGAGAGGAAGCGCGACGTAAACGCCAATGGATAGCAAAAGCGCCTGCCATGGAACCGGTAATCTTCCCACACCGAGAAGGAAACCGCCAAGCGGACCATAAAGAAAAAGCATGGTCAAAGAGTTGATGGCCACCATCACTAATGTGTGACCGTCGTTGCCACGAGCGAGAAATCCCCAAACCAGTACCATTGCCGTACAGGGAGCAATCCCCAGAAGGATGCAACCGGCCAGATAGGAACGCCACAAGGGAACCTGAAGCATCTTTACGCCGTTGTGCAGAACGACAGTTCCCACACCGTGCGTGTCTCCGACGTTGAGGTCGAGTCCCAAAGGTATTTTGACCAGATCCACGGCGTCGGCACCGATGAATCCCAGAAACAACGTTCCTAAAAAGAAGACCGAGATGGCGTACATGGTGAAGGGTTTGATCGCCCAGTTGATGAAAAGGGTCAGACCTACGGGTTTCAAGTTTTTTCCTGCTTGAAGCACATCGGTGAAGTCGATTTTCACCATGATGGGGTACATCATGAAGAACAGGCAGACAGCGATGGGGATGGAGATGACCGGAGCGCCACCCACATTGACCGCAAGCCCATCGAGATATCGAGCCACAGAGGGAGCCAGCTTGCCCAAACCGATACCGATCAGTATGCACAAGATGACCCAAACGGTCAGATAGCGTTCGAAGAACCCGAGTCCTTTGGGTTTTTTGGTAATACAGGCTTCGGTGGTAGCCATATCAGATTCCTTCTTCAATTTATTTGCAAAGCGCGGCTTCGCAGGCAGTCACGCCTTCCGACTTTTTTTCCTGCCATTCACTCAAACGCGATTCGATTTCGTCGGTGAGAAGCGATGAAACCAGCTCGTCAATCGATTGAAGAACTCGTCCTGGTTCATCGCCGGGACTGGATGCAATCATGTAGTAAACCCAGATGCCCTCACGCCGGTCATCCAGCAGCCCCGCATTCTTTAGATAGCGCAGATGACGGGATGCCTTTGATTGCGATATCTGGAGAACCGCCATTACATCACAGACACAAAGTTCTCCATGCCTGAGCAAAAGCGCCATGATGGTCAGGCGGGTTTCGTCTGCCAGGGCTTTAAAAATATCAGCGTATACTCTCATTGGGGCGCTCCTATTGTTTTCCTTATAACCATATACCCGCATAGGCGGTTATATGCAAGAGGTAATTCTTTCATTGAGTTTTTCTGTAACTACTCAGACGAGCGGGCCCTGTCGTTGTGCGTCCTGTTGAAAATGGCTAGAATGATCTTATGTCCGGAACTGAAATAGTTCTTGAATTCGGGTCGACAGAGGAACTGAAGGCCGAGTTCGATCAGAATCTCACCAATGGCGGAACACTTGTACAGAGAAAGGGCGATTTTTTTCAGAACGATGAATGCTCCATAATCATCGTGCATCCCGCCGACGGTGCCAGAAAGACCATAAAGGCAAGAATCGTGATGGTGGCGGATCAGGACGGCGAAAAGAGCGTGGCCGTGGCGTTCGATGACTTCAATTCAATAAGACGGCAGGCGATTGAACAGTTTATCAAAGAGCATGCCGGCACGGACGATTTTGACGAAGAAGAGGAAAATGAAAATGAAGAAGCCATGTTCGCGGCGAATCGTCTGAAAACTGCCAGGGACGGTGAAATAGCGGATCGCATACGGCTCGAACGCAAGTTCGGCAAGGCTGTGTGGGAAGAACTGCTGAAAAATCCCAGGATCACGAGGGGCGAGGTTGCAAGGATAGCAAAGAAGGGAAACCTGCCCGTAACACTGAGGCGTATCATACTTTCGAACAGCGGATGGATGGCGGATGCTCAGGTCAGAAGGGCCATGCTGAGCAACACGAGAATGGACGAAGGCGAAATCAGGCAGGTGCTCAGGTCTGTACCGCAGGCCGAGCTGAGAAGAATGTCAAAGGATGCGAGAACAGCCCCGAAGGTACGCAGGGTGGCTCTGAAAATGATCCTGGGTTGACTGTTTACTGCCCCCTTGCAACAAGGTTCTTTACGTAGCTGAACTTGCCCACTTCCCGGGGTATGGACTCGACACGTCTGGCCATTACCTTCATTCCCTGTTCAATTACTTTCTGAATGTCCGATTCAATCCCGGATTTTATGCGACGCGCATCCTCTGATGTGCAGATAAATTCCACTTCGATTTCATTCCGTGTCTTCTGCACTATGCTGAACTGCTTCAGGCCCGGGATTTCCTCTATAGCGCAGGTGATTATGTAGGGAGAAACCACTTCGCCGGATGGAAAGAGAATCGAATCCACGCACCTGCCCTCTATTCTTTCCAGAAGGGGCAGGCTGCATCCGCACGGGCATTTTCTCTGTGAGATCACGGCGAGATCGGCAACGACATAGCGTATCAGGGGCATTGCGCTGGAATAGAAAGGCGTTACCACGACTTCGCCGGATTCTCCTGGGGCGCATACATTGCCGTCTCTTACGGTTTCTACTGCCATCAGGTCCGTGTTGATGTGATATCCGTTTCTTGCCGGACATTCCCATGCGATATGCCCGGACTCGATCGTGGAATATATGTCCACCGGGTCCGTATGCAGGGCCTTCTGCATGGTGCGTCTTTTAATCGGGTCAAGGTACTCGGCGCTTGTAACCACGAGTTCAGGCCGGGGTCCGGGCAGACCTCTTTCCAGGATTTCCATGGACAGAAGAAAGAATTCTGACGTGTAACCCTCGAGCACGTCGAATTCCGGCCTGTGCATGAGCTCGAGTATCTTTTCCCTGTCTTCGGATATGTCTATGTATTCCCTGTTCAGTATTGCGAGACGCTGGAACCAGAACTTTCTCCTGTGTATGCCCCTCATGTCCACGATAAGGAGCATGTTGTCCGTGGGTTTCATTCCGTTGTGCATGAGGAGGCGGAGTTCTCCCAGGATCTGCATCCTGGCATCCGAAGGCGTAAACCAGATCCTGAAAGGCTCACCCGTCGATCCGCTCGTCATGTGCATGGCGCATTCATCAAGATCAATCCCGCGGGCTTTCCTGTACTCGACAGGAACATCTGCGAGCTCGCTTTTCGTAACCAGGGGAAGATGTTCAAGATCGTTTATGGTGCGGACATCGGACGGTTTTATCCCCGCGGCGTCGAAGCTGTCCCTGTAGAAGGGAACATTCTCATATGCATATCCTGCCGCGCGTCTCAGCCGGTGATTCTGAATTTTCTCGAGCACACGATCGCTCATGCGGGAGGCCGTCATTAGGCCGGCAAGTTGTGTGACGCTGTTCAGTATCATGTGCTGCGCCCGTATGCCCACTGGATAATGTCCGGCCTTTTTGCAGTCGGCGTACACAGGTAAGCGGGATCAGGCTTTATGCCGATGCGCCCGAGATCCAGCCGATCCGCATCCCAGCAGGTCTGAACGGTAACGTCCGCTTCGGTCATGCCGTCCGTGTGATGTCTTATGGCGTATTCAAGCAGATCGAATGCTGCGTCATCGAGGGTGATAAGGGATCCTCTCAGCGTTTTTGCAAAATCCGCACCCCTGGCGCCGTGTTCCGGGTCTTTTCCGTTGTTCATCCGCTTCGAGTCGTGAAGATAGGCAAAGAGAGTTACAACCTCCACGTTCGACCCGGATTCATCGGCCACCCTGAGACCGTTTTCAAGAACCCTGGCCATGTGGGCGCCTCCGTGTATGCCGTCCCATGATATCATGAATTCTTTTCTGACCAGCTTTATCAGTTCATCAATCAATTCCGCATCTCCTGCATATGGATTTCATCTGCTGCTACAGCTCTTCTTCCGTGAAGGAGCTTACCTTCCATTCGAAGTCCCTGTACAGCAGTTCTGTAATGTGTCTGAATTTCCTGCAAATGTCACATTCCCAGCCGGTGCAGTTATTTTTTTCCCTGCATACAACGGTTGTCGAATTGATCCTTATCATATTTTTATGGGGAGCTTCGTAGATGTCGAAAAATCTGTGCTCAATGCCGGTAATTTCACCCCTAATCGAGTCTTTGAGTTCTCCCGCAGTCATCTCGTCGTCCCGGGAGTCCATGCCCACTTCCCTGTTTTCGTCCCGCTCAATAAGATCAATGGTTCCCAGCGTGCTGCAGCACGCAAGCGAGCGCGCCATGTAGTAATCGCCGCTGACCATCGCTTCCGTAAATTTCGTGTAGGTTTCGATATGCGCCGGCGGGGCGGTAAAATGCCTGTACGCATAATAACAGCCCACCGCAAACAGAATTACAATCAATGTCCGTAAGAAGGATCTCAATTTAACTACAGTTCTCCAGGTTGACTAACACGAATTTAAATTTTACGCCAACGAACGCATATTATACAATTTAAATTAACAGATTAACCCAGGTTTCAATGAAACAGAAGATAGAAGTCATTAACAGGGTCAGGGATCTCGCAAAGACATTTTCGGAGATCCGGGATCTTGACGAATTGGCCGATCTGGCAAGAAGCGCAATCAGCAACATCGTTGATGTGGATTTCTGTGAGATATCCATTTT